>Ga0080027_10000875_pt1 | contig 12459 bp, 7 predicted proteins | sample OrgsoiDNA2013046_FD_70962 | JGI IMG/M metagenome (GOLD analysis project Ga0080027, IMG submission 70962) | Permafrost soil microbial communities from the Arctic, to analyse light accelerated degradation of dissolved organic matter (DOM) -... | ecosystem: Environmental > Terrestrial > Soil >... | reverse complement strand
GCACGAACCGTGTCCAGCCCTCATCCATCGAGGGGTCCCACGATTGGTAGATGCCCACGCGTGGGGCATTGATGGCGGTGGCCAGCAGTGGCGCCTGCGCCGGTGCCCTGGCATCGGGCTTGCCATCCACCTTGACATCGAAACCTTCCACGGCCTTGTTCCACACATCGGGCTTGGCCGCGGCGATCGCGTACGCCACGCCGCTCGCGTCCGGTTTCGTCACGCTCACCTTGGCCCCGCCCTTGAGCAACCGATTCATCACCAGGGCCGACAGAGCACCGTTATACGGGAACCTCCAGGCGCCGCCGGTATTCGTGGCCTGGAGCGGGTATTTCGGAGTGGAAGTCAGTTTCCGCAGCGCCAGCGAACTATCCAGCGGACTCTTGGCGAATTCGGTCTTTACGCCGAACTGCATACCCAACGACCACGCCGAAACGTCGTACGGCGCTTCGGCCGGTGCGCCTGGCGACCGCCGCACTTCGGGGTATGTCTGTTTCTCCAGCAAGTCCTTGGCATAGCGCGCGAAGACCTGGTTGAACGGAATCACGAACGTGCCCGCCGAATAAGTCTTCTCGTCCTGCTTGAATTCGTTTTGCGCGCGGTACACCTCCACCCCCGCGGTCATCAATTTGTCCACCAGTTCGATGGCTTCGCCGGGATCGTGCTGTTCGGCCGCGGGAATGAAAATCGCGAACGTCTTGTCCTTCCCTTCGCCGATCTCGCCCTTCTTGCCGGCCTCGATGGTGTTGCGGTTGATCTGATAAATCTGGTGCAGCAGCGTTTCGCGGCTCTGGGCGGCCTGCTCCAACAGCGCGTTGGTGGCGATCAGTTCGTAATCCACGATGTCGCGCAGCGTCCACTTGCCGCCCAACCAGGGACGCGGATACTCGGTGCGCGGTGTGATGTCTCGCGGCGGCGGCAGCGGGTCGTCGGGACGTTCGAGGGCGCGCCGGCGTTCGGTTTCGAAATCGTTGAGTGCTCCGGGTGACGCCGCGCCAGATGATGCCGCGGCAGGCGACGCCGCCGGTCCAGTTGCTGCGCCCCGCCCGCCACCGGCGGCAAGAGCGCCTGCCGGACGCGAAGGGTCGGCTTTCAATTGCACCACCGGCGTCGCAATGCGCGCGCTCGCAACCTCCGTGAGCAGGCCCACCTGGTTGTGCCACCAGCCGGCCCAGGCCATGGCGCCCTGCCAGAAATTCGTGTAGGTGGCGTTGAAGATGATTCCGGTTTTGCCCTCCGCCTCCAGCGCCGCTGCCTGGCCCTGGCCGTAGACCCCGTTCAACCGGTAGATCAGCGGATCCACGTTCGGGTTGATCGGGTCCGTCGCCGGCATGGTGAAGATGCGCGGTCCTGAAGTGCCCTGCTGGTGCTCATCCAGCCAGATGGCGGGGAACCATTCGTGCCAAAGCACCTGCGCCGCCATCTGGCTTTCCTTTTGCGAGAAGAGGTACATGTCGCGGTTGTTGTCGTGGCCGGTATAGGGGTGGTAGAGCCAGGGCAGCGGGCTGGCTTCGCTGGGTGTGCCCAGCGTCTTGTTGTACCAGTCGGTCACCAGGATTTGACCGTCGGGATTCAGCGACGGCACCAGCAGCAACACCACGTTGTCCAGGATCTTCTTCACGCCGGGCGAATCGTCGGTGGCCAGACGGTGCACGAGTTCCAGAACCATCTGCGATGCGCCGATTTCGGTGGAGTGAATATTGTTCGTGATGAACACCACGGCCTTGCCCGAGCGGAAAATCTCGTCGCGCTCGGCATCGGTGGGAGCGCCGCCCTGGAAATAGAGCTTTTGCTCCAGGCTCTTGATGCGGTCGAGGTTCTTCAGGTTCTCGGCCGAACTGATCTCCAGCATGATGAACGGATTCCCGCTGGTGGTCGGCCCGAGATTGCGAAACTTCACGCGGTCGGTTCCGTTGGCCACCGCCTGCATGTACTCGACAATCTTGTCCCACCGCACCAGTTTCCGGTCGCTGCCGATGCGGAACCCGAAGTACTGCTCCGGCGTTGGCACAGCGGCCTGCAGTGCTACGGCGGCGCACATCGCGAAGACCAGTCTTTTCATCGAGCCTCTTTCCCCTTCCCGACTATTCTTTCATGAATTCGGTTAACGTGAATTCCATTTCATTCAGATAACCTAAGACGCCCGGTTTCCCCGGTCACGCCTCGCCAGCCCTAACACGCACCTGTCGGATTTTGATCCCCTGTCGTATTCTGATAAGGTGTGATGCATGGCCATAGACCACCCCGGTCGATTTTGCCTATGTACGCTCGCGGCCGCTTCCGTGCTGGTCACGGCATCCGTGTTGCCGGCGCAACAGCCTGCGCCATCGGAACCAACCGAGATCCAGCAGATCCTCAAAACCAATTGCCAGCCGTGCCATAACGACACGGCCAGGTCGAGTGGACTCGCGCTCACCAGTCGCGACGCCATGCTGGCCGGCGGCAATCGCGGCGCCGCGATCCAACCTGGAAATCCAGCGGAGAGCCTGCTTGTCGGCGCCATCGAGCAATCGGGCGCGCTAAAAATGCCGCCGGGGCGGAAGCTCCGGCCAAACGAGATTGCCAGCCTCCGCCGCTGGATCGAGTTGGGCGCGGCCTGGCCCGCGGCCGAAGTGACCGCATCCAGACCGAAGGGCTCGGATTGGTGGGCGTTTCAACCGGTCCCGCGAGTGAATCCGCCGCCCGTTGAAGACGCAGCGTGGGTGCGGAACCCGATCGACCAGTTCATCCTGGCACGTCTCGAGAACTCACATCTGCGGCCTTCGTCCGAAGCCTCCAAGGAGACTTTGCTTCGCAGGGTCAGCCTCGATCTGACCGGCCTCATCCCGTCGCCCGAGGAGATTCGCGACTTCCTTGCCGACACCAGCCCCGATGCCTATGAGCGCGTGGTGGACCGGTTGCTGGCTTCGCCGCACTACGGCGAGCGATGGGGCCGGCACTGGCTGGACGCGGCGCGCTACGCCGATTCCGACGGTTACACCATTGACGCCCCGCGCCCGATTTGGAAGTACCGCGACTGGGTCATCAATGCGCTGAATCGCGATATGCCTTTCGACCAGTTCGCGATCCAACAGATCGCCGGCGACATGCTGCCGAACCCCACCGTGGATCAACTGATCGCCACCGGCTTTCATCGCAATACCGCCAGTAACTATGAAGGCGGCATCGATTTCGAACAGTACCGCGTGGAGGCGGTGGTGGATCGGGTGTCGACCACCGGCGCCGCCTTTCTGGGGCTGACGCTCGGCTGTGCCCGCTGCCACGATCACAAGTTCGACCCGGTCTCGCAAAAGGAGTTCTATCAGATCTTCGCTTACTTCAACAATGTGGACGAGATTACGAGCGAGGCTGAACGGTACGACTTCAACCGGCCCATCCTCACGGTACCGGCGCCTGAAGAGATGGCGCGAAAGAAGGCGTTTGATGCGCAGTGGGCATCACTCAGCAGGGAACTGATTATGTATGTGAGGGAGTTGGCGGCGCGTTCCCGAAAACCTGGCGCCGAGGATCTCTTGACAGATCCGGCGAAAGACACCGGGTTGATCGAACGCGTGCAGAACCTGCGCGATCTCCGCAGACGTGAACCGAAGCTTACCACCACGCTCATCATGCGCGAGTTGCCTCAGCCCCGCGAAACCTATGTGCAACTGGGAGGCGATTTCACGCGGAGGGGCGTTTCCGTGAAGCCTGCGATCCCAGCCGTGTTGCCCCAGTTGCCGGCGGGCGCGAATACCCGGCTGGACTTTGCGAAGTGGCTGGTGGATCCACAGAACCCGCTCACTAGCCGTGTCACTGTCAATCGAATCTGGCAGACCTACTTCGGCAAGGGCATAGTCGAAACGGAAAACGACTTCGGCAGGCAGGGCGCCAGCCCTTCGCATCCGGAACTGCTGGACTGGCTCGCCGGCGAATTCGTCCGGCGGAAGTGGAGCCAGAAGGCGATCCACCGGCTGATTGTCACGTCCGCGGCATACCGGCAGTCTTCGAAGCGCAGACCTGAGACCGAGGCAGTGGATCCCGATAACAAGCTGCTGGCCAGACAGAACCGGCTGCGGCTGGAGGCCGAGATCATTCGCGATTCCGCGCTTGCGGCCAGCGGCCTGTTGACCGGCACGGTCGGCGGGCCGAGCGTTTATCCTCCAATTCCAGAGGGTGCAATGTCGGTGACCCAGGTCAGTGGGGCGTGGCCGACTGCGATGGGGCAGGATCGCTACCGCCGCGGTCTGTACACCTTCTTCCGGCGCTCGGCCGCGTATCCGGCCCTGGCCGTTTTCGATGCCCCCGATGCGACATCGGCGTGCACGCGCCGCGTCCGGTCGAACACTCCGCTGCAGGCACTGACCACGCTCAACGATGAGACGTTCCTCGAGCTCGCCGAAGGGCTGGCCGCCAGAGTTCTCAAGGAAGCACCGCCGGAAAACAAGGAGCGCATCCGCTATGCGTACAGGCTGGCGCTGGGCCGCGCGCCTCGGCCGGATGAGGAAGAACGGCTGGAACAGCTTCTGACCCGCCGGTTGGACGAATACAAAACCAAACCGTCGCGCGCCACGGAGTTGATCTACAAGGGCGGGAAGTTCGGGGCGGATGGTGTTCCAGTGAATCCGCCTCCGCCAAAACTGGCGGCGATGCTGCCTGTCGATCTGCCGCTCGAAGCGGCTTGGACGGGCGTTGCGCGAGTGCTGCTGAACCTGGACGATTTTCTGACACGGGAGTAATTCGCCATGGACCGTGAAGACCTTTTGCTGCAATTCGAAACGCGCCGGCACTTTTTCAGCCGTTGCGGCGTCGGTTTGGGAAAGCTGGCGCTCTTGTCTCTGCTGAGCGATGCGAGACTCCTGGCGGAACCGGCCCCCGACAACCCCATGCACGCCAGGTCCGGGCACTTTCCGGCCAAGGCCAAGAGCGTCATCTACCTTTTCATGGCGGGCGCGCCCAGCCAGTTCGAACTTTACGATTTCAAGCCGGCACTGCAGAAATACAACCACCAGGCAGTTCCCGATTCGCTGATGGCGGGCAAGCGCTTCGCCTTCATGGACTCGTTCACTAAAGATACGCCGAAACTGCTCGGAACCAGCCGTGCGTTCAAGCAACACGGCCACAGCGGCGCCTGGGTATCGGAACTGTTGCCGCATATCGCGGGCGTCTCCGATGAGATTACATTTCTGAAGGGGGTCTCCACGGAGAACTTCAACCATGGGCCCGCGAAGTGTTTTGTGAACACCGGCTCGACACGTTTTGGGCGCCCCAGCATGGGTTCCTGGATCACTTACGGGATAGGGAGCGAATCCACCGACCTCCCCGGATTCGTGGTGCTGCAGTCCGGACCGCGCGGCCCTCGCGGAGGCGCGGCTTTGTGGGCGAGCGGATTCCTGCCGACCGCCTACCAGGGTGTCCCGTTCCGTTCGGGAGGCGACCCAATTCTGGATCTATCGAGGCCCTCGGGCATTTCACCCGAAGCGCAACAGGAAACCATCGAGGCAATTCGCGACCTGAACCTTTCGGAAATGGCGCAATCGGGCGACTCGGAGATTGCCACGCGCATCGCGTCGTATGAGATGGCGTACAAGATGCAATCGAGCGGTCCCGAGCTGATCGATTTCGGGAAAGAGTCCAACGCGACGCTGGAGATGTATGGGGCCGAACCGGGAAAGGCCAGCTATGCGAACAACTGCCTGCTGGCGCGGCGATTGGTGGAGCGCGGCGTGCGTTTCGTGCAGCTCTATCACACCGATTGGGACCATCACGCGGACCTTGGCCAGCCGCTCGACCAGGTAACCCGCGAGGTTGACCAGCCCACGGCGGCGCTGATCCGGGATCTGAAACAGCGCGGTCTGCTCGACAACACACTCGTCATATGGGGCGGTGAATTCGGCCGCACTCCGATGGGCGAGGTCCGGGATTCCGGAAAGGCGGGCCGCAATCACCACATCGATGCGTTTACCCTATGGATGGCCGGCGGAGGGGTGAAGCCTGGACAGACCATCGGCGAAACCGACGAGTTTGGTTTTTCGCCCGTGGGCGACCGCGTGGACATCCATGATTTTCACGCGACCATGCTGCGGCTTCTCGGACTCGACCACACGCGGCTGACCATCAAGGTTCAGGGGCGTGACTTCCGTCTGACGGATGTCGCAGGGCGGGTAGTCGAGAAAGTCATCGCGTAGATCTGACTTTGTGTGGGGCAGATTGTCAATCTGTTTCACATGGCGGGCATTCGCTTTGGACTAACGGACCATTCTGCCACGATCGGTCCCACGATCGGGCTGGTGTTCGGGAGGCGATTGCATTCGGCCCCGGCATCGCAAGCGAAGTCGACTGTGAACGGGCAACTCGGTTTCAAGAGGTATTCGGATCATGAGGAGAGGAGCTGGCGTCGGCCATGTTCTCGCGCCGTGGCCCTTCCTGGTGTTCAGCTTCATCACATTGGCAGGCGGAGCACTGGCGTGCCCCTCCCTGGGAACCGCACGCGGGGTCATGGTGGCCTTCGACGCCGCCGCCGTTGCGCAACCGGATTCAAGCCCCCACAATCCGCTTCAGGGTCAGAGCATTCCGCACTGCATTTCCGCCGCCGTCGTTGTTGAAATACACGAACACGTCCCACCCCATGTCTTGCCACTCCCGGACGCGGTCCGCCCACCAGCGAAGATCATCATCGCTGTACGAGCCCGCGTTGAGATGTTGATGGTCGGGCCCGTGAAGCCGGACGTAGACGAATGGCGCCGTGGCCCGCAGAACGCAGGGAAGACCAGCGCCGCTCATCACGCTGTACGCCGTCCCGTGCTCCTCGAGCAGGTTGTAGCCACGTCGGGTTGCGGAACTCCACGCAGACGCCGAGGCCCCGGGGGAGGCGCTCAAGGAAATAGGCGAGCCTTGGATGATCCAAGGCCGAGGAGGGCGGATGTTGCACGAGGAGTACTCCGCGTCTGGAGCCCAGACGGTCGAGCCCCTGAGTGATGCGCGCCAGCCATAGTTCCGGGCCGCAAAGCCGTTTCACATGCGTCAACGCGCCCGGGGCCTTGACCGTGAAGACGAACCCGTCCGGCAGCCGCCTCTGCCAACTCGCGAAGGCGGAATCGGAAGGCCAGCGGTAGTAGCTCGCGTTCAGCTCCACGGTCTGGAATTGCTATTGCCGGAGGTAATGGTCGAGGCGGCGCTCAGCGGGCAGGCGCTCAGGATAGAGGACGTTCGTCCAGTGCGCGTAGCTCCAGCCCGAGGTTCCGATGTGGACCGCCACATTGCTATTCTGTCATTCGCGAACTGGCATGCAGCTCGGCCGAATTGCTTGGGCTAACAGCCCTTCCATTCAACAACGGATTACTCTCGTGAACGCCAGTCCATGAAAATGCGGCCGGCCTTGGGAGTCGGACCGTCGTCCAGTGGGAAATGTCGACCTGAGATGCCCCAAGCGCGCGTTAATAGGTATTATCGGTAGCCATTCTGCCCTCAAACCCAGTGCATCCAGGAGCCGTCGGCGGCGTTCTTCGGTGTCGGCCCACTCTGGGGCTTCCCCCAAATCTTGCGCCGTGTCTGGTGACAAGGTAACTCCTGCGGACGCGGAGACGCCTTCCACTGGTGATCTGGGGTTTCTAAAGGTTAGGGGAGATGACGCCTTTCCGCGGCGCCCACTTCGCGACACCGAATCCGAGTAACTGCGGACCCCAAGGGCTTGATCGGTGCGGCCCACTGAGAGTTGTCTGTGCCGGAAATCTGCAACAGCGATCGGGTGTTGTATGGTCGTGCGATGCGTTGCTGTAGAATCGATAGCGCTACCATGACTGCGCCAATTCTCCTCTTTCTAGCCGCAACGGCACTGGCCGCCCCGGCCCAGCAGGCCTCGTCCGCCAGCCTCACCATCCACGCCGACCGGCCCGGACCGCAGGTCAACCGGCAACTGTTCGGCCAGTTCGCCGAGCACCTGGGCGCCGGAATTTACGGCGGCATCTGGGTCGGCGAAGACTCCAAGATTCCGAATACGCGGGGATACCGCAATGACGTTCTGCAGGCTCTCCGCGACCTGAAGGTCCCTGTGGTCCGCTGGCCCGGCGGCTGCTTCGCCGACGAATACAACTGGCGGGAAGGCGTAGGGCCACGATCAAAGCGGCCTGTCAAGATCAACACGCATTGGGGCGGGGTGACGGAGCCGAACACGTTCGGAACCCACGAGTTCATGGACTTCGCGGAAATGATCGGGGCCGAGGCCTACATCAGCGGCAATGTGGGGTCGGCGCCGCCGCGCGAACTGGCCGAGTGGGTGGAGTACGTGACGTCGCCAGCGGGCTCACTGGCTTCGGAGCGGGCTGCGAATGGGCGTCAGGCTCCCTGGAAGCTGCCGTACATCGGCCTTGGCAACGAACTGTGGGGTTGCGGCGGCAACATGCGGGCGGAGTATGCCGCCGACGTGACGCGCCGGTACTCCACGTTCGTCAAGGTCCCCGCGGGCGTGCGGATCCTGAAATCGGCCTCTGGTCCATCCGACGAAGACTATCACTGGATGGAAGTCATGATGCGGGACGCCGGCGGGCGCTTCGACGCCATCGGTTTGCACTACTACACCATCACCCACAACTGGCAGCAGAAAGGCTCGGCAACCGCGTTCGACGAGGCCGAATACGCCAAGACGCTGGCGACCACGATCCGCATCGACGACATCATTACCAAGCATTCCGCCATCATGGACAAGTACGATCCACGCAAGCGCGTCTGGCTGGCCCTGGACGAGTGGGGCACGTGGTGGGACGTTGAGCCGGGCACCAATCCCGGCTTCCTGTTCCAGCAGAACACGCTGCGCGACGCACTAGTGGCGGCGCTCAATATCAACATCTTCGTCAAGCACGCCGACCGGCTGAAACTGGCCAACATCGCGCAGATGATCAACGTACTGCAGGCCATGATCCTGACGAAGGACGAGAAGATGGTCCTGACGCCGACCTATCACGTGTTCGAAATGTTCAAGTCGTACCAGGACGGCACAGCTCTGCCGCTGGAGATACAGTCTGCCTGGTACAACAAAGACGGCTCGACGCTGCCGGCGGTGAGCGCCTCAGCGGTGCGCGACAAGGAAGGCCGTCTGCACGTCGCGCTCGTGAACGTGAATCCAAACCAGCCGGCGACGGTCACAGCGCAGATTCCCGGCGGAACCGCAACCGGCGTTACAGGACGCGTGCTGACCGCGGCGGCAATTAACGCCCACAACACACTCGATCAGCCGGCCGTGGTGAAGCCGGCGGCTTTCACCGGCGCGGCGATCGAGTCCGGCAGCCTCAAGGCCACGCTGCCGCCGAAGTCAGTGGTGGTGCTGGACCTGAAATAGGGAAAGCCGATTCACCAGGACCCAGCAGAAAACAACCAAGACAGGCCTAATTCGGGAGTCCCCGCGACGGCGGCGGCTGACCACCTTTGCCCTGTTGGGAGAATTGAACTGGAGCACATCCACTTACTTATCGACCACGATGTAATCTGACCGCCGAAGCCATCTGGGCTGCACACAATGAATTGTGGCAGCGGTCAACGGTGGAATCGGAATCGAACGGGGGTGAGGTAGACCCTGTTCGGGAAGAGTCGGCGACGATCCGCCCGAGGCCGGCGATTGAGGCGATTCGGTGGTTAGGGCGTTTCCCGTCAACTTGCCAGTGATCTGCCTGGGGCTAACTACCGGAAGCCGTTCGCGTCAGCAAACGCGAGTGACTTGGCGACACGCCCAAACAGCTACCATTGCAGATGAGCCGTTCTATGCGCCACTTAATGCCAATCGTGACCCCGCGTCTAGTCTTGCGTCCGCCAATTCTTGACGATTTGGATGCTATCCAGGCCGCCAAGGAAGATGCCTGGGATGATTTGCAGCTTTGGATGGCTTGGGCGTTTGACAACCAACGACCGCGGCAAGCGCTGGAACACTCCATTCGAGGGACGATCAACTTTCAGAGTCAAGCAGATATCGCACTGGCCGGATTCCACCGGATCAACGGGGATTTCGTCGTCCGAACCGCATTGGATCTCACCGATGATGCAGACGTCTATGAGACCGGTTATTGGGTGGCGCGGAAATATGCCGGACAGGGCATGGCGACGGAGGCGGCAAACGCCGCTATTCGTTACGCGTTTAGCCGCCTTGGCGCGAAGGCTATCAGCATAAGGTACTTCGACGGCAACGACGCTAGCCGCCGCGTCGTGGAGAAACTGGATTCCAGAAGCTTCGCGTCGCGCGGCAAGCGGCGACACGGTGTCTCGACGGCACGAAGCTTGACCGTCATGAATACATTTTGACCAGCCCCGATGCACTTCCCAAACTTGTCGTTTCTTGGGGTTGAAGTTTCACGGGTTGCGCAGCTTCAAGGAGCGTTTTGGCGGGCTCCAAATTCTCAGCCACCTGGGCAGTTCCCCTGACCCCGTGGCGTTTATGAATCCATGTTGACGAAATGTCGCCGTTCCGTCGATAATGGCCCGATGCCTCGGGTATCTGCCCCGCTACCGACTGAAGCGTCCTCCGATACTGGTGGGTCTGGCTTGCCTCAACGATGAACGCCAGGATGCTCACTTGCGGGTCGTGTCGTCCGCGCATCCGCACAACCTCAATCTGAGATGGCTCCACTTTCTCGCCTCCACTTACTCGACCGGAGTTGCCGCAGCGAGCCAGAGGGTGATTCTAGTTTGTTAAACTCAGCCGCATGAGGGTACTGGACTGGCTGCTCGATTCCGACCCCGCCATCCGCTGGCAGGTGTTGCGTGATCTCGTCCATGCGCCTACTGAGATAGCCTCAGCGGAACGCGCGCGGGTGGCCACCGAGGGCTGGGGGGCCAGGCTGCTGGTATTGCAGAGTGAAGACGGGCAGTGGGCGGGAGGCGCGTGCTTCCCGGCGCGGAGCTTCGACCAGTCCGACGAGAACCAGGGCCAGCCCTGGACCTCCACGCTGCCAACACTCCAGCTGCTGCATGACTTCGGGGTCGACCCATGCTCTGACCGGGTGCGCGGGGCAGTGTCGCTGGTCAGAGATCACTGCCGTTGGGAGCACGCCCGGCAGCCGTTCTTCAGCGGCGAGGTCGAGCCGTGCATCAATGGCAGGACCGTCACATTGGGTGCCTACTTTGATCACGATGTGGAGGGCGTAGTCGTCCGCCTGCTTGGTGAGCAGCTCGAGGACGGGGGGTGGAACTGCGAGGCGGAAAACGGTTCCGTCCGTTCGTCGTTCGCGAGCACGATCAACGTCCTGGAAGGACTGTTGGCGCACGAGCGCGCAACCGGTGGCTCTGCGGAATCCATCGCTGCTCGGCGACGGGGCGAGGAATACCTCCTCGAGCGAAAGCTGTTTCGACGTAAGAGCACCGGCGAGGTCGTCAATCCAGCTTGGCTACAATTCTCGTTTCCGACCCGCTGGCACTATGACGTGCTGCGTGCCCTCGAATACTTTCGCTTGGTCGGGGATGTGCCCGACTCGCGGATGGACGAAGCGATCTATTTACTCCGATCCAAGCAGCAGCCCGATGGCACGTGGCAGCTGGAGAACACGCATCCCGGCAAGGTCCACTTTGCGCTCGAGGACGGTGACCGTCTGCCCAGCCGGTGGAACACGCTGCGGGCACTGCGCGTCCTCAGTTGGTACGAGCAGTCCGCTACCTGAGCCGCGGTCCCGCTTCGCGCCAAGCCCTGCTTCTTTTCGAAGGCAAGAATGACCCGACGCAACGGTACAGTCAGAACAGCGTATCGCGTCCCGATCCACTGGTCCGTGTCGTCGGCGTTGCTGAGAAGTGGTTTCCCAACGACATTCTGCTCTGGCCGGAATACGCGCTACCCGGAAGATGGCCCGAATCGACCCGATTCGGGAACCATTGATAGTGAGAACAGCCCCAGCCACCCATGAATGCGACGGCCTGGTCGAAAACCGGCGTCGTCAGGTGGAACGGAACGGTATTCGGTAATATCGGTAGCTTCACGGCTGGCCGCCGTTGGTCCCAGCACATCCGCGCGGTTTGCGCGTTTACGCGTCCAGGTGGCTTTCGGCCATTCTCCGAACGTGTTTCTAAACGCTACGCGACCAGGCAGGAGTAACTCTGCCACCGCTCTGGCCAGTCTCAGCGTCGGCGACAACTCGGCCAAGTGATGGCACGAGCACTTTCCGTGAACGGCGTTTTCATGCCGTTCTCGCGGAAAACGGCGCATATCCACTGGAATTGCAGAGGGGCAAGGCTCGCTCAAACGCTCGGCATCGTGCGCCCAAATTGCCCCGAATCGCCCAAGGCAGATACGCTCAGATCAGGCTGACGCGTTTTCCAATGATGGACACCGACCTCATGGCCGTATCGGGTGTGCAAGTAGTGTGCATACAGAAGCAGGCAACCGCCGCCGTCAAGAAATGACCGTACCTGAACGAGCCATCCCAGGAACGGACGGTAGGACAGGCTTCCATCCTGTCCAATCGGCGGAGTTCCAATCCAATCCAAGCCGTAAGTCGCCCAAAACCAACG
>Ga0080027_10000872_pt1 | contig 12478 bp, 8 predicted proteins | sample OrgsoiDNA2013046_FD_70962 | JGI IMG/M metagenome (GOLD analysis project Ga0080027, IMG submission 70962) | Permafrost soil microbial communities from the Arctic, to analyse light accelerated degradation of dissolved organic matter (DOM) -... | ecosystem: Environmental > Terrestrial > Soil >... | reverse complement strand
CGGGCCGGGCGTTCGCGCCTTGCTTCGCGAGCGCCCGGCCCGCGGCCCACAAGGTGCCCATCGGCGCGATGAACATCCCGAGCTACGCGATGACGGCGTCGAGGCTTCGCGAAGACGAGGTGCTCCAGTGGCTCGACAAGGCCTCGAACGGCGCCGGCGACACCGGCAACGGGAGTGCTCCGCCCCGCACGTGGACCTGGGTGAACCCGGGGGCGCCCGAGAACGTGCGCGCCGTGCAGACCATCGACCTCGACGCGCTCCTCGGCGGTCCGTCGGCGCGGGTGGGAGCGCGCGGCGCCGCCCTCCTGGCCGTCGCGCTTCCCGGCAACATGGGCGACCCGACCGCGTCGCTCGTCACCGTCACGGACCTCGCCGTGACGGCGAAGCTCAGTCGCTACGGAGGGCTCGTCTGGGTCACGAAGCTCTCCGACGGCGCGCCCGTCGCGAACGCGTCGGTCGCCATTCGCAAGGCCGGAAAGCCCGAGCTCTATGCCACGACGACCGACGGGTCGGGCCTCGCGACGATCCCGTCCGAGCGGTTCAGCGCGGTGACCGAGGCAGGGCAGATCGACGGCGCCGCCGTGCTCTTCGTGCGCAAAGACGACGACTGGACCTACCAGCGGGTCGAGCGGGCCGCGGCCAGCTACCGCAGCGGGGTAGACGTCGACCTCGAGCAGCGCGGCGCATGGGCGGGGATTGTCTACACCGATCGCGGCGTCTATCGGCCGGGCGAGACGCTCAAGCTGGGGGGCGTGTTCCGGCGCGTCGACGCGGCGGGCATCAAGGTCGTTTCGGGCGAGGCCGTGCGCGTGACGGTCACCGACGCCGAGGGTGAGACGGTCTTCGATGGCCGAGCGCAGCTCGACGCATTCGGCGAGATCGCGCTCGACGTCCCGATCCCCAAGACGAGCCACCTCGGCGAGGCGCGGATCGCGGCCACGCTCGGCCGCAAGAACGGCGACGCGTTCGAGCAGCAGGTGCTGCTCGCGGCGTACAAGGCGAGCGAGTTCAAGGTCGGCGTCGACCCCGACCGGCAAGACTACGTGCGCGGCGACAAGGCGCGGTTCGACGTCCACGCCGAGTACCTCTTCGGCGCGCCGATGGGCACGGCGCCGCTCCACAATCACGTGTCGCGCGGTTCCGCGCCGTTCGAGCCGCCGCACACCGAGGGCTTCGTGACGAGCGACGAGGTCAACGTGCTCGATCACCCCGAGACCAACCCGAACGCCGGCGAGCTGCGCGTCGACGACGGGCAGCTCGACGACGACGGGCGCTACCAGGCGTCGGTGGACCTCGACCTGCCGCGGATGCGGGGCCCCGAGCTCGTCACGTTCGAGACCGAGGTCGAAGACCTTACGCACCAGACGGTCGCGAAGCGCGCGGCGGTCCGCGTGCACCCGGCCGCGTTCTACCTCGGCGTGGCGCGGCCCACGACGCGCTTTGTGGCCGTCGGCGCGTCCGTGCCGGCGAAGATCGCCGCGTTCGATCCGCAGGGCGCGCGCGTGCCGGGCGTGAAGGCGAAGGCGGAGCTCGTGCGGCGCACGTGGACGGGCGTCGTCGAAGACGTGGCCGCCTCGGTGCCGCGCCGCCGTTCGCGCGTGGTCGACGACGTCGTCGGCGCGTGCGACGTCACCACGATCGCGCAGGCGGCTGCCGCGTCCTCGTGCCCGCTCGCCGTTCGCGAGCCGGGCTTCTACATCTTGCGGGCGCGATCGAAGGACGCGCGCGGCAACGACGTCGGCGCGAGCACGAGCTTCTACGCGGTCGACGACCGATCCGACGCCCCGGCGGCGGCGGTCGCCTGGGCCGATCCCGACGCGCGCGGCCTCAAGCTCGAGACCGACAAGAAGCAGTACGAGGCGGGCGACGTCGCGCGGGTCCTCGTGCGCAACCCCTTCAAGCGGGCCGGCGCGCTCGTCACGGTCGAGCGCGCGGGCGTGCTCTGGAGCAAGGTGGTCACGCTCGACGGCCCGATGCCGGTCGTCGAGGTGCCCGTGTCGGCGCAGTACTTTCCGAACGCGTTCATCGCCGTGCACCTGGTGCGCGGTCGGGTCCAGTCGGCGCCCGACGCCCCCGGCGCCGCCGACGTGGGCGCGCCCGACTTTCGCGTGGGCGTCACGTCGATCGAAGTGAACCCGGAGACGCACCGGCTCAAGGTGAAGGTCGCGACCGATCGCCCGGAGTATCGCCCGGGAGACGAGGTCGACGCCGACGTCGCGGTCACCGATCGCGAGGGCCGAGCGGCGCGCGCTGAGGTCACCTTCTATGCGGTCGACGAGGGCGTCTTGATGCTCACCGGGTACCAGACGCCCGATCCGCTCCCGCCGTTCACGGCCGACCAGCGCCTGGCGGTCTTCTCCCTCGAGAGCCGCGAGGCGCTCGCGCGCATCCTGCCGATGAAGAACGGCGAGCGCATCCAGCCGCTCGGCTACGAGTTCGCCGAGACGGGTCAAGACGACAAGGGCGGCAGCGGCGGGGGCGGGGGAAGCGACGTCCGCGCCGACTTCAAGACGACGGCGTACTTCGACGCGGGGCGCATCACGTCGAACGAGGGTCGCGCGCACTACAGGTTCAAGCTGCCGGACAACCTGACGACGTTCCGGCTCATGGCGGTGGTCGCGGGCGACGACCGCTTCGGCGCGGGCGACGCGACGATCACGACGAATCGCAAGCTGATGGCGCGCCCGGCGATGCCGCGGATCGTGCGCGCGGGAGACGCCTTCGAGGCCGGCGTCATGGTCTCGTCGAGAGACCTCGGGCCGGCCGCCGTGGACGTCACGCTCGACGTCCAGCTCGATGGCAAGCGCGTCGCGCTCGCGGGCGCCGCGAGCCGGCGCGTGCAGGTGCCGAAGGGCGGGAGCGTCGAAGTGCGCTTTCCGGTGAAGGCCGACGCGCCCGGCAAGGCGACGTTCGAGTTCGCGCTCGCGGGCGCCGGCGAGAAGGATCGCGTGCGGGTCGAGAGGAGCGTAGAGCTCCCCGTCGACATCGAGACGTCGTCGATCTACGGCGAGACCACGACCGCCGCGGCCGTCGCGATCGGCGAGCTGAAAGGCGTCCGCAACGACCGGGGCGGGCTCGAAGTGCACCTCGCGTCGACCGCGCTCGTCGGGCTCAAGACGAGCTTCGACCGCGCCATCGACTACCCCTACGGCTGCACCGAGCAACTCACGAGCCGCATCCTTCCGCTCCTCGTGCTGCCGGAGATGGCCCGCCTCTACGGGGTCCGGATGCCCGCCAAGGTCGAAGACGTCGTCGACGAGGCCATCGGCGACCTCTTCGACCATCAGCGCGGGAGCGGAGGCTTCGGCTTCTGGGAAGACGACCCCGTCGTCCCCTGGCTGTCGGCCTACGCGATGCTGGCCGTCGAGACCGCCGCGAAGAAGGGGTACTTCGTACCTAAGGGCGCGCGCGACAGCGGCATCGCCTACCTGAGGCAGGTGCTGGATCAAACGCGGATCGGCGACGGCGCCGACGAGGGCGACGAAGCCCAGCCCGCGGACCCCGAGGAGACGGGAGACGCTCCCCGCGCAGCCGTCGCCGGCGGCGACGTCGGTCCCGTCGGCTCCGAAGACAAGCCGAAGCGCGCGTACGCGACGCTGGCGTTCGTCGCCGACGTGCTCGCGTCGCTTGGTCAGGCCGACCCCGGCTACTTGAATCGCCTCTTCGACGCGCGGGCCCACCGGCCGCTCTTCACGCAGGCGGTGTTGCTCCACGCCATGGCGCTCGCGCACATGCCCGCCGCGGAGCTCGACGCGCTGGTGAAGGAAATCGAAGCCCGGGTCCGCGTCGACGGCGCGTCCGCGTACGTCGACGAGGCGGACACGCTCTACGCGGACTTCCTCGACTCTCCCTCGCGGACCACGGCGCTCGCCCTGCGCGCGCTCGTCGCGGCGCGTCCGCGCGATCCGCTCGCGCCCCGTCTGGCGCGTGGCCTCCTCGACCACCGAGTGAACGGCGCGTGGCGCTCGACGCAAGAGAACGTCTGGGCCCTCCTGGCGCTCGACGACTACCGGCGCGCGGCTGAACCAGGGACTCCGAACTTCGACGCCCGCGTCTTTCTCGGGTCCGCGCGCGTCGGCGACGGCGCGTTCCACGGCAGCTCGGTCGCCGACCAGGCCGTCTCGCTCGACGCCGAGCGCGCCCTCGGCGGAGCGCGCCCGCTGACGTTCGAGGTCACGGGAGAGGGGACCCTCTTCTACTCGGCGGAGCTGACGTACGCGTCGGCGGCCCTGCCGTCGAGGGCCGACGACCAGGGCTTCTTCGTGCAGAAGCGGCTGCGCGCGCTTCGCCCCGAAGAGCTCGGGGCCGCGGCGCGCGTGATACCGAAGTCGTCGGAGCCGCGGGCGCCCGCAGGCGAGCTCGTGCTGGTCGATCTCCTCCTCGAGTCGGCCGAGCCGCGCGAGCAAGTGGTCATCGACGACCCGCTGCCCGCGGGCCTCGAGCCCATCGACTTTGCGCTCGACACGAGCGCCGCGAGTCAGGACCTCGATCGGCGCGCGCCCCCCGACCCGGCCGACGAGGCGCACCCTCGACGCGACTACGGCGCCTTCCGCGAGGTCGAGGGGATCCACCGCGAGCAGCACGACGACCGGGTGCTCACGTTCATTCCGCACGTGGACCCGGGGCTTTATCATTTTCAGTATCTGGCCCGCGCCACGACCCCGGGCGACTTCGTCGTGCCCCCGACGCGCGCCGAGTGCATGTACGCGCCCGACGTCCGCGGGAGAACGGCGGCGACCCGCTTCACCGTCGGCCCGGCGGCGCCGAAGGTCGCCCGCCCCACGCCGAAGTCCTGATGCGTAAGCCCATGTTCGCCTTCACCAAGCACCAGATCGTAAGCTTGCTGACGAATGGCCTCGGACGTCTTGGCGGCCGACGCGGGATCGTAAGCTTGCTGACGAATGGCCTCCGGGTGCTGGCGGTCCCGGTCGCGGCGCTGGCGCTGGCACTGGTCGCGGTCGCGGTCGCGGTCGCCCGGACGCCGCTGCCGAGCGAGCTGCGCGAGCCCGTTGCGGCGGGATCCATCGTCGTCGCCGACCGCGAAGGGAGGCCGCTGCGCGAAGTGCGCGCCCGAGACGGCACGCGCGCCCGGTGGGTGACGCTCGACGGCGTGCCCGCCGTGACCCGGCAAGCGATGCTCGCCGCCGAGGACGCCCGGTTCTTCGCGCATCCGGGGGTCGACGTGCTGGCCCTCGTGCGCGCGGCGGCGCTCGACCTCTGCAAGCGCCGGGCAGCCGTATATGATAATGCATGCGGCGCCCGAAGCCGCGAGGACCGAAGGACGCTTCATCTGGGAGACGCTGTACGCATGCGACTTCTTCAGCGTCGAGACGCTGGGGGTGTTCGGGACGGTCCGCTACATGGTGTTCTTCGTGATCGAGGTGAAGTCTCGCGCCGTGCAGATCGCTGGGATTCGCATCGCTCCGGACGGCGATTGGATGAAGCAGATTGCGCGAACTCTGCTCGACCCGGTGGACGGCTTCCTGCGCAATGCAACCTACCTGATCCACGATCGGGATCCAGTGTTCACCGAGGCGTGGACGGCGCTGCTGGAGAGCGGCGGCGTGAAGTGCGTGCCGATTCCGGCGCAGAGCCCCAACTGCAACCCGCACGCGGAACGTTTCGTGAAAACGGTCCGAAACGAGTGCTTGGACCGCTTCGTCATCTTCGGCGAACGGCATCTGCGCCACCTGCTCAAGGAGTTCGGGGAGCACTACCTCAACGAGCGCCATCATCAAGGGATCGGCCGCCAAATCATCAGGCCGAGGGCATCGCCGAGCAACGACAATGGGACGCTCGGCGGCATCGGATGCCGGTCGCGCCTCGGCGGACTGCTCAACTATTACGGCCGCGACGCTGCATGAGGCAGGCGACAGGTTTCCGGACACCACGACGCTGACCACTGCGCCGCCGTCGATGCGGACGCTTCCGATGACCTTGGGGATGGCGATCACGCCTGCTTCCTGATCACCATGTGCGTGGCCTTCTCTCCCGCGACCGTCTCCACGCAGCGATACCCAAGCTCGCGCCAGTTCATCCCTTCGAAGAGCGCCTCTCCGCGTCCGAGCAGCACCGGCGAGATGGCTAGGTGCAGTTCGTCGATGAGGCGCGCGCTCATGTACTGCCGGATGGTAGAGACTCCACCACCAACGCGCACGTCAAGGTTGCCGGCTACCTGCCGCGCACGCTCCAGCGCGTCGTTGATCCCCTCGGTCACGAAGTGGAAGGTAGTCCCCCCTTGCATCACAAGCGGCTGTCTCGTGTGGTGCGTAAGCACGAACACCGGCACGTGGTAGGGCGGCGTCTCGCCCCACCAACCGCGCCACGAGTCGTCGGGCCACGGTCCACGAACTGGACCGAACATGTTGCGACCGAGGATCCACGCGCCGCAACCAGTCATGCTCCGAGACGCGAAGTCCTCATCTACGCCAGAGTGGCCTCCACCTTCGCCGTGCATCTTGCGCCATGTCGGCGTCTCGAAGAACCACTGGTGCAGCTCAGTGCCGTTCTCGCCAAGTGGATGTTCGAGACGCTGGTTGGGTCCCGCACCGTACCCGTCGAGTGAGATGGAGAATCCGGCTACGCGCAGCTTCGACATGGCTACTTGCTCCTTCCTTACGGGCGTCACTTTCCTTCCGCGATCCGCGTCTTGAGCAGCTTCCGAATGAGAGAGGCGGGCAGCGCCTTGTCGAAGTGCAGGGCGCTCTTGGTTTGGCTGTAGCCCTCGATCTCGTGCGCCAGCGTCTTGAGCGTCGTTCCGCTGAAGGGGTAGTACGAGCAGCCCTTCGAGGTCGCCTGGAAGCCGGCGATGATCCGTCCCTGGTAGCGGAACGCCGGCATGCGGTAGCTGATGCACTCCTCGACGTCGGGCACGATGGAACGAATGGTCTTCCGAAGCTTCTGAAGCAGGGCGCGGCTACTCGGGGTCACTGCTGCCAGGTACTCGTCGATGGCGGGGTCCTGCCGCATCTGGGCGAGGAGCTTTGGTGGAATCGGACGACACGCGCACCGCTTCTGGTGCTCACGATGCCATGCGATCCGCTTTTCGAGCGACGCGCCCCTCGGCAGGGCGTGTTTCTTGTGCCATTCGCCGTTCATCGCTCTTGACCTCTTGGTGGCACCTCGGTCGCCTCGGCTCAGCGTGGCAGAATGACGCTGCCATCTGCCCCGAGCTTCCCGTGCGGGTTGTACGTCAAATCAGCCGGCAGTAGTCGCCCCAGAAGGCTTTCCTTCGCCGGCTTGAAGGCTTGTGCCAAGAGAAGATAGGTCGCCGTGTTCTTGTTGCTCACCACGTCGCGCAGGCAGGCGTCACAGGCGCAGTTGAGAGCCCACGCGCAGCAGGTTGCCGTCGGGATCGACGTAGCCGAACTCGCGCTTGCCGTAGAGCGTATCCATCGGCGGACGGAAGCGCCCCGCGATGCCGGCGTCGCTCCAGGCTGCATAGAGCGCGTCGGCGTCGTCCACGAAGAGATAACAAACGGACGTCGTCGTCTTTGGGTCGAGAGCATCGAACCCGCTCAGGTGGATCTCGACCGAACCCCACGTCAGGTAGCCGTAGCTTGGGTTGTCTTCCGCGCTCACGCCCGGCTCGTCGAAATCGAGGCGAAGGTCCCCCGCGGTCGGCATGGCTTCGCGCACGTCGGGTCGGGCGTCCGAGCGGCCCTCGGTGCCGGGGTCGAGGCGCTGACTCGAGAGGAACGTGTCTTCGATGAACTTCGCGTAGGCGTCGAAGCTGAGCTGCTGGCGATCGATCAGCGCGCGCCACACGAAGATGCGGGCCCTCGTCGCCGGACGAGGGCCATCAACGCGACGTGCAGTCCGACCGCGAGCCACGCGTGGACATTGAGCCGAAACGCCTCCCGGGGCACCTACGGCGCCACCGGTAGTAGAGACCGAGCTCACGATCACGACGGCCGCCTGCCCGACGAAGGGGACGAAGACGACGGCGTATGCGAACCAGAGCCAGCGCGGGCCGTCCGGCTCCATGGCTTGCCCCTCGCGGTATTTTGGCGCGCCGTCGTTCGCGAGGAGGCGGGCACGGAGCGAAGCGAAGAGAGCGACCCCCGCCCTCTCCACTGCCAACATATGCCAGATACGGGGGCTTGCGGCAAGCCCCGGGGCATGCCGCACAGTCACCGGCCGCAAGCGGAAACGGCAGGAACAGGAGGATCGAAGTGCACGACGACTCCGGACGCAAGGTGGCCACGACGAACCCGGCAGGGGTGATCGCCGGAGGTGAGCGGATGGACGGCTACGTGCTGGGTTTCCGGGAGATCGACCCGACGCAGGTCGCGGTCGTTGGCGGCAAGGGCGCGCAGCTCGGGGAGCTTTCGCGGATCGAAGGCATTCGCGTGCCGGCTGGCTTTTGCGTGACGACGGACGCCTTCAAGCGGATCATGGCCGAAGCGCCATCGCTCGACGATCGGCTCGATCGACTGTCGCGCCTGAAGCCGGGCGACCGGGAGGCGATCCGCGCGCTCAGCGCGGACATCCGACGGACCCTCGAAGGAATCGCCATCCCCGGCGATCTGGCGGCGGCGATCACCGGCGCGCTCGCCCGGCTCGGCGAGCAAGCCGCTTACGCCGTGCGATCCAGCGCGACGGCGGAGGACTTGCCGGCGGCCTCCTTCGCGGGCCAGCAGGACACGTACCTGAACGTCGCGGGGCCGGCGGCGATCCTCCAGCACGTCAGCCTGTGCTGGGCCTCGCTCTTCACCGAGCGGGGCGTGACGTACCGCCTGCGGAACGGCTTCGACCACCGGAAGGTCCACATGGCCGTGGTCGTGCAGCAGATGGTCTTCCCGCAGGCGGCCGGCGTCCTGTTCACGGCCGACCCCGTCAATGGAAGCCGGAAGGTCGCCTCCGTGGAGGCCAGCTTCGGCCTCGGCGAGGCCCTGGTCTCGGGCCTGGTGAACGCGGACGTCTACAAGGTGGGGGACGGCGAGGTCGTCGCCAAGGCGATCGCCAAGAAGCAGCTTGCCATCCACGTGTCGCCGGCAGGCGGGACACAACAACAGGCGATCGAGCCGGAGCGGCAGGAACAGCCAGCGCTGACGGATGCGCAGGTCGTGCGGCTCGCCGAGCTGGGCCGGCGGATTGAAGCGCACTTCGGCCGCCCCCAGGACGTCGAATGGTGCCTGGTCGACGATGGCTTCCACATCGTCCAGAGCCGGCCGATCACCACGCTGTTCCCCATCCCCGCGGCCGGCGACCGGGAGAACCATGTCTACGTCTCCGTCGGTCATCAGCAGATGATGACCGATCCCATGAAGCCCCTCGGGCTCTCTCTTTTCCAGCTGACGGCCGGCCGGCCGATGTACGAGGCCGGCGGGAGGCTGTTTGTCGACGTCACCCGGGAGCTGGCTTCGCCCGCGAGCCGCGCACGCACCCTGGAGGCCCTGGGGAAGTCCGATCCGCTGATCAGCGACGCGCTGCAGACCCTCCTCGAACGCGGTGACTTCATCCGGTCGCTCTCGGACGACGGTCCCGGCGGGGCGCCGGCGGGCGGCGCATCAGCCACGATCGAGACCGATCCGGCCATCGTCGCCGAGCTGATCGGGCGCAGCGAGGCCTCCATCGCCGCCTTGACGCGCGACATCCGGACGAAGTCCGGATCGGTGCTGCTCGACTTCATCCGGGCGGACCTGCAGGAGCGGAAGCGGACCTTGTTCGATCCGCGCAGCCTTCAAGTGATCATGGCGGCATTCGAGGCCACCTGGTGGCTCAACGAGCAGCTGCAGGCGTGGCTGGGCGAGAAGAACGTGGCCGACACGCTCACGCGGTCCGTCCCCCACAACGTCACGTCGGAGATGGGGCTGGCGCTCATGGACGTCGCGGACGTCATCCGCCCGCATCCGGAGGTGGTGAGATTTCTCGAGCATGTGGAGCAGGTCAAGGACGAGGGCTTCCTGGACGAGCTGGCCCAGCTCGCGGGCGGGCAGGAAGCGCGAGACGCCATCTGCGCCTACCTCGACAAGTACGGCATGCGCTGCGCCGGCGAGATCGACATCACGAGGCCGCGCTGGAGCGAATGCCCCACCGCGCTCGTGCCAACCATCCTCGGCAACATCAAGAGCTTCGAGCCTGGCGCCGGTAAGCGCCGCTTCGAGCAAGGGCGGCAGGAGGCCTGGGAGAAGGAACAGGAGGTGCTGGAGCGCTTGCGGGCCTTGCCGGACGGGGAGCCGAAGGCCCAGGAGACGAAGCGGATGATCGACCGGGTCCGGACCTTCATCGGGTACCGGGAATACCCGAAATACGGCATCGTCGGCCGCTATTTCGTTTACAAGCAGGCCTTGCTGGAAGAAGCCGGGCGCCTCGTGCAAGCCCACGTGCTTCGTGAGAAGGAAGACATCTTCTACCTCACGTTCCAGGAGTTCCACGACGTCATGCGCACGAACCAGGTGATTGACCACGTCATCCCCCAGCGCAAGGACGCGTTCAGGTCGTATCAAGCGCTCACGCCGCCCCGGGTGCTCACGTCGGATGGCGAGGCCATCGCCGGGACGTACCGCCGCGACGACTTGCTGCCCGGCGCGCTCGTCGGCTTACCGGTCTCCGCCGGGACCGTCGAGGGGCGGGCCCGGGTCATCCTGGACATGGCGGACGCCGAGCTCGAAGCGGGCGACATCCTGGTCACCGCCTATACGGACCCCAGCTGGACGCCCCTGTTCGTCGCGATCAACGGTCTGGTGACGGAGGTGGGGGGCCTGATGACCCATGGGGCGGTCATCGCCCGGGAATACGGCTTGCCGGCCGTCGTGGGGGTGGAGCATGCCACCCGGCTGATCCGGGATGGGCAGCGGATCCGCGTGCACGGAACAGAAGGGTACGTCGAGCTCCTGCCCTAGTGGAGGGCGAACCTACCGCTTCGAGGCGCTCACGAAGTCGAAAGCCTCTCGCGCGAGATCCACCCACGAAGCCTTGCCGCTTGTTACCGCCAGCCACTCTTTCATCAGGCGACCGTGTCCCGGATCGAATGGCTTGCCCACCTTGGACGCGACGAGCTCGGCGACCCGGTCCTTGCGCAACTTGACGATCAGCGTCCCCTGCGTGAAGAGGGCGAACAGCTTGCCGTTCGCCTTGAGCCCGTTGGAGCCGAACTTCCGCCTCGCCTGACCTTTGGCCTCTTCGAATGCGTCGACGATGGGGGCCAGTGTCGGGTCGGCTCGAAACGACACGAGTAGCTTTGCGACGCGCGGGTCGTCCGGCTCGGCGGGAGGTGCTGAGCGTGCCTTGGCCACTCGCTTCGCGGTCATCGAGGGCGTGGCTCGTCCACGACGCTCAGTCTACGAAGATTGGCGTGGCGCGCCAAGTCGGCGTGCCGTGTGCCCGGATGGTGATCGCCGGGGGCGTCAGCTCCCAAGACAAAGGAACGTGAACCCGGACAGCGTCTTCGGAGTCGACAGACGAAGCGTGAAGGGGACCGCGGCCCCGGTGCCGGGGGTGACGGTCACCAGCCCGGGCACATCGAAAGGCCCGCCGTCCGGTGACGGAACCGACGCGATGGCCATCACGTAGGTCACGGAGCCGACGGTGAATCCGATCGACGGATAGCCGCTCAGGGCCTGGCTGAAGCTCACGATCGGACGCTCGACCATGGCGGTCGGCTTGCCGTAAAACAGGTGAAACGCCGACGTTCCTAGGTCATCGTCGAGCGGCGAGGTCACCACGATCGCGTTGCCGTCCGTGCCGTCTGCGACATAGTTCACGGCTCCGGGCAGATCGATAGCGGGCAGGCCTTCGACGGCGCTGGCCTCGACGAGGGTGAGGGGAGCCGCGGCGCCCGCGTCGATCCCTTCGAGCTTGGACTTCGCGGAACCCTCGGGGCCGAGCGTCATCGACGTCGCCTTGCCGCCGGCAAGCTGGATCGTGAGATCGCGCGCGGCCGTCGAGCTGTCGGGGCTCTGGAAGGTCTCGAGGTCTTCCCCATTCGAAAGTCCTGACCCGATGACGTCCTGCCGGACGAGCGAGCCGTTGCTCACGATGAATACGCGAACAGCCGGTACCGCGGAGGCACCTCTCTGGTCGACCACGTACACCGTGCCCGCCCCATCCTTGCCGACGCCGAGGATCGTCGCGAGGCTCGTGGGGTGCGTCGCGAGCGGATCGCACGAGCTCTCGGCGGACGGAGCGTTCGAGGTCGAGCTGCACGCGCTGCACGTCACGAGGGTGCCTGCGACGAGCACGCTGAGCGATAGATGCATTGAAGAAGGGTAGCAGAGGGGGAGTGGGCGCCATCGTGTCGACTGGCCCGTCGCGTCCTCCCGTCCTTGCGCAGGACGCGGCGGCTCCTGCGCCGTTGCGCGCTGACCGGTCAGCGCGCGCGACGAGGACGCGCGCGACGGCCACGGCGATGTCGACGGTGATCTTGCGGTAGTCCGCCTCGGACATGCCGGCAGACGTGACCCCGAGGCAGAAGAAGCAGGTGTCGTAGCCCCGCGAGCTCCCCGGCCACGGCGGTGTAGTCGGTGAGGTCCTT
>Ga0080027_10000871_pt1 | contig 12486 bp, 7 predicted proteins | sample OrgsoiDNA2013046_FD_70962 | JGI IMG/M metagenome (GOLD analysis project Ga0080027, IMG submission 70962) | Permafrost soil microbial communities from the Arctic, to analyse light accelerated degradation of dissolved organic matter (DOM) -... | ecosystem: Environmental > Terrestrial > Soil >... | reverse complement strand
CGGCACCCACAGTATTTACCTTATTACTGCTGTTTGTATAGATGCCGAAAGTGTTCTGATTTGTAATATTTACGCCTGAGGGTGTGAGGGGATCCTTTACCAATACGGTTAATCCGATGAAATTGGTATACTGGGCATAGAAACCATATACATCGATAAACAATTTTCTGTCAATAATTCCCTTATATCCCAGCTCCCATGAAGCCACCGTTTCGGGTTTAAATTCCTTAAACTGATACTGGGTGGGCGGCACACCGGTTCTCGCATAATTTCCAAGAGCTGCTGTATCATATGTATTTTCCGTCAGATTGTATGCAGAGATAAATTGCGGTAGTCCGCCGATCAGTTTAGCAGATCCTGTTTGTAAATTAATGTATTGATTTTGTGTTGAGGGAAACCGATAGGCAGTCTGATAAGAAGCCCGAATAAAATTATCCTTGGCAATCTGATAAACTGCTGTAATTCTCGGAGTGAATCTTCCTGTGAAATTGGTGTTTTTATCATAGCGGCCTGCCAGTGTTATCTTCAGCAGGTTATTAATAAATCCTTTCTGGATTTGAACAAAGCCGCCGGTTTCATTGATATTTATTTTACCTGCTGTATCCGCGAAAATGGTGCCCTGTGAATTCAGCACAAATTCGCGAGTTGATGCGCCGATCGTAATATCGGCCCATTTAATTTCCCTGGAAAAATTATACATCGCTTCTCCAACATAGAGATTGCTTTTGTCGTTGAACTTTCCACCATCCGGTATCGCAAGTTTCCTCAGAGAATCCAATGAATTGTTGAAGGCAGCCGTGCCAGGCTGATAACGATTCACATCAGCAGCAGACCGCGCAGCCTGACTTGCGATAATATAGGCTTCTTCCTGTGTCTTCCCTTCTCCCAGGACCTGGGCCAGCGCAGGTCCGTAGGTTCCAAGATAAGTAGGCGCCCATACAGATGCGGTAGGTGCATATGCTTCATTCAACAATGTGGCTGCTGCAACCATATCATATGCATCACCTGCATTCTCCTGCGTGGTATAAGCCCTGACATAAAAATTCTTTCCTGTGACCTCCGCCTTGTACTGTCCGATATTCGTATTCTGTAATGAGAAACGATCCGTTCCGGTATAAATCGTACTGGTACTTCCGAAATTTCCAGTCAGGCTGGCCGTGGTATTATCCGTTAATTTATAATATAAGCCAGCCGATACTTTTAAATTATAGGCTTTATAATTTGTGAGACTGTTTTCTGCATATCCGGTTCTGCTCACGCCGGATTTTGATGGCGTGAGTGCAGCAATCTGTCCTGTTTGCGTAGCGGCACCCTGTGCCTGCGCGGCAGCTGCATAATAAGCAGCTGCTGCTGCATTATTTCCGGCAGCAGCGGCTGCATCTCCTGCTGCTTTTGCCTGGGCAGCCTGGCTTGCATATCCTGCAGAAATGTTTGTATACTGATCCTTGACATTAAAATATGCACTTTCATCACCATAAGTACTGACGCCATTATAATCTGAATTATTATTTCTGTCGCCGGGTATTGGTGTTCCCTGTACGGCACTATAATTACTATAGTTGGTAGCAGACCAGTCTTTCGCATTAATATAGTCTGCTGAAATCCTGAAAGCAAATTTGTTAAAGGCCTGATCATATCTTGCCATGATATCATAATAAGGCGCCGCGCTACTATTGGGATCACTGATATGATTTACGCCCTGTTTGAACTGTGCACTGAATCCCTGGTATTTATATGGATCCTTGCTGGTCATGAGAATCGTTCCGGTCATACCTCCTGATCCGTATAAAGCCGAGGAAGCGCCGGGAAGCAATTCCACATTGTCAACATCAAGTTCGTTGAGTCCCACTACATTTCCCACGGAAAAATTTAATCCGGGTGCCTGATTATCCATGCCATCAACAATCTGATTCATCCGGAGATTTCCACTTCCGTTAAATCCGCGGGTACCCATTGTTTTAAATAATATGGAAGAAGTCACCACATCTACGCCCTTTAAATTGGCAATCGCATCATAAAAAGAAGGCGCAGGTACTTCATGAATGTATGAAGTACTCATTCTTTCAATAGATACAGGGGATTCCAGGTTCCTGATTTGTGATCTGGTAGCCGATACCACCACTTCCGTACCCATTACGGAAGCAGGTTTTAGTTCAATATGTAACAATGCAGAAGATTCAACGAGCATTTCCCTGGTTTCATATCCGACAGAGGAGATGATCAGAGTGAACGGAAACGCATGATTAACGGATATTTTAAAATCTCCATGACTGTCGGAATAAGATCCTGTGGATCCTTCTTTTAAGATAACCGAGGCTGCCGGAATCCCTTCCTTCGTATCCATTGAAGAAATATTTCCGGAGATGGAAACGGACTGGGCAAATATCCCGTTTTGGTTAAATAATAAAATAATGCATACAGCGGCAAAGCGTATTAATGTTTTCATGGCAATACAATTAATGACAGAAGTGCAATTTAGTTTTTACTTTCACATGCGTAAATAAAAATAAAAAATGAACCCTTTTCATTTCCCGGATCAGACCGCTTTTTATAAAGGAAAAGTCCGGGACGTTTATACCATAAGCAATGGCTTACTGGTTATGGTGGCATCAGATCGCATTTCTGCCTTTGATGTGATCCTCCCCCGCCTCATCCCATATAAAGGACAAGTTTTAAATCAGATAGCTGCATATATGCTTAAAGCTACCGGAGATATTTGTCCGAACTGGCTGCTGGACTCACCAGCGCCAAACGTAAGTGTCGGAAAACGCTGCGATCCCTACCGCGTGGAAATGGTTGTGCGTGGAAACTTAACCGGTCATGCCTGGAGAACTTATTCATCCGGGGCGAGAACCATCTGCGGGGTTCAAATGCCCGAAGGCATGAAGGAGAATGATTTTTTTCCACATCCCATCATCACACCTTCAACAAAAGCAGAAGCTGGTCATGATGAAGATATTTCAAGTGAAGAAATCATCAGGCAGGGTATTGTAAATGAAAAAGACTATTTACAACTGGAGAAATATACACTGCAACTTTTTGAACGGGGTAAATCTCTTGCAGCAAAACGCGGACTGATTCTGGTGGATACGAAATATGAGTTTGGGAAACTCAACGACAAAGTTGTACTTATGGATGAAATACACACGCCTGATTCTTCCAGATATTTTTATGCTGATGGATTTGACCTGAGACAAAGCAGGGGAGAAAAACAAAAGCAGCTGAGTAAGGAATTTGTTCGCGAATGGTTGATTGCAAATGGGTTTATGGGGAAATCAGGTCAAGTCGTTCCGGAAATGACTGAAGAATGGATCCAGACGATTTCCAACCGTTATATTGAACTATATGAACAGGTGATTGGCGAAAAATTCAAACCTGAAATGTTTTCAGATGAAGAAACCTATTTAAGCATCATGAATAGTCTGAATAAACTCAGATAGATTTTCAATATGTGGAAATCAGCCCCCCATATATATTAGGGCCTGCTTAATATTTCAGTACCCGTTTTCTTTTATTAAATATTTTAGGATCATGCTGCCTTCCTTTTCGCAATATTTTTTGTTCCTCCTCCGGAAGATGAAAAATTTCCCTGCATTCCACGCTGCAACACCCATCGAATTCAGTTGCACAGGCTGCACATTGTATAAATAAAAGATGACATCCGCTGTTTTTACAGTTTGTATGTGTATCAGCCGGCTTACCACACTGGTGGCATTGCGCGATGATTTCATCGGTTATGGATTCTCCCAGCCTTTCATCGAAAACGAAATTCTTACCATGAAATTTATTTTCAAGACCTTCTTTTTTTACTGTATTTGCATATTGAATGATGCCGCCTTCCAGATGAAATACTTTTTGAAAACCCTGATGCAGGAGATAGGCGCTGGCTTTTTCACAGCGTATCCCACCGGTGCAATACATGATCACCGTTTTTTCTTTATCGTCTTTCAGTAATGCTGCAGACAGGGGCAGTTGCTGCCTGAATGTGTCGCTCGGAATTTCGATGGCCCCTTCAAAATGACCGACTTCATATTCATAATGATTGCGCATATCCACCACAATAGTGTCTTTATCAGATGTCAGCCGATTAAAAGTAGCCGCGTCAACATATTTTCCCCTTTTTTCCATACTGAATGCGGGATCAGTTATGCCGTCTGCTACAATTTTTCCGCGAACTTTAATTTTTAATACCCAGAAAGATTTTCCGTCAGCAAATGCTTTATTCAGCCGGATACCTTTTAATTGTTGATAACTTTCCAGAAAAGCACGAAACTGTTCTGCGTTTGAAGAAGGTACACTGATCTGTGCATTGATTCCTTCCGCTGCAAGGTAGATTCTGCCAAAAACCCGCATTTCGGCCAGACGCAAGTATAACTCATCCCGGAAGACTAAGGGATCGGGAATTGGAAAATAGCGGTAAAAAGACAGGGTAATCCGCGGTTCTGTTTCATCCCTGAGCCGCTGCTTTAGCTCTTTTTGTGATACCCGGTTATGCAGATTTGCCACGCCACAAATTTACAAAAGGATAAACGTTTTATGAAACTGTGTTATAATTCATTAAACCCTTCCAAATTGGCTAAAAATATTTTACTTTTAATTGAATTTCAACGCTGAAAACTAATCCATGAAATTTGTTCCCTTCCTCATCAGTTCGGCTATTACCCTTATTATCATTTTTGCCCTTAATACCCGGTGGGGTCCTGCACCGGCAATGGGCGAATTTCTTAGCCCCCAGCATGGATTCTGGCAGAATGCAGAACCCATTGATAAGGACTATGGACAGGATCTGCAGTTACCCGGACTAAAAGAGCCTGCAGAAATTTATCTGGATGACCGCCTTGTTCCACATGTTTTTGCCGGAAATGAACAGGATGTATATTATATACAGGGATATCTGCATGCTAAATTCAGGCTCTGGCAGATGGAATTTCAAACCTATGCAGCCGCTGGCAGGCTGAGTGAACTGGTAGGCCCAAAAGCTTTAAACTATGACCGGGAAAAAAGAAGACTGGGTATGGTATACGCTGCAGAAATTGCATTGGCTGAAATGGAAAAGGATCCGGTTACAAAATCTGAAACCGATGCATATACCGCCGGAGTGAATGAATATATCTCTCATTTAAAAGAGAGTGAATTACCGGTAGAATATAAATTACTCGGTTATAAACCTGAAAAGTGGAATAATCTGAAGACCTCATTGTTCCTGAAATTCATGTCGCTTGATCTGGCCGGATATGAAAAGGATTTTGAGAATACCAACCTGCGCTCTATTCTTGGATATAAGGTTTATAATAAAATGTTCCCGATATCACCGGATTCCCTGGAACCCATCGTACCCATGGATACAATTCCTCCCGGTATCATCGTAAAAGCTCCAAAGGATTCAGATTCACTTTATTTGCAAAATACCGATACGGTAAGTGTAAGTTCCACGAAACCTGATAGAAATAATGGCAGTAATAACTGGGCAGTCAGCGGTAAAAAAACAAAAAGCGGTGCACCCATTCTTTGTAATGATCCGCATCTCGGATTAAATCTGCCTTCTTTATGGTTTGAAATGCAACTTTCCTGCCCGGGTTTCAATACCTATGGTGCAACTTTTCCGGGAGCACCAGGAGTCATCATCGGCTTCAATGACAGTTGCGCATTTGGTTTTACCGATGGCATGCGTGATGTACGTGACTATTATGAAATTAAATTTAAGGACGAAAGCAAAAGAGAATACTGGTTCAATGGGAAATGGGTTCCATCTGATTTCCGAATGGAGCATATTATTCAGAAAGATGCGCCTGAATTTATTGATACCGTCGCCTATACAATTTTCGGACCCGTGATGTATGACAAGAGTTTTTCAGGAAGCCGGAAAACAAATAACAAATACTATTCAGTTCGCTGGAAGGCACATGATCCAAGCAATGAACTGGAGATATTTAATAAGCTGAATCATGCAAAAAATTATGCTGATTATCAGGATGCCATCAAATACCTGCATACACCGGGACAGAATGTCATTTTCGCCAGTAAAAACGGAGATATTGCCATTACCGCCCAGGGAGAATTTCCGGCAAAATGGAAAAGGCAGGGAGATTTTGTGATGCCTGGAACAGACAGCAGTTATATGTGGCAGGGCATGATTCCCCAATCTGAAAATCCTTCCATGCTGAATCCGGAACGTGGATTTGTGAGCAGTGCCAATCAACTGCCAGTTCAACCGGAAACATACGGATATTATCTTGGAGGAGATTTTTTGCTATACAGAGGCATCACCATCAACCGTTACCTCAGTCAGTGGAATAATATTGGTGTGGAGGATATGATGAAAATGCAGCTGGACAATTATAATCCATTAGCCGGAATGGCAAGGCCGGTACTTATAAATAATATTGATCCATCCCAGCTTAGTGCGGAGGAGAAAAAATATTATGATTTACTCGACGACTGGGATTTGCATAATGAAGCCGAATCAAAAGGTGCAACTATTTTTAAAATCACTTGGGATAGTCTGAAATCCATTGTATGGAATGATGAACTGGGAAAAGCGGGTATTCAGGGATACTATCCTGAAGAAAGTACTTTACTCGAGGGAATTTTAAAAGATACGGCCTATGAATTCCTGGATAATATCAATACTCCCGAAAGAGAGACTTTGAAACAGGATGTTTTATCCGCATTTAAAAAAGCTGCGGCTACCTGCAAAATGCTGGAAAGTGAAGGGAAAATCACCTGGGGTAAATTTAAACATACGCATATTGAACATCTCGCCAGGCTGGATCCCTTCAGCAGACTGGATATCGAAAATGGGGGCGGAGAATTTTCTTTGAATGCTGAAAAATATGATCATGGACCCGGATGGCGGATGATCGTGCAATTGACTTCAAATACGGAAGCTTATGGCATTTATGCCGGCGGACAAAGTGGTAATCCGGGTTCACCCTATTATGATAATTTTATAGACAACTGGGCCATAGGGAAATATTATAATTTATGGATGATGGCAAGAAATGAAGAAACCGATAAAAGAGTGAAAGCAATTATCCGCCTGACGAATTAATAAAAAACAGTTTATGCTGAAATATATTTTATCAATCCTTGTAACGGCCCTGCTTGCCTTTGTTGCCGGATTATATATGCCCTGGTGGGGAATAGCCATTGCCGCATTCCTTGTCAGCGCTGCCATTCCCCAGAAACCCGGTTTCTCGTTTCTATCCGGATTCCTGGGTGTTTTTCTTCTATGGGAAGTACTTGCATGGTGGATAGACAATAAAAACAACGGTATCCTCTCGCAAAAGATTGCAAGTATTTTACCCTTGGGCGGATCATCCCTGTTACTGATTGTCATTACTTCCATCGTCGGAGCAGTCGTTGCGGGATTTGCTGCACTGGCCGGTTCTTATTTTCGAAGATTGCTTTTCCCTTTAACACCACCTGAAACTGTTTAGATTCCGGTTGCCTTTATTTTAGTTTATAAAAGCGCTATGCGAACATGCGTTCATATTATTTTACTCCTTGTTTTATATCTTCCCGCAAATGCGATAAGGATTAGTGGTACCATCACGGATGAAAAAGGAAATATTCTTCCCTACGCTTCTGTTTTTATCAAAGGGAGTTCGCAGGGTACAACCAGCAATAACCAGGGTAAATATTTTCTGGATCTGCTGCCCGGTAAATATGCCATCATTTGCCAGTATGTGGGATATGCCCGACAGGAAAAACAGATTGACATTTCCACACAGTCCATTACACTCGATTTCAAACTGCTGCCACAACAAACACTGTTAAAAGAAGTCATTGTAAAACCTGGTGGTGAAGATCCGGCCTATGAAATCATCCGTCATGCCATAAAGAAAAGAAAATCATACGAAAATCCTTTAGATTCATTTACCTGCGAAGCGTATATAAAAACCCTGATCCGCAGTCGTACACTTCCTTCCAAAATACTTGGAAAATCATTTTCAGATGATGATCGCAAAGACCTGGGTGTGGATTCGGTAGGGAAAGGCATTATTTATCTCTCAGAATCGCTCACAAGGATTGCTTTTAAAAAACCAGACAAGGTAAAACTCGAAGTGATATCAGGGAGGGAAAGCGGATCCAACGGCTACGGATTTAATTTCCCTACTTTCATTAATTTTTACAATAATAACGTAAACATATTTATAACGCAGCTGAGCCCGCGAGGTTATGTTTCTCCGATTGCTGATGGCGCTTTAAATTATTACAGGTATAAATACCTGGGATCATTTTTTGAAGACGGGAAAGAAATAAATCAGATCAGGGTCATTCCCAAAAGAAGATTTGAACCCCTGTTCTCCGGCACCATTAATATTAGTGAAGGAGACTGGAGGATCCATAGTCTGGACCTGATGCTCACCAAAGATTATCAATTGGAAATCGTTGACACGCTTACCATCAAACAGATTCATGTGCCAATCACACCCAATATCTGGCGTACACAAAATCAGGTGGTGAATTTTTCCTTTAAGAAATTTGGCATTGACGTAACAGGGAATTTCTTAAATGTCTATAGCAATTATGAATTGGAGCCCAGATTCAGAAAAAAATATTTCAACAATGTAGTAGTCAAATATGATACTGGCGTAAATAAAAAAAGCCTGGCATACTGGGATTCGCTCCGCCCGGTGCCATTAGAACCGGAAGAAATAAATGACTATCAGCATAAAGACAGCCTGTTTAGAATAAGAAATGATTCAGCCTACCAGCAGAAAATCGCTGATTCACTGAGGAAAAAACAGGGAGGCATAACGATCATGAATATCCTCTTTAACGGTATCAGAAGATCTGATTTTGATCCTGTTCATCCTATGAGCCTATTTATCCAGCCATTGATAACCGGAATAGAATACAATACCGTTGAGGGACTGGTCTTCAATGAGTCTGTATCTATATATAAAGAAAACAAAAAAACAGGGAGCAATATTTCACTCACACCCTTTGTGCGGTATGGATTCAGCAATACCCACCTGAATTTGTGGGGAACATTTAATTACAGCAAGAAAAAAATTGCAGTGGAACTTGATGGAGAAACCATCAGCCGTTCATCACTTACCCTGAGCGGAGGGAAAAGAGTGAGTCAGTTCAACTCCGATAATCCGATTGGTCCTTTCATGAATGAATTATATACTTTATTCTTCCGGGATAACTATATGAAGATTTATGAAAATTACTTCGGATCGGTTTCGTACAGAAGACGATTTGATAACGGTTTCCGGCTGGCCGGGTCTTTATTATTTGAAGACCGTTTACCCATGGACAATACAACTAATTTTTCTTTTTTTGGATCCAAAGACAAATTATTCACACCCAACTATCCCTATGAATTGATCAATCAGAATTTTACCCGTCACCAGGCCCTGATTTTCGGAGTTGACATGCAATTCAAACCGGGACAACGTTTCATCGAATTCCCCGATAACAAACTGGCCATTGGTTCAAAATATCCGACACTGGCACTCTCCTTTAAAATGGGTATTCCGGATTTGTTTGGATCAGATGTGAACTATGAAAAATGGCAGTTCTCCTTATGGGATAATATCAATTTTAAGTTAAAAGGTGTTTTTAAATACCGACTGGGCGTGGGTGGGTTTTTAAATGCAAAATCTGTATACGTACAGGATGATCAGCATTTCAATGGTAACCAGACTTTTTATGCCAGCCCTTATTTAAATAGTTTCCAGCTTGCTCCCTATTATCAGAATAGTACAACGGCTTCCTTTTATGCAGTCGGACATATTGAACATCATTTCAATGGCATGCTCACGAATAAAGTTCCGTTATTAAGAAACCTGCAGTGGAACCTGGTTATCGGCTCAAATGCTTTCTATGTGAATAGCACAAATAATTATGTGGAAATTTCTGCGGGCCTTGAAAATATATTTAAACTCTTCCGGGTAGATGTGCTTGGATCTTACCTGAACGGTAAAAACGGTCAGGTAGGTGTAAGACTTGGCTTCGATGGTTTATTTGGAAATGCCATTGGAAATGCACTGAAAAATCCAGGTGGACGTCCCCTTGCAAGGCAGTAATAACTAAGTCTTGTCACTCAAAACGGAAATTAATCTTTCCGTATCCTCCATGCTGTTAAAACTATGCAGTGCAATGCGTAGTCTTTCTTCCCCCAACGGCACCGTAGGATATAAAATCGGACGAACATCGAAATTATTTTTTTTCAGGGTTGCCGCAGCCTCTTTCACCTTATCATTACCAGGGATTATATAACATTGAATCGGTGTAATGGATTGACTAAAACCAGGCCGGTCAAATAATGAAATCAAATTTTTAAGTTGTTCCCTTTCCTGGTGCATATCCGGAAAAATTTTATAAACAGCCTGTATCGCTGATACAGCAGCTTGGGGAATGGCGGTACTGTAAATAAATGGACGGCAAAAATTAATCAGGTATTCACGCAGCGATTTCGATCCCAAAATTACTGCACCATGGCATCCCAGCGCCTTCCCGAATGTATGTATTCTTGCAAAACACCTCTTATGCAAATCCATGGATTGAAGAACGCCTTCCCCCTGCTCGCCGACTATGCCGGTTGCATGGGCCTCATCAACAATAAAATAGCTGCCATATTTTTCGCAAAGGGAAACCATTGCAGACAAAGGCGCAATATCTCCATCCATAGAAAATACAGATTCCGTTACCACAAAACATTTCCGGGAACCGCCAGCAGTATGCAGTTTCAGCTTTTTTTCCAGGTCTTCCGTATCGTTATGAATGAATGAACAGGAATCAGCAAAAGACTGCCGGACCCCGTCACGAATGGAAGCATGACTGAGTTTATCAAATATCAGTAAATCTCCTCTTTGGGCTATGCAGGACAGCAAACCAAAATTTGCATCGTAACCAGAATTAAAAATCAATGCAGCATCTGCACCATGGAAGCCGGCAATCAGATTTTCTGTTTCTACTATGAGCGGATAATTTCCGGCAAGCAGCCGCGAACCCGTGGAGCCATGTTCCAAAAATTTGCCCCTTAATGCCTCATCTATGCGTCTGAGAGTTGCGATGCCGAGATAATCGTTTGAATAGTAATCTATCTGGCCATCTGGCAATTTAAGTGATCGTAAAGCACCCGTTTTCGATCTTTCCTGCAGTTTCTGAATCAGAAAATCTTCATCCATAATTTAATGACCAAATATCCCTTTAATTCAGACATTTGCAAAACAGATGCAGAACCAAAAAAACATTCTCGGTTTACAGTTGGTAACCGATCCGCGCTGGGTGGATCTCGCAAAGCTTTCCATAGAAGAAATCCTTACAGATCATGCATTTTGTGAGCAGAAAGCAGCCACAACATGTATTACCCTCATTACGAAATATCCTGAACGTACACGCCTCGTCGAGGAACTGGCACCTATTGTAACGGAAGAATGGGGTCATTTCCGTATGGTGCTGGCTGAACTAAAAAAGCGGGGTCTTCACCTGGGAAGGCAAAGAAAAGATGAATATGTCAACCACCTGATTGCATTCCAGCGAAAAGGCGGAGATTTTGAAGAGCGGTTCCTCGACCAGCTACTCACCATGGCCATGATTGAGGCACGCAGTTGTGAAAGATTCAAACGATTGAGTGAAGGATTGCCTGACGAATACCTGCGAAATTTCTACAGACGTTTTATGGAAAGTGAAGCAGGTCATTACCATCTCTTTATTGATCTGGCCGAAAGTTATATGGGAAAGGAAAAAGTAAGGAAACGCTGGGCTGACTGGCTAAAATATGAAGCAGGACTGATGGAGAAAATGGAAGTTCGCGGAGACAGGATTCACTAAATACTGCTTCCGAAATAATCCAGTTCCAAATTAAAATCTATCCGGGGATATTTTACAGCGAGTTCTTTTGTTTTTAAAAGTTGTTCCTTCAAAAATCTTTTGTGCGCGTCTGTCTCCGGATGCATGGCCCTGTGTTTTCGCGCGATCTGAAGTTTCCTGATTTCATCTGCTGCCTGCCTTGATTCCGGAGTTAAAAAATATTCCATAAAATTTTCCAGAACAAAGTTTGTAGCCATATAATTCGGATGAACAAGATCCTTATCATAAAAACGATAATCCCTTAGCACATCTATAACCAGCTCATAGGCCGGAAAATAATAGATCCTGTTGAATTTATTGACCAGCTGATGTACCACTTCAATTAAACGCGCCTTACTTCGGTTATTTTCAGTTACACCATCCCGCACATGTCTTACAGGACTGATCGTGAAAATAATTTGTAACCCGGGATTAAATTCTACCAGGCGGTGAATGGCTTCGTCGAGAGATGCCAGCATCTCATCAACAGATAATAGCTTTTTAGTAAACCAGTCTGAAGGCGCCCGATGACAATTCGCTACATGCTGCTCAGTTTCTTTTAAAATATAAGAAAAAGCAGATCCCAGGGTAACCATTAACCAGTCGGTTTTTTTAATAAAATCATGTGCCGATTTTTGGGAGTCATTCATTTTCTTCAATGTGGCGGCCTGGATT
>Ga0080027_10000870_pt1 | contig 12525 bp, 13 predicted proteins | sample OrgsoiDNA2013046_FD_70962 | JGI IMG/M metagenome (GOLD analysis project Ga0080027, IMG submission 70962) | Permafrost soil microbial communities from the Arctic, to analyse light accelerated degradation of dissolved organic matter (DOM) -... | ecosystem: Environmental > Terrestrial > Soil >... | reverse complement strand
AGCAGGTCGAGGCCGTGCGTCCGAAAGATGGCCAACGCCTGGCCGAGGGTCAGCGCCTGCGGGATGACGGGCTCGGGCGGCAGCTCAGCCGCCCGCAGCGACGGCGCGGCGACAGCGACGAGGGCAACGAGGGCGAGCGCGCGCAGAACCACTGGCAGCACTAACGCAAGACCCGTGCCCGGCATTCCAACCCCTGAAGATCCCGAGAACCGGGGGTCGGCGAGGGCAGCTAGCCGGCCACCTCCAAGTTTCTTGTATGTGTCGTGAAAGTTTCCTGTACGTCAGCGTGGGTCGAAAGCGTAACCGCGCTCCTGAGGCCCGAACGGGCCTAGCACCCCGGGGCGGCGACGCCGGGCCGGCAGACCTCGCAAGAGATCAGGACTTCGTCGACGTTCGGGTTGGCCGGATCGGGCGAGACCATCAGTGCCAGACCGCCGTCCGGACAGGTCGTGGCGTCGGGAGCTAACGTCCAGCAGGGGGCGGCCCCGCCGTTCTCGAGGCAATCCCGCACGACGATCGCCTTCGTCTCACCCGCGTTCGTCCCCTCGTTGGTGATCGAGCAGTCGGGGTGGCCGAGCGCATTCTGGTGAGGTGTGACGTTGAGGCACGGGGAGCCGGAGGCCGTCATCATCCCACCGATGCCCGCCGCGATGCCGCTCATCGCGGCCTGATAGCTGTCGTCGCAGATCGAGGTCACGACGCTGTTGTGAAAACCGTTCACGAACTGGGTGATGCGGATCGCCGGATCGGCGAAGCTCTCGTCGCCGGTCGGACCGCAGGAGTACTCCACCTGCGGCCAGCTCTCTGGAGGCGTGATGTTCGGAGGCACCCACTGGACAGTGTACGGCGTCGTCGGACCGGTGATGGCCGCGACGAAGATCTGGCGGTCGGGATCGGGCTTGAGAGCTTTGATGTCCGAGATGAACTGGCTGACCGGGATCAGCATTCCCGAGTCGGTGTCGTTCGATTGGCAGCTGTCGAGGGTGAGCGTCTGCGCCCCGACGGCGCCCGTGGCATCAGACGGCGGGTTGAGCGGCGGTTGCTGCAGCGTCGTGGGGCTCGGACCGTTCGGGTCCTCACACAGGTGGCCGTAGCGGTTGCACCGGTAGTTCGCGATCGGACCGAGCGGGTTGGTGAGATCCTGCTGGCCACCGTTCAACGAGAAGAGCGTGGTGTTGGCGGGCGCGGAGCAGTCATCCTCGTTGGTGAGAATGATGATGGCGAGGTAGGCGCCGTCCCGCACGAAACCGGTGTTCTGCGCCGGCGGGTTCGGGAATCCGGGATTGTCGGCCCCGAGCGCGCGATCGATCGAGGCGAGCTGATGCTCGAAGCCGCATCCGGAGCCGCCGAGGAAGCCGATGCACTGAAGCACGGTCGAGATGCCCATCGGGTCGGCGAGCGAGAAGTCCTTCGACGTTCCGGCGGCGTCGTCGGTGATGAAGGTCGCCCCAGGGGTGAGGGTGGTCGAGGGGCAGGTTCCCCTGGGCATGACCTGGAACAGTCCGCTGTCACCGCCGTTCTGGCTGCAACCGATGCCGGCTCCCTGATCGCTCATGGCGCCCATGTCCGACGAGACCACCGCGATCTGAACATTGGGGAGCCCCATCGGAAGCGCCTGCAGGGTCTGCATGAACGTGGGAAACTGATCGATCAGCTTCTGTTGCACCGCGCTCATCCCCGTCGAGTTGTCGATCATGAACAGGATGTCGAGGTTGTAGTTGGCCTTGGCCGAGAACGCAGTCGTGTACGTGGTGAAGGTGCCCGTCGGCGTCGTGCCGGAGCTACAAGCCAAGCCACAGGCCAGGAGCGCGGAGACCGCGGCGCCGAGCGGGGCCCAGCGGCGCGAGCGCCGACCGGGTAAATGCGATGGTGAACGGCCAATCATGGGGAAGTCCTCGTCGGGTTGCCCGACCCCCATCATAACGCCACTCACCGTTTGAGATGAATTCCGGGTGCGGGCCCGCTCACGGGCAGCCCGGAACGTTGGGGACACCCGCGCTGCAGATCGAGCACCGGATGACGCTGGTCGAGCTGTCCGGGTTCGGATTGGTCGGATCCGCCGAAACGTTCAAACCTCGGGTGGCGGCCGGACAGCCGTTCGTCGCATCGGGCGGGGTGAGTGTCCAGCAGGGTGGGGAACCGCCGCTGTCGGCGCAGGACGCGACGACGATATTCTTTATCGCCCCCCCGGTCGTCACCTGGCTGATGACCTCGCAGCTGGGGTTGCCGTTTGTGTCTGTCTGGATCGTCCCGCCGACGCACGTGGAGTTGATGAGCGTGCCGATTCTCGCGGCGATGGCTTTCATGGAAGAGGCATAGTCGTCGTCGCAGATGGAGGCGGTGACCCCGTTGTTGCCGAAGGCGGCCACGAACTGCGCGATCCGGACCGGCGGATCCGCGAAGCTGCCGTCGCCGTTGTCGCTGGAACAAGAGTGCTCAATTTGCGGCCAGAGCTCGCTGTTCGGGCCTGCGGGGAGCCACTCCGCCGTGTAGGGGGTCGTCGGGCCCACGATGGACGCCACCAGGATCTGGTCGTCTGGATCGTTTTTGAGCGCCTTGATGTCGGAGATGAACTTGCTGACGGGTGTCAGCATGCGGGACTCGGTGTCGTTCGACTGACAGTTGGTCAGGCTGAGCGTCGGTGCCGTGGCGGGGCCCGTCGCATCGGACGGCGGATTGAGAGGTGGCGCCTGCAGGATCGTGGGGTTCGGACCGTTGGGGTCTTCGCACAGATGGCCGAACTGATTGCACCGGTAGTTGGCGATCGGCCCCAGCGGATTGTTGAGGTCTTGGTTTCCGCCGTTCAAAGAGTAGAGCGAGGTTTCCGCCGGCGCCGAGCAGTCGTCCTCGTTGGTGAGCATGATGATGGCGAGATAGGCGCCGTCGCGCACGAAGCCGGCGTTGCTCGCCGGTGGTTGCGGATTCCCCATTGCGTCATAGTTGTCGGAGCCGAGCGCGTGATCGATCGAGGCGAGCTGATGCTCGAAGCCACAGCCCGTGGAGCCGAGCAAGGCGAAACACTGAAACACCGTCGCGAGGCCCGTCGGGTCCGCGAGCGTGAAGTTGCTCTCCGTCCCCGAGGCATTGTCGGTGATGTAGGTATCGGTGGCTATTTTGAAGTTGTTGGTGGCGCACGTACCTCTGGGCAAGATCTGGAAGAGGCCGTCGTCACCATTCATCTGGCTGCAACCGATGGCGGTCCCTTGATCGCTATAGGCCCCCATGTCCGACGAGACCACCGAGATGTGAACGCTGGGGAGCCCCATCGGCAGCGCCTGGAGCGTCTGCATGAAGGTGGGCAGCTGCGCGAGGAGCTTCTGCTGCATCGCGGTCATCGAGGATGAGTCGTCGATCATGAACAGGATGTCGACGTTGGTGTTGACCCTGGGCGGTTCGGGGACGAAGCCGAACCCCGCGTCAACGGGGCTCGAGTGTCTATCGAGCGCCTCTCGGGCACAGGAAGCGCAAGACAGGATTGCGGGCAGCGCGATGGCCATCCTGGCCCAGTCGCTTGAACATCGGCGGCGCGGGCGGGGCAACGAACGACTGGTCATGGGTTCTTGGCGCGGGCGTCCGAGCAACAATATTGATAGCAACGGCCAAGCCACGCTGGAGAGGTGGAACGACGCGGCGCCGAGGCGGGATGTGGCAACCAGGTTGGCACGCCCGCCAACCCCTCGTCGTCCGCCCGCGGCCAGAAGGCGCAACGGGCGAAGTCGGCGTCGGCGGTGACTACGTCAGACCGGCGGCGTGGTGCTTCCCGCGTCGCGCGTCGCGGATCTCGTCCCGACGGTGTCCGGCTTCCCCGCGGTTCCATCGGGTGACCCCGCGTCCAACCGGTGCCCGGTGATGAGCCTCGAGCCGCGCTTGTAAGTGAAGTACGACCAGGCCCAGTCGATCAACACCAGGAGGCGATTCCGAAAATCAATCAGGTAGAAGATGTGGACGAGCAGCCAGGCCATCCAGGCCAGGAATCCGCCCAGCCGAACGCGTCCGATCTCGGCCACGGCGCGCTTTCTGCCGATGGTGGCCATCGATCCCTTGTCGACGTAGGCGAACGTCTCGCGCGCGTCGCCGTCGATCGCGCGTTTGATGGCGCGCGCGACGAAACGGCCCTGCTGCATGGCGACCGGGCTGGTGCCGGGCAGCGGCACCGCCGCGCCGGCCGGGATGAAGACCGCGGCGTCGCCGATGCAGAACGCCTCGGGGTGTCTGGGTACGCTGCAATCGGGCTCGACCGGCACGCGGCCGACGCGATCGGTCTCGACGCCCAGCGCCGCGATCAAGGGCGAGGCGCGCACGCCGGCCGCCCACAGGACCGTCGAGCTGTCGATCCGCTCGTCCCCCAGCGAGACGCCGGTCGAATCGATGCCGCTGACCCGCACGCCGGTGCGGACCTCGATGCCCATCTCGGCGAGGCTCCGCTGCGCCCGTTCGGAGGTCTCGGGCTCGAACGAAGAAAGCACCCGCGGTCCGGCCTCGACCAGCACGACGCGGGTCTGATCGGGATGCACGGCGCGGAAGTCGCGCGAGAGCACGAAGGTCGCCAGCTCGGCGATGGCGCCCGCCAGCTCGACGCCGGTGGGGCCGGCGCCGATCACGACAAACGTCAGCATGCGGCGCTGCAGGATCGGATCGGGCTCGCGTTCCGCCGCCTCGAACGCCAGCAGCACCCGGCGCCGGATCTCGACCGCGTCGTCCAGATCCTTGAGCCCCGGCGCCACGCGGGCCCAGTCGTCGTGACCGAAGTAGCTGTTCACGGCGCCCGGCGCCAGCACCAGAAAATCGTATTCGAGCGGGGCGCATTCGCGGGTGGTGATCCGGCGCGCCGTCAGATCGATGCCGGTCACCTCCGCCAGCAGCACCCGCACGTTTTCCTGGCGGCGGACGACGCTGCGGATCGGCACCGCGATCTCCCCCGGCGTGAGGCCGGCCATCGCCACCTGGTACAGCAACGGCTGGAAGAGGTGATGATTCGATTTGTCGATCAGCGTGACCCGCACCGGCGCCGCCTCGAGCGCGCGCGCGGCCGACAGCCCCCCGAAGCCTCCGCCCACCACCACGACGTGCTTGCGCAGCTTCATCGCGGGCGAAGTTAGCACTAGGGATGCGCGGCGTAGTACGCGCCGAACACGCCGGCGACCTCCAGGATTGCCGGTCCCGTCGTCGCGGTAGCGTTGGGCGCGTACTGGGGACCGCCGCCGTCGTTGATAAAATCACTACAGCTCGGCACTTCGAAGTGAGGGGTCGAAAACACCAGGCCCGGGTAGTTGGCAGGCATCGCGTCGATCGCTTCGTACCCGTAAGCCGGGATCATGGTCTCGGACTTCTCGGGCCCGTTGCCAGGGCAGGGCGTATCGCCGGGCGTGCTCGTCGACGGCATGAGCTCGATTCGTTTGACGGCCGGCCACTTCGTGCGGATGTTCTTGATGATGCCGTCAAAATCCGTCTCCCACTCATTCGCGGTATTTTCTGTCCACTGCGTTGCCATGAAGATCACCCGATCGGGCGTCGCCGAGCCGTGGGCGCAGGGATGGCTCACGGTGGTGTTCCAGGCTGGGTCGCCCGGCATCGCCCACGCGTTCGTGTAGTGGCCGGCGACCCAGATCAGCTCCCACCTAGTCGCGTCGATCCCCGGATACGTCAAAAAGCCGCCGCTAAAGAACTGGTACATGGGAGACGGACCCACCATCAGGTTGCAGGTGAAGGGCCCGCTTCCCCCGCCGCCGCCCTGACCCCCGCCGCTCGAACCACTGGTCCCGGAGGCTCCAGCCGGCCCGCCGCCGCCAGCCCCAGCATGGCCACCACTCCCCGCGGGCCCCATTCCGCCGACCCCGGACGCGGCAGAATCGATTCCGGCGTCGACCCCCGCGGAGTTGCCACTCATGCCGCCTGCGGCGCCGCCACCACCGAAGCCGCCGGTGGCGCCGCCGATTCCTGGTGTTCCCGCGGCGCCCCCACTCTGGGCGCCACCGGTGCCGCTATCGCCGCCAGCTCCCGGGCTGCCCGCGGCTCCGGGGGAACCACCCCCGCCGTCCGGCGGAGCGCCCGCGCCGGACGAGCACGAGGCGACGACGAGAAGGCAGTCGAACAGGAAAACTACACCACACGGAGGGCCGCTCATCGCCACAGGGTATAAGACAGCTCGAGCTGTAATCAAGCCCGCACGCCATGATCCCGTACTGCTGAACCCAGCCGCCACGAGTGTGTATACTTAGGCGTATGCCACGCATGCAGATCTACTTGCCGGCGGACCTCTACGAGGCCGTGAAGGGGCGTCATCTGCCGGCGTCCGAGCTCTTGCAGAAGGCGGTGCGCAACGAGGTGCGACGGCGAGAGCTCGAAGCCGCCAGCCGTAGGTACACGGCCGAGCTCGCGGCCGAGGTGGGTCAGCCAAGCCCGCGACAACGCGCGCGCGCTGCTGGCGTCGCGCGACGAATCGCCGGGCGCATCCAACGAAAGGCCGGCTAGCGTTCGGTGCTGGTCCTCGATTCGGGCGCGGTCACGCGCCTCGCCGAACGCTCGCGAGACGTCCTCGCGCTGATTCTCGCGCTGCGAGGCGAGGGATTGTGGCCACCGACGGTCCCAGCCGTTGTGTTGGTCGAATGCCTCCAAGGGCACGCCGGTCGTGATGCGAACGAGAATAGGTTGCTCAAGACTTGCGACGTCGCTGAGGCTGTCACCGAGGCGCTTGCCCGCCGAGCGGCGCTCTTGCGCCGGCTCGCCCGCAGAGGATCGGCCATTGACGCGCTCGTGGTCGCGTTCGCCGAGCCAGACGGGACGGTGCTCACCTCCGACCCCGACGACCTCGAGGCGCTCGCGGCTCACGCCAACGGCGTGGTCATCGAGCGGGTCTGATGGGTTTCGTCACGGATGGGCGAGCGTCGATTCGAGTACGAGATCGGCAATGAGCTTCTGATACTCCACGTGGGTCTTGTGCGCTTTGGTTTGCCAGCGCTTGCCATCTTCCCCGTCCATGTACGCCTTGTATTCGGGCGCGCCCGGGAAACCGACGTTGTCGGCGACCACGACGCTGCCCTGGCGCAACCAGCCCATGTCGAGGATGCGTCGTAGGTCGGGGAGGTAGGCCTCCTTGGCGTGATCGATGAAGACGAAATCGAGGCCGCCGGGTTTGAAACCGTGCTCCTCCTCCAGTGCCTTCACGGTCTTGCCGCCATCGCCGATCGATCCAACGACGACCGTTATGCGCCCGGTGGCGCCCGCGTGCTCGATGACCCGTCGCGCGATGGCCGCGTTCGAGGGATTGAATTCCACCGAAAACACGCGGCCGCCATGGGGAAGCCGCCGTGCCATTCTGAGCGCCGAGTACCCGATATAGGCACCAAGCTCGAGCACCCGCTGGGGCTTGGTGCGATCGACCGCCGCGTCGAGGATCGCGCCCTTCTCGTCCCCGACGTTGATGAGAAATTTGTGCTTGTGGGCGAACTCGTCGATCGCGGCGATGGCGGCGTCGAGGTTGCCCGCGGGGGCGTGGGCGATGACGAACTGGGCGGCCGCCTCTTCGCGGCCGTCGCCCACCTGCCACTCGGACAAGAGCCGCTTCATGCTGAACAGCATGCGAAGGAAGGACCAGCGCAGAAACGGCACCGGCCCGCCCAGCAACCCGTTCACGACGACCAGCCCGGCCACTCCCCCGACGACGTAAACCAAGATCATGAACCGACCATACCGCGAAGGCCGCTGGAGTCGGACTCTGTGTCAGAAAACTGAGGTGGTTGCCCGACTGTGTCGTCATTCTGAGAACTGCGGGCCAAGACAGAGGTCGAACACCTGGGTCAAGACGGCGCGCTGTTTGCAGTCTCCGCGAGACAACATGAGTTACACACGAATCTCGATGGCCGCGATCTCCTTGACCCTCCTGGTCGCCAGTTGTGGTGGCTCCGGACAGAGCGCGAGCGACGGCGGCACGGATCGCGGGGCGGGCGGCGCGATGGGCGGTGCCGCTGGGTCCACGGCATCTGGCGGGGCTGGCGGCAGCGCCGGTTCGGGCGGTGCTGCGACCGGCGGCGGCGGCGCAACGGCGGCGGGCGGCACAGGCAACGGATCCGCGGGCGCCGGCGGCAGCGGCGGCACCGCTGGAAATGGTGGCACGGCTGGGAGCGACGGCACCGCCGGAACGTCCGGCGGAAACTGCGTAGGGGCGGGTGATTGTCCCGACGGCGCCTGTTTTCAAGGCCTCGATGGCGTCACGAGGTGCGTGAAAGCCATGCCACCGCCCCTGCTGGACTGCCAGTCAGGCGATCCCACTTGCTGCGCCAGCGACGCGGTCTGTACGCACGGCGTGGGGGGGCGTTGCCTTCCGCGTCCCGGCAATCCGTGCGGCGGCGCCGCGCCGTTCGGAAACGCCTGCAGCTACGACAAGTGCGCCGCGGACGCGGACTGCCGCACCGGCATGCCCGCCGGCGCCACGGTGTCGGCGTGCGTGCCATCAGGCGCGTTCCCCGGAATATACGTAGCGACGTGCATCTATGGGGGATGTCGGACCGATGCGGATTGCACCTTGCACCCAGGCGGACAATGTACTTACGGTAACGCGGCGACTCACAACGGCATGTGTGATCTGCGTCAGGTGTTCTTCTGCGCGTACCCGAGCGATCCCTGTCAGGGAGCGAACACCGGTTGCCAAACGTTCCTGTTTCTTTGCTTGCCGCAGGAGAACTATCAAGGTCGAATCTGTTCCGCGCCTCCGCCGGCATACCCGTGAGCCGACCACGGCTGCCGGCCCATTCCGACCCGACAGACGCGCGCAATCGAAGATCGCTTCCAGCTGGGTTAGAGTGCCGACTCCAAGAAGTGTCCCTCACCCAAACCGGAGCCGCACGACATGAAAACGTACCCGAGACCGACCCTGACCCTGGCCCTTTCCATTGCCCTCACCAGCCTCACCGCCGCGGCCCATGCGGCCTCGCCGGAGGCGGCCCCGAAGGGCGCCTTTCAGACCGACATGCTCGCCCAGTTCGATGACGCTGCGAAGAAGGTCATAGCGCTGGAGGACGCGGTTCCCCAGAACAAGTTCGGCTGGCGCCCGGGCCCCGGCGTCCGATCGATCAGCGAAGCGTACCTGCACATCGCGTTCGCGAACTACGCCGTCATCAAGTTCGCGACGGGCAAGGAGCCACCTGCGGACGCCGGTTTTGAAATGAATCCCGACAAATGGGACAAGAAGACCACCAAGAAGGACGAGATCAAGACGATCCTCGAGAAGTCGTTCGACCACGTCCGGATGGCCGTCAAGGCGGTCCCCGACGCGGATCTCGACAGGAAATTCAGTTTCTTCGGAAACGAAGTCACGGTCCGTGGGGGATTGATTGCGCTGGTCGGTCACATCAATGAGCACCTGGGACAATCCGTGGCGTATGCCCGCGCCAACAAGATCGTCCCGCCCTGGAGCCGAAAGGAAGCCGCCAAGGAGGCCAAGGAAATGAAGCCGGCGCCGGCAGCGCCTGCGGCCGCCAAGGCCAAGTAGTAGCTCACGCTCGCTCCGGTGATCGGGCCGCAATCAGGGCGCTCGGTCACCGGCTTGGTCCGTCGACGGCAGACGGGGCTATCGCTCGTCGATTCCGTTCGATCAACTCTCGCCAAGCAATCCAAACGAAACCTTCTTGATCGAACAAATCCGTGGTATCGCACGAACATGCCTTACGCAGTTGTGCATCAATTTCCGAGTGGAACGAAAGAGCAGTACGAAGCCTCGATTGCAGCCGTGCATCCGAGTCGAAGCGCTCTGCCCAAAGGTCAAATCTTCCACGCAGCGGGCCCGTCAGCCGGCGGTTGGACGATCACCGCTGTCCACGAGTCGAAAGAAAGCTGGGAGCAATTCCGAGATGGAACGCTGATGCCCAAGATGCAACAGGGGATCAAGGGCGGGTTTACAACGCCGCCGCAGGAAACAGCCTTCGAGGTTTACAACCTCCAGAAGTGAGTCCTGCGGTTACGCACTATCGGTCCGCAATTCCGCGTCGACCTCGATGATCCACGGGTTGGGGTGCGACGCCGCACCCGTCGGTGACGCCGTCGCCGCCCGCGCCGTCCTGGTCCGTTAGGGGCGCTCAGACGACGGCAATGCAGGCGGCATAAGCGCGACTCAGGCACCCCACCCGGGCACCCGCGCCGGCTCACCGGGCGATCGTCACGGAGAGACGCCGGGCGCGCTTGCACATGCGCGCGGACAGATCGACGCCGATCGCGTCCAGCCCGAGGGCGTTGGCCACCGCGAGAACGGTCCCCCATCCGCAGAACGGATCAAGGATCGTGCGGGTGGTGGTCTCGGCGATCACGAACCGGCATGCGTCCACGCAGGCCAGCACCCCCATCGCCTTGACGCCCGGCTGAACGCCGCCATCGGGCAGCAGGTCGGGGGTGGCCCGCCGGAGCGTCGGCCGAAGCACGCGCGCGAAACCGAGCAGGTGCGAGTAGCTGGCCCGACCGTACGTCAGCGTCCCGGGTGGTTTGCGGCAGACGATCTTGTGGAAGAGCATGCCCATCCCGGCGCGCTCCGCGGCGCGCGACACCATGACCCCTTTGTCGAGCCAAAGCCCCGCGCGCTTGACGTCGCTCTGGAAGAAAATCGCCACTCCCTCATCGGGCACACATTGCATGGTCAGCACCGCCGCCTGGTCGAACCAGCGACGCCAACCGTCGACTCCCAGAGCCGGCAACTCGGAGGCGTCCGGCAACGACGTCACGACGCTGGCGCCGGCAAGCGTGCCCGCGGCGCGTAGCCACGGCAGCGCATCGCCTTGGTGAACCCTCCGCTGTGCGGTGGGGCGGTTCATCCCTTCCGCGCCCCGCGGAGCCATGCCAGGCACCGTCGCATCCTATCCTCATTCACACGACCGAGAAGGCGTTGGCGGTAAGCTCGGCGGATGGCCACCTATCTCGATACCAAGCGGGCGGGCGCCCGCCCGCGCGCGACCCGGACGAACCCGCACACGCAGCTCGACCAGAACGCCCCCGTGCGGTTGCAGGAGGAGGTGTTCTTGCTGGCGCACGGCCTGCCCGGCGTCGTGGTGGGGCCGAGCCACGTCTCGGTGCCCGGCGCGCGGGCCTTCCATCTGCCCGCATGCAGCCGGCCGGCCGACGACGGGTTCATGCTCGAGCGCGAGTTCGCCCATCTGCATCCGTCGAGTGACGGAAGCCTGCACATGTCGCTGCCGTCGAAGATGGTCGACACCGTGATCGCCAACGGCTGGGCTGAATATCATCCGCTCGCCGGGAAACATGGCCTGCCTAAGAATATCGTGATGGTCTACGGCCCTCGCGACGAAGCCGAGCTGGCGATCGTCGGCGCGCTCGTACGGGCGTCGCACGAAGGCGCTTGCGTGCGCCTTCCCGGTCGCCCGCCTCAAGGCACGTAGTCGACGCGTGATGCTCTTCCCGCGGGCGATCGCTGCCTAGATTCGCGGCGAAAGAGGGGGCTTGCTGTAACCCCACGTTCTCATCCCCGAACACCATTCGGGGCGCGCCGAGCGATCTGGTCGCATTCATCGACTCGCACCGTCCGCCGGTTGCGGCGCGTCCTCGCCGTTCAGGGTAGGTGTCGCGCGTCGCGGCTTGAGCGCAAGCGCGGCGGGGAACGAAACCCCGCGCTACTTGTCCGTTTCGGAGCTGGCGCACGGTTTCGGCGGTCCATGTCCTGGGTTGAATACATGCCGAATCCGGCATATACTATCTTTAGTGAAGGAGGGGGCCTGACAAGCCTGTCGCGTGGCTACGTGGAGAACTCAAGACGCCCCCGCTGTCGAAAGGCGCCCGTATCGAGGCAGGTACGCTGCTGCGGCGGCTGCAGACCGGCGAAAAGCTATCGATGCCCGAGTCGCGACCACTCCCCACCGTTGACCCTCGATGCCACGAGCTGAGGATCGACGACATCGCGACCAAGATCGAGTGGCGGATCGTTTACTACATGGGGAGACACGCGATCGAGATTCTCGACATGTGGACAGGTCATGAACAAGGAACAGAGAGAGACGTTCAAGCGTGCTGGTTGGAAGCTCGGAACCGTTGGTGAGCTTTTGGACCTCACCCCGGCCGAAGAGGCGCTCATCGAGGCGAAGGTGCGGCTCAGCAAGGTCGTTCGTGCGCTTCGGCAACAGAGCCGGCTCTCGCAGGCGCAGCTGGCAAAGCGGATCGGCTCCAACCAGACCCGCATCGCGAAGGTGGAGAACCAGGATCCCGAGGTCTCCCTCGACCTCCAAATGAAAGCGATCTTCGCGGCGCGACCAAAAGCGCGGCAGGAGTTCTCGGCGCTGATCAAGCGGTGGGCGATCTCCGGAAACCACACTGGATGACCCAGTTGTCTGCCGGGTCATCGGGGATCCAGTTCCCGCCCGGAGGACTTGCTTTTCACGAAGGTAACCTGGCCTCGACCCTCATGCGCCGCCGCGGGCGTCCGTGGTGAACCCTCAAGGCCGTCGAAACTGAGTGTCATCGTCCCCGAGAGGAATCGATCCGCAACACGTCCCAGTCAACCCCTTCGGCGATGAAGGGGTCGCTGGTGACGGG
>Ga0080027_10000869_pt1 | contig 12536 bp, 6 predicted proteins | sample OrgsoiDNA2013046_FD_70962 | JGI IMG/M metagenome (GOLD analysis project Ga0080027, IMG submission 70962) | Permafrost soil microbial communities from the Arctic, to analyse light accelerated degradation of dissolved organic matter (DOM) -... | ecosystem: Environmental > Terrestrial > Soil >... | reverse complement strand
TGGCAAGCGGAGCACCGCGTCTGAAACAGGTACGCGCCCTTATCCGCCACGGACGGGGGAAGGGGCCGCTTCTCCGCGTAACTTTGCTCCGCTTCACGGGTGCCCTGAGCCCGTTCCGTCCAACTGGACAGCCAGTCGCGGATGATCACGGCTATGTACTGAGGGTTGTCGAGCGAGCTGTCCCGTATCCACTGGCCTGTAGCCGTGTCGCCGATCATGATGCTGGTGCTGTGGTCTGTGATCTCGTTTTCGCCGGCGTGAGCAGCCAGCCCCACCTTTTTGCGGACCATGTCGATGTCCGCCTTCTTGCCGGTGAGGAACAGCCAGCCAGGCCCGGCATGGAACTTCTCCGCATAGACTTTGAGCTCCTCCGGCGTATCCCGCACCGGATCCACGCTGAAGGAGTAAAAGAAAATGTCGCGCCCCATCCGGTCGCCCAGAATTCGTTGCACCTGTGCCAGCCGGGCGGTCTCGAGCGGACAAGAGTCCCCGCATCTGGTGTAGATAAAATTGATCACCACTTTCTTGTCCTTGAGAAGATCGTCGTAGAAATGGACCGTCTTCCCATCCTGGGTGGTCAGTGGGATATTGGAAAAATAGTTCGCCCCCCAGGTCGCGGCCGAAGCGGGGGTAAGAGGCATGAAGATCGCCTCAGTCAGAAACATTGCCGCTGCCGCCGCACCGGCTGCCAGACTCTTCCGTCGCATGGTGTTGGCTCCTTTCGCTCCCAATTCAAACTAACCGCTCCCTGACGGTCGCGGCTCCGAATGAGGCACACAACATCGGGAAGCGGTTCTCGTCACTGTTATGGCGCGAGCCTTCTCCGCTAGGGCGTGAATGCTCCGCGCTCGACGGTTGTGCTGAGGTACTGCACGCCCTGCGGCGTGGGGCTTGGAGTCGGCATGGGCACCAGCCCTTTGTCCATTTCATACCGTAAGAGCATGGCGTGGTCCTCGTGCGTGGTGTTGTGGCAGTGCTCCATGAACATCCCATAGAACTCACGGAATTGCATGGCGATGGTGACACTTCCATCGGGATGGAGACGATACACATCCTTGCGGCCCCGCTCCCATGCCGGTACGTTGCCGAGGCTGCCATTGCGGGCGAGGATCTGGCCCTCTTCGAAGTGGATGTGGACCGGGTGGTCCCAGCCTCCGCCACCGTTTTTCAGGTGCCAGATCTCGAGAGTACCCGGCTTGGGAGCCGCTGTAACCCGGCTGAAGTCGGCGGCCAAGCCCTGCCCGCCATCGGTCTTGACTGTCCAGGGCGCGGAGTCGCTCCCCCCGTCACGCCCGAATTCGAAGGTGCGCTCCCGCACCACCGGGATTTTCGACAGATCCGGGTTCGGGATCAGAGTATCCTTATCGGTGTAAGCCTTGCTCCCGTCCGTATTGTTCGTTAGCGGGAGGACGACGCGGAATTCCAGGAATTTACCGACGCAGGGGTCGCTCGATTTGCCAGAGAGGGCTTGGGCCAGCGAGAGCTCGTCTTTCGGCCCCTTCCCGTCCTCATGCTCGCACAGGTTCACCATCCAGACCTTAGGTGCGGGGTTGGTCGGGGACGATTTGTAGCGCGAGAAGTCGATGACGATATCGTAGCGTTCCGCGATGCCCTGCACGTCCAGTTGGGTCAGGGTTACCGGATGCGGCAGGAGGTTTCCGTCATTGCCGATCTGGAGCATCGGGGAGCCGTCGCTCAAGGCCAGCTTGACGAAACGCGCGACGCTGCCGTTGAGGATGCGGAAGCGGTATCTCCGCGGCTCCACTTCAAAATACGGCTTGTAGGCGAAGTTCACCGTCATGGCGTCGCCCAGGAATCCGTCAAAATTGAAGATATCGAAGTAGAGTTGCCCGTCCCGGTCCCATGCCTTATCGGCCAGCACCAGGTTGATGTCGTAATCCAGGTTGCCCCACGATTTGGTTGTGCCGCTGGGAAGCTGCAGATTCACCCCGTCGTTGATCGACTCGTTGCCGCGATCGAGCGCGCTATAGATGTTGTACATCGCGGCGTTGCCCTTGTACACGTTTTGCGAGGTGAAGCTGAACATGTGGTCATGGAACCAATGCGTGCTCATGGTCTCATGCCAGTCGCCCGGTACTCGGTTGATGCCGCCACTGTCATCGGGGCTCCCGGCCTTGGGATCGGTTGCGTCAGGGTTAATCGAGTCGTGCCCGGCCAGAATGATCGGCCAGTGGTAGTCGTAGAACTGGCCCGGAAAGAAGAACGCGCCCGTGAAGCCGTCGTTCTCCGCGCCGTGGTGGCCGTTGTGCTCGTGGGTGCTGATGGTATGCCTCCCGAAGCCGCCGTTCTGTCTGGCATCGGCAGGCAGTTTATTGTGGTGACGGAAGAGGATAGGCTCCCCGTACCGGCCCAGTACTAACTTGGGCGGCAGCGTGCCATTGAAAGTCCAAACCGCATTGGGACCCTGCGCCGGCAGTGACGGGTGAAACTTGAAGGGAATGTTCCCGTTGGGGTTGGTCTTGGCGCATTCCTGGGTGACCTCGATGGCCACCTTCGGCAGGAATTCGTTCCACCGCTGGTGGGCCCAATCCGGCCCCGGCGGACGCCCCTCAATGGGGCCATAACTCCCACCCAACAAGGGGTCCACGGGCATCAGTGCCGTATTGGCCTCAAGTGTTGGAACGGGATTCAGGATGGCGTAAGGATTCCTCTGTAAAACCTCAAACCGCAGCATAGGTTGGCTGAAATCCTCCCCTTCGGTTCCCGGGCTCGGAGGGGCGCCCGTCGGTATGCCGCCGCCGTCATCGGCGTAAGCGCGGGTGACGAACGGACTCAGGCCGTGGATGGGGGCTATCAGGCCGGCCCCCGTAATCAAGCCCCATTTGAAAAGTTCGCGCCGCGAAACCGTGCCCTGGGACAAAGCCTTGACGATCTCCAGACGGTTCTTTCGTGCGCTCTCCGCCTCTCGGAGTCGTGCCTTCGATGCGTTCCATGGAAGAAAAAAATGCCCTCTGCTCATAATTTGTGTTTGTCTCCTGGAAAAATAATCAGGCAACTCTTGCCACCCGGGCGGCGGCGAAAAGCTGCTGTTGCTATCGTTGTGCGCCGTGCTGGCGGTATGAGCGCTTCGGTTCGTTTATGCTGTAGCTGACTTGGCAGGCGGCGCATTGGCTGGAAGCCTGCCCACGCCCACCACGCCGTAGGTCAACCTTCACCACCTGGGGCGTCGTGGCCCGGGTTGGCTTTTAAAAAGAACGCGTTGCTTTTTACTACGGTTTTTACATGGCGTGAACATATATATGCAACTGGGAGCGGTGTTTTGTGTCGCAGCGGACCCATTTTTCTTATGGCGCTGAAGATTTACAAGTGATCCACTTGCAAAGCTCAGATGACGCAATGGTGCAAACGGGCTAATGCAAACGGGCTATTGACACCTATCTACGCCCTGCCGGATAATACTCCTGACTGTGCGGCATTCCCGGAACGGTGTTTTCGAGGATGAGATCCTTTACCCTGGTGAACGCGACTGACGAGGATCTTTTGGAGCAACTGCGAAGCGGTGTGGCGGAGGCCCTGGCGGTTCTCTTCGATCGGCACTATCGCCTGGTTTTCAGCGTGGCTTACCGCATCCTGCGGGACAGCGGAGAAGCCGAAGACCTGATGCAGGAAGTCTTCCTGGAAATCTATCGGGATGCCGGCAAGTTTGACCCTGCGCGTGGCAACGTGAAGAACTGGATTCTGCAATACGCCAGGCACCGGAGCATCAATCGATGGAAATACCTGAAGCTCCGGGGACATTACGATGAGCGTCCGGCTTACGAGGCTTCGAGCCTTTCCTACCCGCCGGGCTTTGCCGACGACCCGGTATTTATCAGGCGCAGCTTGGACCAACTGAGCGAAAATGAGCGGCGCGTCATTGAGCAGGTTTGCTTCGAAGGTCTCGTGTTGAAGGAAGTTGCGAACCGGACGGGAGAGCCATTACCGAACATCAGGAATTACTACTACCGTGGCCTAAGAAAGCTCAGGGCTGTCCTGGGCTTGGGAACGTCCAATGCGAGACGTTAGAGATTTCCCTCCGATCGATGAGGAGCGCCTGCAGTTTAGGGACAGACTGCGGTTCCTGCTTCACGGCAGAGCCTACAAGCGGCGGTTCGCGGCCCGGGCTGCGCAGGACGGTATTGTTTTCTCTTCGCTGCAACCCTCGCACCGGCTCCTATTCGCGTTCGCGGCCGCGAGCTTCGCGATGCTCATTGCCATGCTCTCGATAGCCGGCTGGCTCGGGGGGCAGCTGCATGAAGCCCGCATCCGCAATCAAGCGATGGCCGCCGATTTGCGTGCATTGCGACAGCGGAGCGGCCAACCGCTGGCGGCACAGGCCTTGCCTCCGGCGGGTGGTGTACCTCCGACAACCCAGCGCGCGCCCGACGTCCGGTCCGAAGTCCGGCCCGAAGTCCGGCCCGAAGTCCAGATGGTCCGCGAGAACCCGGACGAAGGGGCGCTCCCGCCACGACCCGCTCCGGAACAGCCACGACCCGGCCTGGAACCGCCACGGGCCGATTGGGAACGGGCCGATTTGGAACGGGCACGGGCCGATCTGGAACAGTCGCGGGCAAGCTCCCGCGACTTGGGCGAGCAACTCCAGCACGCCCGCGAGCAGCTTGACTCGGTACGCTCCGAGATGGCCGGCTCCAAGATTGTGGAAACGCACCTGTCCGATCAACTGCGCGAAAGCGAACTGCGCCTGAGCGGCATGACCGCCGAGTTGACTCGTCTCCAGGCCGGGCATTCGGCGGATACGGAGCTGGTTGCCGCCCAGAAGCTCCGTCTGCGTGAACTTGCCGACCGGCTCAACGCGGAGTCCGACACGATTGACCGCGAGCGCAAATTGCTGGTAGCCGACCTGGATATCCGCGAACTCATGGGCGCGCGCAGTCTCCACATCGTGGATGTCTTCGACGTAGACGGCAAGGGCAAGACGCAACGCCCGTTTGGCCGCGTCTTTTACACGGAGGGCAAGTCCCTCATCTTTTATGCCTTCGATCTGAAAGGCGGCGCCACGTTTCAAGCTTGGGGGCAGCGTGAAGCCAGGGACGATTCGCCGCGGAGTCTGGGTATATTTTACGTGGACGACCAGAAACAGAACCGTTGGGTGCTCAAGTTCGAGGATCCCAAAGTTCTGGCGGAAATCAACGCCGTTTTTGTGACAGTCGAGCCGCCCGGGGGCAGCGTGAAGCCCAACCGCCAGAAGATGCTGTATGCCTACTTGAATGCAACTCCCAACCATCCTTAGGGGAGAAGGCCTTTTGATTCTTCTCCTGGCCCAAGCCGCCTGGGCAGGTCCAACGGCCAGCCTGGCCGGCCGCGTCACGGACAACACCGGAGCTCCCCTGGCGGAGGCCAAGGTTGAAGGCGTTGACATTGGAACCAACATAGCGTTCGCCACCCGCACCAATCGCGACGGCATCTACAGCCTTCCGAACCTGCCACCGGGCACGTATCGCGTCGTCGTAAGCAAGCTGGGAATGAGAACCGTAGTGAAGCCCGGCATCGAGCTCCACGTGCAAGACATCGTAGATCTGAACTTTTCCATGCAGGCCGGTTCCATGATCGAAAGTGTCACGGTGCTGGCAGGCGCGCCCCTCATCCATACGGAAGACGCTACGTTGGGCACCATCGTCGGACAGCGCGCCATCGCCGAACTCCCTTCGCTAACCCGCAACCCATATGACTTCGTTGTACTGGGCGCGGGCGCCACACCTACCGGAGTACAGCGCGGCATTGGCTTCGCGGTAAACGGCCAGCGCGCCGAGAGCGGCAGTTTTCTGCTGGATGGCAGCGACAACAATGACGCCTTCGCCAGCGGCCCGGGCCAGGCAGTCCCGCTGGACGCGGTGCGCGAATACCGTATCCAAACCAGCAGTTTCACCGCCGAATACGGCCGCAACGCCGGTTTCATTGCCAACGTGGTGACGCGCGCCGGCGGCAACGACATTCACGGCGGCGCCTACCAGTACATTCGCAATTCCGCCTTCGCCTCCAACACCTTCGAGAACAATTCGCTGGGCCTCCCCAAGCCGGTTTTCAACCGCAACCAGTTCGGCGCACAATTGGCGGGTCCGGTGCGTAAAGACAAATTGTTTTTCTTCGCCGCCGCCGAACCCATTCTGGTACGCAGCGCCAATTCAGTCCAGTTCTATGTGCCTGCTCCCCAACTGCTGTCGCTCAGCTCGCCGGGCACGCAGGCCGTGTTTCGGCGCTACCCCCTGCCGGCTGGCCTTTCGGATTCCGATGTGCTTCTTCGCAAAGTCTGCCCTTACGGCGCCGCCTGCGATCAAGGCGCGGCCACCGGCGAGGCCGCCATTCCCGCATTCGCCATGCCCGCATTCGAAATGGTTTCGCGCACGGGCCCGATCGATGCCGGCGCCGGGACTCCCCAAAACACATGTCTCTTCACGGGGCGCGTCGACTACAGCCTGGATTCCAGTACCACCCTGACTGCGCGATACGCCTTCCAGGACGCGGACCGGTTAGCCGTGGTCAGCCAACCTTACTCGCCCGAACTCGACCGCTCCACGTCGGCGCGCAATCAGAACGCCGCGCTCACTCTCTCGCACACAGTCCGGCCGTACTTCACCACCGAATCGCGCCTTGTCTATAGCCGCATTTCGCAGTGGAGTCCGCGGACGCCGTTGGGCGGCCTGCCGGAATTCGAAATCGAGGCCGAGAATACCTCGTTGCCTTCCGGCGAGTTGGAGTTTGGCGGCTCGCAGAACACCTGGCAGTTCTTCCACAACGCCAACCGGATTTGGGGCCGCCACGATTTCAAATTCGGCGGCCAGTACCTTCAGTTGCGCGACAACCGCGCTCCCCAAGACGACGACGAGACAGAGCCCAATCGCGGCGTGTTCGCGGACGTGCAGGGTTTCGTGAATGGCACGCTCTCCTCGTTCCAGCTTTCAGGCGGCGCCCCCGGGAGCAAACAGCACGATCGCTATAACGACTGGGCTTTCTTCCTCCAGGACACGTGGAAGATCGCGCCGCGCCTCACGCTCTCGCCCGGGCTGCGCTACGAGTATTTCGGTGAGCAGCACAGCCCCGGCCGGGAGCAAGCGCTGGACGCCAACTTTTACTATGGCCCGGGCGCCAACATCTTCGAGCAGATCGCCAACGGCAGCGTGCTGCCCACGGCGGACGCGCCCGGCAAGTACCGAAACCACTTCTACTTGCCCAACCGTACCAATTTCGCGCCGCGCATGGGCCTGGCCTTCGATATCACGGGCGAAGGACGCACCGTGCTGCGCACCGGCGCGGGCCTCTTCTACGATCGGCTCCCGGGGTTCGGCAGCATGGCGCCGAACCCGCCCAGCAGCTACGGGTTGGCACGGATCTTCGAAGTGCCGCTTACGCCGGCATTGCTGGCCAATCCAAACTCCGTGCTCAACGGCCAGCCCATTCCGGCGGCATCCACCGTGGTCTTTCAAAAAGACCAGGACCTGCGCACCTCCCGTACCGTGAACTGGAACGTGAGCCTGGAACACCGCGTCTTGAACGACTACGTGGTGGCGGCGAGTTATCTGGGGTCGAGCGGCAACCGGCTCTACGCATTGACGAACGACAACCGCCAGGGCAGCGGGCAGTTGGTGGGGAGGCCGGACACGCGGCTGTTCGAAGACGGATCGTCGTTTGAGTCGTTGAACAACCTGGGCCACTCCAGCTATCAGTCGCTGCAAATCAGGGTGGACCAGCGCGCTCCCACGAGGCTCGGCCTTCAGTTCGGAGCCAACTACACATGGAGCCACTCGATCGACAATGTGAGCTCATTGGGGAACGACGACCGCGTGGCGGGAACCACCTCATACCTGCTGGATCCGTTCAACCCCTCCCTGGACAAGGGAAGCTCGGACTTCGACGTGCGCCATCGCCTGACCGCGTACTTCATCTGGCAGCCGCCGGCGGTGCGGCACAATGTTCTGTTGGACGGATGGGAATTCAGCGGCATCCTCTCTTTTCAGACAGGGCAGCCGTTCAGCTTGATCGACGGCGGCGCGCCGGGTAAGGAGGGATTGGACGAAATGCGGCCCCTGGTTACCGGCCCGCTGCCGGCCCAGTTCTCCAGCAGCCAAATGGTTGCCGACTCACTCACCCCGAACCAATTCCTGGTCCTGCCCCTGAACCCGATCCGCGATTCGGCCGGCAACTGCTGGACCGGGAGCACACCCTTAAGTTGTGAGCCGTCCGTGAATGGCCCCTACGGCGGCACCATCGGCCGCAACAACTACAGCCGCCCCGGAACCGCTTTTCAGAATTTGGCGGTAATGCGAAATTTCGACCTGTCCCGCCTGGGACGGCAAGGCTTGAGACTGCAGTTTCGCGCGGAGTTCTACAACCCGCTGAACCACTCCAACCTCTATGTGAACTACCGGACGAACGACGCCGCGCAGCAATCGTTCAACACCGGGACGGGTACAACCCCTGGCGTGACGGCTTCCTACGGCACCCCCGACCGTCTTCCACAGGAGGCGCGCCAGGTGGTGTTGGCTTTAAAGATTCTCTTTTAGGTTTAGGCTCGGGGGCCCTGGCTTCGTTTGCCCTCCGCCTAAGGGAGTGGTTACTCCGGCTTTTACTGCACGTTGGCGGTTACCGTGGCATTCCCGTTCAGCGTGAAGGTGCAGCTTGTCTTGTTCCCGGAGCATGCGCCGGACCACGTCGCGGTTCTCCCGCCTGAAACGGAAAGGGTGATGCTTGTGCCCGATGCGAACGACGCCTGCGCGGAGCTGCCGACGGCCACATGGATTCCAGCCGGGCTCGAAGTCACGGTTTGGCCGCTGCGGCCGGTTGCGGATACCGTCAGGACAACGGTCGGTGGCGGCGGAGGCGCCGCGGGGTTCACGAACAGGGGCGCGAGCTGTTGCAGCCCTCCAGCCGTCGCGAAGACCGTCAGTCCCGTCTGTGTGGTGACTGCAGTCGTAGGGACAGAAAAGGATACATTGGTCTGACCCTGAGGCACGGTGATGGTTGCGGGCAGAGTGACGATACCCGGAACATTGGCGGATAGCGTCGCGGTGAACCCGCCTGGCCCAGCAGGACTCGTCACGGACAAGATCGCCAGGGCTGCGGTACCTCCCGTTACCACATTCGGGAAGAAACCTATGCTTTGCAGCGCCGCCGGTGGCGGCACTGGTGACACGGTGACCGTCGCCGCTTTCGAGGAATTGTTATACGAGGCGGTGATTGTCACGGGAGTGTCGGCGGTCACAACCGACGTGGCCGCGGTCGCCGTCCCGCTCTGTGCGCCCGTCGGAATCGTCAAATTGGCCGGCACACTGAATACCGCCGGATTGCTGCTGGTGAGGGCGACAACGGCGCCGGTGCCTTGAGCGCCGGACGTAAGTGTCACCGTAGCGAGAACCGAGTTTCCCGGGCCGCCCACCACTCCAAAGGGCGCAGTCACAGTGGCCACAGTGGGCAACGGCGGAGGCGGCGGAGGCGTTCCGTTCAACGCCAGTTTCGCGATAAAGGCATCGCCCCAGAAGATATCCAGTTCACCCTTGAAGACCCGATCGAAGGCGTTCGGAGTGGTGGGGAAATCGGCAGACAAGGTTTCGCCGGTAACATATACGTTGCCTGCGGAATCCAGCTTTACGTCAGTGCCGTAATCCGTGTTGTTTCCGCCTAGATAGGTGGAGTATAGAATGGCCGAGCCCGTTCCATTCAATTCGGCGATGAACGCGTCCGAGGGGCTGGCACCCGCATGCAGGAAACCTTGGAACGCATCGGGCGTGGTGGGGAAAGTCAAGGAAGTGGTTCCCCCTGTTGCCCACACGTTGCCGGCGGGAGTGAGCGCGATTCCGCTGACCCCGGCATCACCCAGGAAGGTGGAGTAGACGAGGGCGCTTCCGGTGGCATTTAGTTTCGTTACGAAGCCCCCGCCGCCGCCGCTGCTCTGCGAGACGGTCTGGAACGCGCCCGGCGTGACTGGATAGTCCGCCGACGAAGTTCCGCCCGACACATAAGCGTTGCCGGCTGTATCGATGGCCAAACCGCCGGCCGAGTCAAAACCCGCCCCGCCGAGGAAAGTGGAATAGACAAGGGCCGATCCAGCGGCGTTCAGCTTGGCGACAAAGATATCGAACCCGCCGTTTTGGCTGGTGTCGAAGGCGCCGGCCGTGGTCGGGAAATCGGTCGAGCTGGTGTTGCCCAACACGTACGCATTGTTGGACGCATCAACGGCGATCCGCACACCGAAATCGACCTGGGTTCCCCCGAGGAAGGTAGAGTATACCAGGGCCGAACCGGCTGGATTCAGCTTGGTGACATACGCGTCGGGGGCGCCGGCGTTTCTGGTGGTACGGAAGGCGCCGGCCGTAATCGGGAAATCGGCCGAAGCGGTCTCACCCGTTACGTAAGCGCTGCCCGCCGCATCGACCGCGATGCCGAGTGCATCGTCGATATCCGAGGCGCCCCCCAGGAACGTGGAATATGCCAGCGCGGAACCGGCCGCATTGAGCTTGGTAACGAAGGCGTCATAATTGTCCACCGTGCATCGGGGGCAGTTGGGCGGGATACCGAAGGTTCTGTCGAATGCGCCCTTCGTGGTGGGGAAATTAGCGGATTTGGTCTGGCCGGCGATGTAGGCGTTGCCGGCGGCATCGATGGCGATGGCGCGCCCGAAATCGAAGTCGCTGCCGCCGATGAAGGTGGAATAGACGAGCGCCGTTCCAGTGGCGTTGAGCTTCGTCACGAAAACATCGGAGACCGTGCTGGCGGCGCCGGTTCTATCGAAGGCGCCGGCTGTGGTGGTAAAGTCGGGCGACTGCGTCGTGCCCACGATGTAGGCGTTCCCCGCCGCATCGACGGCGATGCCGGCGCCGATTTCATGGCTCGTTCCCCCGAGGAAGGTCCCGTAGTCCAGGCCCGGATCGACGATCAGCTCATGGTCCGGCTGGTAGCCCGCGCCCACCGTGAACCCGTATTGCCCTTCGGTGGCGCCGTGTTCCAAAAGTGCGTAGCGGCTCTCCACCGGCACGCGCGCGCCGGCGATCTCCTGGTAGGACACCGGCGGCGAGTCCCTCATCACTCCCAATGCCGTGTGGATCAGCAGTCCGCCGCTGCCATCCAACGTCAGACCCGCCGCGCCGATGTAGGCCAGCCGGATGTCCGCGGGCCGCGCCCCGGGCCTGACCCGGAACTCGTACTTGAGCGCCCCGGCCTTCTCGTGAAGTCTCAGGTCCACCCCCGGCCAGAGCTCGCGATAGACAACCTGCGTGTAGCGGGGCAGTTCCGTTTGCCACCGCGCCGGTTCGTTGCCCCGGAAGTAGTTGACCTCCCCAGAGGCGCGTTCCTCTCCCTCCAGCACGACCCGCGGGTTGCTCCCAACGAACCGCAGGGCCAGGGCGACTCCATCAGTCCCCGGCTCCTCATTCCCTGGCGATCCCGCTGCCCTTTCCGATCGCGCCGCGGCTGCGGGGAACTTGGCCGGGATGAGAAAGCCTCGCGCGCCCAGCTTGGAAAAACCGGCGGCAAAACCGGCCGCGCCCGATCCCTTTGCGAACGAGAGCACCACCGCCTCGCGCGTGAGGTAGAAGGCGTAGCCGGACCCCTGCGCGTAGTAGCGCACCCGGCTGTCCGACTGGCCCCGGTTCTCCACGAAGGTGAGCGGCAGGTTCGCATAGGCTTTCAGAACCTGTTCACGGTTCCCTTGGTGTGTGTGCCCCTGGTGCGTGTGCCCCTGGCGTGCCGCAAGGGGACGCATAGCGGCTGGATTACCGCCCGTCAATATCGCGATAGCGACAGCTACCACTCCAAGGCAAGCTGCCGCGGGTACCACATGCTTCACAGTACGCATCTTCTCTTCTCCTTCCTTATCCATTGCGTTCTATTTATTGCGGCCAGGCTTCGCACTGCACATTAAGGGTGACCGAGGCGTTCCCGGTCAGCGCGAACGTGCAGTTCTTCCTCCCGCCGCTCGAACAAGCGCCGGACCAGTCGGCGTTGCGGCCGTTGCGAAACGCCCGGCGGAATGCGGTTCGGGAGGCAGCCCGACGATTTGGGAGCCGTCCGCATTGGTGCGCTGCGCCAGAGCTTCAAACGCTTCGAGACCGCCCAAATCCTGCACGCCGCCGGCGGCTGTCCATTTGAACGTGCGCGTGCAGCCGCCAACCGTGTTGCAGGCGGGACCGATTCCCGACAGGAAGTACTTCCCGATAATCACCTGGCCATCGGCAGAGACTCCCACCGCCTCCACGTTGGTGCCAAAAGCGGCCAGCGTGTTCATGATCTGAAAGCTCGGCGTGACGGTTTGTGCCTGGACGACAGGACCGAATTTGGCGAGGAGTGTCACCGCACGCAGACAGCAAGCCGGGAATAGACCTCGCATAGACTCTCCTGAAGAGCGCGCCCCCGTGACGATGTCTACCGGATCTCTACGGTCATCTTAGTCTGCCGCGGTGTTCTCGGTTGTTAACAAGTAGGCTGCGTGGTCGGCGACCGCACGTTTTACAAGTCTTTCGCGAGGCGCCTGCGATCTCAACTTAGTGCCCCCGAGCACCGGTCAACAGTCTCATTGCACGTTGGCG
>Ga0080027_10000868_pt1 | contig 12536 bp, 8 predicted proteins | sample OrgsoiDNA2013046_FD_70962 | JGI IMG/M metagenome (GOLD analysis project Ga0080027, IMG submission 70962) | Permafrost soil microbial communities from the Arctic, to analyse light accelerated degradation of dissolved organic matter (DOM) -... | ecosystem: Environmental > Terrestrial > Soil >... | reverse complement strand
GTACGCGTTTCATTACCTACGCATTCTATACGTATTTTATTAAACTCTTTTAATTTGTATGCCGCCTGTGCTTTTGGATTCAGGGATAGCGGATAGAGCCAGTCCCTTCGACCTTCATCATAAATTCCGCCTGTCCAACGGCGCAATGACGGATCGATTTCATATTGGTATCCATACACTTTGCCTTTTCCATTGTTGCCCGTAGCATCATAATGACTCCTGAACTGGACGCCTGAATTAAAACTCGTATCATCCAGATACACTTCCAGTTCCAGCTGAAAATCGCCATACTTTGCTTCGGTTGCCAGAAAACTATTCGGTGTGTTGGGAACCGAAACACCCATAATGGCGCCTCTGAAAACAGAAAACTGGGCTGCACCCCCATATTGTTTCCAGCCAGTAAGCGTAGTGCCGTCAAATAATGTTATCCATTCAGACTGTGCAGAGAGATTCGATTTGCCAAAAACCAAAATGCAAAGCAGGAGCAGGGTATAACGTTTCATATGACCGCGATATTTTATTTAAAGAAAGACTAAGGTAAACATTAGGTATTGATTACATAGTTCCGGCAGGGATATTTCTGTTTCCGGATTTTAAAGATTTTCCATTAAATTGAAAAATGGTCGAAGAGAGATTATTATTTGTGATTTCATTACTGTTTGCGGTGATGTTGCTGGTCATACTGGGTCAGAAATTAAAAATCGCATACCCTGTTTTTCTTGTAATCAGTGGGCTATTAATCAGTATTGTGCCGGGTGTTCAGTCAAAAGTCATTAGTCCGGATCTTGTTTTTTTAATTTTCCTTCCCCCTCTGCTATATGAAGCAGCCTGGTATACTTCCTGGCCAAATTTCTGGAAAATGCGCGTGCCGATTGCGCTGCACGGCTTCGGACTCGTTATCGTAACATCCATCATCGTCGCTTATATTTCAGAGAAAATGGTACCGCGTTTTACGCTTTCCATCGGCCTGTTGCTGGGTGGAATTATTTCCCCGCCTGATGCCGTAGCTGTGGGTGCAGTAATGAAATTTTTTAATCTCCCGCGCAGGATAAAGACAGTTCTCGAAGGGGAAAGTCTGGTGAATGATGCAGCCAGCTTAACTGTTTTTCGTTTTGCTTTGACAGCCGTAATTTCCGGGACATTCGTATTTCAGAAAGCAGCTGTTTCCTTTGTGATGGTCACGGTGATGGGCATACTCATCGGACTGATTATCGCTCAGATCATTTATTTCGCACATAAATTATTTACAACTTCCACAAGCGTCGCAACCGCGCTTACGCTGATCACTCCTTACATTATGTATCTCACTGCGGAGCATTTTCATTATTCCGGGGTGCTTGCCGTAGTAAGTGGCGGTTTATTTCTTTCCTATCGTGCCCATGAAATACTGAATCATAAAGCAAGACTCCAGTCCCACGGTGTCTGGTCCACCCTGTCATTTATTTTAAATGGTTTGATCTTTATTATGATCGGACTACAATTACCCATCATAGTAAACGGACTGAAATATTATACGCTGACAGAAGCCATCCGGTATGGCTTGTGGATTAGTCTGCTTATTATTGCCATAAGGCTGGTATGGTTTTTTCTGGTCGCCTACATTCCCCGATGGATGAGTAAAAATTACAGGATACGTCATGGGAAACCTGCGAACCGCGAAATATTTCTTGTAGGCTGGTCAGGCATGCGCGGTGTATTATCATTGGCATCTGCACTGGCTATTCCGGTTTTACTTGCAGATGGAAATGAATTTCCGGAAAGGGATCTTGTACTATTTATCAGTTTTGTAGTGATTTTAGTAACGCTTGTATTGCAGGGCATCTCGCTTCCATGGCTGATCCGGAAATTAAAAATTAAAGGGGATCAGTTTAAAATTCCTTTAGATATTCAGACGGGACAGATCCATTTAATGTTAATGAAGCTTTCTCTGGAAAGACTGAAAGAAAATTATAATCAGCTCATGCAATCAAATAATCTTGTAAAAAGTCTGGAGCTCAGGCTATCCAATGAGATCGGTATTACAAATGAAAATATTCATTCGTTGCAATCGCAGACAGATGAACAGGAACAGGTAAAAGAATATAATCAGGTATTACTGGATATCGGAGAATACCAGCACAGGCTCCTGATAAAATTAAGAACCAACGACACTTTTGATGAAGATGTGATTCGCAGGGAAGAAGAGCGGCTGGATCTGGATCAGAATAAAATAGGCTGAAAAGACCTATTTCTCCACATATCAACAATCTGCCGGAAATGTTTTGTACAAACTGCATTTTCCGCTATTTTTGCACCCTCAAAACAGGGAATGTCCCTGATTTTGAACGAAATGCGAGGATTCGTCAACGGCATTTCGAGCAGATTCCGTAGCTCAGCTGGTAGAGCATTACACTTTTAATGTAGGGGTCCTGGGTTCGAGTCCCAGCGGGATCACATTTAATGAGAGGAGGACGATTAATTACTCCGAAGGGTAAGTTTCAGAAATACTTCAGATTAAACCACCAAATTCTGGCGGTTTTTTAAGTAGGATACTGCAGGAGACCCGGTGATACTGTCCATCTGAATCCAGTAAATTATTTATCCGGGTATTTTCATAATCCTTGCTGCCCATCCGCCGCCCGGAGCAAGATGAATGGTTAACTTCTGTGAAGGCGTAATATTGATCGTTACTTTTTTATAATCTGTGCCATCACGATCTGCGTTTATGCCATCCTGAAATACCTCGGCCTGATAATTTCCTGCAGGAAGAAATGAAAAATCCAAACTAATATCCCTGGGGGTCCAGTTCGTCATGGCGCCAATAAACCATTCATCGTTTTTCCTGCGTGCCAGGGCAAGGAATTCACCCACCTTTCCATCCATCGGAACTGTTTCATCATAGGTAACGGGTACACGTACAATAAAATCCGTGCACTCCTGCTCTTTCATATAAATTGTAGGATTATCAGATAACATCTGCAAGGGTGTTTGAAAAACCACGTACATCGCCATCTGATTACAGCGGGTGCCCTTACTCATCGGATTATTGTCAATTGCGCGATAGTTTGCCTGATTGGAATTTCTCATCGCGCCAGGGGTATAATCCATCGGACCTGCCATCATCCGGATAAAAGGAATGGTCACGGTATACCTTGGCTGATCTTCATTGGCCCATTTATAGTTCTCCAGACCTTTTACCCCTTCATAGCTCATCACATTGGGATAGGTACGTTGTAAGCCGGTCGGCTTAAACACACCATGATAGTCCACCATTAATTTATATTCCGAAGCTTTCTTTGCGATGTCGTAGAGAGTTGCCACAGCCACCTGATCATCCCGGTCAATAAAATCAATTTTAAAACCTTTTATGCCCATTTTTGCATAGAGCGGAAATGCCTGGTCCATCTGATGCAGGATCGCATTCCAGGAAGCCCAGAGTATGATGCCAATTTTTTTCTGATTGCCATAATCAATCAATTCCTGCAGATTTAATTCAGGAACTATTTTCAAAAGGTCAAGTACCGGAGACCATTCTGCATCAATCACGATGTATTTCATCTTATTTGCTGCTGCAAAATCTATATAATATTTATAGGTGGCCGTATTCAGACCGGCTTTGAAATCCACATGCGTAATATTCCTGCTGTTCCACCAATCCCAGGCAACCTGACCGGGTTGTATCCAGCTTATATCGGAGAGTCTTGGAGCTGATGCCAGTTTCTGTACGATATCATTATTTAAAAGCGATTTGTCCTGATTACTGATCGCAACGATACGCCAGGGGAAATTTCTTGTGCCGGAGGTTTTAGCAATATAGTCAGCACGTTTTGTCGGAATGAGATTTATATTATGGTACCCGCCATTCACTGCCTCTAATGGATATGGAGCAAATACGCCCTTAAGTCCCTTACCATCCGGTTCTGCATTCAGGTACATGCCAGGATAGTCTTCGAGGTCCGCTTCAAGAATGACAACTTTCCTATCCTGTTCTACATCTACGAGTGCCGGAAGAAATGCGAGTGAATCTTTTGGAAACTGAGAAAGATTTATTTCGTGATAGAGGGCTTCATAAGAAGAATTGAAATTCTGTCCTCCCCTGTAATCCCACTGGATTGGCATAAACGTTTTATAGTCTGCAGTGAAATTGAAATTCGCCTCTTCATTTTTAATAATCAGTCCGTCCTTTTTTCTTGTAACGAAACGATAAGCAACGGCATCGTTGTATACCCTGAATAAGACACTGAAATCGTTTTTAAAATCCAGCGTGAGCTGATTACACTGATCCGGAATAATTGCCTTGGTATAGTTGATGGCTTTGATGACCGAATTGATACTTTCTACTTTCGAACCGGTAATTTTTGGCTCTGAACCCAAAGTGGTTCCATCCTGCAGGATTAATGAAATTGCAGAAGGTAAAATGATCTGCTGATCTTTTAACAAAACAGACCATTGTAATTTTTGTTTCGTTGTTATGCGTAGTGTGATATTGCCATCCGGAGATTTTATTTCAAAATCATTTCCCTTCTGAGCATTCAGAAAAAGAACTGCAAGCAATAGAAGGCATACGGATGCGATGGCTTTTTTTACAATCATTGTTCTTAAGGTTGAGGGTGAAAATAAATTAATTTCCGTGAGAGTCTGAAAACAACGGAACTAATTTTTAATAAAGAGGGGTAGAATATATTTTCTAATCAAATTGTCTCAATCGGATTGCATAATTTGATTACAACAACCGGTATTAAACCTGCCAACAATTAATTTATAAAAAAATATGGAATAAAAAATTCAGACATCTATCTGATGAGAACAGAAGTACCCCGTAAAAATATTTTCTCACCCGTAAGGCCGTCTGTGTATTGAAAAGTCCACACATAGGTACCAAAATGCTGAGCCACACCATGCATCGTGCCATCCCATTTTGCAGTCTTATCCCGTGTTTCAAAAACAAGCTGGCCATATCGGTTAAATACTTTGAATTCCAAATTGGTTACTGTATTTGTATTTAAAGGATAAAGAAAATCATTTTTACCATCTCCGTTTGGCGTAAATGCATTAGGTACTCCAATTGCGCAGCTTTGTTTTTTTAAGATCGACAGACTGGCTGTATCAAAACATCCGATATTATTTTTTACGATCAATTTCACGTTATATGTTTTTCCAGCCCAGGTATTGGGAAATAAATGGTCCGGAGGAATCCTGTCATTACTGTATGACCCATCGCTGAAGTCCCAGTACCAGGCAATGATTTTGCCCGTACTGTTTTCACTAAATGAGATCAGGTCTTTCGGACAAACTTCCTTCTGTGATTGGAATGAAGCAATTATTTCATTATCGAGTGGTACAATGGCAGATGCAGAATCATTGCAAAATCCATTTGAAACGAAATGTTCCAGATGCTTATTATTGAAAATATTTTCTGGTATGGAGGGCGCAGTTTGTGAACTGACAGGAATTGCGTCGACAAACCACCCGGATTGATTTACTCCGTGGGAAAGAACATATTCAGTGTGTATCGTATCATAAACGCAGCCATATCCAATCGTATATCCGAAGGAAGCGTTCACTGTATCTTTCAAAGTGAAACTAAGCATAGAACCTGCGGGCGTGGGAACACCACATATATTATTCAGGGTATTGCCATCAGATCCGTTATTCAGTGTGATGGTATAATTACCGCCATTGACCAATGCTGTATTTAATATGACATCAATTTTATTTGTTAGTCCTCCCTCACATACCCCAATAGCTTTGGAAACGCCAACTGCTGCAGTGCCGCTGATTGAAAAATCTGATCCGTCCACTGCAATTGAATTGCATTGCATGGGTGTTGAAAATACAAGGTGCAGTGTATCCGGTGCACAGGATGGTTTTGTGAGGCTGTCCATCGGTGTATTCAGGTTCGTTACGACACTGAAATTTTCATTTGCTCCTTCAACGACTTCATCTCCGCAGTCATCGAGTAATGTATTACCGTCGTTTCCTGTTTTTAAAATAACCGAATAATTACCGGGCGCTAAAGGTGCATTTAGAAAAATCTGTATAGAATCATTATCAAACTGACTGCCACAATTTAATCCTGAAGCACTGATCACTGAAATTGGACCCGAAGCAAGCATGAAATCAGATCCATCCGGTGCCACACTGTTACAACGTATTTTTTTATCCAGTGTAATGGTAACCATTTGTTTATCGCATCCCACAAAAGCAGATTTTAATATGGGCGGAGTGGGATCATTCAATAGAGCTGTTCCCCCGGCAAATGAAAGAGTATAGCCACTTTGGTTTTCACTATAATTACTGACTAACAGAAGATATTGATGACCCTTAATCAAAACAGGCATTTCACTGAATGTTGGATGATTCAAAGCAGCTTCAGAGGCACAAAGAAAAACGGGGCTTCCACCTGCCCTGGCTCCGGTTGGCCCCAGCGTTCCGGACCAGTTTCCCATCACAACAAGTAAAAATTTATAAATATCCTGGGGATTACGATTGGTGATATCAAATAACATCCAGTCATAATCGTCCTTGTCCAGGCTGTCGGGAACAATGGTAAAACCCAGTGTGCCACCCTGATAACAGGTAAATGAATAATAAAAGGGGCAAAAATCCACTGGATTATGGCAGGTATGATAATCGATAGCACCGTTTGCTCCAAATGGAACAGTGGATTGTTTGAAGATTCCATTCCCGCAAATCGGAAAAGCTGTAGAGGGTGTTTGACCAGGAGCCGGAAAGGTCTGCCCTGCGGCGCAAGTGGAAAAAAGCACAAAAAGTGCAAATAAGGCAGTTTTCACGATTTCTAATATAATCTATTATTTGCTATTCTCTGTACCAGAACTGCCAAATTAGTAAATATCAAGCATCGGACTAAAATATTTATGCATACACTTATCTATGTCGTTAAGGCTAAAAATGGAAGTTCATCAGCCTATGCCGTTCATGTGATTTCAGATATTTCGAAAGAGGATGAAGTAATGCCTGGTTTTATGACAACGAATCCTGAACCTGCGGGACAGATTGAAAGTCAGAAAAATTAAAATCCGTTTCAGGCGCCGGAATGCGAATGAGTATAATCGCTAACCATAAACCAGTTTCCTGACAAATGAGGGTGAGGGAATCAGGACCCATCCGGGTCATATTTAAAATATAAAATGGAATCGCTACCAATAAAGAAAGAGTAATAATGAGTATACTTTTTTTCGTAAGCTGAGTCCAGTCCTTTGTTGCAATATATAAAAATACAAACAGGGAAAGCAGATAAGAAGGAATGAAAGCAAGCGCAGAATAAAAGATCAGATTTAATAAACCAAACAGTTCAAATGTATCAGCAGTCAACAAAATATCGGCAAAGAAAAATACCGAAGCGCTGAGGATGGTGAAGGCCCAGATCTTTAAAGAATAATATACCCAATGCCTTTGCATAGATCAATTTACTGAAAATAAACGATTCAGGTTATATATGAAATAAATTAAATAAGATCTCAATTTATCATTATTTGTATATTATTGTTTTTCCACTGTTTAAAATTTAAAATAATTAATATGTTTATAACTTTAATATGTTGTTTTCGGGATATCTTGTAAAATTGGTTTAAACAAGACCCTTTTTCGGATTTAAGAAGGCAATAATTTAATCCTTAATATGTTATAGCTGAACTGGCTATTTATTAATAAGATAAATTGCTTTCGGATTTGCCTTAGTCTTAACATCAACCCTTTATTACATGCGTTGTATCCTATACCTGGTACTGATTCTTGCTGTGCATGCTGTCTATTCCCAATCCGATTCAAAAAATATTACCATTTCTTCACTGAAAGAAAAAATAGATTTCGAAAAGGGAGATGCGATTAATCCTGTATTGATAAAGCATAGTTCTGAAACAATATATACCTGCAATGAATTCCGAACAAGTACTCAGGTTGTGGAATTTTATAATGACCAGGCGGGTATCGACGATGTGGAAATATTTGTAAGTGATAAAAGAGTTACCAAAAGCACGAATATTAGAAATGAAGCCTATTCTTCCGAAGGCATTTTTTATTCCGATCAGAAAGTTGTCTATTTTAATCTGCCCCTGGAGAAAAAAGGAAATAGCAGCGAAGTACGCATCAAAAAAACGATTAAGGATCCCCGTTATCTGAGTGAATTTTATTTCGATCAGGAATATCCGGTTCTTTTTCATCAGGTGACCATGGTTATTCCTGCATGGGTAACAACAGAAATAAAAGAATTCAACTTTTCGGGATTCCAGATTACAAAATCGACTGAAGATCATTCAGGAACAAAAACAATTGTATATACCGCGACCAATCTGCCCGCCATACCAAGAGAAAACGCTTCACTGGGTATAACGTATACGAGTCCGCATATTATGCTGATCACGAAAGAAGCAACCGTGAATGGCAGCACAATAACTTATTTTAAAAATACTGCGGATCAATACAATTGGTATGCTTCGCTTGTAAAGCAGATCGGCAACGACGATACAGCGATCAAGGCAAAAGCATTGGAGATTGTTCAGGGTAAGACAACAGATATGGAGAAAATTAAGGCCATTTATTTCTGGGTCCAGCAGAATATACGTTACCTGGCTTTTGAAAACGGGATCGCAGGCTTCAAACCCGAAAAGGCACAGGAAGTGATGAGAAAAAAATACGGTGACTGCAAGGGTATGGCCAACCTCACCAAATGCCTGTTAACCAGTCTGGGTTTCGATGCAAGGCTTTGCTGGATCGGTACCAATCATATTGCGTACGATTATTCAATTCCTTCTCTATCGGTCGATAATCATATGATCTGTGCACTAAATTATAAGGGTAAAACCTATTTCCTGGACGCAACAGAAACAAATATCGGATTCGATGAATACGCTGAACGAATTCAGGGCAGAGAAGCCCTTGTAGAAGATGGCGCGAATTATAAACTGGTTCATGTTCCCACCACGATGAATTTGCAAAACGCCGAATCTGAAACGAGGGTATTACAAATAGACGGCACTTCATTCAAAGGAACTGCAACACAAACTTATAGCGGTGAGAGTAAGGAATACCTGTTAAGCGGTATTGAATCGGTCAAGAAAGATAAACTGGAGACTGCAATTCACAATTATCTGAACGATGGCAAAAAAGATTATGAGATCAGCGACCTGGTTATGACAAACAGCAAACCGGATGAAGGGAAAATGACCCTGAAATATAATCTTGTACATAAAAATGCCGTATCTGTTTTCGGTAATGAAATTTATGTGGACCTGGATTTCAGAAAATCTTATTCAGGTTTTAAAATTGACACGGCAAAAAGAAAACTCGATTACCTTTTCCCCTTTAAGTTCAATGATATTACTGAAACAACTTTGCAGGTTCCTGATGGATACCAGGCGCAATCCCTGCCTGCATCATATATTGTGCAGCATCCTGTTTTCGATATTAAAGTGAGTTATACCAAACAACCTGGTAAAATCATTTACAGAAAAGAGATCAATGTAAAACAGGCACTCCTGAAAAAACAATATTTTTCTGACTGGAATAAAGCAATGGATGGCCTTAACGATTTCTATAATAACCAGCTAACCCTTTCTAAACCCTGACAAATGAAAAGAGCTTCTGCTTTCCTTTTAACAATTTGCTTTTTTTCTTCTGCCATATGGGCTCAAAATAGTGACTATGATAAAATAGCCACAGGCCTGAAAACTGAAATATGGGGCAGTAAGGATCCTGATTTTGAAGGTAATACCGTACCTGATCAATACAAGAATGAATCTGCTATTATTCTTGCCAAGCGATATAATATTGATGCAAAGATTAAAAAACATTTTTCATTAAGTGTATATGGAAATAAGGAAATCATTTTCAAGTACCTGATCAGGCAGAAAGTGCTTTTACAGGATAAATCCGCGCTGGAGGATTTCAGTGAAATCAGTTATAATAAAATCAATAAGAGTTCTTTCGGATTGCTGTTTGCAAAGCATGATGACCTGAGTACCTATATCGGTGCAAGGGTGTATAAGAAAGACGGCACGATGAAGGAAGTGTTATTGAGTGAAGCCGTGCTGGTGAAGGATGAAAAAAATAAAAAGGATGAAAAGCTGGCTATTTCAGATCTGGAGGTGGGAGATATCCTGGATTATTATATCGTTTCACTGGAAAAAAGAGAAATGTCCAATCTGGATCCCATGCAGTTTTTACTTGCGGGTGAATATCCTATATTGAAATTATCTCTGCAGGGAAATATTGACAAACGTTATGCAGTAGAATATAAATGCCTCAATGGCGCGCCTGATCTGAAAATCTCCAAGGATGAGGACGGTGATATGCAGTTTACCATTAAAACAACAGACCTTTCCAAGTTTCCTGTTTACAAATGGATCAGCCCCTATCGCCAGGCAAAAATCGTGAGACTGAATATATCTCTGTGCGGGGGATTATACAGCCGCTGTGAAGCCGGGGAAGTAACCAAGGGAATAACCGAAGACGAAATATACAACGCACAAAAAAACAAACTGCGTAATATCGCCCTCGGCTATATTCAGGGAACTTTTGCCAAAGAAGAAAAAAATTATGTAAAGGAGAATATAAAACTTCTGAAAAAAAGACTGGGCAAAGAACCATCCAAGGATTCACTTATTTATACCATTTTTAATTCGCTCCGCTACTATGGATATTATTCTCCCGAAGCCAATGATAAAATTTATCCTGGCAAATCAAAGAACGAAGCCTCGATGCCGAGTAATTTATTTAATGCCCTCGTTTGTTTTATCCTGAAAGATTACGGTATAGAAAATGAACTCATTTTTTACAGCAGCAGATATATGCCTAAAATTGGCGACCTGATGAGTTACGACCAACCACTCTATATGGTACATGTGAATGGAGCAAAGAGCTATTATTTAACTGATGATGGCATTTTCAGCGAATGCGGACTGGTACCGGGATATGCAGAAGGAGAAAAAGGTGTAACACTTGAATTCCACGATATCAAAGCATTGTACTATAATAAGTCCAAGTATATGGATCAGGGCACTTCCAAAATTCCGATATCAAAGGCGGATAAAAATATGCAAACAGAGGACCTGAAAGTATCGCTGGCCCTGACTGCAACACCCACTGCTTCGGTGGACAGGAAGATAAATGCTACAGGCTTGCTGAAAGAAGACCTGCAAAAGAGTTTGATGTTATATGAAGATTATTACCAGGTAGCCTGGAAACAACAGGGTGAAGAGAAAACGTTTATTCAGGTATTTGCAGACAGAGGTAAAACAAGATCCCTTTCTGAAGAGTGGCAAAACTCCTTTACCAAATCACGTGAAACATATAAGGACGGGTTTATTGAAAATCTGAAAGATGCCTATAATTCCGAACCTAAAGAATTAATTTCTTACAAGGTTGATAAAACGGGTCTGGGCATTAATGAACCATTTATGTTCTCAACGAAGTTCGTGATGCAGGATTGGCTTAAGAAAGCCGGTAACAATTTTATTTTCGAAATCGGTAAAGCCATCGATTTACAATTCCAGATTAATGAAGAAGACCGCAAACGGTCCATCGATATTTATGAACCCTTTGCCAGAACCTACGAATTTGATTTAGCAGTAGAGATTCCCGCAGGATTTAGCGTAGAAGGTGTAGATGCATTAAACAAAAAAGTGGGGAATGAATGCGGAAGTTTTACTTCAACTGCATCCATACAGGGAAATCAGTTGATCGTTTCTGTAAAAAAAGAATACACCAACAATTTCGAACCTGCAGCGAACTGGCCGAAACTGATGCTCTTTATAGATGCGGCTTCGGATTTCAACAGCGCCAAGGTCTTGTTGAAAAAGAAATAAGGGTAGTATTATTTAATAGTAAAACTTTCTTTGGAAAAATAAAAAATTGTTTTCTTACCATCACCTGCGATGAAATTCATTTTTTGAAAGTTTCCTACTTTTCCTAAATAGACAATCCTGTCCCCTTCTTTCATATAACTGGTATCAAAATAAGCACCAAGCGGACATTTCAATGGATTGCCTCTGACATCATAGGTATATGTGGAAAAACAAACCATTTTTACAGTCGTAATATTCGCAAACTGGTATCCGATTATTTTATAAGTTGCTTTTGGATTAGTGGGTATATAAAATTCCTTCGTTTTTTTATCTACAAACCCGAAAGTTTGTGCAATCGAAAAATGTGCAGTAAGCAGGAATAGAAACAGTATGGTTGACTTTTTCATCTGGCAGTTTTAATCGTTCAGCAGAATAGCTCTGATTATACTGCAAGGCATATGCCAGAATGCTCCTTTTTAATATCCGAATGCTTTCTATAACAATAGGACATTCAATTTACTCCCTCCCACCAGGCTGTAAATTTCTGATCCTTATTCTTAAAGTACAATGCCTCTCCAATTCTTGGCGTTAGCAATTGAATATCAACTCCTTTACTATTTTCTTTAATTTTCTTCAGGGGTTCATCCCAGGGATGATTAGCGAGTGCAAACTTTGAAGAATGAACAGGAAACAATTTTGCAGTCTGCAGTTCTTTGGCTGCGATCATTATTTCATCGGGTAACATATGTATAT
>Ga0080027_10000867_pt1 | contig 12539 bp, 12 predicted proteins | sample OrgsoiDNA2013046_FD_70962 | JGI IMG/M metagenome (GOLD analysis project Ga0080027, IMG submission 70962) | Permafrost soil microbial communities from the Arctic, to analyse light accelerated degradation of dissolved organic matter (DOM) -... | ecosystem: Environmental > Terrestrial > Soil >... | reverse complement strand
CGCCGGCGATCTTGTCGTCGAAGGCAGCCTCGCCGCCAACTATGCTGCGCTGCTCGCTGCGTTCCGCCCATCGCAGCAGGTTTTCGCAGGCTCCGACGCCGCCGGGACCGCGCGGGGCGCCGCGCTCTTGGCGAAATGGCCGCCGCGGAACTTTCAAGCGCCGCTGATCGCGGCGCCGCCTTGCGCGATTGAAGGTCTGCACGCCTATCGAAACGCATGGACAAAAGCCGAACTTGAAACATGAGACGGTGTTTGCCCGCATTCAGTTCGTAGGATCGGTTGAACGTTCGAAACCCATCAGCTTCGAGCGCTGGTGGTGATGGACTTCGCTGCGAGGCTGGACAAGAATTCGCTCACCTCTCTACGAGACACGCGAGCCGGAGGCGTCGAAGACGTGCACGTCCTGAGCCGCCGCAATGAGCGTCATCCTCTCGCCGGGCGTCGGCGTTTTTCGACCGCGGACCTCGGCAACCAACAGCCTGTCGTCTGCGCGACGCACATGGGCGAAGGAGGATTCGCCAAGCCGTTCGACGAGTTCGACGACGCCTTCGGCAACGAAAGGACCGCTTGTCCCTTGGGCAAGATGCTCCGGACGGACACCGACCGTCAGCGCGTCGCCGACCTTCAGCGCCGTCGCCGGCAGATCGAGGTTACGGAAACTGGCGCCGGTCACGCGCGCGCGGCCGCCCTCGACGCTTTCGACTTTCGCCTCGAAGAAATTCATCGCAGGCGAGCCGATGAAGCCGGCGACGAACAGGTTGGCCGGTGCATAATAGAGGTCGAGCGGCTTACCGACCTGCTCGAGGCGGCCCTTGTTCATCACGACGATGCGGTCGGCGAGGGTCATGGCCTCGACTTGATCGTGAGTAACATAGACGATCGTCGCTTTAAGCATTCTATGCAGTCTCGCGATCTCGACGCGCGTCGAGACGCGCAAGGCCGCGTCGAGATTGGAGAGCGGTTCGTCGAATAGGAAAACTGCGGGCTCGCGCACGATCGCGCGGCCGATCGCGACGCGCTGACGCTGGCCGCCGGAGAGATCGCGCGGATAGCGTTCGAGCAATTCCTCGAGCCGCAGCATGCGTGCTGCCTCCGCGACGCGCCGCTTGCGTTCGGCCGGCGGCACGCCGGTGAATTTCAGTCCGAATGTCATGTTCTTGCGCACGTCCATATGCGGATAGAGCGCGTATGATTGGAATACCATTGCGATGCCGCGCTCGGCTGGGGCGAGCGTGTTGACGAGCCTACCGGCAATATGGATGTCGCCGCTCGACGCGCCGTCGAGCCCGGCGATCATTCGCAGAAGCGTCGACTTGCCGCAGCCCGAAGGGCCGACGAGCACGACAAATTCTCCGGCCTCGATGCTCAGGCTCACGTCGTTGATTACCGTCGTCGCACCATAGCGCTTGTTGAGGTGCTCGATGCGCAGATTGGCCATCCTGAAAACCTATTTGACCGCGCCGGAGGTGAGGCCGGCGATGAGTTGGCGCGAGAGGATCACGTAGATCACGACGACCGGCAGTATCGCCATCGAAAGCGCTGCGAGCACGGAATTCCAGTCGGTGATGTATTGACCCAGAAACTGCTGCACGCCGAGCGTGACCGTATGCGTTGAGTCGCTGGACGTCAGGATCAGCGGAAACCAAAGGTCGTTCCAGATCGGCACGATGGTGAAGACGGCGACAGTCGCGATGGCGGGGCGCAGCAACGGCGCGACCACTTCGAGGAAGATGCGGGTTTCCGGCACGCCGTCGCAGCGCGCGGCGTCGCGCAAGTCCGTGGGGATTTGCTGCATGAACTCGCTCAATATGAAGATCGACATTGGCAGGCCTTGCGCGACATAAATAAGGATCAGGGCCGTCAACGTGTCGTTCAGGCCAGCAGACCGCATCATGTTGAGGATCGCGACGGAGCCGAGCCGTATCGGCACCATGATGCCGATCGATAGAAAGAGCGCGAGCGCCGTCGAGCCGCGAAAGCGGTATTCGGTCAATGCCCAGGCTGCCATCGCGCCAAACAACAGCACGAGCGCCATGCTGACGAGGGTCACGATCAGCGAATTTGAAAAGTAGGTCAGGATGTTGGACGCGCGAAAAACCTTCTCGTAGCCGACGAGGCTGAACGTCGAGGCGTCCGGCGGGGCGAGCGGCGCGCCGAAGATGGCGTTGCGCGCCTTGAACGAATTCATCACGACGAGCAGGAGCGGCCCGACTGCAAGCGCGCTATAGGCGATCAGGACGAGATGGACGCCGAGGCTCTTGGCGCGCTGTTCGACCGTCATGTCGGCGCCGTCATAAGGCGTAACGGCGGATGCGCCGCTGCACGAGAAAGAGATAAAGGCAGACGCCGACGAGAATAATGAAGAACATCACGGTCGCGACCGCCGCGCCCATCGTCGGATTGCCGAGTTGCAGCTGGTTGCCGAAGAAGGTGCGGTAGAAGAACGTGCCGAGAATGTCGGTCGCGAAATTGGGCCCCGCGAGCGCGCCCTTGATCGAATAGATCAGATCGAAGGCGTTGAAATTTGCAACGAAGGTCAGCACAGAGACCAAGCCGATCGTCGGCAGGACGAGTGGAAGTTTTATGTGGAAGAAAATGCGGAAATGCCCGAGCCCGTCGACGCGCGCCGCGTCGATCAATTCTTCGGGGATGTTGAGCAGCGCGGCATTGATCAGCATCATCGGAATGCCGACGAATTGCCAGACCGAAATGAGGGACAGGGTTACGAGCGCGCTCGATTCGAGGCCGAGCCACGGGGCGAACAGGGAACCCAACCCCACGGCCTTTAAGGCGCCCGCAGCTACGCCCCAGAGCGGGGAGAGGATCAAGTTCCAGGAGAATCCAACGATGACAACCGAGAGCATCGTCGGCAGGAACATGACGGTGCGATAGAGGCCCTTCAGCTTCAGGCCCGGCAGGCTCAGCAATCCTGCTAGCGCGATGCCGATCGGGTTCTGCACGCACATGTGCACGGCGAAGAAGATCAGATTGTTGCCGAAGGCGTTCCAGAACGGTTTCGACCACAGCGAGTTGCCAAGCAATACTTCAAAATTAGCGAGCCCAACGAAATGGCGGGCTCCGGACGGGTCGCTCGTGTAGGTCGAGAGCCCCATCGTCGCGATGAGCGGGTAGATCGAGAACAAGGTGTAGATCGCGACCGCCGGTCCGAGAAACAGCAGCAAAAGGCCCAAGCGTTTTCCACGGGGCATCAGGGCGACGATCTGGGAGACGGGTTCGGGCATACTGGAAATTCGGCGCCATGTTTTCCCTCCCCCGCTTGCGGGGAGAGGGTTGGGGGTGAGGGGCGGGTGTGGCGCGGCAGTTGTCGAAGAAGGCAGGGGCTGGGCTCTAAGAAAGACTCCTAACCCTCTCCCCGCAAGCGGGGGGAGGGGGCTGGCGTCATTTCGCGGGCTTGTACCACTTGTCGAGGCCGTCCTGCAGTTGCTTTGCGGCGGCTTCGGGGGTCAGTTTGGCGTTTACGACCTGCGCGGACACGTTCCAAAGTTCATTTTCCAGATTCGGCGTTCCGCGCGAAAGAATTTGATATGAGTTGCGGATCGTCGACTTGCAGGTCTGGCGCCATCCGACCATCGTCGCCGCGACATCGTCGTCGACCTTCACCGGTGTCTTGGCGAGCGAGAAGAAGCCTGGAAGCGCGTTGCCGTAGATCGCCGCGAATTCCGGCGTTGTCAGCCATTCGAGGAACTTCTTCGCGTCTTCCTTGTTCTTCGAGGCCGAGTTGACCCCCATTGCGATGTCGGTGTGGTCGGAGATGTAGCAGCCGCTCGCGCCGGCGGCCAGCGGCGGCGGGAACGCACCCATGGCGAATTTCGCCTGGCCGCGGAAGGTTGAGATGTCCCACGAGCCGGCCGCATAGATCGCGCCCTTGCCCAACGAGAACAGGTTCTGACTATCGGGATAGGTTTGCGCCTGGAAGCCCGATCCCAGATAGGGGCCCCAGGTCGCGAGCTCCTTGAACACCGCGACATATTGCGGGTCGGTGAACTTCTCCTGGCCCGCGATCAGATTGGCGCGGCCGGTCTCGCCCTTCCAGTAATCGGGGCCGATGTTCTGGAATCCCATGGTTGCGGCTTCCCATTGGTCTGCCGTGCCCATCACGAGTGGGACGTAGGTTCCGTCCTTTTTAAATTTCTCGAGCACGGCGTGGAATTCCTCGAGCGTCTTCGGCTCGGAGACGCCGACCTTGGCGAAGGCGTCCTTGTTGTAGATGAAGCCGGCGATGACGGAGGCGATCGGGACGCAGAACGTCGTCTTGCCGTCGTCGGTCTGCCATGCCGCTTTGGCGACATCCGAGAAATTGTCCATGCCCTTGAGGTCATTGAGGCCGTCGAGCTGGTGCTTCTGATAGAGCGCGAGCGAGGCGTCGAACGGACGGCAAGTGACGAGGTCGCCGGCGGTTCCGCCGTCGAGACGCGCGTTGAGGGCGGCGTTGTATTCCTTCGGCGCAGAGGGTGCGAATTCGATCTTGATGTCGGGATGATGTTTGTTGAAGGCTGGGATGATCTTCGAGTTCCAGATGTCGGCGTCGTCGTTGCGCCAGCTTTCGATCTTCAGCGAGCCTGCCTCGGCCGCCGCGAGTCCTGCGAGCAACGCCACCGCGGCGACGCCGCCTCCAACTGCACCTTTGAATGTTCGTTTCATGCTTAGCTCCCTTGCTCGGGCCTTCGCCCTTGGTTGATCCGCTTATCGCCGCGCGGCGCGCGAAAGGCGCAACGCGTCATCAATCCGTCCTTCCGTCGCTGCGAGCCATGCCACGGCTTCGCTCATGCTGACGCCGCCGCGGGCGATCAGGATCGCCGGCTTGACCTCGCCGCCGGCCTCGCGAAGCGCGGCTTCCGCCTTGGCCTCGCCGACGCCGGCGATCATGGCAACGATTCCGAGCGCGCGGTCGCGCAATTTCGCATTGTCGGCCTTCAGATTGACCATCAGGCCCTGATGGATGTGGCCGAGTTCGAACCCCATCAATGACGAGAGCATGCCGAGTGCAGCCTTTTGCGCGGTGCCGGCCGCCAGCCGTGTCGAGCCCCGCAGGGCCTCTTCGCCGCTTTCGAGAAAGATCGGCGCATCGGCGCCGGACAGCAAAGGTGAACCCGGGCGCTGCGCGATGGCGATCACAAAGGCGCCGCGACGGCGCGCCTCCGCTGCGGCGGCAACGGTAAAGGGGGTGGAGCCGCTGGCCGACACGGCAATCACGGCGTCGCTGGCGAGATCGCCAAACGCGGCCATAGCCTGCTCACCGGCCGCGGCGCCGTCCTCCGCGGCCGCATCAATGCGGAACGGTTCGCCGGTCCCGCCGGCGAGGATGATCGCGATGTGGCTTTCGTCGAGGCCGAAGGTGCCGGGAAGCTCGGCCGCGTCCGCCGCCGCCGCAAGGCCGGACGAACCTGCACCCAGATAGACCAGCCGCCCGCCTGCACGCCAGATCGCGGCGAGGCGGTGCGCGGCGGCCCGGATGTCGGTGCGGGCTGCAGCGACGGACTCGATCGCTCGCCGGTAGGATGCGATCAGCGCGTCGGCGAACAGGGCCTCGGCGCTCGGCAGGCCGCCGCCGGCTTCAAGCCACTTTTGCCCTTCCGTCTCCGAGTTCAGCTGCGTCCGCATCGGCATACCAATGGTAGATACCTCTTGTATTTGTTTTAGGCGGATGACATACCACTTGTCTAGAGGCGTTAAGAAATTTTTAGGAGGCCCCTTGAAGGCGGCACGTTTCTTCCTCGGCGTGGACGGCGGTGCGACGCGCTGCCGCGCAAGGTTGCGCGATTCGTCGGGCCGCGAGCTGCGGCACTGCGTCGGGCCGGCCTCAAACATTTATATCGATTTCGACGCTGCCATCCGGGTCGTGCGTGAAACCGTCAATTCCGCAATCGCCGCGGGTGCGGCGCGCCAAGAGATCGCGGTCGGCCTCGGCCTCGCCGGAGTTTCGGAAGACAGGGAAGCCGAGCGGGTTGCCGCCGCCTTGCCGGACTTTGCGCGCGTCATCGTGGTCAATGATGCGGTCGCGGCCTGCGTCGGCGCCAATGGCCTCGGCGATGGCGGCCTTATCATCGCGGGCACGGGCTCGGCGGGTATCGCGCGCGTTGGAGCCACGACAACCATCATAGGCGGTCGCGGCTTCAGGCTCGGCGACGACGGATCCGCCGCGCGCCTCGGCGAAGCGGCGCTGCGCGCAACGCTGCGAGCCCTCGACGGCCTCGAGCCGATGAGCGAACTCGCGCGGGCGCTGGGGCGCCATTTCGGCGGCGATCCGTTGCGGATGACGCGCTGGGCGGCGGAAGCGAAGCCGAGGGACTACGGCGCCTTCGCGCCTCAAATTCTGGACCTCGCCAAGTCCGGAGATGCGCGTGCGTGCGAGATCGCCGGCGAAGCGGCCAAGGCGATTGCGGCGCTCGCGAACGCGCTGAATACGCTCGGCGCCAAGCGCATCGCGCTCGTTGGCGGCCTCGGCGAGCCCTTGCGCCCCTATTTGCCGCCAGATGTCGCCAAGCGCCTCGTCCGGCCCCGGCGTGACGCGGTGGATGGCGCGATTCTGCTCGCGGGCGGAACGCTCGACGAAGCGGAGGGCTCACCATGACCATGACGGTCGAGGCCGTGCCAGGCCAGAAGCTCTATCGCGCGGTCGTCGACGCGCTTCGGCGCGAGGTCGAGAGCGGACGCTTCGCGGAGGCGCAATTGCTGCCGGCCGAGCGCGTGTTGTGCGAGCTGCTCGACGTGTCGCGCACGACGCTGCGCAAGGCTATCGCCGACCTTGTCGCCGAAGGGGTGCTGTTACACCGCCACGGAGCCGGCACCTTCATTCATCGTGCGAGGCCGCGCGTCGATCAGCCCTCGTCGCGCCTGACGAGTTTTACGGAAGACATGCGGCTGCGCGGTTTGGAGGCGAGCTCGCGCGAACTCGTGCGCGGCGTGTTCCTGCCGACGCCGGAAGAGGCGATGATGCTCGGCGCGGGGCCGAACGAACGCGTGTTCCGGCTCGGCCGTTTGCGACTCGCTGACGGTTTGCCCATGGCGATCGAGCGCGCCGCCGTGCCACTGCGCTATCTGCCGGAATTGGAATCGGTCGGCGCTTCGCTCTACGAGGCACTCTCCGCGCGAGGCTTCAGGCCGACACGTGGCCTGCAGCGCTTGCGCGCGACCCTTGTCTCCGACATTGATGCGGAGCTGCTCGGCGTCGCGCGCGACAGTCCGGCCCTGCACATCCAGCGCATCGCCTATCTAACCGACGGATCTTGTGTCGAATTCACGAAATCCTTGTATCGCGCCGACGCCTACGACTTCGTCTCCGAACTCGCGCTGTCGCCTCCGGTCCGAAAGGCGCGCTGATGACGACCCACATGTTTCAGGAGATCGGCGAGGCAGGCGACGCGGTCGCGCGTCAGCTTGGCCACAATGCGCAGCTGCTCGCTGAACTTGGGGCGCGTCTGCGGGCCTTGGAACCGCCGCTTGTCGCTACCATCGCGCGCGGCTCGTCGGATTGCTGTGCGCTCTATTTGAAATATCTCGTCGAGATTGTTTCGGGCGTGCCCTGCGCCTCCATCGGCCCCTCCATCGCGACGCTTTATCGCGTGCCGATGCGGCTTCAAGGCGCCGTTTCCGTCGCGATCTCACAATCGGGACGTAGCCCGGACATCGTCGAGATGCAGCGCGCCGCGCGTCGCGGCGGCGCGTTGGCCGTCGCGCTCGTTAACGAAGTGGCTTCGCCGCTCGCCAAAGAGGCCGAGGCCCTGCTGCCCCTGTGCGCGGGTCCTGAACGCTCCGTCGCGGCGACCAAATCGATGATCGCCGGCCTCGTCGCGGGTGCGAGCTTGGTTGCGGCCTGGCGCGAGGACCGACCGCTCGCAGACGCCATCGTCGGCCTTCCGGACATTTTGCGCGGGCAGACCGCTCCGCCACCCGCGGCTATGCTGGAGAGGCTCGCGAGTGCCCGCAGCGCCTTCGTGCTCGGCCGCGGTGCGACGCTCGCGATCGCTGCCGAGGCTGCGCTGAAACTCAAGGAGACCTGCGCGATCCACGCCGAAGCCTATTCCGCGGCCGAGGTGCTGCATGGCCCGGCCGAGCTTGTGAACCCCGGCTTTCCCGTCATCGCCTTCCTGCCGTCCGACGCGGCGCGAGAGGGTATGCTGGCGACGCTCGCGCGGCTTGCCGAGGCGGGCGCGACGGTGATCGCGATCGAGGCGGGCGGCGCGGACGACGCGGTTCGTCTCGCCGCGGCGAAGGTCGAGGCGACGCTTCTGGAGCCCGTCGTCATGATCCATCGATTCTACCGCCTTGCTGAGGCGCTCGCGCTACGGCTCGGGCGCGATCCTGACCGCCCGCGCAACCTGTGCAAAGTGACGGAGACCGTTTGATGATCGTTCTTTCCGGCGCGCGGATCTTCGACGGCGAAAATTTTCTCCTCGACCACGCGGTCGTTGTCGAAGGCGAGCGCATCGCCGCAATCGTCCCTTACGCCGAGAGACCTCAGGGCGCCGCACGGGATCTTGCCGGCGGCCTGCTTGCGCCCGGATATATCGACGTTCAGGTCAACGGCGGCGGCGGCGTCCTGTTCAACGAGGACCCGACACCCGAGGCCATCGCCCGCATCGCCGCCGCACATCGCAAACACGGGACCGTCGGCCTGTTACCGACGCTCGTGACGGATGCGCCGCAGGTGATGACCGCCGCCATCGCCGCGACGCGCGAGGCGCGGCGTCGGACCCCCGCGACGCTCGGCCTCCATCTGGAAGGGCCCTTCTTGGACCCGCGCCGCAGGGGCGCGCACGAACTCAAATATATCCGCGACCTTGCACCCGGCGACGTCGAGACAATCGTCGACGCGGATTGCGGCGCGATCATGGTGACGCTCGCGCCCAATCGCGTCGGAGCGGCGAGCATCGCCGAACTCGCGCGGCGCGGCGTGCTCGTCTCACTCGGCCATTCAGAGGCGAGCTACGAGGAAGCGCGCGCCGCCATCCAAGCGGGCGCTCGCGCTTTCACCCACCTGTTCAATGCGATGAGCGCGTCGGTCGGACGCGAGCCGGGCATGGTCGGCGCTGCGCTCGATCTTGCCGACGGATTCGTCGGCATCATCGCCGATGGCCACCACGTGCATGAGGCGAACCTGCGCATCGCCCTCGCGGTCAAGCGGCACGACCGTTTCATGCTAATTTCCGACGCGATGCCGCCGACGGCCGGCGGGCCCGATCATTTCGATCTGCAGGGCCGCCGTGTAACGCTCGCAAATGGCTGCCTGCGGCTCGACGATGGAACGCTCGCGGGCTCCGTTCTGACAATGGACGAAGCAGTGCGTTACGTCGTCAACGTCGTTGGGGTCGATCTCGGCGACGCGCTCGCGATGGCATCGCGGGTTCCGGCGACTTTTCTCCGGCGCGACAACGAGCTTGGCCGTATCGCGCCGGGCCATCTCGCGAGCCTCGTGCATCTCGATGACGAGCTGCGGGTGCTCGAAACCTGGATCGAGGGCCGGCCGACCGCCGACGGCTCCCGGCGCAATGATCTGGCGGGCGTTGTTTGACTGAGGGACGCGATCCAGCCATGTCTTCTCTATCGACTTCGACAGCGCAACGCGTCCGCGTTCTTGTGGTTGGCCTCGGCACCATGGGAACCAGCCACGCTCGCGCCTACAGAGCGATCGAAGAGTTTGAACTCGTCGGCCTTTGCACCTCTCGCGCGGCCGACCGCCATGACCTCGAAGCCGAGTTTCCCGGTCTGCCGCGTTTCGAAAGGTTCGACGAGGCGCTCGCGACCCTGCGTCCCGACGCCGTCGCGATTTGCACCTATACCGAGCATCACGCCGTCATGGTCTTGCAGGCTTTCGCGGCAGGCGCTCACGTTTTCTGTGAGAAGCCGTTGGCCGACACGCTGGAGGCCGCCAGGCGCGTGGTCGGCGCTGCGGGCACGGCCGGAAAGGCGCTGCTTATCGGCTATATTCTGCGCGTCCATCCCTCATGGTCGCGCTTCGTCGAGATAGGCCGGACGCTCGGAAAGCCACTTGTGATGCGCATGAATCTCAACCAACAGTCGGCTGGCTCCTTCTGGGAGGTTCATAAGAAGCTCATGCAGTCGACTTCGCCCATCGTCGACTGCGGCGTCCACTACGTCGACATCATGTGTCAGGTGACACGCGCGCGTCCTGTCGCGGTGCACGCGGTCGGGGCGCGGCTCACCAGCGAGATCGCCCCGGCCATGTACAATTACGGCCATCTTCACATCGTGTTCGAAGACGGATCGGTCGGGTGGTATGAGGCCGGGTGGGGGCCGATGATGAGCGAGACCGCTTATTTTGTGAAGGACATGATCGGGCCGAACGGCAGCGTGTCTATGGTAGCGGATGAGTGGGCCGACGCGAACGCGAGTTCCGCGGACCATGACGGGCATACGCACACGAACGCACTTCGCATCCATCACGCGGCTCAGGGCGCGGACGGCCGCTTCGCGAAGCCGGACGAACTCATCTCGACCGAAGATGAACCCGGCCATCAGGATCTCTGCGAGCGGGAGCAGTGGCTGTTCCTGAGGGCGATCCGCGGCGAGATCGATCTGACCGAGCATCACGAGGCCGCGATCACTTCGCTGAGCATCGTCTTTGCCGCCGACGAGAGCGTCCGGAGCGGTGAAGTCGTGCGCCTGTAGCGATGCGCTTGAATGAATCGCGTGCGGGTGCCGCGCGACAATCAGGCTGAGCTGCTGATTGCTACCCGGAGTCAATCTAAGCGGCACGGACAGAATACTTACGAAGCGCGACAGTCGACACGATGATTCCTTCGCTTCCCGGCGTGACGCTGATCTCCGAGGGACGAAATGGTTATTGCTGTCGCGGCCGCGTCCGACCGAGGATCTTATGGGCACGATGATCAACCCTTTTCCGCACGACCCCGACTGCTCGGCGATTTGGACCATGCTGGTCGAGCGCGACATCGATGCGTTTCTCGCCCGCGACTGGGCGATGGTCGAAGATGATTTCATCGCTGAGGGCTTTTTCGGGCTGCCCGACGATTGGATCATGGCGTTCCAGAGCTCCCACGTAATCGCGACGAATGGCTGCGACAGACGAATGAGACGGCGAACGTCGCTTGTGCCGAGCCTTTGCGCCCGGCGATCTTTCGTGCGGCTGACCTGAGCGTCATCGATATTGTGAGCGAGCGAGCCGTCGCGCGTAAGAAATTCAATGGCGTGATCGCCAGGGTTGACGGCGGGTCGGAAAATCTCGATTGGCAGACCTTGTATTTTTGCGCCAAGCGCGATGACGCGTGGAAGATTACGAGCTTTGTCGGCTATCTGCCGCGGCTTTTTGGTAAGACAACCTCTAGACGGGGTACTCACAAATGGATGATGTTCGCTTAACCCCGAAGCGTGGAGCATAAGCAGAGAATGCCAATACCGACCCGATGGGCCGGTTGCAGACAGGCCTAGATTGCGTGATCATTCAATCATGACGAATCTCGTACGCTATCTTACCCATCCTCAGGTAAAGATTGATCCGGTCATCCCTGTGCCGTCCTGGGGCCTAAGTGAGGTCGGGAGAGCACGCACGGAAGCAATAGCGAGCACAGGACGGCTCTCAGGTACAACGCAGATCATCTCCAGCGGAGAGCTGAAGGCGATTGAGACAGCCGAGATTATTGCCGCAAAATTGAATATCAACGTAGAGGTTCGGGAGGCGATGCATGAAAACGATCGATCGGCGACAGGCTTCTTGATGCCAGACGAGTTTGAGGCAGTGGCTAATCAATTTTTCGCGCGACCCCACATCAGCATTCGGGGCTGGGAGCGAGCGATTGATGCCCAACTGCGCATTGTTCGTGAGGTCGAACACGTCCTGGCTCGAAATAGACCCGGCGATGTGCTCTTTATCGGCCACGGCGGCGTCGGTACTCTCCTGTATTGTCATTATTCTGGTTTTGCGATTGATCGAACCTGCGACCAACCAGCTGGCGGTGGTTACTTTTTCGCGTTCACCGAGAACGGTCGTCGCGTGCAGCATTCATGGCGTCGCATCGAAGACTTATGATTTTGCCAAGGACGGAAATTCCGCTGAGTGACGCCGAGCGTCGGCGTCTCCTCCGCGGCGCGTCTACCTGAAGCGGAGCCACGGCGATGCCGTGCTTTTCCTCATGAACGCGAGAAGCCCGCTCCTTGAGGCACCTACGTTCATGCTAGTACCCACTTTCCTTGGAACGTGAGTCATGATTCAACATCGGGATGATACCCGAAGCAAGAGAAGTCCACCTTTCGAGGAAAGATCGCAAGGTGCTTGAGGCATGTTGCCGCTCACCGGTGACATTGCAGCGCGATTTGAAGCGGGCGCGGATAGTTCTGTTGGCGGCGGCCGGGCGCAGCACGCGGTCGATAGCCAAGGAAGTTGGGGTCCAGCCGCGGATTGTCAGCCTTTGGCGGCATCGCTATGCCGATCATGGCCTTGATGGGCTGCAAGACAAGCCGCGGCCTGGCAAGCAGCCGATCTATACGAAGGCCACCGACAAGCGGATTCTGAAGCTGCTGGACAAACCGCCGCCGGAGGG
>Ga0080027_10000866_pt1 | contig 12543 bp, 7 predicted proteins | sample OrgsoiDNA2013046_FD_70962 | JGI IMG/M metagenome (GOLD analysis project Ga0080027, IMG submission 70962) | Permafrost soil microbial communities from the Arctic, to analyse light accelerated degradation of dissolved organic matter (DOM) -... | ecosystem: Environmental > Terrestrial > Soil >... | reverse complement strand
CCGTCTTTGCCAAGGAAATGAAACCCGCGGCGATGGCCGAAAGCATCGACGTCCGTGCCGCTCATCTCGACAAACTAGAGACCGAGGTGCGCGATTGGGAAAAGGCGGACGCCAAGGCCGCTGAAGCCGGAATACAAAGCCGGGCTGCGACGATCGCGGATGAATTGGCGGCAACCGATGGAACGGCCTTTCGCGTCGCCAAAGTGCCGGATGCCGACGGCAAGTTGCTCCAGGCGGTGGCCGATGCGCTCAAGACGAGATTCGACGGGCCAATTTTCCTCGCCGGCGAAAAGGAAGGCCGCGTCGCGTTAATCGCGTCCGTTCCCAAAGCGCTCACTTCGCGCTACCAGGCAGGAAAATTGATCCAGGAAACCGCGCCGCTGGTTGGCGGCAAAGGCGGAGGGCGACCGGAGTTGGCGCAAGGCGGCGGCACCGACGCGACCAAGATCGACGACGCGTTGTCGCGCGCGCGCACTCTTCTTTCGCAATAAAGCCACGGTGTCTACGGCAGGAGGATCGTCGCGAAAGCGGTCGCCACGAAAGCGAGTGCGAGCACGATGTAATAAATAATTCCACCAAGAGCGAACTTGAAGGCCGTCATGAACCAGCTCTGCCGATAGACCTGCCGGATGGAAAGAAAGACCTGCACGAAGGTCGCGATCGAAAAAATCCAAATCAATGGCGCCACTAGCGACGGCGCCCAGCGTTCCGCCGCCAGCGCGACGAAGACAGTCAAGAGAACCGCCATATAAAAGAAAGAGTGGATGTGCAGCGCGTAAACGAAGTGCTCGATGTAGAAGCGGCGCTGGCGGAGATAGAGAATCTTGAGCACGAAGGCGAAGAGCGGAATGCAGAAGAGCATCATCGTCGAGATGTTGCCGCGGAGTGTTTCGAGGAAGAACTGCGCGTTAATCCCGTTTTTCCCGACCTTGCTTTCCGCCCGTTGTCGCATCCAGTTTCGGAACGAATCGGCCCTTCCGCCGTCGCCGGATGAAGCTTCCGGGTGAATCTTCTTCTCCGGGTTGCCCGTGGGCGCCGGAGCGATTTTTCCGGAATCGCGCATGGGCGTTTCCGCTGGTTTCACCAGCGCCCGGCTAACCTCGTCGCGCACGGTTGGCGACAGGTTCGGCACGTTCTTCATCACCGCCTCTACCTTCGCGCGCTCTTCCGGAGTCAGATTCTCGATTGTCTTCGGTTTTCCGATTTGCACCGGGATAAGGCGGGCGCAGAGGAAAAACACGATGCTCACCAGCAGGTAAAGGCGCAGCGGATGGAGATAGCGCGTGCGGCGGCCACCGATGAATTGGTTCGTTAGCCAACCGGGCCGAAGAAGGAGCAGCCCGAACGTGCCGAAGAATTTCGAATCCCAGTTCAGGAACGAGTCTGCCGCATCGGCGATGATGTAGCGGAACGAACGCCGGTAATCGACCGCGACCTGCCCGCAGCGGGAGCAATATTTCCCGTGCAATTCCGCCGCGCAGTCTTCGCAATGCGTCAGGGGCAGCAGAACCTTGCGGCGGTTGGTCTCCGCGGCGGGCACCGCTTCGCCAGGAGAGACGCGGCGGCTTGGTTCGAACATCTGTTTGCCTAACGAACGGCCGCCCAGACGCGGTGCACGTCGTCGTGGTCTTCGAGCGATTGCAGAAATTCGCCCACCTGGACGCGATCCTCTTCGCTCAGCTCTGGATAGTTTTTTGCGATGTAACCGAGTTCGCTCGTCACAATCCTCCAGCCGTTTTGGCCTAACCACTGCGAAACGGCGTGCAGATCGGTCGGCGCCGTCATGAAGCGTGCGCCGATGGTGTTCTCCGGAATTTCGGAATCGTCCGCGTGCGTTAACGGCGTGAAATCCTTCGCGCCCGCTTCGATGGCTGCGGCTTCGGCGTCAGCCAGCGCGTCCGGATGATGCGCTTCGACCAAGCCCACGTGGTCGAAGAGAAATTTATTGCTGCCCGGCGCGCCAAGCTGACCGCGTTTGAAGAGGACGCGAATCTCCGGCGCTGTGCGGTTCTTGTTGTCGGTCTGCACCTCGACGATCACCGGCACTTTGTTCGGCGCGTAGCCTTCGAAAATGATCTGCTCCAGCTCGAGCTTCTCGCCGCCGATGCCGGCGCCTTTCTTGATCGCGCGCTCGATCACATCGCGCGCGACACTTTGTTTGCGCGCTTTCTCGACGACCGCGGCGAGCCGCGCGTTGCCGGCCGGGTCGGCGCCGCCAAGCTTCGCGGCGACCATGATTTCCTTCACGAGTTTGCCCGTCACCTGGCCTTTCTTCAGACCCGCCACCTCACGCTTTGCGTGCAGCCATTGCCGACCCATGCGCTGATCTAGCAGCCGCGTCGTCGCATGACAAGTGATGGCGTCAGCAATCGATTGCCTAACGATCCGCCGCTTAGATCCTAATACACTTCGTGGCGGCTAGGGTTAGGGCAGCCGCGGTTTGAATCTGCTGCACCATCAAAATGGCAAGGACAGCGAGAAGCGTGCGCGTAATCATGGCAGAACAAGGGTGACCAGCGCGGTTATGCAGAAAGCAATTACCAGGAGAATGGAATAAATCGCACTGCCCAAGAGGAACTTGAAGAGGGTGGCAAACCAGTTTTGGCGGTAGACCCGCCGAATCGCGAGGAGCAATTCGATCAACACTGTGAAACTCAAGAGTGTGCAGATCAATCCGGTCAAGTGTGGGAGTTTCCAATTGAGGAAAAATCCGACCCCGATGATCACGACGGTGGAGAGAAAAACAAACGCGTGGGTGTGCAGCGCGAAAATCAAGTGCTCGATATAGAAGCGGCGCTTACGGATGTAGAGCAGCTTGAGCACGATTGAGAAAATCGGGATGCAACCCAGAACCATGTAAGGAAGGTTATCGATCAGTGCCTTGAGAAACAGACGGCCCTTATCTCCCGTCGGGCCGATTTTTTCTTCGGCGCGCGTTTTCAGCCAGCGCGCGAACGGCGGCATATTCTTCTCATCCGAGGGCGACATCTGAAAAGAAACGCCATCGTCGTCGTGGATCGCCTCCGCGGGCGTGGGAGTCCCTTCCGCGTCCGGCGGAATTGTTTTCTTGTTCAGGTGAACCAGCGGAGCGTGGCGCGAAGTGGGCGGCTGATGGGGTTTGTTGAGATTGAGTTCCTTGATCAGGAGAAAAAACGCCAAGCTGGCCATGAGATAAACACGCAGCGGATGAACGAAGCGCTGGCGTTTCCCGGCGAGAAAGTCATTCGTTAGGCGCCACGGTTTGGCGAAGAGAAGGGCGAACGTCGTGAAGAAGCGCGCGTCCAAATTAAAAAAGGCGTCCGCAGCGTCGAGCATGATTGTTCCGAACGAACGGTGATAGTCGATCGCTGGTTGGCCGCAGTTCGCGCAGTAGGGCCCGGTCAACGCCGCGCCGCAGTTTTCGCAATGGGTGAGGGATCTCTCTTCCTTTTTCTTTTTCCTGCGCCAGCGGCGGCGAGAAATTTGACTCATCTCCGCCGCAGCCGCATCGCCCAGGATCAGCGGTGTTTCATCCGACATTGCGCGGCAGAATATTCGCAGCCAATCGCCAAGTCTATGCCGAAGACGCCTCCCGCAGCGCTGCCGCAACCCGAATCGTTATTCGCGGGCGAAAAAGAGCACGGCTGAGCCGGCTAATCCGATCGCGCAGACCGCGATCGCGTCCTCGATGAAATATGGGTAAGCCATCAGTGCGATGCCGATGAACATCGGCTTCCAAAGTTTCATTCGTTTGCCGTAGATGAAGCCAATGAAGCCGATGCTGCTGAAAAGCAGACCAGCGAGAAAACTTGGACCGGAAAGGGCGGGCATGCTGTTTTCGCAGCTAAATCCACGCCAGTTCCAACAACATTTCCCGGGGTCTTGAGATTTGAGCAAACTGGCGGTTGCGACTCGTTAGGCGACGCTCGCGTGGTTCATTAAAACAAAGGGTTTGACCACGGCAATCGCGGGATGCGACGATGCGCCGTCCCCGAAAATCATAGCGCAGCAACCGGAGACTTGTCGTGGCCACCAAATTATTACGAACTAAAAGCCCTGAACTTTTGATCCGCGAATCGGAAGCGCCGGAGCGAAAAATGAAACGCTCGCTCACCGCGTTCGACCTTACCTGTCTAGGCATCGGCGCGATCATCGGTTCTGGAATCTTCGCGCTCGCAGGCACCGCCGCGGCCGGCGAGCAAGCGCAAGTGATTTCATCAGTCTGGAAGACTCCTGTCTTAAACTTTATCCAATCGGCCATCACTCACTCGGCAATGGTTTTTGGCCGGCCTGGCGCGGGGCCAGCAGTGGTTTTCTCATTCATTGTCGCTGCCATCGCCTGCGGCTTTGCCGCGCTTTGTTACGCCGAGCTGGCCGCGATGATTCCCGTTTCCGGTTCGGCCTACACCTATTCCTACGCAACGCTGGGCGAGATCGTGGCCTGGATCATCGGCTGGGACCTCATTTTGGAATATGCCGTCGGCAATATGGCCGTCGCCGTCGGATGGTCCGGCTATTTCGTAAAACTTTGCGGCAGCTTGTTTGGCCTCAAGTTTCCGCTCTGGGCCGTGACCGATCACGAGACGGCGGTCAATCTGATCGCGAAGGGCGGTGACGCATTGCTTGACTTCTCATCGACGAAGCTGCCGGTCATCGCGGGACATTCAATCGTGCTGAATCTGCCGGCGTTTATCATCGTCGCAGCCGTGACCGTGTTACTCATCTACGGGATTCGCGAGAGCGCGAAAACCAACACCGTTATTGTCATCACGAAAGTCGCGGTGGTTATTTTTTTCATCGCCTTCGGCTCGTTTCTGGTTAACCCGACGAACTGGCACCCGTTTATGCCGAGTGGTTTTGGTGGCGTCATGAGCGGTGCCGCGATTGTCTTTTTCGCCTTTATCGGCTTCGACGCCGTCTCGACCACGGCGGAAGAGACGAAGAATCCGCAACGCGATCTGCCAATAGGAATGATCGCGAGCCTGATCATCTGCACCGTGCTCTATGTCCTCATGTCGGGAGTTCTGACCGGGATCAAAAAGTATACGGTTTACCTCGGGGACTCCGCTGCGGTCGCGACAGCATTCGCCTCCAAGCCCTGGGCCCAAGCCTTGGTCAGCGCAGGAGCGCTCGCCGGGATGACTTCAGTACTGCTGGTCTTCCAACTCGGACAGCCGCGCATTTTCATGGCGATGGCGCGGGATGGCTTGCTCCCACAATATTTCGCGCGCATCCATCCGCGCTACCGCACGCCGCACATCACGACGATCTGGACCGGTGTCGCGGTCGGTGGCGTCGCGATGGTGACCGATATCGGTTCGTTAGCCGATCTGACGAACATCGGAACGCTCTTCGCTTTCGTCTTGGTTTGTCTGGGCGTGATCGTTCTCCGCCGGACTGACCGAAACCGCCCGCGGCCGTTTCGTGTGCCGATGGTGCCATTCTTCCCGATCCTCGGAGTCCTTTTATGCGCGGCGTTGATGCTGAGTTTGCCGATTGAAACATGGATTCGCTTCTTCGTCTGGCTCGTCATCGGTCTGCTGATTTATTTTCTCTACAGCGTGCGCCACAGCCACCTGGGGATGGGTATCGACACCGGCGAAACCGAAAACGTGTTCCCGCCCATCGAGCCGTAAGACGGGCAAGATCAGCCGCAGGTTGACAGCGGCTCGTTAGGCGAATCAAAGAAGCGCCTGCCCGTCGGGCCGCTTCAATCTCGGAACGAGTTCTTTGATGAAGTTCTCCGTCATCTCTGCGGTGGCGGCTTCCGAGCGGCCGCTTTGCATCCAGCCTTCGGTGACGATCGAGGCGATGGTGACGTAGGCCCAACGCTGGTTGCTTATGCTATTGACCTAACGACCTAACGAATACGCACATCGTCACCTTGCGGCGGCACGATCCGCACTTCCGCGAAATTACGAGTCGGTTCGATTTGTTTGTTCCCGACGGGATGCCCTTGGTCTGGTGCTTGAATGCGCGCGGCGCGCGGCTGCATGATCGGGTCTATGGGCCGACTTTAATGCGGCATTTTATAGAACGCAGCGCCTCGCCCTAGACGCATTACTTGTTAGGCGGTTCGGCGGAATGCGTGGAGGCGCTACGCCGGAAATTCAATGGTTGCAACGCGCCAGCGCAGATTGTGGGCGCGCGTGACGGCTATTTCTTGCCTAACGAAGAGTCCGAAATCCTGGGGGAAATCAACCGGCTCGCGCCGGACTTCATATGGGTGGGGCTCGGGACGCCGCAGCAACAGCACTGGATCTGCCGGCACAAAACGAGGAGCCGGCGTGGCGTCATTTTCGCGGTCGGATTCGCCTTCGACGTCAATGCTGGTCTTAAGCCAGATGCGCCGCGGTGGATGCAGCGCGGCGGGCTCACATGGTCTTCCGCGCGATTTCCGAGCCGCAGCGGTTGCTCACAAGGTATCTTCGCTATAACACTCTCTTTCTCTATTATCTGGCCAAAGATGCACTCTCGCCGGCTCGCCCCTAACGGCTTTATCTGCGCCTTCACGCTGTTCTTTGTGCTCTGTGGCGGCTTGCACGCCACGGCGGACGAGACAAAGCCGCCATTCCTCAAAGGCATGACCGTCTCCGCGCAGACGTGGGGCTGGGAATGGGCCACGCCGGAAATGGCGCGCACGCTCGACGAGCTAAAGTCGTTAGGCGTAAATAGTATCGCAATCCACCCCTATGCGCAGATCGAGAATGATGGCCATGTCCGTTTCCGGGTTGTCGATAATAACCGCCATGTCACCGTTCCGCTCGATTGGGCGCGCGAGCGCGGGATGTCGGTCATGCTCATCCCACACATCGCTTATTGGGGCTCGAAATTCTTATGGCGCGGCGAAATCGATTTTCAAACCGCCGGGGAATGGGACCACTTTTTTGGCGACTACGAAACCTGGATCGTGCAGATGGCGCAGATCGCAGAGGCGCATGGGGTCGCGACTTTCTGCGTGGGCCTGGAGTTTACCTACGCACAGAAATTCGACGATCGCTGGCGAAAAATCATCGGTGCGGTTCGCAAGGTCTACCACGGAAAAGTCACTTACGGGGGGAATTGGGATAGCTTTCAGGAGGTGAAGTTTTGGGACGCGCTCGATTACGTTGGCGTGTTGGCTTATTTTCCCCTAACGAAAAGCCTCGACCCCAGTACGGCGGAAATCGCGAATGCGTGGAATCAGAAGTGCGCGGAGCTGACAGCATTCTCCAAAGCGCATGGCGATAAGAGATTCCTCTTTGTCGAGATCGGCTACAACGAAAGCGCGCGCGCCGCGGCCGAGCCGTGGGCCTTCAAGACTGGCGGCAACAACGCCGACCAAATCCAGCAGCGCTGCATTGAGGTGGCGCTTGATTTGCCTGCCCGCTGCCCAGCCCTCGCAGGGATGTATTGGTGGAAATGGTTTCCCGAATTGCCAAGCCGCGAGGAGGAAAATTATCGGCTACAGACACCCGCGATCAAAGCGTTGATCGCGAAGCACTGGAAGTAAATGCCGAGGGCCTAAGCCGGTGCGCCGCTCAATCCGCCCGGCAAGGGCGGCGTCACATCGGGCGCAACGATGACTTGTTTGGGCGGTTTCTCCGGCGCCATTTTCGCGCCCGAAGTCGCGGAAGGTCCGGGCGGAGGATTGAGCAAGCGTCCGTGTTCGATTATTTCCTGAATTTGCCCGCCATCGAGCGTTTCATACTCGAGCAAAGCTTTCGCGATCACTTCGAGCTGCGTACGGTGCGCGACGAGAATTTCTTTCGCGCGCGCATACGCGTCGTCCACCAGTTTGCGCACTTCACGGTCGATCTGCTCCGCGGTCGCTTCGCTGTAGTCACGCGCCCGCGAAATATCGCGGCCGAGAAAGACGTAATCCTCGTGCTCGCCATACTCGACCATTCCCATCTTATCGCTCATGCCCCATTCGCAAACCATCTTGCGCGCCAGGCGCGTCGCCATCTGAATGTCGCCGCGCGCGCCGCTTGTGACATCACCAAAAACAAGCTCCTCCGCGACGCGGCCGCCCATGCTCACGACCAGGTCGTCGAGCAATTCGTTCCGGCGCTGGGTGTATTTGTCCTCGATCGGCAACCACATCGTCGAGCCTAACGACGGGCCCCGCGGAATGATCGTGACCTTGTGCAGCGGCTCGGTGAATTCCAGAAGCTCGAGCAGCAAAGCGTGACCGGCCTCGTGGTAGGCGGTGTTGGTTTTTTCCTTCTCGCTCAACGCAAGACTGCGCCGTTCTTTGCCCCAGCGGACCTTGTCGCGAGATTCTTCGAGTTCGAAAAGAGTGATCCCTTTCAGCCCGCGACGCGCGGCGAGCAAAGCCGCTTCATTAATGACGTTCGCCAGCTCCGCGCCGGAATAACCCGGCGTGCCGCGCGCGACGACCGCGAGATCGACGCCTTCGGCAAGTTTCACTTTCTTCGAATGGACGCGCAGGATTTCTTCGCGGCCTTTGACGTCGGGGAGGTTGACGGTGATCTGTCGATCGAAACGGCCCGGTCGGAGCAAAGCCGGGTCAAGAACATCTGGCCGATTGGTAGCCGCGATGATGATGACGCCCTCCTGGGTGTCGAAACCATCCATCTCGACGAGGAGCGCGTTGAGCGTTTGCTCGCGTTCGTCATGGCCGCCGCCAACGCCGTGTCCGCGATGGCGGCCAACGGCGTCGATTTCGTCGATAAAAATAATGCACGGCGCAGATTTTTTTCCCTGCTCAAACATATCGCGCACGCGGGATGCGCCCACGCCGACGAACATCTCGACAAAATCCGACCCGCTGATCGAGAAAAACGGCACATCAGCTTCGCCGGCGATGGCGCGGGCGATCAGCGTCTTGCCGGTGCCTGGCGGACCGACGAGCAGCACACCCTTTGGAATCCGGCCCCCAAGTTTCTGAAACTTCTTCGGGTCACGGAGAAATTCGACCAACTCCTGGACCTCGTCCTTGGCCTCCTCGACGCCGGCAACGTCTTTGAAGGTGATTTTGTTCTTGTCCCGCGCAAGCATGCGCGCCTTCGATTTGCCAAAATTAAGGGCGCCCTTCCCGGCCATCCGTATTTGTTGGCGGAAGAGGAAATAAAGAATGAGCAGAAAGAGCGCTATCGGCACGAAGCCAATGACTGCTTGCGCCAGCACATTCGATGTCGTGCGAATCGCCACCGGCACATCTGCCGCCGAGAGTTTGTCCTGCAAGTCGGTCGCGAAATTCAGATAGACGATCGTTCGAAATGGGACCTGTTGGGCCGGGGCATTGCCGACGCCCGGCCGGGTGTAAGCGCCGCGCACCGTCTGGGTCGGTCGGCCCTCTTCCACGACCAGCTGCACCGGGTGATTCGGATCGCTCACGACTTGTTTGCTCTCGAGCAGTTGGAGAAAGCGATTGTAAGGAATTTCCTCCTCGGTGCCGTAGCTCGTGCCGCCACGAAAGAGAACCGCGAGACCAATCAAGGCGAAGGCGATCGCGAAAAGAATCACGCCGCGCCAATTGAAATTTGGGTCGCCGCCGCGCGATTTATTATCTTTTGGGGAGTTACGTTCGGGCTGAGCCATAGGAGATACCGCGCCGGAAGCGCGCAATCAGAAAAACTATCATGAAGCGTTTCCCATTGCAAAAGAGCAGGACCCGGGCCCGAGTCGTGCTCAAAATCAGACAATACCGGGGGCCGCGCGTTCATTGCGTTGCCAGTCGGTCGCGGGTAATTTCCTCGCGACACACGCATGAGTGCATTAGTTTCAACCGTTGCGGATAAAATCGATCGCGCCGTCCAGCGCGTGACGCCGCTCGCCTATCGCCTCCGGCGTCGCAGCCGGCGCTGGATGCGCCGCGCCCTGCGCAAACCGCGCAGCGTATCGGAAGGGCCGAACTTGCTTCCCCTGCTCATTCAAGTGCTCGCCAGCTTTTCAAAAGCGGATGGTGTTTTGCTCGAAGAGGAGATCGACTCCAGCCTCGGCTTCCTGCGTTACGACTATCCCGAAGCAGTTTATTCGGAGTTGCGGATGCTGTTCCGGCAGGCGCTTTACGAGCAGCAAGATCTATCCGCGATGGCGCAAAAGCTCAGCGCATCGCTCAGCGCCGACCGCAAGATCATGCTCGGCGTCCAGCTTTACGATCTTATTTCCCAAGCGGGGTTGAAGCAGGACCAAGTGGTCGCGTTTTACTCGTTCATGTCGCAGCTCGGAATGGCCGCGCAGGCGATCGATATCGTCTATCAATTGAACGCGTCAGAAGATTCCGATCAGGGGGTTTACCAGCGCGGCGCATCGCCACTCGAGTCGATTTCGTTTGGCAATAACGGTCAGACGGACGTGACGCTGAAGAGCCTGAGTGAAAGCGACCGCCTGCTCGCGTTCCGATATCACGACCTGATTCTCTTGAAGAATTACAGCGCTCAGCCGGTTTCGGTCCGGGGCCGGCCGCTCTTGCGGGGAGGATTTTGCCGGATTTATCCAGGCCAGCGAATTCTCGTTGGCGACCAGGTGCTCTCGTTCCAGGAACTGGCGATTTATTTCAACGCGAAGAAGAATGTGTCTCTCCCGCAGATATATGTGCGGGTCAACCGGGATTCCGACGAAGTGGAACTGGAGCGTTCGCGCTCGCGCGATAGCTCGCTCGAAGTCGCCTTCGGTCTGAAGGTCCGCGTGAAGGCGTTGCGCGATGTGCGGGCGACGCTGAATGGCGTGAAATTGAAAGCGGGCACGCAAATCGACGCGGCTCTGGAAGACCGAATTGTTTTCCACAACGACACCGAATTGGATTTCGTGGATCTGCGGCGCCGAGCGCGGGCCATGGGCGGCCGGTTTCAACTAAAGGTCTCGAAATCCGAGTATCTCGTCTCCAACAATCCAAGCTTGCTCGAAGAGGACGACATTCTGCTTTCGCCCGGAACGGCGGGCGACGTGCTGCTCAAGATTTTGTGCGACTACGACAAACGCGTCGGCATGCTCGAAGTGCTGGAATCGGATCGGCCAATCATGGTCGGGGAAGTGCCGGTGCGAACAACGGCGCCCCTCGCCGACGGCGACACCATCCGAATTGACGTCGGACAATTTCTGCGCTGCAATTTTTCCGAGCGGATCATCGAGGAAGAGCGCAACATCATCCGCAGCCTCGAAGTGGTCGACGTCAATCATCGCTTCAGCAACAGCGACGTCGCGCTCGAGGGCATAAGCTTCGCGCTCAATCGCGGCGAGATGGTCTGCGTGATGGGCGCTAGTGGTTCGGGAAAGAGCACGCTCATGCGCGTGCTCGGCGGCCAATTGCAACCACACCGCGGCCAAGTGCTGCTTAACGGCCAGCCACTCTACCAGGATCTCGACGCGCTCAAGCGTTACCTCAGCTACATCCCTCAGGAAGACGCGTTCGATGAGCACCTGACGATCGGTGAAAATTTGCAATTCGCGGCGGCGATTCGATCACCACACCTTTCGCGCCGCGACCGGACGCGGCGACTCGAAGCAAAACTACTCGAGCTTGGTTTAAGCGAACGCCGCGACAGCATCGTCGGCAGCCCCGTCAAGAAAACGCTCAGCGGCGGCGAGCGAAAGCGGCTCAACATCGGGCTCGATATGATTGGTTCCGCCGACGTTTATCTCTTCGACGAACCGACCTCAGGTTTGTCTTCGAAGGATTCCGAGCACGTCATCGAGATCATTCGCGGGATGGCGCATAACAAAATCATTGTCGTCACCATTCACCAGCCGAGCTCGAAAATTTTCCAGATGTTTCACAAGGCGATCCTGCTCGATAAAGGCGGTCGGCTCGTCTTCTTCGGCACCCCCACCGACATGCTCCGCTATTTTGCGGAGGCCGAACATCAGCATCAGTTTGGCGCCGATCTCGGCCAGTGCCCTTCCTGTGGCACGACGCGGCCCGAATTCATTTTCGATGTGCTCGAAACGCCGCTGCGCGACCTCAGTGGCGACATTATTTTCGAGGAGAATAATCGCGGCCAACTAATGCCGGCGCGGCGTTATTCCCCGGAGTTTTGGCGTGACAAATACGAAGCGTTCCGGCTGATCCAGGACGTAAAACACGTGCCGCTGCGGGGCGATCCGGCGCCCGCGCAGCCCCCAAGCCCTCCGCAAAAACATCGTCAGGCGTTCCGCTGGCACGACGAATGGACGCAGCTCCGCACGCTCTTGCGGCGCGCTTTCATGAGCAAGTTGCGCAACCGCGCCAACCTCATCATTACGATCGGCGTCGCGCCGCTGCTAGCTCTCATCATCGCCACCATCCTGCGTTATTCCGACAGCGGAACCTACGATTTCGTCTCCGCCTATCACATCCCGACCTTTTTGTTCCTCACCCTGATCGTAGCGATGTTCCTCGGCCTAACGAACAGTGCCGACGACATCATCCGCGACCGCGCCGTCCTCCAGCGCGAGCGCAACCTGAACGTGCGCCTCTCCTATTACGTCTTTTCAAAAACGATCTCGTTAGGCGTGTTCGCGCTCGTCCAGTGCATCCTCTTCGTTCTGATCGGAAACTACATTCTGGCAATCCGCGGCATGTTCTGGCCCGACCTCGCGATTGTTTTCATGACGGCGATGAGCGGGGTGTCGTTAGGC
>Ga0080027_10000863_pt1 | contig 12566 bp, 5 predicted proteins | sample OrgsoiDNA2013046_FD_70962 | JGI IMG/M metagenome (GOLD analysis project Ga0080027, IMG submission 70962) | Permafrost soil microbial communities from the Arctic, to analyse light accelerated degradation of dissolved organic matter (DOM) -... | ecosystem: Environmental > Terrestrial > Soil >... | reverse complement strand
AGATCTGCACCTCGCCCCGCTTGCGGGGAGAGGTCGGCGCCGAAGGCGCCGGGAGAGGGGAACGGCGCAGCAATCAGCGGGAAACTTCTCGACGCTGAGGACGTGCATTTGGCGCTGAGATCGGCCACCTGCGATTCAGACCAAAACCGAAGATCGCAGCGCCGCGCCCCTCTCCCGGCGGCTACGCCGCCGACCTCTCCCCGCAAGCGGGGCGAGGTGAATCAGAAACGGCCGGAGCTACAGGGGTGCGACCGCCCTGGCGAATTCTCCCAACTCGCGGGTCCGAGGTCCGAGGCCCGACGCCCGAGGCCCGAGGCCCGAGGCCCGAGGCCGTCCGAGGCCTCTTAACCGAGCGGCGTTGCGTTTCAAAGCAGTCTTCATCTACGGTGGTTTCTGCGCCACAGAAAGTAGACGGCCGGGTAAACCAGCAGCTCCATGACGAACGAGGTGGTGAGGCCGCCCACCATGGGAGCGGCGATGCGCTTCATGAGATCCGAGCCCGCGCCGGTGGACCACATGATGGGCAAGAGACCCAGGAACGCCGCCGAGACCGTCATGGCCTTGGGCCGCACGCGCTTGACGGCCCCGTGGATGATGGCCTCGCGCAGCTGGTCGTCGGTCCCGAGCGCGCCCCGGGCCTGGGCCTCTGCGTAGGCCAGATCCAGGAAGAGCAGCATGAACACGCCCGTCTCGGCGTCGAGGCCCATGAGCGCGATCAGGCCCACCCACACCGCGATGGAAACATGGTAACCAAGCGCGAACAGCAGCCAGACCGCGCCCACCGCCGAGAACGGTACGGCCAGCATGACCAGCGCGGCCTTGAACGTGGATCGGGTGTTCAGGTAAAGGAGCGCGAAGATCAGCACGAGCGTGAGCGGCAAGATGAAGCGCAGTCGCTTCTCGACCCGCAGCATGTTCTCGTACTGGCCGCTCCAGTTGAGCGAGCTCCCGGGCGGCAGCGCCACCGCGGCCGCCACCGCCTGCTTGGCGCGGCTCACGTAACGGCCCACGTCCACCTTGTCGGTGTCGAAGTCGACGTACACGTAGCCGGTCAGCAGCCCGTTCTCGTCGCGAATCATGGAGGGGCCCTCGGCCAGGTGCACGTCGGCGATGTCCGACATCGGAATCTGTCCCTTGCCGCTCGGCAGCGGCAGGAGGACCCGCTTCAAGGCCTCGAGATCGTCGCGATAGGTGCGCGCATAGCGGACGCTCACGCCATAGCGCTGCCGTCCCTCGATGGTGGTGGTCTGGTTGTCGCCGCCCACGGCCGTCATGACCATCAGGTTGGCGTCATCCACCGAGAGGCCGTAGCGGGCCAGACGGTCCCGGTCGAGCACGAAGTCCAGGAAGAACCCGCCCGCCGCGCGCTCGGCGAACACGCTGCGCGTCTCGGGCAGCTTCTGCAGCGTGCGCTCCACCTCCAGTGCCACCCGCTGGATGACCTCCAGGTTTTCTCCGTGAACCTTGACGCCAACGGGAGTCCGGATCCCGGTCGACAGCATGTCGAGGCGGGCCTTGATGGGCATGGTCCAGGCGTTGCTGATCCCGGGGAGTTGCAGGGCTGCGTTCATTTTCTCGATCAGCTGCTCCTCGCCGATGTGGTCGGGCCAGAAGGGACGCAGGAGCGCGTCCAGGTGAGGCTGCAGCCAGGCGGGCGCCCGCCCGCTGTACCAGCGCGGGCGCGCCCGCCACTCCGCCGGCGGCTTGAGAAGGATGGTGGTCTCGAACATCGACAGGGGGGCGGGATCGGTCGAGGTCCCGGCGCGGCCGGCCTTGCCGAACACGCGGGCCACCTCGGGGAACGTCATCAGCACCTTGTCCTCGATCTGCAGGGCCCGCTCGGCCTCGGCCACCGACATCCCGGGCTCCACCGCCGACGGCATGAACATCAGGGTGCCCTCGCGCAGCGGGGGCATGAACTCGCTGCCCAGTCGCCGGTAGACCGGCACCGCCGAGGCCACCACCAGGAGGCTCGCCACCACCGTGGCGATCGGGTGGCGCAGCACGAAGCGGCACGGGGGCTCGTACAGGCGGTGAAGCACCCGGGTCACCGGATGTCGCTCCTCGGAGTGATAGGTGCCGACCAGCAAGCGGGTGGCCACCCAGGCCAGCGGCCGCGGTCGAAAGAGAAAGGGATCCACCCGCACGAACAGCATGCGCACCGCAGGATCGAGGGTGATGGCCAGCAGCGCGGCGATGGCCATGGCCAGATTCTTGGAGTACGCGAGCGGCCGAAACAGCCTACCCTCCTGGTCCACCAGGGTGAAGATGGGCATGAACGCCACGGCGATCACCAGGAGCGAGAAGAACACCGAAGGCCCGACCTCGAGCAGGGCCTGCAGCCGCACCTGGTGAAAGTCGCCCGGCCGGCCGGCCGCCTGCCACTCGTGAATGCGGTTGTAGGCATTCTCGACCTCGACGATGGCGCCGTCGACGAGGACGCCCACCGAGATGGCGATCCCGGCCAGCGACATGAGGTTGGCCCCCAGGCCCATCAGATACATCGGGATGAACGCCAGCGCGACGCTGATGGGAATGGTCACGATGGGCACGATGGACGAGGGCACGTGCCACAGGAAGATCAGGATCACCAGCGACACGATGATCATCTCCTCGATGAGCTTGTCCTTCACGGTCGTGATGGCCCGCCCGATCAGATCCGAGCGATCGTAAGTCGTGACGATCTCGACCCCGGGCGGCAGCGAGGCGGTGAGCTCGTGCAGCTTGGCCTTGACGCGCTCGATGACCGAGAGGGCATTCTCACCCTGGCGCATCACCACGATGCCGCCCACCACGTCCCCCTCCCCGTCGTAATCGGCGATCCCTCGCCGCATCTCGGGGCCGAGCGCCACCGTGGCCACGTCCTTGACCTGGATGGGGGTTCCGCCTTCGGACTTGAGGACCAGCTTCTCGAGATCGGCGATCGACTTGACGTAGCCGCGCCCCCTCACCATGTACTCGCGTCCGGACAGCTCGACCAGCCGGCCTCCCACGTCGGCGTTGCCCTGGCGCACGGCCGAGACCACGGCTCCGAGCGACAGCTTCTGCGCCGCCAGGCGCGTCGGGTCGACCGTGATCTGATACTGGCGGACCTGACCGCCCACCGACGCCACCTCGGCCACCCCCGGTACGCCCTGCACGGCGTAGCGGATGAACCAATCTTGCAGGCTGCGCAGCTGATCGCCGCTGTGACGGCCCGAGCGATCGAGGAGCGCGTACTGGAAGACCCAGCCCACGCTGTTGGCGTCCGGCCCCAGCTCGGTCTGCACGCCGGCCGGCAGCTGCGGCGTGATCTTGGACAGCGCCTCGAGCACGCGGGTCCGGGCCCAGTAGGTGTCGGTGCCGTCTTCGAAGATCACGTACACGTAGCTGAAGCCGAAGTCGGTGTATCCGCGGATGGCCTTCACGCGCGGCGCTCCCAGCAGCCCGCTGATGATGGGATACGTGACTTGATCCTCGAGGATGTCCGGGCTGCGATCCCAGCGCGAGTACACGATCACCTGGGTGTCGGCCAGATCGGGCAGGGCATCGAGGGGAATCTGGCGCATGGCCGCCACCGCGCCCACGAGGGCCAGGCCCGTCGCCGCGATGATCAGCAGTCGGTTCTGCGCGGCGAAGCGAATGATGGGTTTCAGCATCGAGGTCGTCCTTGGCGGCTTGCCCGGTTCTTGCTCACGGGCTGCCGGCCAGAGCGGCCAGGGAGGCCCGCAGGCGCGACTCCGAATCGACCAGGAAGTTGGCGCGCGTGACCACCTCCTCTCCCTCGGTCAGGCCGCTCGCCACGGCCATGAAGTCGCCGTCGCTGGGACCGAGGTGGACCTCACGCGGCGCGAATCGGCCCTGACCGAGCGCCACGAACACCACGTCCTTGGTCCCGGTGCGCACCAGGGCATCGGCGGGGATGCGCAGCGCCGTGCGGGGAGTGCCGCGAAACACCACCTCCCCGAACATCTCGGGCTTGAGGGTGCCGGCGGGGTTGGCAAAGTGCAGATGCACCTTGGCGGTGCGGCTGCCGGGATCGACCACGGGATCGATGAACTCGACGCGGCCCTCGAAGACCCGGTCCGGGTAGGCGGGCAGGCTCAGCGTGGCGGGCATACCGACCCGGACGCGCGGGATGTCCGACTCGTAGGCATCGGCCATGACCCACACCATGCGCAGATCCGTGATCTCGTAGAGCGTGTCGCCGGGCCGCAAGGTGGCGCCCTCGACCACGTTCTTGGCCGTGACCACTCCGGAGATGGGCGACACCAGCGTCAGGGTCTTCGAGGCCACGCCCGTGCTGGCCAGGCGATCGATGGCGTCGGAGGGGACGTCCCACAGCTCCAGCCGCCGGCGGGAAGCCGCGACCAGATCATCGCCGGCGCTTCCCAGCATTCCGGCGTCACCGAGCTGGCGGCGGGTCTTCACCGCCAGCAGGTACTCCTCCTGCGCGGCCAGCAGGTTCGGGCTGTACATGGAAATGAGAGGCTGACCCTTTCGCACCGGCTTGCCCACGAAATCCACGAAGACCCGATCGACGTAGCTCTCGACCTTGACGTTGACCCTGCGCACCCGCGTCGGATCGATCTCGACGCGGCCGACGGTGCGCCAGCTCGCGCCCATGGCAGCGCGCGCGACACGCGTCGTGCGCAGTCCGATCATCTGCTGGCGAGTCGGATCGATGGAGACCGCCGCCAGCCCGGCCACCCGGGCCTGCCCAGCACCCGCGCCCGCCGATCCCGACCCGGGCGCCCCCGGCAGGCCGCTCTCGGGGGCGGTGCCTGGCATGCTCTCCGATGGGTCCGGATCGCGCACCAGGGTCATCCCACAGATCGGGCACGAGCCGGGATGATCCGATGTGATGGCTGGATGCATGGGACATCGGTAGATCACCTTGGCGGCCTTGCGGGCCGATACTTTCACGGCCGGCGCCGCGGCAGTCGCCGGCCTGATCGGCGTCGGTTGCGGGTCGTTGGCTCCCGATGGGGCGACTCGCGCTGGGCTGGCCTCCGTCGGGGAGGCGCGCTCGTGTTGCTTCTGCATGGCCACATAGACACCGCCCCCCCCCACCCCCACGCCCACCCCGAGCACGGCGGTCACGAGCAAGGCACTCCGGGCTCGGGGCCGAGCGCCCGACAAGGACGCTTTACCGTGCAGGAGATCTGGGCTCTCCGATTTTTCGTGGTGTCTCTCGGTCTCCAGGATCTTCATGGTCACCTCGTGGTCCTTCCGTTCTCGGTCGTCTCGGTCGTCTCGGTCGTCTCGGTTGTCGCCTGATCGCCGTCTCACATCTTCGACATCGAGGCCGCCGCTCCCCCGCGCGAGGCATCGCCCACGCTCCCGGACGCCCCCGCCCCCTCCGATGAGCCGGCCCCGCCGCCGGCCGCGGCCCCCGCCATGCCTCCGCCACCGCCGGCCGGGAGGCCGGGCAAGCCGCCACCTGGATCCACCAGGCTGACCTCGCGCTCCGCGATCGCCAGTCGCTGTGCCTGCACCACCGACTCGAGGAACCCGTTCACGTCGAGCACGTAGCCGGCCATGGCGTCGAGCACTGAGGCGAGCGGCACCCGGCCCACGCGATACTGGCCGAGCGTGCTCGATACGGTGGCCTCGGACTGCACCAGCAGGCCGGTGCGATAGATCCGGATGCTGTCCACCACCGCCGCCAGGAGCGCGTGCCGCTCGCGCACCCGCTGCTCGAGGAGGCAGCGAATGGCCTCGGCGCTGGCGCGGGCGGCGCTGACCCGGGCATGAATCTCGGTGCGGGCGTGCTCCCGTCGGGGCAGGGACCATACCGGCACGCTCAGAGATACCCCCGCCTGCCACATGGTTTCGAAGGCCCCTCCCCGGGGCATGATGGCGGCGCTGACCGTGACGTCGGGATAGGGATCGCGCTCGACCAGGGCGATCTGTCGCTCCGCCTGGGCGCGCTGGTTGTCGGCCCGCAGCAGCTCCGGGCTGCGGGCCTGGGCCTCCTCGATGGCCTGGGTCAGCTCATCGAGCCGGGGGTCGGCCAGGCTCGCCAGGTGCAGCGACGACGAAAGGGGGGTGGCGGGGGCCTGTCCCCGCAGCCGGTTGATCACCAGCAGGCGGCGGGACTCCTCCGCCTCGATCCCCGCCCGCCGCTGGCGCAAGCGGTTGCGGGCCAGCTGCGCGCGCAGCAGATCCGACTGGACGCCGTCGCCGATCTCGTACCGCGAGCGCGCGATCGCCTCGGATTGCGACCACAGGGCGTCCATCCTGGTCAGCAGCTGGGATTGTTCGCGCACCTCCATCAGATCCAGGTAAGCCCGCTCCACCTCCGCGGTCACGGTCAAGGCGGCGCGCGACAGGTCCACCCTGGCCCTGTCGACCTGCGATTCGACGACGCCGGCGCGCAGGTCACGCTTGCCGAACCAGGGAAAGCTCTGGGACGCCATGACCGAGGCCCAGCTGGTCTCCATCTTTCCAATCTGAAGTCGGCTGAAGCCATCGTTCTGAATCCCGAGCGACAGCACGGGATCCGGGAGGGTCCGCGCCTGAGGAACCCGGGCCCGCTCGGCTTCAATCAGCGCCCGCGCCTCGGTGAGCTCGGGGCGCGCATCCACGGCCTGACGGACCAGCTCCCGCAACACCGCATCTTCCGTGAACGAGACGGGGCCGCCGAGAGCAGTCACCTCCGGCCCCGCGGCCGTCGCAGCCGATGCCGGAGCGATGGAGCGCGCCCCTGCGGCCCGCAGCGGACTCGAGAATTCGAAGATCGACAAAAAGATCGATACCAAGATCGACAACGCCAACAGAGAACCCGATCGAACCATGCCACTGCCTCCCAGGCGATAGAGCCAATCTGACCATCCCCACGCGTCCGGCCTGGACCGCTGGGGGGCGCGCGCTCACGGCGGCGCGCCCATCAATCGTTCGGTGCCACGCCAGAACGCGCGGCTCGGACCACGGAGCGCGACCGATCCTTCGGGACCGGCGCGATCAGGCAGCTCGGGGCAGATTCAGATCAGAAACGACCGCTTGAGAAGAACCAGGGAGGCGCCTCTAGGTGGTCGCAGGGTCAATGCCCAGATCGAGCTCCAACTCGAGCACCGCCGCCCCGGCGCCGAGGCGCCTTCTTCATGGAGCGCGATGCTCCTCGTGGCGGGCGATCTCGACGGGAAGCCCATGTGGGAACCGCCAGCCTCTTCCCGACCGACCGCGATGGCCTCGACGGATTGTCGCTCGCAGCAGCCCTGCCCGGTCGCCTCGGGGGCGGAAGCAGGGGTGGGGGCGGGGGTTTCCTCTCCGTTCTCGGCGGCGTCCGCGCAAGCGCACCCGGCAACGATCACGCCCGTAAGCCGACAGCGTATCAGGTCATGCGCGAAGGATGCCGCCACCACCATGACCGGCAACAGCATCACGGCCGCCACGCCCCGCTGCCAGTATGTACGCCCGCCGCGCATCGGTTCTCGTGAGCTTCAGGATGCGGTGAACCCCGCGCCCGGTCAAGGCGGGGAAGCGGATCGGGCGACGCGTATCAGAGACGGAGCGTATCGAGCGAATCAAGGACTGACGACCGCGCGCGGTGCAAATCGCTCGCGACTCCAGAAAGTCGATCCGCCTACGGCCACCTTCGTCCTGAGTCTCTCCTTGTCTTGACAGCGTACGCGGACTAGGTTGCGCAAGTCAGGTTCGTGTTGGGGGACTGGAGGCGACGTTGGAACCAGAACAGCCGGTTGTCTTGTTGATCGATGACGACGCCCGCAACCGCGCGCTCGTCAGGGAGTGTCTTCGGGGACGCTACGTGCTGCTGGAGGCAGAGAGCACCCGGCAGGGGCTGGCCCTGATCGAAGCTCAGCCGGTCGATCTGGTGCTGCTCGACGTCATGATGCCAGAGATCAATGGCTACGAGGGATGTCGCCAGTTGAAGGCCTGGGCCAAGGCGCGTGGGGAATACCTGCCGGTCTTGCTGGTGACCTCCATGTCCGGCCAAGAGGATCGCAACCACGGCTTGCAGGCGGGGGCCGACGACTTCCTGGCCAAGCCTGTCAATCGCCACGAGCTATCGCTGCGGGTTCAGACCTTCCTCAAGCTGCGACATCAAGAGCGGTTGCTGCATTTTCAGATCGACGCGCTCAAATCAGCCGATGCGCTCAAGGATGATCTCGTGTCCCTGCTGGTCCATGACCTGCGCAACCCCCTGAGCGGGATCACCGGGATCCTGGACGCCATGAGTGGAAACGTGGCGGACGCCGACCTGCGCGAGGATCTCCGGCTGGCCGTGGACGCGAGTGGCAAGCTGCGGGAGATCCTCGAAGACATCCTGCACGTGCGCCGCTTCGAATCCGGGGCGCTCGAGCTCGAGCGCCAGCGCCTGGACGCGGATCTGGTGCTCCGGGACGCCATCTCATCGGTCACCGGGGCCGCCCGGGCCTGCGATGTTCGCCTGACCTGCGCGAGGTCTTCCGGCGATCCCTGGATCCAGGCCGATCCCAAGCTGGTGAGGCGCGCGCTCGAGAACCTGCTGTCCAACGCCATCAAGTACTCGCCCCGGGGCGGCGTGGTGACCGCCTCGGTCGCAGACGCCGCGGAAGGCGTCGAGATCCAGATCGGCGATCGCGGGGCCGGGGTTCCGGAGCGCTTCAAGAATCAGCTCTTCAAGAAGTTCGGCTCGGTGGAGGCCGCCCGCGGCGAGGCCCGGCGGGGCTTCGGGCTTGGCCTGCACCTGGTGGATCTGGTCGCCACGGCGCATGGCGGGCGAGCCATGGTGCGAGATCGGGAGGGGGGAGGGACCGTCTTCGGAATCTTTCTGCCCCGTGCCGTCGCCCCTCCGGTGGTCGCCGCCTGGCAGTCTGCGGTTGGCGCCTAGCTGAACCGTTGGCGATTCCTCATGCCCCAAGATGCCACGACCGGTTTGCTTGAGCTCCTGGCCCGTCGCCGTGGCGTCGACTTCCGGGACCACCGGCGTGAGACCATCGACCGCGGGATCGCGGCCCGCTTGAAGGCCACCGGCGTCCCCGGGCTTGACCGCTACACCGAGATGGTCGAGCACGACGAGGTCGAGACGGACCTGCTGATGCGGGCCCTGGTGGTGCCGGTATCGTCGTTCTTCCGGGACCGTGAGGTGTTCGAGGCCCTGGAGAAGACCGTGATTCCGGAGCAACTGGCCGACACCGCGGGCGCGCTGCGCACCTGGGTACCCGGCGCCGCCACGGGAGAGGAAGCCTGGTCGTGGGCCATGTTGATGGCGGCCTGTCGCGCCAGGTGTGGGGGACCTCCCTTCGAGATTCTCGCCTCCGACATCGACACGGCCTCGCTGAAGTCGGCCCGGACGGGCAGCTACCCGCTCGCGGCGTCCAGTCAGGTGCCCGAACGCTTCAGGCAGCGGTTCCTCTGTGCGAGCGGCGATCAGGTGATCGTCTCGGAGGACCTCCGTCGTCGGGTGATTTTTGCGGAGCACGATCTCATGGGTCCGGCCCTGGCTCCCGCCGAAGCCATCCTGGCCTCCTTCCGGATCATCAGCTTCCGCAACGTGCTCATCCATCTCGACCGGCAACTGCAGCGGAAAGCCCTCGACCGCCTGGGCTCGCTCCTGAGACCCCAGGGCGTCCTGGTCCTGGGAGCCGTCGAGACCCTACCCGCCGATCTGCACCAAAGCTTCATCCCTTACCCGGGGACGCTCCCGGCGCTGCACATCTTCAGGCGGGTCCGGTGAGCGATTGAGCCGGCTCCCCTTCCGGCGCGTGCCTCTGCAGCGCAAGCTCATCCTGCTGGTCGTGCTGGCGGCCGTGGTGCCGATGGCGGTCACCATCTTGCTCATGTCGATGCGCACTCAATCGTTCGTACACCGACAGACCGCCATGTTGCTGGGAGCCCGCGGTGATCAACTCGCCTCCGAGCTCGATGGGTTCAACGAACGCTATCGAGCGGCCGCGCTTCGCTTCTCGACCCTGCCGGTGGTCCGTCGCTACGTGGCGGCCGGATTGTCCCCGGAGGCTCGCGACGCCAGCGATCTGCACGAGACCCTGGAGGGGTACCTGCAGAGCGATCAGCGGGTCCGGGGAGTGATGTTGTTCGACCTTCAAGGTCACCAGCTCATCGGGGACGCCGACGTGCCGCTCGACCCGGGCGCGGCCCGCCGAACCTACTTCCATGAGGCCCGCGCGGGCCTGGTCATCTCGGACATGTTCGAGACGGCCTCGGTGGACGATCCCATCGCGGTGATCGCCTATGCGGCGCCCGTGCGGATCGCCGGTGCGCCCCTGGCGGCGGTGCTCGCGCTGTACGTGAGGGCCGATGCCTTCTGGCAGGCCGTGCGAGCCGCCAATGGACGGGCCGGTCCCGGCAGCTTCTCGGTGCTCTTCGACCGGTACGGGATCCGCATCGCGCATAGCTTCAACGATGTCGAGATGTTTCGTCCCGCGGGGGCCCTCGACCCCGGGGTGATCGCATCTTTCGTCGCCGAGGGCCGATTCGGTGAGCGCACCCGTCGGCTCCTCGAGTCGCCATCGAACATGCCCGGTGAGTTCCGGCGGGCGCGCGAGGAGTCGGCGCTCGAACCCGCGGAGGCCTTCGAGGGCCTGTCGCCCGCGAACGGCGTCATGAACCTGATGGTGACCCGGCGCCTGCAAGCCGTGCCGTGGACCCTGTTTTGTCTGGCGCCGATCTCCTCGGTCAACGCCTCCATCGACGCCCTCACGATCACCAGCGCCGCGGCGGGCAGCCTGGTGGTCCTGGTGGCCTTGATCCTGGGACTGGCCCTGGCGGCGCGCATTCTCCGCCCGATCCGGGATCTGGCCGACGCCGCCAATGCCCTCCGGGAAGGCAAGTGGCAAACCCGCGCCCGGGCCGAGACCGAGGACGAGCTCGGGAGTCTGGCCCAGAGCTTCAACGCCATGGCCGACGCGCTGACCGCCGGTCGCGATCATCTGGAGCAGAAGGTTCACGAGCGGACCATCGAGCTCGAGCGAGTCAACGACGAGCTGCATGCGCAAAAAGAGGAGCTGGTGGCACAGCGCGAGGAGCTGACGGCGCAGCAGCTCGAGGTGCGACAGATGAACCAGGAGATCTTGCACGCCGATCGGCTCAAGTCGGAGTTCCTGGCCAACATGTCGCACGAGCTCCGGACGCCGCTCAACTCGATCATCGGCTTCTCGGAGCTGATGCTGGATGCCGACTCACCCGATCGAACGAGAGATACGCAGCACCTCGGTCACATTCTGGCCAGCGGCCGCTACCTGCTGACGCTCATCAACGACATCCTGGATCTTTCGAAGATCGAGGCGGGTCACGTCGCGATCTCCCACGTGGCCGTCATGCCCGCGGCTCTGCTGGCCGAGGCCTGCGCGATGATGGAGCCGCTGGCGGCGCGCAAGCAGGTGGTCATCCAGCAACAGGTGATGTCGCTTCGCCCCGTCGACGGTGATCCGGGCAAGCTCCGCCAGATTCTGCTCAACCTGCTGTCCAACGCGGTCAAGTTCTCACCGGAGAGCTCGACCATCCTGGTGATCGCCGAGAACGCAGGGACGCTGGTGCGCTTTCGCGTCTCGGACCAGGGTCCCGGCATCGAGCCTCGCTTCTTGACCCGGATCTTCGAGCCCTTCGTGCAAGGTGAGGATCCTCTCGTCAAGAAGCACAAGGGCACGGGCCTGGGCCTGGCCATCTCGAAGCGGCTCGTGGAGCAACACGGTGGAACCCTGACGGTGGAGACGACGTTGGGGGCCGGGAGCACCTTCTCGTTCACCGTCCCGGCGGCGGATGTCAGCCTGATGACCCGCGATCCGGCCGCACCCGACGGCCCCCTCGTGATGGTGGTCGATGGCGATGGCGATGCCGATGCCGATGCGGATCGACGCCGCGAATCGAGCGGACACATCTGCGACCGGCTGGAATCCGCCGGGTACCGGGTCATGGAGTTCCACAATGGCCGCGACATCGCCCAGGTCGCGGCGGAGGCCGGTGCCGCCGCGATCGTGCTCGACCCCGGCGCCGAGCAACGCGACGGGATGGGCATCCTGGACGGACTGGCCCGCCGCCCGGAAACCCGCGACATCCCGGTCATCATGAGCCGCACCCTGGGCGCCGCCAATCTGGTGCCCAAGCCCGTGCAAGTGAAGCAGCTCCTTCATCACCTGGCGCGACTGGTCAGGGGCGACGGTGCCAGTCGGCCGTCGATCTGCGCCATCGACGACGATCCCCGGGTGCTGAGCCTGCTGGAGGTGACCCTGGCACCGGCCGGTTACGATTTTCGGGGCTTCGGAGATCCGCGCGTGGGCCTGGCCGCCGTGCTGGGCGATCCGCCCGACCTCCTGATCGTCGATCTGATGATGCCGTCGATGTCGGGCTTCGAGATCATCGACGCCTTCACGTCCGATCCGCGGACCCACGGGCGGCCCATCCTCGTGCTCACCGCCGCCGACCTGTCGGAAGCGGAACGGGACCGCCTGCGCCGCGACGTGCGTTCCCTCGCTCAAAAGGGAAACCTGACCGAGGACGACCTGCTGGCCGAGGTCGATGAGGCCATCCGGGGCAGGGCGGGAATCGCCGCCCCCGATTCCGACTCGGGGCCCCGGGGGCGCACCATCCTGATCATCGACGACAACGACGTCAATCGCGCACTG
>Ga0080027_10000861_pt1 | contig 12573 bp, 10 predicted proteins | sample OrgsoiDNA2013046_FD_70962 | JGI IMG/M metagenome (GOLD analysis project Ga0080027, IMG submission 70962) | Permafrost soil microbial communities from the Arctic, to analyse light accelerated degradation of dissolved organic matter (DOM) -... | ecosystem: Environmental > Terrestrial > Soil >... | reverse complement strand
TGATTAAGCCATTAAGAAAAAGACATCTGCAGATCTGGACCGGTATCGCGGTGTTACTTCCTGTAGGAATGATCTGTGCATGGCTGGTCATTCCAAAACCGGTCAGAGACCATTTATGGCAGCCGGCTTCCACATTGCAATTGCCGGTTATCTTAAAGTCGGTTGCCAGGGATAAATATAATGCCTGTCTGCGCACCAACAGCGACAGTTCCGCGCTGCAGCTGGAATGGATAAACAAGGAGGCGCTCATTTCGCCGACTGCTATTATTTATGAACTGGCCTCATCTGATACCGCTCTGCATATTGAAACTGCAGAACTGATCGGCCGCATAGACTCCAGAGGGGTATATCGATTCGCCCTGAAAAAAGATTCCGCAAATAACAATCCGTATTTTGTACTCTACGATATTATTCATCACCAGGTAATCGACCGGATAAATTTCTAACCATGAGTGTATCTTACCAGGCTGTAGGGTGGAACAGGCAAAAAAAATTTTATGACTGGCTGATCTTTGGATTTTGTATAGTCTATTTGTTCATCTTTTGCGGACTCACCCTGGTTTTTAATCCGCAAGTTACTTTCGAGACTCTGCTTATCAGGTCCAGCTCCACCCTGGCTGTTTTACTGTTGCATATCATTTTGAGTATTGGACCCTTATGCCGGATAAACAGGAAATTCCTCCCTTTATTATATAACAGGCGACACATGGGTGTTACGATGTTCTGTGTGGCGCTGGTTCATGGCGGTTTTGCGATCCTTCAGTTCCATTCGCTGGGTAATACCAGTCCGTTGGTTTCGTTATTTACCTCCAATACACGATATGGGTCACTCGCTGATTTCCCCTTCCAGGCCCTGGGATTTTTTGCCCTGCTGATATTTTTCCTGATGGCCATTACGAGCCACGATTTCTGGCTGCATAATTTATCGCCCAGGGTTTGGAAAACCCTGCACATGTTTGTTTATCTCGCTTATGTGCTCATCGTCATGCATGTGATGCTCGGCGTGATCCAGTATGAAACCAATCCGGTTTTTGTATTGATACTTTTTATCGGAGCCATTACGCTTATTTCTTTGCATGTCTATGCCGGTAGCAGAGAAGTAAAAAAAGACGGTAACCCTTTTGATTTTAAGAAAAATGGCTTTGTAAAAGTTTGTTCCGTAAAAGATATTGAAGAAAACCGTGCAAAGATGTTTTGTCTGGATATGGAAAGAATCGCAGTTTTTAAAACAGAAGGAAAATTATTTGCCGTAAACAATGTGTGCAAGCACCAGAACGGACCATTGGGGGAAGGTAAAATTGTGGATGGTTGTATCACCTGTCCCTGGCACGGATACCAGTATCTTCCGAAAAACGGACAGTCACCACCGCCATTCAAAGAAAAAGTCAGTACCTACGATTTAAAAATGGATGGTACAGATGTCTGGTTAAATCCAACACCCTTTCCGGAGGGAACGGAAAGATCCGGTGTTCAATTTTGAAATAAAGTTTTGTCAATGCCAATAAATAGATAATAGCATGTCTCAGGAAGAAAGCAAAAAAATACCGGTAGAAACTACAATATCCAATAAGGAATCTGAAGCTTTTTATATCGGGTGGATGGAAGCTGCACCAAAATTATTTGTCCGTTTCATTCGGAAATATCTGCTGATTATATTGCCGTCGATCATACTGCTCGCGGTCATCCTGGGCATGTCTCAGAAGAAATTCGGCACGGGCAATTTTGAATTCGGTCAGCTTACCGAAGTAACAGGCATCTATTTCAAAAAGCCGGTTCCCATGATTAAAGTAGTGAATGGAAAAGATATCTGGGGTAACCTTTCCTATATCAGCATTCCATTGGTGGGTTATGGCAAACACGGCGCGGAAGGTGCAATGGCTGCTATTGAAAAAGAAAAGAACATCTCCCTTAACCAGAAGCAGATTACCCTGATTGGAACCCTCCTGTATAATGATGGCAAAACAATTTTACAGGTAAACAAAAATGATCAGCCTGTCGTTAATATTTCCTCCAAGGCCGTTCCTCCTGATTTACTCCCGCAAAAAAAGGATCTTGGAGTTTTTAATGTGAAGGGGGAAATCATTGATCCGAAATGTTATTTCGGAGTGATGAAACCCGGAGAAGGTAAGCCGCACCGGGATTGTGCCATCCGCTGCATTCTGGGTGGCATTCCGCCCATGCTCGCTGTTAAAAATGATCAGGGAGAATCCAATTATTATATACTCCTGGGCGCGAATGGTGAACAGTTAAATCAGGCTGTTCAGGACTTTATTGCTGAACCTGTAGAGATCAATGTTCGGCTCGTACAGTACGACGACTGGATCATTGCCTATATTGGAAAGAGGGAAGACATACATCGGTTTTCATACCTGAGATCCAGGTTTGGTCATTCTATACAATATTGTTCTGCCAACTGTTTAAAATAATCACTGCAGCGTTTAAAACCAGGCGGATTTCCTTAACAATCCCATCAGACATTATTGTACACTAAAAACGAAAAAGACTTTCCAAAAAAAGCCGTCCATCGTTTTTGCATATTGTTGAGTATAGATTGCATTGGCAAGCAGCAATCGGGGAGATTTGAATTTCTTTTCCATTTTTAATTTTTTATAACACAAAGAAACCAGGAATGGAAAAGACGGATTGTCGGGTTTATTACATTTTGTTGAAGATATCCGCTGAAAGAGGGGCGATGTCAATGGTTTTATTGAAGTTATGAGTTACTTTTTTGGTTTGCTGATTCCCAGGTTTTCATTTTTATGTAATTCAGGTTTTTCTATAATCGTTGAGATAAAGACCGCGATGCTTTTCCTGGAAATGGCTACACCTGTTTCGGGTTCACCTTTTTTTGTCAGCGTATAATCCACTTCGCTGCCATTGGTAAACCAGTCCGGTCTTAAAATCGTGTAATCCAACTGAGCGCCTTCAATGATATCTGCTAAGTTTCAGTATGGAATTAAAACAGATTTCATGGGTGTGTCATAAATCCCGATAGAACTAATCGCAATAATTCGTTTCACGCCTGTTTCCTGCATAGCCTGTACGATGTTCCTAGTCATAGCTTCCAGATTGCCGGCAAGATTTACATAAACTATATCCTTACCCGCCAAAGCATTCTTCACGTTATTATAATTCATGGGATCTCCTTCAATAATATCGCATCCGTTTTTAACGGAGGATTTCAGGTTATTTTTATTTCTTACAAAAAGACTGAGATGAACATCTGACAATTTTTTCAGGGCTTCAATAACATAAACGGCCAGGCTTCCGTTTGCACCGATGATGATAACATTTTTCAAAACTTAATTATTTATTTTGAAAGGCGAGATCGCCATACCAGTATGCTGCTGTGACTCCGCCATCCATTAAAAAATCACTCCCGGTAATAAAAGCTCCATCTCTTCCCATTAATAATGCGCCTACCACACCCACCTCATCGGGTGTGCCGGCACGACCTGCGGCCGAAATTTCAATCATGCGCCGGTAGCCGTCACCACGTGGCCCGCTCAATTCATCCTTTGCGAGCGCAAATCAGTTGGCCAGATTGCCGATGAACTTGGATTTAAATATCCACAGCACTTTGCTAGATTGTTTAAGCAAAAAGTTGGTGTATCTCCCAATGAATATCGCTCATTGAACTAAACTGGCTGAGAGAACTTTATCAATATTCACTTCTTAACGCTTCTTTTCGTTTTCTAGATAAAGATATACTTTATCGTTGGATTTCCTGGACTATCACTTTTGGATATTTGATTTTTAAAAAAGCATGCAGAACCCAAGGTTCTGCATGCTTTTAAGAATAATTATCAAGAAAAAATTAAATCCTAATTCACTGGTCCTTTAGCAGCAGCAGCAGCCTGTGCCTGTTTGGCCGCCAATTCAGCCTTCAAAGCTTCCAGGTTAAAACTTGCACCTTTTTGCATAGGCGGAAAATCAATTAAAGTCATCGCTTCTTTGCCAACCACCTGCTGAACAAATACAAAACGCCAGAACTCATATTTAAACCATTCAAAATATTCTACTGAACCATTGTTTGGTAATCCAAATCCTGTTCTCTCATAAGGATCAAGACGAAGGTTGATAAGGTACGGTACATCTGTTGGCACTTTGGCGCCGAGCCAGCCCACAGGCTGATCATAAAAACGAAATTTATAATCGTCAATTCGAACTGCACCCAATGAACTTTCACCAAGATAAAATATTTCGTGCCGGTTAGAAGGTCCTTTACCTGTAATCATATTTGTCTGATCATATCCGTCCAAATGCACTTTGTAGGTCATTCCTTCAACCATTTTCCCTTTTAATAACTCAGCGGTAATATTGGGATTACCTGCTGCAGTTAAAAAAGTCGGGAACCAATCCATGCCCGACATAATACCATTTTCTACTTTACCTGCCGGAACCTTACCAGGCCAGCGAACCAGGGCAGGAACACGGTATCCACCTTCCATTACGGTTCCTTTGCCCATAGCAAATGGAGTCTGGCCGCCATCAGGCCATGTGAAATTTTCTGTACCATTATCAGTGGTAAAAACAACAATGGTATTATCATCAAAACCATTGTCCTTTAAGTATTTCATTACGGAACCAACGATATCATCCAACTGGGCCATGCCAGCTTCATGTATGGACCAACCATTCTGTGCAGTTCGCATGGCCTGGTATTTTGGCGAAAGGTGCGTTACGATGTGCATGCGGGTAGGGTTCAGCCAAAGAAAGTAAGGTTTATTCTCAGCCTTTGCTTTATCTAAGAATTTAATAGAAGCAGCAAGAATCTCATCATCCACTGTTTCCATACGATCGGGACAAAGCGCTCCGGCATCTTCTATTTTTTGTTTGCCAACTTTGCCCCATCGGGGCATTACAGTAGGATCATCATTAGCCGTTGCCCATGAGTGAACCATATTACGTGGGCCTATTACGTTCAATAATTCCTGCGGATAGTTTGGGTGACATGGGTCTTCCATTGCATCGAGATGATACAGGTATCCAAAAAATTCATCAAAACCATGAACAGTTGGCAGGAATTGGTTTAAATCACCCAGGTGATTTTTACCAAACTGCCCAGTTGCATACCCCATCCCCTTAAGAGCTGTAGCTATTGTTATAGCCTCTGCAGGCAGCCCGATTGGCGATCCTGCCTGACCTACCGTAGTCATACCCGTTCTAAATGGAATTTCTCCTGTAATAAAATTTGCACGGCCGGCTGTACAACTTGCTTCAGCGTAGTAATCAGTAAAACGCATTCCTTCTGCTGCAATTTTATCAAGATTAGGTGTCCTCGTTGCCATCAGGCCCTGGTTATAACAACCCATATTAGACCAACCTATATCGTCTCCCATAATAACTACGATGTTTGGTTTTTTGCTTTGTGCACTTGCAGGATCTGCTATCAACAAGGAGATAGCAGCTACTGCAAATCCTACGAAACAGGAGAATTGTTTTTTTAGATTTAACATGTTTTTGTATTTAATTAGTGAAATTATCTTTGGTCAGCTTGTCTGATAGTTACTTCTTTTTTGCTTTATTATAGATAGTTTAAAAATTTCAAGTAAAACACACTGCATTAAATGCGCTGATTTTCTCCGGCCTTATTGAGGCTTGACATCTCTCTATCTGAATCCCTGTGCGAAGAAAGTCCTGTGTTCAGATCTGCTAAAACCAGTAAACTAAATTCCCGGTTGATATTTCATTAGTTCAACAATAAATATAAGAATATCTATAATGGGATACTAAATTAAAATTATAATAACACCTTGCAGAACAAGGAAATCGTCAGGAATGATTTTTGATTCAAAAAAAACAAATCGGAATCAACAGTTCTGACCCCCTCCCTAATAATCGAAGTAAGCTAAATGAAATGAGCTACTGTTAGGCTCCTTTTATTTGCAAATTCTGTCAACTCATCGATGATCGTCAAGTTTGGTGCGAAAAAAAAGCTGCTATTTGTAATAAAGCGGAACTTTCAGGGTACTAATGAACCAAAGCAGGCGGAAGTGACATCAATCGAACAGGAAAGGATTTTCGAAGCGTGGCTTAATCAATATAAAGCATTGATTTTTAAAATTGTAAGGGCCTACGCATTTACTGTTGCAGATCAGGACGATCTTTTTCAGGAAATCGCTCTCCAGATATGGCGATCCGTTCCTTCCTTCCAAAAGGCATCTTCTGTGATGACCTGGGTATATCGGGTTGCCATCAATACCGCTATCAAATGGGTGAAGAAAGAAAGCAAACACCAGGGCGCAAAAGAGATCAGCCCCGTGTTATGCCTGCAGCCTGATAGTACAGGATTGGCTGACGAACGGCTTGACTGGCTATATCAGGAAATCCACAAACTGGACAAGATCGACCGGTCCCTCTCTTTACTGTTACTGGACGGACTTAGTTACAAAGAGATGTCGGACATACTGGGGATTACCGAATCGAATGTGGGTGTGAAGATTAGCCGCATAAAAAAGCAATTGATCGCAAAGTCATTAAAATATACTTCTTATGGAATTTGAAGAGATCCTGGAAATTTGGGATTTACAAAAAAAACAATCTATGTATACCATTAATGAAAGAGAACTGCATAGTCTGATCCTGAATAAAAAAAAGCGGGCCGGACGACTTGCCAATACCATCGAACTCGTACAGATTATCGTTAACACAGGCGCAGCTGCTTTCGTATTCGAACAAAATTACTTCAGTCTGAAAAGTAAATTTTTCATTTATCTGATGGCAGCATGGATGTTAGCTACAGCAGTTTTTATACTGATGGGCCGGTTCAGAAGAATAAAGCGCGGAAAAAGTTTTGATGAGAGTATGCGGGGAAGCCTGGAACATGCCATTGCCGATGCTACTTACAAAGTGCGCATTTCCAAACTCATGCGATGGAATATTATAGCAATAGCTGTAATCATAGTACTGGGCATGTACGAGGGGAGCCAGTCGTTATGGATCATTGCGTGTACAGTTATATTCTTGGGTATTGCTTATTATGCAAGTGGTTTTGAACATAAGTGTTATATATCCCGGAAGCGCGAATTGTTGGTCTTGTATGAAAAACTTTAAATTTAAATAACATGAAATCTCTTTTCTCTTTTGCCTTTTTTATTTTTATTTCTGCCGTTTCTTATAGTCAGGATCTCAGGGGTCAATGGAACGGCTCCCTCCATGTGCAGGGATCCGAATTAAAACTCATCTTTCATGTGGCTAAACCGGATGATGTGTATAAGTCGACTATGGACAGTCCGGATCAGAATGCAAAGGATATTGTCGTAACCACCACAAGTTTCAACTTCCCTACGGTGCGTTTTGAAATTTCATCTATCGGAGCAGTTTATGAGGGCGTAATCTCGAACGATCAGGCTACGATTACAGGAAAATGGATGCAGTCGGGCGTGACCTTACCGTTGATACTGGAGAGAAAAAAAATGCCATAACCTAAGTCAGCTTTTAAGTAAATTCCTCAATTTATAGTAAATAGAAAACATCATTGAAATTAGAAAGCAAGCGACGAAGACAATTCACGAAAAGCATTAAGTTGTTGCTGCAATGTTGTTGCAACTTTTTCTGCCGTTTCAATGGCATTTGCTCCTGCTATGAAACGATAGGACGGCTTATCCTTAGCAGACAAATCTATAAGCGCCTTGGCGAGTTTTGCCGGGTCTCCTGACTGCTGGCCAAAACCTATGAGACCAGCAGTAGACGAAATGGTAATAATCAGACCAGACTTTTGATTACGCATTGTGGGAAGCACCGCCCGGGCAACATTCATTGGTCCGAGAAGACTGGTAAATAATTGCTGATTCATTTGTTCCGCAGATAATTCTTCAAAAAAACCTGCATAAAAATTAGCCGCAATATTTACCAACACATCTATTTTTCCGAAGTGATTTAATGTATTCTGGACTGCTAAGAAGGCGTCTTCAGATCTTGTAATATCCAATTTCAATACAAGCAGGTTTTCTGACTCCCCGAAAACTTTGACTTACTAACGAAATAGTTTTTGCACTTAAAAACTCAACATCAATGAAAAGTCAAATGTAGTTCATCGTTTCATTCTAGTTTCGGGTCTGGCCATCGGTTTTTGGTTACTATTTTCTAAAAAATAGCTGCATTTAACAAACTATAAATCCGGTTATATCGGCCGCCTTTGCGATTTGCTTAATACGCATCGCCTTTATAAATAAAAACTATGTTTAGCCAATTAATAAATTAAATCCAGGGCTGCTGAAAAAAGTTAATTAATCCTATATGATATATAACTACGAGCCCATTATTTTTGGATAACCCAATCTTCTGCTTGTAATAAGGCTAAATCATTTTTATTAGCAGGATCGCTTTCCACAACGACATCGGGTAAAACTTTACCATAATAGATCCCGGTACGATCTGAAAATCTTGCGACAGTTAGTGTGATATAGGCACTGTCGCTCATTGGAAAAATGTATTTTAAAGTAGGAACACCATAGGTAGGCTGCCCAAAACTTTTAGACGAGGGTCGCTGCCTGAAAGCAATCGCAATTACTTCACCTGCACTTGTTGTCGATTGCCCAGTAATTATGGCAACTTTAGGATTTGGCTTTTTAAGATCATAGTAGTTATTTACGATTCTTGAACATGAATCATGCAGAAAAGCGCAGTGATCTCGATATCCCCAGGACATTTTTTTCCCATTTACATCAGTCAAATAGCCACTAATCCCATTACCCAGAACAGGCCCGATTGCAGCAATCATATTTATCCATGTACCCCCAAGATTTTTTCGCAGGTCAACTATCCAGCCAATAATATTACTTTGGCTGTCAATTTTTCTTATCTGTACCTGCAACGTATCAGCATACAATCTAGTAATTATTTTATTTCCACTTTGAAGATAGGGCAGAACGATATATCCAATTGAATCATTAATCAGTACTGCTGAGGGCCACTTTATATTTGGGGCAGCTCTATTTTCATTTTTTTCAAAATTACGGGCTTCAGCCGGTGTCCAAAAACTACTGTGCTTATCGCCGAGCCCATCAAGCATAAAAGTAATTGCATCATAACAATCTTCAGGTACTTGAGCGTTGCCAGCGATTTTATTTGCTTCGGAAAGAAGAGCCGGAAGGTTTACAGAATCTTTTCTAAGAGCATTTTCTTTAATAATCGAATAAGCCTCATTTAAATATAATCCCGCCGTTTTGCTTTGACCCTTGTTTTTAATTTCTACTGCATGTAAGTCAAGATCGTCGTACCACGCAGTCCCTTCTGCGGAAAGCGAACCACCGCAAATTATTTTTACTGTATTTTCCGGCACATATATTTCTATTGAATGTTTTGTCCATCCATTAACAACCGGACTGTCTTTTATATTACTGTCATTAATTTTTAAAATAAGGATAGCATTATTTTTATTTTGAACACGTATAAACAATCCTGCACTATTGTTATTGGGCCTGTCTGTTTTAATGAAACCCGTGAGTACAAGCTTTTGGGCATATTTGGGAACATATGGAATAACCTGGAAAAAACCGTCATAAAACGCATCACCTGTTTTGATGATCTTGATGGATCGTTTACCGTGATGGGATATTGCTGTATCGGTAGATATGGAATAACCCTGATTGAATGTCTGCCAGTTCTTTGAGCCTGTTTTGGTAGTGTCAGAAATTTCAAAAGAATTATCAGTTAAGGTTTGTGCTTTTAAAGAAAAGGAATAAAATGCAATACTAAGAATTATCGGAATTTTCAAATTCAACATTGTACGATGTTTCAATATTATTTGGAAAATTCAAAGGTATTTATTCCTTTCTAACAACTATGGACAATTATTTTGATATTTCCTCCTGATTAGTTTTCAAAATTTTGGATTCACTTGCCATTGAAGTGAGTAATAAACTAGTTAGTGAGTTATGTACTTAAAAACAATTAGACTACAACCGTTTTAAGTTTGCAGGTAAACAAGGTAATTTTTGAATTGTTTCCGTTGCGTCAAATTTTGAATACTTCTTGTATGTTGATAATAATATAAAAAATTACTTTTCAATTTATGTTGCAGTAAATATCCACTATCAGTGATCTGGTGGTTTATAACTAATTGAGTTCGTTTGGCTTCGATAATGGTTAGCGCTTCTTTGTTATGATGTTTTTGGATTTCGTTAGCTGGCCTTTTGTAAGTGAACACGCCTGTAGCAATTCGTTCGCCTTTTTCCTTGCCCCATTCAAGTGAATAGTAATTCAGTTTTTTATTCTGAGAAACTCTCTTTAAGATGGTGATTTGACCAGGATGCATCTTTGAAACTTCTGTGCCAAATCATGCGTCATTTACTTGCCAAATATTACAGTAGAATAATAGTTCTAAGCAGAGTATAAACAAAATTGGCACCGCAAATTATTGTTATTCAATTTGTTACGAGGCAAGTGTTGGAATACTAACTCGCCCTTAACATCGCCTTACACCAGTTAGGAATCAGTTTCACCCTTTGTATCATCATCTGTTTGAATTTTGCATCGTTGGTGTTGGTCAAAGTCTTAAAGATCGGTTTCATGAGGAATGGAAAAATGATCATGCCAAGGATACTTAAGAGAAATTGATAAGGATCCTGACCAGTTTTTTTGTTAGCCAATTGTCTGATAAAAGCAGATTTTTTCAAAAAATCCTTTTTTGGCATCGCATTCAGCATTAATTCGGGGTTATTTCTCGCTTCACCCAATATAAAATAAGGAAGATCCGGATTTTCCATCAAAAGCGAAGTATAGCTGGAAACGATCATTTCAATCTTCGTTTCAAGGGAAGTCTTGTCATTGTAAATAATCGGTCCGATAAACCCAAAAAAAGATTGAAGCTTTCCGATCATGACCAGATCGAATAATTTTTTTTTGCTTCTGAAATAATAGTTCAATAGCGCCAGGTTGATCCCCGCTGCTTCGGCGATATCCCGGGTTCTGGTGGCCGCAAAGCCTTTTTTGGTAAAAACTTCACGGCCTGCTGCCATTATTCTTTCTTCGGTAGACTGCGTTGGTTCGGTAGTTACTTTTTTCACAGATTTTGAAGTTTTCATTTCCAAAAACTAAATATTCATCCATTAGCTAACGCTAATTTAAAACAAATGATTAAATAACCCCATGCAATAATATTTTTTAGCGTATTTTATTCTAATTATTTTGCTCGATGATCAAATGTATTAATCATTTGACTAAATTGTACTATCGAAATTTGCTTGATAAACCTGACTATCTCACGCACCCTCCTGAAGGCCTTCTATTCTTTTTCTGCTTAGATACTTGTTCGTCAACAGAATAGGTCTCGAAACACTTTTTTGCTTAGCATTTAATCAAATGATTAAATAATTTGCATAACTATGGTATCCAAATTTGGCATAAGTGCAGGTTTGGCCACCAGAAATCACGGATTGACCCGATAATTATATCCATTGCAACATGTGTTATAGCCAACGGTCTGACGGGAGCCTAATTTTGAACTTGGAAATTGAATCAGAATAAACCAATAAAATATAATGAAACAGTCATTTCTCATCATCCTTCTCCTTTTCAGTTTTGCCGGCAGGGGTCAGCAAACCACGTATACATTGGAAAAGTGCTACCAGCTTGCCCGGCAAAACTACCCGCTCATAAAAAAGCATGATCTGATCGCCCGGAGCAGCGACTATTCCATCGAAAATGCTGGCAAGGGATGGCTTCCCCAGTTTTCCTTCGGCGGTCAGGCCACTTATCAGTCCCAAACAGTGGATTTCCAAAAAGTGATCGGTGCAGGATCTGGCAGGGTCATCCCTCCAATCAGTAAGGACCAATATAAGATTCAGGCCGAAGTAGACCAGAGTATATATGATGCAGGCAGGATTAAAAATGATAAAGACATCATCCGGGCAAATGAAGAAAGTCAACAACAAAGCCTCGAAGTCTCGCTTTACCAGGTCAATGACCGGATCAACCAGCTTTATTTTTCAATTCTTCTGATTGACGAACAGATCCATCAGAACAATATCAATAAGGAAAGCTTCCGCAATTCTGCAGAAAAAGCCCAGGCTGCTTATGACAATGGTGCCGCGCTGAAGAGTAATGTGGATGAGTTTCTCGCGGAAATTGCATCTATTGAAATGGTCAATATCGATTACAGCTCAAATCGAAAGGCTTATAGTGATATGCTTTCCGTTTTTATCGGACAGCGCCTTGACGAGAAGACACAGCTTGTAATGCCACCACAGATTCTGACTGACCCAACGATCAAGAGACCAGAACTCTTGCTCTATGATCTGAATAAAAAGTTCTATGATATACAGGACCAGCAGCTTAAGACCGCCTATTTGCCAAGGTTCGATGCCTTTGTACAAGGTGCCTATGGCCGTCCAACGCTCAATTTTATCGACAACGACTTCGGAGCATGGTATGTCGGAGGTATCCGTATGGTCTGGAACCTCGGCAGTCTTTATACTTTAAAGAACAATCGCAGCAATCTCCAGATTAATCGCCAGGCGGTTGATGTAGATAAAGAAACATTCATCTATAATACGAATTTGACTTTGAGTAAACAAAGTCAGGATATGGTTAAATACCAGTCTTTATTAACCCAGGACGAAAAAGTCA
>Ga0080027_10000859_pt1 | contig 12585 bp, 13 predicted proteins | sample OrgsoiDNA2013046_FD_70962 | JGI IMG/M metagenome (GOLD analysis project Ga0080027, IMG submission 70962) | Permafrost soil microbial communities from the Arctic, to analyse light accelerated degradation of dissolved organic matter (DOM) -... | ecosystem: Environmental > Terrestrial > Soil >... | reverse complement strand
GCTGGCTTTAGGAAAAATATATGCGGAACTTTATCATATTCAGGCTGGGACAGAACCTTTAGTGGACCCGAAATCAAACTAATCTATATTTTTAAATGTAATTATTACCATGTCAAATAATTCTTCAACCAGGACCATTATCATCCTTCCGGACGACACGAGAAAACCCATTGTAGATGCAATTGAAGCCGCAAAGAAATCCATCAAAATTAAAATGTTTGTATTCTCAGATCCTGACCTGATCAATGCTGTTATTGCTGCTAAAAAAAGAGGTATTGATGTGCAGGTGATGCTGAATCCGGCACGCAGGAGCGGAGAGGAGGAAAATAGTGAAACCCGGAAACTCCTGGAAGCAGCGGGAATCGATGTAAAGGACAGCAATCCGAAATTCGGTCTCACCCATGAGAAATCCATGGTAATTGACGAGGACACTGCCTTTATTAAATCCTTAAACTGGGCAACGAAAAATCTGACGGTAACCCGCGACTACGCCATTACTACAAGCCATAAACACGAAGTGGATGAAGTGATTGCCTGTTTTACAGCCGACTGGAACCGAACTGATTTCGATCCGGGAGAACACGCCCATATGATATGGTGTACAGGGAATGGACGGGACCGGATTGCACGTTTTATAGATGAAGCTAAACATACGCTCTTTGTTGAAAATGAACGCTACCAGGATTCGGTGATCATTGAAAGACTGGTTCGGGCTTCAACCCGGGGAGTAAAGGTTCACGTAATGGCGCGTCCGCCACATTCCCTGAAAAAAGATAAACTTGTGGAAGCAGTAGGTGGATTAAGAATTATGGATGATGTAGGAATTAAAATACATACGCTCAGGCATCTTAAACTTCATGGAAAAATGCTAATTGCAGATGGGTGTCGCGCAATTGTCGGTTCCATCAACCTGGCCCCGGGTAGTTTTGACGACAGGCGGGAACTGGCCATCGAAGTCCACGATGAAGATGTAGTTCTGAGACTCCAGACAATCGCACATGAAGACTGGAAAAACTCACATCCCCTGGATCTTACTGATGAAGGCCTGATTGCCGATCTCGAAAATAAAGGAGATGGCGGAGAAGAAAACCTCGCGTTGAACATAAAGAAAAAAGACAAACAAGAAGAGGAAGATTGAGGCGTTAAGCTTAAATCACATTCTTTCCGGAACCCGGATTCCCAGCAGGTTCATGGCTGACTGAATGATGTTTGCTGCCATAACGCAGATCCTTAAACGCAGTTGCTTTTTATTTTCTGATTCAGCCGTTCTCACGGAATGCTCCGAATAAAATGAATTGAATATTTTTGCAATGCCGAAAATATAATTTGCAACCAGGGATGGATTCATTTCTGTACAGGCCTGCTGCAACAGCAAACCAAATTTCTCCAGGTTAATCAGCAATTCTTTTTCCAACGGAAGCAAAGCTGCGATTTCCTTTTCAGGATATTCTCCAATGGCTTCTTTTCTCAAAATTGACTTAATACGTGCATGGGTATACTGTACGAAGGGCCCGGTAAACCCATGGAAATCGATGGACTCATCCGGATTAAATACCATTCTCTTTTTTGGATCCACCCGAAGCAGGAAAAATTTCAACGCGCCTAATCCAATCGTATCATAAAGCTCCGTTCTTTCATCTTTTGTAAAATCAGTTACTTTACCGAGTTCCTCTGTATGTTTGGCTGCAATGCCCGTCATCTCATCTATAATATCATCGGCATCCACCACGGTTCCTTCGCGGGTTTTCATTCTGCCGGAAGGCAATTCAACCAAACCGTAAGACAAATGATATATACCCATTGCTGAAGGCAATTGTAGTTTCTGGCAGATCAGTTTTAGCACTTTAAAATGATAATTCTGTTCGTCAGCTACCACATAAATGCTGAGGTCAGCATGGTACTCTTCATATTTTTCAACTGCGAGTCCTATATCCTGCGTCATATAAACCGCGGTGCCATCACTTCGTTGAACAATCTTTTCATCGAGGCCATCGGGTTTCAGATCGATCCAGACGCTTCCGTCTTCTTTCTGAAAGAAAACTTTTTTCCTCAATCCCATTTCTACGAGATTCTTGCCTAGCAGATAAGTCTGGCTTTCATAATAAATTTTATCAAAGTCACTTCCGATACGCTGATAAGTAACATCGAAACCCGCGTATACCCAGCTGTTCATTCTACTCCAGAGTTCCATTACTTCCAGATCACCGGCTTCCCAGTCGATCAGCATTTGCTGGGCCGATTTCATGAGCGGGGCGTCTTTTTCAGCCATTTCTTTGGTCAGTCCGGCAGCCATTCCGGTCTCCACCTGCTTTTTAAATTCGTTTCCGAACAGTACATAATAATCGCCTACAAAATGATCACCTTTGATACCCGTGGTTTCAGGTGTTGCACCAGCGCCAAACTGCTGCCATGCTACCATGCTTTTACATATATGAATGCCCCGGTCGTTCGCAATACAGGTTTTTATGATCTCATAACCGCAGGTTTTATAAAGAGCAGCCACGCTCCAGCCCAGGAAGTTATTCCTGAGATGGCCCAGGTGCAAAGGTTTATTGGTATTAGGTGATGAATATTCAATCATCACACGTTTCCCGTTGGGCGACTGTTTCCCGTATAATGAATTGTTGTATTGGATATGAAGAAAATCCATTAGGATACCGTCTGCTATAACCAGGTTCAGGAAGCCCTTAATGATGTTGTAACCCGCAAACCAATCGGATTTAGAAGCGGTCAGGATTTCCCCCATTTCGCGGCCAAGAGCATCGGGACTGGTTTTCAGAATTTTTGAAAAAGAGAACAAAACAACAGTATAATCTCCGGTAAATTCAGGTTTGGTCTCATTGACAAGGACATCCTGGATATCAATCCGGTAATTGTATTTTTCGGTTAAAATAGTCTGAACGGCCAGTTTGATGCCGGGTACAAGCTCCATTTTAAGTTAAATTGGACGCAAAAGTAGTATTTGTTGTGTAGACTCTCTCAGCGTTATATTAACTTTGCGGGCGGAATCTGTGGATTATGCCAAAAAAGGAGATCATTTCGATAATAGATTTTTTTTATCCACCCTTCAGAAAGTTCGTCCCCTTACAAACATTTCGTTACGCGGCTTGTGGAGGCTTCAATACGACGCTTGATATCCTTGTTTTTTTTCTGGCTTACAATTTTATATTGCATAAAGAAGTACTTAATCTTGGGTTCATTTCCTTTAAGCCACATATCGCAGCCTTTATTATCTCATTTCTTATAAGTTTTCCAACTGGGTTTATGCTGATGCGGCATATCGTGTTTCCGGATTCAAACCTTCATGGACGAGTACAGCTTTTCCGCTATTTCCTGCTCGTACTGATCTGTGTTATTCTGAATTATTTCTTCATAAGGCTTTTCGTAGAGCACTTCCATTTATATCCTACAGTATCTAAAATTATCACGACTGCGATTGTGGTTTCCTTTAGTTACCTGACCCAAAAGAATTTCACTTTTAAAGCTGAAAGTCCAAAAATCTTGGATTAAGGCTCGGGTCTAATGCTTAAGGCAAAACACTGAATACTAAAGTATTGTTGAAGATTAAAGAAAGTTTTATGATTATTGGTGTTTGGATTTTTATTTCTATTTTCGGATAGTTGTATTTAAAGAAAACTTGAGCTTTGAGCTAAAAATATTCATTCTTAAAAAACCGATTTTGTCATGACTACTTCGCGCAGAAAATTTTTGAAAACAAGTGGATTATCTTTTGCTGCTCTTGCCATCGGATCGCATAAATTATTTGCTGCGGAGGATCCGGATGTTTTTCTTGGCCTTCAACTTTATACGGTTCGGGCTGATATGATTAAGGATCCCGCAGGTACCTTGAGAAAAGTAGCCAATATGGGTTATAAGTATGTGGAGCACGCCAATTATAAAGAGCGTAAATTTTATGGTTACAAACCCACGGAGTTCAAAAAATTGCTGGACGGATATGATCTTCAAATGCCAAGTGGTCACGTACAGATGTTACCAAATGACTACAGTTTCTCAAAACTTGAATTTGCAGATGCCTGGAAATATACGGTGGAAGATGCAGCCATTGCCGGACAGAAATATCTTATTTCTCCCTGGCTGGACGAAAGTCTCCGGAAGAATATGGATGATTTCAAGGCTTACATGGACGTATTCAATAAATCTGGAACATTGTGTCAGACCTTCGGAATGAAATTCGGATATCATAATCATGATTTTGAATTTACAACCAAGATTAACGGCCAGTTACTTTATAGCCTCATACTCGATAATACAGACCCGGCGCTGGTTGCCCAGGAACTCGATATGGGTAACCTGTATAACGGAGGTTTCAAAGCGATAGACGTAGCTAAAAAATATCCGGGCCGCTTTGAACTGATGCACGTGAAAGATGAAATTTTGGCCAAAAAAGGAAAAGAAAAATATGAAAGCACCATCCTGGGTAAAGGCATTGTGGGTACCAAGGAAGTTTGTGAAATCGGCCGTACTACCGGTGGCACCAAATACTTTATTATAGAACAGGAATCCTACCAGGGTATGCATCCGGTTGATAGTGCTAAAAAGGATTATGACATTATGAAAAATTGGGGATACGTTTAAGCCTAAAGCCCAAAGTCTAAAGCCTAAAACTATTAGGTTTGACAGCCAAATAAAATTAAACCCTCTCAGTTTTGAGAGGGTTTCTATTTTAAATCGAATCAAGGAATAGTTTTAGGCTTTAGGCTTAATAACGATAGTGATCAGCCTTAAACGGACCTTTCACCGGAATACCAAGGTATTCACTTTGAGTTTCGGTTAATTCGTCCAGCGTTACGCCGATCTTAGCAAGATGAAGGCGGGCCACTTTTTCGTCCAGTTGTTTTGGAAGAACGAATACTTTATTATCATAGCTTTTGTGGTTCTGCCAAAGTTCGATCTGAGCGAGTACCTGATTGGTAAAGGAATTACTCATTACAAAACTTGGATGACCCGTTGCACATCCCAGGTTCACCAACCGTCCTTCAGCCAATATAATCACATCCTTTCCGTCAATATTATAAATATCAACCTGTGGTTTAATGGTATCTTTCGTATGACCATAGTTGTCATTAATCCAAGCCATATCAATTTCAATATCAAAATGACCAATATTACAAACGATGGCTTTGTCTTTCAGCAAACGGAAATGTTTTTCCGTAATCAGGTCCCGGCAACCGGAAGCTGTTACAACGATATCCGCTTCTTTCACGGCGTCGATCATGCGCTTTACTTCAAATCCGTCCATCGCTGCCTGCAGAGCACAAATCGGATCGATCTCGGTTACAATTACTCTGCAACCCGCACCCTGTAAGGATTGTGCAGAACCTTTACCTACATCTCCATAACCACCCACAACAGCAACTTTTCCAGCCATCATCACGTCCGTAGCGCGGCGGATCGCATCCACAAGACTCTCTTTACAACCGTATTTGTTATCAAACTTTGATTTGGTAACTGAATCGTTTACATTGATCGCCGGCATGGGAAGTGTTCCCTTGGCAACCCTCTCATATAAACGATGAACACCTGTTGTAGTTTCTTCAGAAATTCCTTTAACATGTTGTACGAGCTCAGTATACTTATCCAAAACGATATTTGTCAGATCACCACCATCATCCAGGATCATATTTAGCGGACGATCGGTACTTCCGAAAAATAAAGTCTGCTCAATACACCAGTCGGCTTCTTGCAGGCTCTGTCCCTTCCAGGCAAATACACCAATACCAGAAGCAGCGATCGCAGCAGCCGCATGATCCTGGGTAGAGAAAATATTACAAGAACTCCAACGCACTTCGGCGCCCAGTTCGATCAGGGTTTCAATTAATACAGCAGTCTGAATAGTCATATGCAAGCAACCCGCAATGCGTGCACCCTTTAATGGTTTCAGTTTTCCGTACTCAGCACGTAACGCCATCAGTCCGGGCATTTCAGCTTCTGCTAAACGAATTTCTTTGCGGCCCCAGGCAGCCAGACTCATATCCTTCACCTTAAAGGGAAGGGTCAGATCAATATTTTTTGTTTGTGTAGACATGGAATTTGTTTTATGCCATAAAGATAGGTTTGTAGTACAAGAAGAGAGTAAATATCGTTAATTTTAGAATAAACAGTCATATATTCGTACTTTTAAGGAACAAATATGGTATATCGAATGCAAAAAGATGCCTTAAAAGAACAAGCCCCCCAGCCCGTTTTACCACTGGATGAAAAAGACAAAGCAATTCTTCGCTTTATACAATCCAATGCAAAAGCAACGATCAGAGAAATAGCAGCCAATGTGCACCTGAGCACGACACCGGTACATGAGCGTATTAAGCGAATGGAAGAAGAGGGTGTGATATTGCAATATGCCACTTTATTGAATCATACCAGGATCAATAAAGGGCTGATGGCTATCTGTTATATCTCATTGAAAGAACATAATAAAAGATCCGGTGGAAAATTTATTAAAACGATTTCTGAAATGTCGGAAGTGATCGAGTTTTATATTATCTCCGGTGCCTTTGATTTTATGTTGAAGATTGTGGTTGAAAACATGGACGATTATTACAATTTCCACGTGAATAAACTGGGTCAGGTAGATAATATTGCGCAGGTGCAAAGTACTTTTATCATGGGTGTAATAAAAGCAGGGCAGCCGGTGATCAGCTAGACTTCAACAAATCCGCTACCACTTTATCAATTGGAAGGCTCACCGAATCAGATGAAAAAGATTCCCAGGGGATAAAACGGAAGGTTTCTGTTTCTCCTGTTTTCCTGTATACTTCCATCTGGGCCTCATCGAAATCAAATAATCTGGTCCTCAGCGATACGCGGATTTCTTCCAATGCTTCCACCCGGTAATAGATTGAAATGATCTGATGTTCCGGATTAAAAGCGCTCATCTGAAAAAAATCAGTTGTGTACAGATGATCAGCTATCCGGACTTTAAGATTCATCTCTTCCATGAATTCGCGTTTTAAACAATCCCTCGTTCCTTCCCCGAGTTCAAGGCCGCCCCCCGGAAATTTAGTATACCTATTTCCACGGATGAATTCATCCGAAACTAATACTTCTTTATTATTCCCCTGAAGAATTCCATATACCCTTAAGTTAAACATATAAATGAAATTATTATATTGACAAAAAATCAACTTTAAACGGTAAAATTATAGCAGAACAAGAGATTGCAAAGCATACTAAAAAAATTTACAAAACCTGGTTCAATCAAGAAATAATCATCTGGCAAGCAATACCGTAATGTTGAAATTGTGACTTTTAATCCAGGCACATCAGATGCAAATAAACATATGGTGGATAAATCTTACAAATGCCGCCAATGTTGCCAATGTAACGGTGGATTATCCGGTAATAGTTTCAACCCTTCAAACATGAAGGGTTGAAACTGGTTAATAGTCTAAAAAAAGAGGGGAGTTATTGAGGTCCCGAGCAGATTCGAACTGCTGTAGAAGCTTTTGCAGAGCTCTGCCTAACCGCTCGGCCACGGAACCTTTTGAGATGGGCAAAAGTAGTATATTCGGACTAATTTGCCTAACAGATCCATATAAATGCAACGTATAGAAGAAAGTGAACTCATCATCAATTCCAGGGGCGCCATTTATCATCTCGACCTGCGACCGGATGAATTGGCACATAAAATTTTTCTGGTTGGTGATCCGGGCAGAGTACCTGTCGTAAGCAAATATTTTGACCGCGTAGAAATCAAACAACAGCATCGCGAATTCGTTTCTCATACCGGTTTTATTGGTTCTGAAAGATATTCGGTTATTTCTACCGGTATCGGAACAGATAATATTGATATAGTAATGAACGAACTGGATGCGTTGATTAATATTGATTTTTCTACACGTACTATCAAGCCAAACTTAACCCAGTTACAAATCATACGGCTGGGTACATCCGGATCCCTGCAAAAGGAAATTCCGGTGGATTCATTCGTTGCCTCTACGCACGGATTGGGAATTGACAACCTACTGAATTTTTACCGTATGGAACCAAGGGGGGCGGAACAGGATATCCTGCAGGCTTTCACGACGCATACCCAATTACATCAGCAATTCGCGTACCCGGCTATTGCTTCTGCATCCGGTTTTTTATTGAAACATTTCACAGATGGGTATCATACCGGAATTACGATCACTTGTCCGGGTTTCTATGGCCCTCAGGGCAGGATACTAAGGCTTGGGCTAAAACACCCCGATCTGATCGAAAGGATTGCCAGTTTTAACTTTGGACCTTACAGGATCAGCAATTTTGAAATGGAAACATCGGCCATTTACGGACTGGGAAGTATGCTGGGGCATCAATGCCTCAGCCTGAATGTGATCGTTGCCAACCGCATCAGTAAAACCTTTTCCACCAATGGATTGTTAGCAGTAGAACGGCTGATTGAAAAATCAATACAGACTATACGTTCCATACCGCATTAAATTTATCTTTGCACCCCATGAATATTCCATTTTTTAAATACCAGGGAACAGGTAATGACTTTATCCTTGTCGACAATCGCAGTAAAGCTTACTCTAATTTATCACAGAAAGAAATAGAACGAATCTGCGACCGGCGCTTCAGTATCGGGGCCGATGGGCTCATGATGCTTAATCAGAAAGACGGGTATGATTTCGAAATGAAATATTATAATTCTGATGGCAAAACAGGTTCTATGTGTGGAAATGGTGGCCGATGTATCGTACGATTTGCTTATGATCTCGGTATTCATAAAGAATCATATCATTTTTTAGCCAGCGACGGAGAACATGAGGCTGAAATCGAAACCGGTTCAGATATTATAAACCTGAAAATGAAAGATGTTCCAGGATATAAAGAGGAGGATGGGCATTTTATAGTCGATACCGGATCACCCCATTATATAAAATTTGTAGATGATGTGATGGACTTGGATGTGGTAAAAGAAGGTACTGCAATCCGCTATAGCGAGCCATTTGCGAAAGATGGAATCAATGTAAATTTTGTTCAGAATAAAGGGGAGGATGAGATTATTGTCAGGACCTATGAGCGAGGAGTGGAAGATGAAACTTATTCATGCGGTACGGGCGTTACGGCGAGCGCGCTGGTTTGTCACCACAATGAAGTAGGATATAACGATGTTACCATTGAAACAAAAGGTGGGAAACTGGTGGTAAAATATGACCGCAGTTATGAAAATAAATACACGAATATCTGGCTCTGCGGTACAGCTGAAAAATCTTTCGAAGGAAAAGTGGATGTGAAACTTTAAAATTCCAAAACTTGAAATTTGCGCCTTATCTCGGCATCGCTGCTGCTTTGCTTCTGATCATATTTTGTTTTACCCCCTGGGCTTATTATCCCGACCTGCATCAAAATTTTACTGGTTTTTACTCCAAGGGAAATAATTACGGTAAGCCGGGTATCGCATTTATTTTCCTTAGCGTCTGCTCCATTATATTTTTCCTAATTGCGAAATTATGGGCCAGGCGGGCAAATCAATTTACTGCAGTATTGATTTTCGCATATGCATTGAAAACTTATTTTCTTTTTGCAGCCTGCTACATGGGTACCTGTCCCCAAATAAAAAGCGGCCTTTGGGGCGTGTTAGGATTTTCAATCATGATTCTCATCTGCAGTTTACTTTCTAAGGCAGAAATTAAAGCCGAAAATTAATAGTGTCCCTGAATCAGTCTCGCAATTGCAAAAGCACATCCAGCTGCAATAGCGCCGATCATCATTACGCGGAATGCCCCGCCGATCTTATTAACACCGGTGAATTTACTTTTGAAGTACCCGAATATAAATAAACAGACCAGGGTAATGACTGTAGAAATTTTTAGTCCCTCAATGCCATTGGCAGCAAAGAAATAAGGGCTCAGCGGAATCAGTCCGCCAACGATATAAGAAAAGCCAATATTAAAAGCACTCTTGGCAGCTCGTTTTGGATTGGGTTTTTCAAGTCCGAGTTCATACTTCATCATCAGTTCTACCCATTTCTCTTTATCCTTACTTACTTCTTCCACGGCCTGGTTCTGAATTTCATTGCTAAGACCCAGCGAAGAGAAAAAAGTTTTGAGTTCCTGTTTCTCAACTTCCGGAACCGTTTCAACTTCTTCGTATTCCCTTTTCATTTCCGAATTATAATGATCCACTTCGGTTTTACCAGCCAGGTATCCACCCAAACCCATCGCAATAGAACCAGCAGCTATTTCAGCCAATCCCGCAATTATGATGAGACTGGTATTTGAAACAGCACCACTCAATCCGGCAGCCAGAGCGAAAGGAACGGTGAGTCCGTCGGACATGCCGATCACAATATCGCGCAGTGTTTCCGCACTGATCATATGTTCTTCCCGATGTATTTGACTTTTGTTGGTTACAGGCAGATCAATATTTTCCGGATTCACCATAAAAATTTATAATAATTTAATGGATTTCTATTTTTATTTCAGGATAGCCAGACTGTCCTCTATAATCTCCAGGCATTCATCCATCTGTGATTTGTTGATTGCTAACGGAGGTGCAAATCTGATTTTATTTCCATGAGTTGGTTTAGCAAGCAATCCATTTTCTTTTAGTTCCATGCAAAGTTCCCAGGCTGCTTCCGGACGGGTTTGATGAATCACAACCGCATTCAGCAGACCCTTTCCCCTCACTGTTTCGATAAAAGGAGACTGAATGGATTCCAGGCCCTTTCTGAAATAAGTCCCCATCAGCGCCGCGTTCTCAGCTAAATTTTCTTCTTTCAAAACCTTCAAGGCCGTTATGGCCACTGCGCAGGAAAGGGGATTACCTCCATAAGTTGATCCATGTTCTCCAGGTTTAATCGTGAGCATGATTTCATCATCTGCCAGCACTGCAGAAACTGGTAATACGCCGCCACTTAGTGCTTTTCCAAGAATCAGAATATCAGGCCGCACATTTTCATGATCGCAGGCCAGCATTTTACCGGTTCTTCCCAGACCTGTCTGAATTTCGTCCCCGATAAATAAAACATTCGCCTGCTTGCAATATTCATAGGCCTTGCTCAGGTATCCTTCATCCGGAACCACTACGCCTGCTTCACCCTGAATGGGTTCCATAAGCACTGCGGTGACTTCCTTGTTCTGTAATGCTCTTGCCAAAGATTCCAGGTTATTGTAAGGAATCAGGTCGAAACCTGGCATATAGGGTCCGAATCCGGTGTAAGAACTTGGATCACTGCTAAATGAAATAACCGTACTCGTACGTCCATGGAAATTATCTTCAAAAACGATGATGCGGGCTTTGTTTTCCGGAATACCTTTTACTTCATAACCCCAGCGCCTGGCGAGTTTGATGGCTGTTTCCACTGCTTCCACACCTGTGTTCATCGGTAAAACTTTATTATATCCAAAATACTGAGTAATAAAGTGTGCGTATTCAGCAAACTGATCATTGTGAAACGCACGGGAAGTGAGCGTGAGTTTTTGAGCCTGCAGAATCAGACTGGCAATTATTTTCGGGTGACAATGACCTTGGTTCAAAGCCGAATAACCGCTCAAAAAATCGTAATATTTTTTCCCATCCACATCCCAGACGTAAACGCCCTGCCCACGTGAGAGCACAACCGGTAGGGGATGATAATTATGCGCGCTAAACTGGTTTTCCAGTTCGAGAAAAGTATCAGTTGTATGAGAATCTATAGTCGCCATTTGCATAAAAAGTAAAAATTTAAAAGTAAAAATAAAAAACTAGAGAAAAGTCTTAGGCGTTAAGCGTACTATGGCTTCTTCGATGATTGAGTAAATCGAGATTGCCGGAAAGAAATGATATGGGAGTCAGCTGTGTAATAGATTGCAATATACAAAAAAGCTTAAAGTTGAAAGCGGAAAGTGTAAAGCTTATTTAACTTGTAATTTTTAAGATAATGACTGCCAACAGTCAGTTAATAAAATGCTGACTGGCATTTTCGAATTTAATCTCCGGTAGGGCTGATTTATTAAAAATCCCAAAAATAGTTGACCCACTTCCAGTCATTGAGGCATAAAGGGCTCCGGCCGTATATAACTGATCCTTTATTTTTTGAAGCGAGCGATAGGCCTCGAAAACCGGTATTTCAAAATCATTGTGAAGGGTTTTAATCCAGTCTTGAATGGGTTTCGAAATGCTTTCTTTCAAATTAAATTTTGGGGCAGAAGGCCTGATATTTGAAAAAGCCCATGCGGTATTTATTGAAATTTCCGGATGAACCAGCAGAAAAGAATATCCGGAAAGATCCACAGGGACTGGTTCCAGGATTTCTCCTCTTCCACTTGCAAAACAGGAAGCGGGCTGCATAAAAAAAGGACAATCACTTCCCAATTCCAAAGCGTATTCGAATAATTGGCCAGGTGGAATTTTAAGATCAAAAAACCGGTTAATCAGCTTAATGATTTCTGCCGCATCCGAGGATCCTCCACCCAGGCCGGCACCCATTGGAATCGCTTTATGCAGGTGGATTTCCAGTGACCTAATTTGAGAGTATTTATTTTTTAACAGATAATACGCTCGTAAAGCCAGGTTATCATCTGCACTTCCAGGGATCTTTAAACCGGTAAGAATGAGCCGGGTTTTGTTAGAAGGAATAATCTCCAGGGCATCGCG
>Ga0080027_10000857_pt1 | contig 12588 bp, 11 predicted proteins | sample OrgsoiDNA2013046_FD_70962 | JGI IMG/M metagenome (GOLD analysis project Ga0080027, IMG submission 70962) | Permafrost soil microbial communities from the Arctic, to analyse light accelerated degradation of dissolved organic matter (DOM) -... | ecosystem: Environmental > Terrestrial > Soil >... | reverse complement strand
TTCGTCGCGGTATTCTGCTGATACATCCCGTTTAGCCCGGTGGTGATATCCCATCCGTTGAAAGAAGGAAAATAATACTTCAGGTCATACACATAAGAATTCAGCTGAAGGAATAAACCGGGAACATCTGGTTCCTGCGGATGACTGTACTCCCGGCGCACGCTGCGTTCAAATCCGAGATTGACAGTCAACCTTCCTGCTCCCAGTGCAAAATTATTCGTAGAGTAAATATGGTATAGCTGTACATGCTGGTGCAATGGAGTGATTGCATAACTATGCAGTTCCTTATCTGAAACAACCGGACGATAGTTATCCGAATCCGTAATCTGTTTAGTAAACTGACGTGTAGCGGAATCGCGGCTTCCGTCAGGAATTTCCTGCAGATCATCGAACACGGATATATTCAGGTGTGAGTACCCGAAAGCCCGGTGCAGACCAATGGAAGCCGTGGCATCCGTTTCATTGAATGCCGTATTATATACCCTGCCATCAGCCCGGTCAGAATAATTACTCGCCTCTTTGTGAGATAAACGTCCCATCCACTCCAAACCATTTTTGGTTCCCTGCAACATCGCTGATCCACCGAAGAGACCGTTATTCGTTTGAAATTCTGCCTGAACATCTCCCTGAATTTTACCTTCCGGTGCAGGAGGTGTTGGGATCAGGTTCACAACGCCTGCCAGTGCATCAGAGCCATAAGTTAGGCTGGCCGGGCCCTTAATCACTTCTGCATGATCAACGCCATATTGATCCACTTCGATCCCGTGTTCATCTCCCCACTGCTGACCTTCCTGCCTTACACCGTCGTATAATGTCAGGATGCGATTATACCCCAGTCCGCGGATAAATGGTTTGGAAACGTTGGGACCAGTGGTGAGCTGCGTAACTCCGGGCAACTTTGAAATCGCATCGATGATATTGGTGCTCAGGTTCCCGACAATGTCTGCGTGACTCATGGTAACAATGGGCACTGGGCTGCGTTTAATCTGTGTTGCTTTCGACTGGCCCGTCACGACTACAGCGCTTTGTTCTGTGTACTGGAGACTTAATCCGAAATCCAAAACAGCTTTTTCTGAAATTGTTACATCCTTGATCTGGGTTGAATGGCCGATGGCGTGTGCTTCTACCAGGTAGGTACCTGACGGAAGATTGGCGAACCGGTATTTTCCGGATGCGTCCGCAACAACACCCAGTTTCAAATCTGCTATATAAACGGAAGCTCCCGGCAAAGGGTTACCTGAAGCACTGTCAATGACTTTACCTGAAAGCGTACCCAGGAATCCTGTGAAACTACGTTTCGAACTGGTTTGCGCCGATGAAATAAAATAAACACTGAATAAAATAAATAGTAAAAAAGTCTTCATTGAATCTGCTTATCTGTTTTTACAGGCTGACCTATAAATTGATTTTCTTAAAAACTAAGCACAGAATTCAGCAGGGGGTCCGCGGCTGTCAGTATGTGACTGGTAGGAAAAAACAAAGGAACTAAGTGGATCTGAAAAAATTAACGGAGCGGATGAAAGCAAAACCGGTTCTGTTGTTTGAATATCCGGAAGAAAAGGCGCCACAACAACGAGGTCATCAATATGGCAATGATACCCGGAAGCGGCAATCTGCTGAACCGGAAGGCTGGCCGAAGTTTGCGCATCTTTATGATTTGCGAGCAGGTCGTGTAAAAATCTTTTCGGTGTTACGCAAAAGGAAAACAATAGCAGGAAAAAGGCCGCAGAAAATTGTCGTATGGTTGGTGAATATTTCAGATTGCAAATTTAGTACGCCTAAGCCTAAAGCCTAAAACTTTTTTAATTGTTAATTATCAATTTATTTTTCATTCTCCAGTCAACCGTCAACCGTCAACTTAATTTATGTTCTCGATAATGCCCGCAATCCCCTGCCCCCCGCCTACACAAGCTGTTATGAGACCATATTTTTTATTCAGTCTTTTCATCTCGTGTGTAATCTGAATAGTCAGCTTTGCCCCGGTACAGCCCAAAGGATGCCCAAGCGCAATGGCGCCTCCGTTCTGGTTAACAATATCAGGATTCATTTCCAGTTTCCTGATAACAGCCAGAGACTGACTGGCGAACGCTTCATTTAATTCAACCAGGTCAATTTGCGACAAACTCATATTCGCCTGTTTGAGCGCCCTCGGAACGGCCTCCACCGGGCCGATGCCCATCACGCGTGGATGAACGCCGGCACTTGCGCAACTTATCAGCCTGGCAATGGGTTTTAATCCCAGCTTTTTTACCATGTTTTCGCTCATGACGATCACGAAAGCGGCCCCGTCGCTTGTCTGGGAAGAATTCCCTGCCGTGACTGAACCGCCCATTGCAAATACCGGTTTTAATTTAGCCAGCGCTTCCAGTGAAGTATCCTTACGCGGACCTTCGTCCTCATCCACTATATAATCCCTTTGTTGTTTTTTCCCGGCTTTATCCAGGTACACTTCCTCCACTTTGACGGGAAGTATGCCAGGTTTAAAATATCCCTCCTGGATTGCATGCAATGCCTTGATATGGGACTGATAAGAAAACTGGTCCTGGTCCTCCCGGCTTACCTGGTATTCCTTCGCCACTGCTTCTGCAGTAAGGCCCATATTCAAATAATAATCCGGATCTTCCGAAGCAATCGAAAAAGCAGGAACGACCTTCCATCCGGATGTTGGAACCATCGTCATACTTTCTGTACCACCAGCAATAATACATTCAGCCTGTCCGCTCCGGATCTTGGCCGTCGCAATCGCAATGGTTTCCAAACCACTCGCGCAATAGCGGTTAACCGTCATGCCCGGGACACCGATGCCAACGGCCCGAGCGGCAATGATACGACCGACCTGCAAGCCCTGTTCCGCTTCAGGAACTGCGTTACCAACAATCACATCGTCCACCTGTTTAGGATCCAACTGTGGAACCGAAGCAAGCAATCCCTTAATGACCGTAATGGCCAGGTCGTCGGGCCTGTAAAAACGGAACCCGCCCCTTTTCGATTTGGCCACGGCTGTGCGATAACCGGCAATGATATAAGCTTCCTGCATAAAATATAATTCTTGCCTATTCAAATATAAAATTCTTCAGGCAGTATCTCCTTATCCCAACTGTTAAAGTGTTTTATCTTTGCATCGCTTATGTACAAATGGCTTCGCTTCTTATTGTTTCTGCTTCCCCCGGAGTCTGTACACCATTTTTCGATGTTTGTTCTGAACGGGATTTCTGCTACCGCTCCAGGCCGTTATTTACTTCGGAAGGCTTTTTCTGTAAACGATGTTTCTCTCAAAAAATCCTTTGCCGGACTAAATTTTAAAAATCCGGTGGGCCTCGCTGCGGGTTTCGATAAAAATGCAGTTTACCTGCAAAGTCTCGAAACCCTTGGTTTCGGTTTCATTGAAATCGGAACCGTGACCCCGATAGCCCAATCCGGTAATCCAAAACCCAGGTTGTTCCGCCTTAAAAAAGATGTAGCCCTGATCAACCGTATGGGATTTAACAATCACGGAGTAGATATAGTTGTTGAGCGCTTAAAAAAATGGAAGGAGAAACCGGCTTCCTCGGGGAATCAACAGTTGCTGATCGGCGGAAATATCGGTAAAAATAAAATAACGCCAAATGAAAATGCCTTGCAGGATTATGCCATCTGTTTTGAAAAATTATTTCCCTGGGTGGATTATTTTGTAGTGAATGTGAGTTCGCCAAATACACCGGGTTTGCGGGAACTTCAGGAAAAAGAATCCCTTCGGAAAATTCTGATGGGAGTTCAGGAACTGAATAATAAACATCCGCAGCAAAAACCCCTGCTTTTGAAAATTGCGCCCGACCTGAGTTTTCCGCAATTGGACGACGTAATCCATTTGGCCCTGGAAATCAAACTCGATGGTCTGGTCGTCGCCAACACTACATTATCCCGCGCAGGACTCGTCAGCTCTTCTGAAAAATTGAAAAAGATCGGTGAGGGCGGGCTCAGTGGCCATCCACTACAAATAAAAGCCACTGAATTAATTCAGTACATCTCACAAAAAACAAATCATCAGATTCCTATGATTGGCTCAGGTGGAATTTTCAACTTTGTCGATGTAAAGGAAAAGATAGAAGCCGGTGCAGGACTGGTGCAGGTATGGACGGCATTCATTTATGAAGGACCCGGGTTGATGAAAAAAATTCTGAAAGTCTAATCTGATTTTAAAAAGTCTCCATCAACAATCAATAGTTTCACTTTATCGCCAGTACAGGAACGATGTGAACTCATATTGTCGGTTACCACATAACTCATTCCTCTTTTTAAAATAAACTGATCCCCATTTTCCTGTTCATTTACAACTTCTCCTTCAAGGCAATGAACAATATGTCCTTTATTACACCAGTGATCAGCCAAATATCCTTCTGAATATTCCACCATCCTGATTCTTAATCCGGGGTATTGAATTGTCTGCGAAACAACGATTCCTGATTTTCCATTATTTTCTGTTTTCGGAACATCGTTCCAATCAATTATTGAAAAAGGAATATTGTTCATATTTGATAACTTAAAGTAGTTTTAAAACACTCGCCGCTGCAACCGCTGCAGTCTCTGAACGCAAGCGATTTTCTCCCAGTTCTACTGCTATAAAACGATTATCCAGGGAGCGTTTTATTTCTTCATCCGTAAAATCTCCTTCGGGTCCGATGAGGATGAGTTGGGAAGAAAGATTCGTATTAATCATTTCACTCAGTCTTCTTTTTGCACCAGGTTCACAGTGTGCAATAAATTTCTGATCCGCCTGTACTTTCTCCACCCAGGGCAAGAAGTTTTGTGGTTCAAGCAAAACAGGCATCCATACCTGCTGCGATTGTATCAAAGCGCTTTCAAGAATGCCTTTCATACGATCCATCCGGAATTGTTGTTTTTCGGTGCGCGCTGATTTCAAAGGAATTATTTCTGAAATGCCGAGCTCGGTTGCTTTTTCAAGGAACCATTCAAAGCGGCTTGCATTCTTCAAAAGCGATAAAGCAATCTGAACGCGGCGTTTGGGTGGTTCCTGTTTTTGCTTTTCAATAATGCTTACGGAACATTTTTTTTTATTCGCTTCGCGAATTTTTGCAAGAACGGATAATCCATTCCCATCAGTTAACCGTAATTCCTCATTCGTTTGCATGCGTAGGACCTGAATGATATGCCTGGAAGAATTTTCATTCAGGGTAAATTCCTCCGGCATCGTCGCCAGGTGTGCGAAATAAAAGTAGGGACTGGCCATCCATTGAAGTTAATGAGAACGGGGACAGATTAGAACGGATCATCGTCGTTATAAGATATATCATTCATCTTACTTCCGGCCTGAATATAAAGTTTGGGACCTCCCTGCTCTTCCGGGGGTACGGGTTTCCAGTTACCTCCGGGAGGCAGCCCGTTGAAATCCGATCCTTCATCATCAATAAATTTCTGGATATGCAGGAGTGCGCGCAGTTTAATAGTTTCCAGAGAACCGTTCCTGTGTTTGGCAATTCGAACATGGGTTTCTCCTTTATTGCTTTCCCCGAATTCATTTGCAGTGATATCGTAATATTCGGGACGGTACAAAAACATAACCATATCTGCATCCTGTTCGATGGCACCGGATTCACGCAGGTCACTCAGCTGGGGCATTTTATTGCCTTCTTTTCTTTTTTCAACTTCACGACTCAATTGTGAAAGGGCAATAATAGGCACCTGCAATTCTTTGGCGAGTCCTTTCAGGTCACGGGATATTTTACTGATCTCCTGTTCGCGGTTGCCATTTCTATTCTCATTGGTTCCACTCATCAGCTGCAGGTAGTCGATGATGATCAGGCCGACATTGTGTTTATTTTTCAGTCTCCTGCATTTGGCGCGCAGTTCAAAAATATTCAGGGCGGCGGAATCATCAATGAAAATGGGTGCCTGTGCCAGTCGTTGAATTCCTTTGGCATAAAGTTGTTTCATTTCATGCTCTTCCAGTTTGCCGCGTGAGATTTTTTCTAGCCAGATTTCACTTTCTGCGGAAAGGATACGTTGCACAAGCTGGCTGGCGCTCATTTCCAGGCTAAAAAAAGCAATGGGCGTGGGCTTGGTCGGATGTAATGCCGCATTCCTGGCCAGGTTTAGAGCAAAAGCCGTTTTACCTACTGAGGGACGGGCAGCCAGGACGATGAGATCGGTGGGTTGCCATCCGTATGTGATACGGTCCAGTGAACTGAAACCAGAAGGCACGCCTGAGATATCGTCATTCTTGTGGCGCAGGTCTTCGATGCGTTGAATGGTTTTAACCAAAACCGTATCAATACTGTCAAAATTTTTACGCAGGTGATTATTGGTGATTTCAAAAAGTTTCGATTCAGCGTCATCCAGCAGGTCAAAAACATCCGTACTGTCCTCGTAGGAATCGCTAATAATTTCACCTGAAATACGGATCAGTTCACGTTGAATGAATTTCTGCAGAATGATACGCGCATGGGCGTCAATATTAGCGGCAGACACAACAGAATTCGTCAGGCGTGTGATATAGTAAGGTCCGCCCGTCATCTCCAATTCTTCCCGGAAACGGAGTTCTTCAACCACCGTGAGCATGTCTATCGGCTGGCTTTTCTGGGCCAGGGATTGCATAGTCTGGTAAATACGTTGGTGGCTTTCCGTGTAAAAACATTCCGGTTTCAGGATTTCAATCACTGTATCAAAGGCCGTTTTCTCGAGCATTATGGCACCAAGCACCGCCTCTTCCAGTTCCCTGGCCTGGGGAGGTACTTTTCCATACATCATTGTACTGATATCGATCGGCGATTTACGCCTTAGCTTCCGGTCTTTGTTCAAATTGGTGAGCTCCATGGATCCGCTTGAAATTGTTATGCTACTATTATGTAAATGTTACCAAATGATTTCGGGAGGGCGAATATAAAGCCCATTCATTCCGGTAAATTGTGTTTTCATTTTTTTATTTTATTAAGCTCCAATGCACAGTTTTATTAACAGGTTTTCAGTGCTTATGCACCAATTCAGAGGGGCTATCCACAATTTAAAAAAGTTTTTCGCTTTCTGTCGAACGAAATACACACTTCCTGTGCACAAAGATTTATAAGCAAATATTTTGTTAAGTAAAAAAGAAAACATTAACCCGAAATAAAAAAATCCCGTGGTTAGTTGTTGTTGGTATCCTTTGGTTTCGGCGGGGTCACCGGTTTTGTGTCAGGTTTATTTTGGGGTGTAGTTGTTTTTGGAACCGGATGACCATTACCGGGATTATGATTCGTTGCAGGTCGTCCCGTAGTTTGTGCCGGATTTACGGGTGGATGCTGTGTTGCAGGATTGTTTGGAACGGGACGCGTATTGCCGGGATTCTGATTATACTGATTTAACCTTTTGTCATTCAGATTTGGATTTGACGGTCTTGTGTTGTTTGCCGGCTGATTGTTTGTCGGCGGATTGTTTGTCGGCGGATTGTTTGTCGGCGGATTGTTTGTCGGCGGATTGTTTGCCGGTGGATGAATTACGGGTTGATTATTTGCCGGTTGATTATTCGGCGGCTGGTTATATGCGGGGTTTGCTGTTACAGGTCTTGGGTTATTTATCGGTGGATTATTCACGGGCTGATTATTGGCCGGTTGGTTATATCCGGGATTTTGCGTTGCAGCTCTTGGATTAGTTACCGGTGGATTGTAAGACGGATTCTGTGTAGCAGGCCTTGGATTAGTTACCGGTGGATTGTAAGACGGATTCTGTGTAGCAGGTCTTGGATTAGTTACCGGCTGATTCGATGGATACTGAGTAGACGGACGCACATTGTTAAAAGACTCATACCTGGCCGGGGCCGGTGCTGAAGGTCTTCCAGATGCGTCATTACGTGCAGCGGGTGTAGCGCTTACTCTAGGCTGATAGATTTGATATTGTGAACCTGAAATTCTTGCACCCGGTGTACTGGATTGTCTCAACTGCACGGGTGTAAAATTATTCCCGCTATATCTTCTTACTTCATTTGGATCGGGTCCCGGCGCGTAAGTGTACCGTGCCCTATTCGTTCCACTATAATTGTTGATGATCGTGGTATTATTAATAATGGTGACGTTACGGTTTCCTCCGACATAGTAATTATGCCAGTTGGGATTTCCCATATACTGACGGGGTACAAAGTTCCAATAATTCGCAGGCGGATTATAATTGCTCAGCGCAATATCCACTGAAACACTTGGTCCCAATGGTGCCCATCCATAATAATCCCCGCCACCACGCCAGCTCACCCAGGCCGGTGCCCATTCGCTGCCGGGTACCCACATCCAGCCGTAACCGTTTTCATAAAACCAGCGGCCATAGTGGAACGGAGCCCAGCCCCAATTGTAATTGGAGGCCCAGGTCCATCCGGCATCCGTATAGATCCAGTTTCCGTTGCTGGCATAGGGTTGGAAGTCCGGTCCCGCGTTCGGGCTCCAGACATATCCATAACCTGGATAGTTTATCCAGTTGCCATAAGGTGATAACTGGTCGTAAAACGACTGGTATGAAACGTCTTCAACCGGCGCTGGTGCCGACTCATAGGAATCTGACTGAACTACAGTTACAGGACCGCAGGAAGCGATCAATAAGCTGGCTGACAATATGAAGTAGATGTTTTTCATGTGTTCAATTTTCTTGGTTAATTCCACTTAGTTGGAGGGATTGAACGGTTGAAAGTATATTCATTAGTAAACGATTAACATAAAATTATAGTCTTTTAAGCGAAAATCAGGCCGGGGAGTCTGTTTGTCGCTGGCCAACGGCCAACGATCAAAAAAACTATCTTTGCCGCTCAAGATTTTTCCTTCCATGACCATCAGCTACAACTGGCTTTGCGACTATTTCCCGGATAACCTTTTACAAAAACCAAATCCTGAACTGGTTTCACGCATACTCACTTCCATCGGACTCGAAGTGGAAACACTGCATCCTTATTCCTCTGTTCGCGGTGGTTTGGAAGGACTTGTTGTAGGTGAAGTGATCTCTGTTGAACCCCATCCCAATGCGGACAAGCTGAAGATCACCCAGGTAAACATAGGTTCCGGAGAAAAACTGCAAATTGTTTGTGGCGCAGACAATGTAGCCGCCTCGCAGAAAGTAGTGGTTGCCCTGGTTGGATCCACCCTTCATAGGGAATCCGGCGAATCCCTGCAGATCAAGGCTGCAAAAATACGTGGTGTGGAAAGTGCCGGCATGTTATGTGCCGAAGACGAAATCGGTCTCGGAAAAAATCATGCAGGCATCCTGGTATTACCCGAAAACCTGCGACCGGGCATGGCCGTAGCTGAATACTTTAAACCCTACACAGATTTTATTTATGAAATCGGACTTACGCCCAACCATATGGACGCGATGAGTCATATGGGCGTTTCCCGGGATATATGCGCTTTTCTATCGCACCAGGACAAAAAAGATTACCGGGTAAAATTGCCGACCCCTCCCCAATTTATTTCTGATAATAAGGGTCCGGAAATAAAAGTATCACTGGAAAATCACAAAGATTGTGGCCGTTATTCCAGTCTAACGATGACGGGCATACGCATTTCAGAATCCCCGAAATGGATGCAGGACAAACTGAAATCCATCGGCATCCGTCCAATCAACAATGTAGTGGACATCACCAATTTTGTATTACAGGAAACCGGCCAGCCCCTGCATGCTTATGATGCCAACGAAATAAAAGGAAATAAAATTATTGTCAAAAACCTGCCTGCGGGAACACCCTTCATCACGCTCGACGAAAAAGAAAGAAAACTGGATGCAGAAGATCTGATGATTTGTGACGGGGAGGGTCCGTTATGTATCGCGGGTGTTTTTGGCGGATTAAACAGCGGAGTAAAAAACACGAGTACGGACTTGTTTTTGGAATCTGCCTGGTTCAATCCTTCCTCCATCCGAAGAACTTCATTCCGTCATGGCTTACGCACGGATGCCGCCATTCATTTTGAAAAAGGAATGGATATTTCAGGAACCGTGAATGCCCTGAGAAGGGCAGCCAGTCTGATTCGCGAATATGCCGGTGGAAAAATCAGTTCTCCTGTCGGAGATCAATACCCCGATCCGTTTCCTAAAACACAAATCATTCTTAAATATCATTATCTGAAAAAACTCAGCGGAAAAAATTATCATTCCGTTGCAGTAAAAAATATATTGCTGGCACTTGGGTTCGATATTCTTCGCGAAGGATTGGACGACCTGCTGATTGCAGTCCCATTTCATAAACCGGATGTGCAACAGCCGGCGGACCTGGTAGAAGAAATCATGCGTATCGATGGATACGATCATATTGAAATACCTGCGAATATCAATATCTCGCCATCGATTGAAGCCGGCCGGGAGCCTGCGGCGATGCAGGAAAAAATAACAGGATTCCTGGTGGGCAGTGGTTTCCATGAAATCTTTACGAACTCCATTTCCAACAGCGCTTATTTCAGTGAAGCAGAGCTGGAAACGGCGGTGAAGATGATAAACAATCTGAGCGCCGATCTCAATATCATGCGTCCCTCCCTGCTGGAAACCGGACTGGAAAGCGTTTCATGGAATATCAACCGGAAAAACAGCAACCTGCGATTTTTTGAATTTGGAAAAACATATGAAAGCAGCCAACCTGGCCAGTATGCAGAGATCAACCACTGCTGTCTTTATCTGACAGGAAACCTGCATTATGAAAGCTGGAAGGGCAAACCGGTCGGCGTTGATTACTATTACCTAAAAGGAATTTGTTCCGCGATATGTATCATGGCCGGGATAAAGGGCAAAAATCTGAAGGCAAACCATCCGAAACTGGCGGGCGGATTGGAATTCAGACAGGAAGAAAAGATTATTTTAGTCGCCGGCGAAGTAAAAAGCGCCATTTTACAAAAATTCGATATTCGTCAACCGGTATTTTTTGCAGATATTTATTGGGATAATCTCCTGGATCTGGCCGGTGAAAACAGCATTGTCTTTTCAGAATTACCTAAACAGGTAACTGTAAACCGTGACCTGGCGCTGATTGTAGAGAAATCCCTCCCCTTCGAAACGATTGAAAATGCAGTTTATAACATTGGTTTGCAGAAATTGCACGGGGTTCAATTATTCGATATTTTTGAAAGTGAGAAGTTGGGAACGGATAAAAAATCCATGGCCATCAGCCTTACTTTCCTGGACAATGAAAAAACCCTGACAGATAAGGAAATTGATGGGATGATGAACCGGGTTATGAAAACTGCAGAAGAAGAATTAAAAGCCGAAATCAGGAAATAAGATCTATCAACCAATCAAAAAAACTTTTTCATGACGCAACCGGAAATTCAGTTGAAAAGAGTGCATGAAAAAATTCTATTATTGCTGAAGCAACACCAGGCTTTACAAAAAGAGAATGAGCACCTGAAAGAGGATCTGAAAAAAATGCAGGTTCGGGGTGAAGTCCTTTCACGGGATGCGGAAAAATTCCGTCATCAGGCAGAAGTTTTAAAGTTGTCGGGCAGGGGTTTGGAAGAACCAGATAAAAAAATGCTTGAGAAAAGATTAAATCAATACGTCAGGGAAATTGATAAATGCATCGCCCTGCTGCAGGAATAACCCTATTTCAGATGCGCTTTACGAGGCGCATTTTCATTTCATCTGCTCCCTGTGAAACTTCGAGGCTGTAGACGCCATACGGAAGTTCGTCCAGGCCTTCCCAGTTAAGAAACTGCTGACCGAAATCGAGCTCTTTCTGCATAATGCTGCAGATCGCGCCGCTGTCGTCCTTTAAAACTGCTTTCAATAAAGATTTCTGTGTCTGATTGATCTCCAGGCTTAGCCGATCAATGAAATTAGAAGATTTGATTTTCAGGAACATAGGTACTGGATTTGGATACTGAATTAAGAAACGTTTTCAGCGGGAATAGATTGTAAGAAAACTTAACTTTACCCATACAATCGTCAGCCTGCTGGTATTTTTAAAGTTAAAACAAGAATTCGAGACATGCAAGAGCTTATCCCAATTAATATCGTAATCGGCGACCGGAGCTATAGGATCCGGATAAAACCTGAAGATGAAGGCGCTGTAAGGAGCACTTTAAAGACTATTAACGATAAAATCATCGAATTCAAAACACAGTTTGCGGGTAAAGACATGCAGGATTATGCTTCCATGGTGATTCTATGGTATGCTACCCAAATCAATCCCCAATCCGGGAATGACAGCTCCCCGGAATTTACGGCCACTCTCGATAAACTGGAAGAACAGCTGGATAAGGTTCTGGGCTAGTTCCGACACCTACCCCTTCTGAAAAAACACTATCTTCGCAACCCATCCCCATGCGGATGATAAAAATATGATTTTGAACATTCTAAACTCAAGTTTCCATGGATTCAACCGTGTTATACATAATAATTGCTGTCATATGCCTTGCCATTGGAGTGCTGGCGGGTAAATTTATTTTTTCAAAAGACACACGCAAGCAAATAGAAGATGCCAATCAACAATCACAAAAAATCCTTTCAGAGGCACAACTTTCCGCCGAAAACCTAAAAAAAGAAAAACTGCTGGAAGCCAAAGAGCGGTTTGTTCAGCTGAAATCAGAACACGAAAAGGAAGTATTGGAAAGAAACCGCAGACTGGCAGATACAGAACTTCGGACAAAACAGAAG
>Ga0080027_10000855_pt1 | contig 12629 bp, 9 predicted proteins | sample OrgsoiDNA2013046_FD_70962 | JGI IMG/M metagenome (GOLD analysis project Ga0080027, IMG submission 70962) | Permafrost soil microbial communities from the Arctic, to analyse light accelerated degradation of dissolved organic matter (DOM) -... | ecosystem: Environmental > Terrestrial > Soil >... | reverse complement strand
TCGGCTTTCTGATCAACGGCCTTTTCAGAACATCGATCCCCAAACCGGTGTCCGGTTTTATCGGCTCGTTCATGATACTGGCTTCCTTTATCCTGAGTCTGCTGATTTTCTTCCAGGTGAAGCAGGAAGGTTTTCATCCCGTTACGGTCACCCTTTTCCAGTTCATACAGGCGGGTAAACTCAGCATTCCGTTTGCTTTCCTCGTTGATCCGCTCTCCACTTTATTTTTACTCATCATCACCGGCGTCGGTTTCCTGATTCATTTATATTCCACCGGTTATATGCACGATGAGTCTGCGCCGGACTATGCCAAATATTTCAGTTACCTCAACCTCTTTGTTTTTTCCATGCTGCTCCTGGTGCTGGGGGCAAACTTTGTCATCCTCTTCATCGGATGGGAAGGCGTTGGTCTCTGTTCTTATTTATTGATCGGGTACTGGTTTAAAAACCTCGATTTTGGAAGCGCTGCGAAAAAAGCCTTTGTTATGAACCGCATCGGGGATTTTGGTTTCCTGATCGCCCTGTTTGCCATCATCAGTCAGTTTGGATCTGTTACATTCAGCGAGGTATTTGCGCAGGCGCACAATGCTTCTCCCAAATTCATTACAGCCATCACCTTATTATTATTTGTGGGTGCCACTGGCAAATCTGCCCAGATTCCCCTGTACACCTGGCTGCCTGATGCCATGGCCGGCCCTACACCGGTGTCGGCCCTGATCCATGCGGCCACGATGGTCACAGCAGGAATTTATATGATTGCACGCAGTCATGTATTGTATGATATGGCGCCGGTGAGTCAGACAGTTGTCGCCATTACCGGATCGGCAACCATTATTCTGGCAGCACTGATCGCCGTAAAACAAAACGATATAAAAAAAGTACTGGCTTACTCTACGGTGAGTCAGCTGGGATATATGTTTCTCGGGCTGGGCGTTGGCGCATATACCGAAGCGGTTTTTCATGTACTCACCCATGCATTCTTCAAAGCCCTTTTATTCCTCTGCGCGGGATCCGTGATTCATGCCATGGGCGGGGAACAGGATATGCGCAAGATGGGCGGATTGAAAAAATCCTTACCCATTACCCATTTTACTTTCCTGATGGGTTGCTTGGCCATATCCGGTATTCCGCCATTCTCCGGTTTCTTTTCCAAAGACGAAATCCTGACGGCGGCCTATGCCAAAAATCCCATTTACTATATTATAGGTGTAAGCGGAGCAATGATCACTGCTTTTTATATGTTCCGTTTATATGCCACTACTTTTCTCGGAAAGTTCCGGGGCACGGAACAACAGCAGCATCACCTGCATGAAAGCCCGGCTTCCATGACCATCCCCCTGATCGTGCTGGCTTTTGGGGCCGTGTTCGGCGGGTTCCTGGGCATACCGGAACTGTTTGCGAAAAATGCCAACTGGCTGGGCAATTTCCTGTCGCCCGTGCTGGATACCGGCGGGCCTGTTGCAGAAATCATGCAGATGTCAGCATCCACTGAATGGATATTGATGGGCATTTCCACCATACTGGCCTTGTCCATGGTCTTATATGGATTGAATCGGTTCAGTAAAAAACCGGAACTGGGAGAGCCTGTTGGATTCGGGAAATGGATGCGCGATAAATTTTACGTGGATGAAATTTATGATACGCTGATTGTAAAACCCCTCAATGCCCTGGCTGACTTTTTTAACCAGGTTATTGAAAAAAGAGTCATTGACGGACTGGTCAATGGCACGGGACGGGTGGTGCAGTACAGCAGCCGGCAGCTGCGTTATCTGCAAAGCGGACAGGTAGGTGGATACGTGCTGCTGATGGTTATCGGGATGGTGATATTATTTGTTGTGCAATTGTTTCTGAGAAAATAAAAAATATGATTCCTGTTTTACTCATCGGGATTCCGCTGCTGGCGGGGCTGATCGGATTCGCGCTGAAGGATGCTGCTGCAAAAAGCTGGGCATTGTTTGCTTCACTCCTGGTATTGGGGGTGTCGCTGGCGGGCATTTCTATGACCGATAGTCCGCAACTCCATTTCAGCATCCCCTGGATGGGCTCCCTGGGAAGCCGGTTTGCGGTCGGTCTGGATGGAACCGGTCAGATCCTGTGTTTATTGACGGCGCTTGCTTTTCCCATTATTTTTATTTCTACCTGGAAGGAACCGTATAAAAACGCACACAATTTTTTTGGACTGATGTTATTGTCGCAGGCCGGACTGATGGGCGTTTTTCTTGCCACCGATGCCCTGTTATTTTATTTCTTCTGGGAACTGGCCCTGATACCCGTTTATTTCCTGGCATCGCAATGGGGTGGGGAAAAACGGATTGCTGCTACTTTTAAATTCTTCATATATACATTCCTGGGTTCCCTGATGATGCTGATCGGGATTATCTTTATTTATTTCCATACAAAAAATCATTCGTTTGCATTAACTGCTTTTTACGATGCCCATTTACAGATAACGAATGAAACCCAGTCCTGGTTATTCTGGTTCATCTTCATTGCCTTTGCGGTGAAGATGCCGATTTTCCCCTTCCATACCTGGCAGCCGGATACCTATGAGCAATCTCCTACCGCGGTAACGATGGTGCTGAGCGGACTCATGGTAAAAATGGGCGTATTCGGGGTGTTGCGATGGCTGGCGCCTGTGTTGCCGATGGGCACATATATGTGGGGGGATACGGTTTCCACATTATGTATTATCGGGATGATTTATGCATCGCTGATCGCGATGCGCCAGGACGATCTGAAAAGGATGGTCGCCTATTCTTCCATTGCACATATCGGATTGATGTGCCTGGCCATATTTGCCATCACGGAAACCGGCATCCAGGGCGTCATGATCCAGATGTTCAATCATGGAATTAATATCATCGGATTGTGGATCGTGGTATTCCTGATCGAGAAACAATTTAAGACCCGCAAAATCAGCGAGCTCGGCGGACTGGCCGGAAAAGCGCCTGTGCTGACCATCATGCTGGTCATCATCACCCTGGCCAATATCGCATTGCCCCTGACCAATGCATTCATCGGTGAATTTTTAATGTTCAGCGGCATTTATTCATCCCGGGTGACTGCCTATAATATTGTATTTGTAGTGACAGCGGCGACCACGATTATTTTGTCGGCCGTTTATATGCTCAATATGGTGCAACGTGTTTTTTACGGACCCACCAACACGGTGACCGATAAAGGGGTTGATATCAGTCCGGGTGAAAAAGGGGTACTTGGATTTATCGTGGTATTAATATTGGTCTTCGGCGTGTATCCAGAACCCCTGTTCCGGCTCACGCAGGAAGCGGTGGATTTGCTGATGAAAAAAATGTACTTTAAACCCTAAAGAAAGAAGGATCCAGGATATGAATTCGATTATTACATCGGCGGTTTTAGGAGTGATCATGATGTTCAGCGGAATTATCCTGAAGAAAAATGCTTCCATCGTATACGTTGCGATCGCGGGAATCGGGATATTGCTGATCATGGGCATGCTGGAAATGAGCGGGTATCATTTTTTCCCTGTAGATACCCGCGGCATGCTTTATTTTGACGTGTTCGGACTCCTGTTTAACTGTATCGCTTTTGCATGCACCCTGGTATATTTCCTGCTGAATGGCCGGGACCTGGCTGCCATCGGGAATTACCCCGGTGATTATTTTGCCCTGATCTTTTTCGTACTCTGTGGTGTTTCCATCGCCAGCTCCTTCAACAACCTGCTCATGCTGTTTATTGGAATTGAAATCATATCCATTCCGCTGTACATACTAACGGGCAGCGACAAACGAAATTTAAAAAGCAATGAAGCCTCCCTGAAATATTTCCTGATGGGTGCCTTCAGTACGGGCATCATGCTGCTGGGCATTGCGTTTTTATACGGGGCCAGTGATAAAGGAAGTTTTTTCCTGGACGACCTGGCCCTGGGCAAATCCGCCGGCTCGCCGATGATGATGACGGGCCTTATCCTGATCATGACATCCCTGGCCTTTAAAGTATCTGCGGCCCCTTTTCATTTCTGGACGCCGGATGTGTATGACGGGGCGCCCACGGTGGTTACCTCATTTATGGCCACCATTGTAAAAGCGGGGGCATTCATTGCATTCATCCGTTTGTTTAATGATGCGTTTGGCGAAATGAAAATCCAATGGCAGATTTTTATCGCCATCATAACCGTTTTCACTCTCTTCATTGGAAACATAACAGCCGTTTTCCAGCAAAGCGTAAAGCGTATGCTGGCCTATTCGAGCATTGCCCAGGTTGGATTTATGCTTTTCTCCCTACTTGGACTCAATAACCTGGCTAAAGAGGGGATCATTCTTTACAGTGCGGTATACAGCCTGTCAACAATCGGTTTATTTGCCATCCTTGTAAGAATGAAGGATTTAAGTTTTCAGGGATTTAACGGACTGGCCCGGCAATATCCGGTGGTCGCTTTTACAGCCACCATCTTTTTATTATCGCTGGCCGGTATTCCGCTCACAGGTGGTTTTATGGCGAAATACTATATGATCGCTTCTGTGATGCAAACGGGCCAGTATCTGTGGCTGGTGATTTTTGCCCTGCTTTGTGCTGCCGTGAGTGTGTTCTATTATTTCCGGGTGATCCAGGCCATGTATTTTAAAGAGGGTGCTGAACAGCAACTGGAATTGAGTGCCGGCTTTAACGGAATGCTGATCCTGCTGGCGCTGATCATCATTTTATTAGGCATATTTCCACAGGTACTGATTAACCGCTTATACATTATTTATAACTGATGCCAGATTGGCGGGGGGAAACAGGTGAAGAATCTTTACATTAGCTGAAGCATTCCAGCACCATGAGATTACGCGATGTTCTTTCGCTTGCCTTCCGTACGGTCAGAAGTAATAAACTCAGGACCGGCATTACGGTTACCATCATTGCATTCGGTATTATGGCCCTGGTGGGGATCAATACGGCGATCGATGCGATGAAACAAAAATTCTCAGAAAGCTTCGCTTCCATGGGGGCCAACGGATTTACGATCCGTTATAAGGACTACCGCTTTTTTGGGCGGGGCAACCGGCCCGGACCTGTTTCCAAGGAGAAAAAAGGGGAGCAGAAAGACAAGGTTTCCAACACGAAGATTCCCATTACCAAAGAACAGGCAGAACTATTTAAAAAGAACTATCAGTTTCCATCCATTGTATCCCTTAGCGTTCCCGGGGGGGAAAGTAATATCATTTCGATGGGCGGCGATAAAACCAATCCGACCGTTCAGGTAACGGGGGGCGATGAAAATTATATAGACATCAATGGCTATGATCTGAGTGCCGGACGTTCATTAAATGATCTGGACGTACAATCCGGCCGGAATGTGTGTGTGATCGGGAGCGACCTGGTGAATAAATTTTTCAGGGGCAATCCGGACCGTGCCCTGGAAAAAATCATCAAAATCAATGGAATTCCTTTCCGGGTGATCGGCACCCTGGAATCCAAAGGGTCCAGTATCGGCCGCAGTATGGATAACGTCGCGATCACCTCCTATAATAATGTAAGAAGGTTCTTTATGAGTGGGATGTCCACGCCATTCAATCCAAATCCGGGATTTTCCTTCACCATACAGGTTAAAATTCCGGATGTAAAGCAGATGGACGATGCGATGGGGGAAGCGGATGGGGTATTTCGTCCGATCCGGAGAATCCAGACCACCGATGCCAGCAATTTTATCCTGGATAAAAGTGACCGGTTTGTGCAGGAACTGTTGTCAAACCTCTCCCTGATTACGGTTTGTGCCGTCGTGATTGGCAGTATTACCCTGCTGGGCGCTGCTGTCGGACTGATGAATATCATGCTGGTTTCAGTCACAGAAAGAACCAAGGAAATCGGGTTGGTAAAGGCCATTGGTGGGAAGAAAGCAAGCATTCGTCAGCAGTTCCTGTACGAATCCATCATCATCAGTCTGCTGGGTGCGGTGTTTGGAAGTTTGCTCGGCATCGTGATCGGGAATGTTTTTTCACTGGTTTTAAATACCGGATTTGTATTTCCCTGGATATGGCTCATTCTTGGAATGGCCATCTGCACGGGCGTCGGCATACTGGCCGGATTATATCCATCCATTAAAGCGTCCCGGTTAAATCCCATACAGGCTTTACGTTATGAATAATTACGAACAGATCATGCAGAGTGAATGCAGGCAAGGGTTTGCCAGCGACCGAATAAATGGGAAAGAATAAGTATTTTCCATTTGGCTTTGAGGAAATTTACTATATTGTGTTCCCTACGAAAGATCACCTACGCCGGATTTCCTATTGAAATAGACTTAAAATTATCCCGTTCAACGAACAAGTAATTACCATATTATTTCAAATTTTTCTTAAACACTAAAAACAAACGATCATGGCTGAAACAAGACCGACTGCAACGGTAGCAGCGAAACCTACTACTAGCGTAGTCGCTGCAAAGAAGGGCAATTCTATTTCGTGGCTCGCCCCGCTTTTGTGTGTAATTATTGGTTTTTTAATCTGGAGGTTCCTGATTGGTGCGGACAGCAATTTTACCAAACCCGATCTGAATGGTGGTTTCTGGCCTAACCATGAAGGTGCGAAGTCTGCTATTGCCCGTATGTACCTCGGAGGTATTATTGTGCCGATCCTGATTGGTTGCCTGCTGACCGTATTAACCTTTGTCGTTGAAAGATTCCTGACTGTTACAAAAGCGACAGGCAGCGGTAATATTAATGAATTCATCCGCAAAGTGCAGTATCACCTGGCAAACAAGAATGTAGACAGCGCGATTGCAGAATGTGATCGTCAGAAGGGAAGTGTCGGCAATGTAATGAAAGCCGGGCTTCGCAAGTATAAGGAAATGATCACCGTACCTGAACTGGATACAGAACAGAAAGTACTGGCTATTCAGAAGGAGGTGGAAGAAGCGACTGCCCTGGAACTGCCGATGCTGGAAAAAAACCTGGTATTCCTGTCCACCATCGCCTCCGTAGCCACCCTGTTGGGTCTGCTGGGAACGGTTATGGGGATGATCCGTTCATTTGCTGCCCTGGGTGACAGTGGCGGGGGTGAAGCGGCTTCCAAACTGAGCCAGGGTATCTCTGAAGCGCTGTATAATACAGCCCTCGGGATCGGTACCTCGGCCATTTCCATCATCATGTATAACGTGTTCACTACCAAGATCGATGGTATAACTTATGGTATTGATGAAAGCGGTTTTACGCTGACGCAGAGTTTTGCCTCGCTTTACAAATAGTTGACAGTTGGCGGTTGACAGTTGGCAATGAAAACGGTCAATTGACATCGGTCGGAAGTCAACAATCATCGGAAACAGCAGGATAGTTAGCGGTCAATAATCATGGTGTTTTACTGCCAACTGTCAACCGATAAAATGTATGGAATTACGAAAAATAAGCATCTAATTAAAAAGAAAAAAAATGGGAAGAGCAAAATTACCCAGGAAGAGCACGAACATCGACATGACAGCGATGTGCGATGTGGCCTTTCTTTTGCTTTCTTTCTTTATCCTGGCTACCAAGTTTAAGCCGCCGGAAGCACTATCGGTTGTAACACCCAGTTCGGTGTCGACCAAAGTGGCGCCGGAAAAGGATGTGGTGCTGATCACCATCGATAAAGACGGGAAAGTATATTTATCTGTTTCTGACGCGAATGTGCCTGAAAAAAAGGAAATGATTGATGCCCTCAATACATCCAAAAATATCGGGTTGACGGATGCGGAAAAAGCCAATTTCGTTAATATTCCGAACGCATATATCGGGGCACCCTTCAGTCAGTTGAAGTCCTATCTGGATAAAAATCCGGAACAGCTGAGAAACGTGATCAAACCCGGCATTCCGGCAGCGGACAGTACGAACAATGAAATGATCGACTGGATCGCTGCCGCCAAAACGGCGTTTGCAGGTAAAAAAATGAATGTGCTGGTGAAAGGCGACGATGCTTCGAAATATCCTTCTTTACAGGGGATTATCATTGCATTGAAAAGGAACGATGAAATGAAGTTTCAGGTAGTGACCAGCCCGGTACCGGCACCGGTTGGCTCGGAACTTTATAACACCCAGCAGAAACTAGGTACGAAGTCATCTGAGAATTAATCATTTAAAAAGAAAGAGACATGGCAGAAATGGATACCTCAGGCGGGGGCCACCATAAAAAGGGGCCCGGCGTCAAAAAAGGAAAAAAGCTTTCTACCCGCGTAGATCTGACGCCGATGGTGGATCTTGGATTCCTGCTGATCACGTTTTTCATTTTTACCACGACCATGAGCCAGCCAACGGCCATGCGTTTGTTCCTGCCGAAGGATGTAAAAAATCCGGATGAGCAGAATAAGGTGAAAAATTCAGCCGTCATAACGCTGATGTTGGGCAAAAACGACGTGATCTATTATTATGAAGGGGATAGCGCACAGACTTTGAAACCAACAGACTTTAAAAAAATCCGGGATATTGTAATTGATAAAAAGAGAAGAACAGATCCCAAGGATTTTGTAGTGGTTTTGAAACCTTCCGTGGATGCCACGTATAAAAATACAGTGAACATCCTGGATGAAATGACCATTGACGGCGTAAAACGGTATGCGATGGTGGATATATCACCGGTCGAATACAATTTTATTAAACTGACAGAAGCTGCCAATGGGGTCAAATAGGCGCCGGTTTGTGGAAATTTTATTAAATTGAGTCAATACAAGAAATAATCCATCATGGAAGTAAACAAAATTTTAACCGCTGATGTGCTTGACATCATCTTCGATGGAAGAAACAAGCAATACGGTGCTTACGATCTGCGTAAGACCTACAATAATCGTCTGCGCACTTCACTCTTCGTAATGGGTGGGCTCGTGCTGGCGCTGGTTGCGGGTTACCTGATCAGTAATTACGAAGGAAGTGGGAAGAAGCAGGTTGTCCAGGTGCAGGACGTTCAGCTGGAAGATATCAAGGAAGAAAAGAAGAACGAACCACCACCGCCGCCGCCGCCACCCAAGCCGCCACCACAGGTAGAAATGGCCAAATTCACACCGCCTAAAATTGTAAAGGACGAGGAAGTGAAGGCAGAAGAAAAACCACCGGAAGTTGAAAAACTGGAAGACACGAAGATCGGTGCTGCCAACCAGGAAGGTATCAAGGATGATAACATGACGGCCCCTCCGACAAATAATGGCGTGGTGGAAGCGCCCAAGGATAATACAGATTATGATAAAACCTTTACCAAGGTGGAAATCGAATCAGAATATCCGGGTGGTATTGCAGCCTGGTATCGTTATCTGCAGAAGAACCTGGTGTATCCTGATGAAGCCGTGAGTGCGGAAGTACAGGGACAGGTCGTGGTGCGGTTCATTGTGGACAAGGAAGGAAATGTGAGTGAAGTGGAAGCCGTGAGCGGACCCGGTGAACTGAAAGAAGCCGCCGTGATTGTGATCAAGAAAAGCGGTAAATGGAATCCCGCCATTCAGAACGGACGCAAAGTAAAATCGTATAAGAGCCAGCCTGTGAATTTCAAACTGGAAGCGCAATAATTTTTTACTTCATATTTTCAAGCCCGGAAGGAATCGTTCTTTCGGGCTTTTTTGTTGGCGGTTGGCTGTTGGCAGTTGGCAGAAGGAGATAGTATTATCTTCGCTATATGTACAGTATTTGTAAAATAAGTCTGCCAACTCCCAACTGCCAACTGCCAACTATATGCTAGGCAAACTCTCCGACTGGGACGACAGCATCATCGCACTCGCCACCGCGCCGGGTATCGGTGCACTCGGCGTGATCCGGTTGAGCGGACCAGCGAGTATTTCCATAGCCAACGAATTATTTCATTCCAAAGATTTATCCGTACAGCCATCGCACACCCTGCACGTGGGACTTTTGAAATGGAAAGATGAACTGCTGGATGAAGTGGTCGTTTCCATTTACCGCGCACCGAGATCCTATACCGGCGAAGATGTGGTGGAAATATCCTGCCATGGTTCCACCCATATCGAAGAAAAAATTATTGGAGCCTGTGTTTCACTGGGAGCCAGGTTGGCCAGGGCCGGCGAGTTTACGCAAAGGGCTTTTCTGAAAGGCAAGATGGACCTGGCACAGGCCGAAGCCGTGGCAGATTTAATTGCATCGCACTCAGAAGCCGCGCGATTGTCGGCCCTGCATACCATGCGCGGCGGTTTTGCACAGGACCTGAAAATGTTGCGCGATCAGTTGCTGGGATTTTCCGCGCTGATCGAACTGGAGCTGGATTTTTCGCAGGAAGACCTGGAATTTGCCGACCGCAAAAAGTTCTATGCGATGATTGAAGAAGCGCAGCGCGTGACTTCGGAGCTGATCGAATCCTTTAAATACGGTAACGTGATCCGCAATGGCGTGCAAGTGGCGATCGTCGGCAAACCCAATGCCGGTAAGTCGACCCTGCTGAACCGCCTGCTGAATGAAGAGCGCGCCATCGTGAGTGAGATTGCCGGCACCACCCGCGACACCATCGAAGAATCGTTGATGATCGAAGGCATTGAATTCCGTTTGATTGATACGGCCGGCATCCGCTCGAATACTTCCGACAGCATCGAACAGCTCGGCATAGACAAGACCCGCGAAAAAATCGAGCAGGCCGATATTGTGCTGGAGATTGTGGATGCGACTGATCCGGTGTTGGGAAATCTGGATGTAGATGAGGAGAAGCTGATAGTTGTGTTGAATAAAACCGATTTAATCGGAGTGGATGTTCTGGAAACACGGTCATCCGTCATCCGTCATCCGTCATCCATATTGATATCGGCAAAGTCTTCTTTGGGCTTGGACACATTAAAACGGAAACTTGTTTCGAAAGTATTGGAGGGGAAACAAATTCACGAAGGCACCGTAGTAACCAATGCCCGCCACCACAATGCGCTGATCATGGTCGCCATCGCACTCGGCGAAATTCACTCCGGTCTCGACAATGGCATCAGCAGCGACCTGCTCTCCCTCGATATCCGCCGCGCCCTTCATTTACTCGGCGAGATTACGGGCGAAGTGACTTCTGAAGAGCAGTTAAGTTGGATATTTGGAAAGTTTTGTATTGGGAAGTAAACTCTCCACGATAAACGCATGTTCCCTGCTTCGCCCGCCACAGATTTCGCATAGATAATCTGCTTTGCCAACCGAAGCATTAACGAAGGTGGGTTATGACCTTCTATCTCGACTAAGAGTTTGTATGTAGATGGCGAGAATATTGGGCCAAATATTACGGTATAATATCGTTAGATACGTTATGATACCGTATGATGCGATCATAAAAGCTTTGTGGGAGTGGATCTTTATAAAACTTTGTAAATCCCCTGACACTTATTACCTTTTAAATGTGAAAAGTAAGTATCTAACAAATGACCAAAGAGGGATAATTATTAACTCTTACGATGACGAGAATCTCCTTATTGGTATTGCAAAGCTCTTATTGAACTTAAAAAGCTTCAACTTTCTTTTTAATAAGTTACACAGAATTTTTTTAATATTTGATCATAGTCCATCATTATAAATTGATATTGATGTCAGATATAGAGGAAATTATCCAAGTATTATTGCAATTTAGGAATGAGCGTGATTGGGAGCAATTCCATAATCCAAAAGATCTAGCATTAGCAATTAACGTTGAAGCTGGAGAATTACTTGAACTGTTTCTTTGGAAACATTCGAATGAAGCCAATAAAGAAAGAATAAAAGAAGAGTTGGCTGATGTGTTTGCCTTTGCGTTTCTATTAGCAATCAAATATAGGTTTGATGTCAAACAACTGATACTTGATAAGATAAAGGTGAATAGCGAAAAATATCCAATAGCAAAATCCAAAGGAACAGCAAAAAAGTACAACGAGTTATGAGCATACCGAAAAATATAACAAAAGAACATTTATTACAAGCTATTGCCAGAGTTGACAAGGAGGGCATACCTAAAAATGGAGATTCTCAATACTACGATCTAATTTACAATGGTAGGAGATATCCCCCCAAAATAATAATTTCATATGCTAACCTATTCGCTAACGGTGAAGAACTAGATCGGAATTCATTTCCTGGTGGGATAGGAAAGGCTGCCTTTAATTTATTAAAAAGGGAAGATTTTGTTGTTGAAAAAAAGGCGGATATGAATAAAATACTTTTATATGATATTCATGGTGATAGCGCCTTGGGAAATTACAAAACGCTTTTAACAAAAGATAAAAAGTACTTTTATTGGGATGATGGAAGATTTAAAAATTTTAGGGTTGGCGATTATGTCATCTGGATTAATAGGACGGAAAGGGTGGCTTTATTTACAGGCATTGACCAAAGTACTATCAAGCCGAATTTTAATAATGGGAAAATTATAATTTCTGATTTAGGATATGAATTATCAGCAAATGCTGAGAATGAAAACAGGTTTAAGAATTTTATTCGTTTCAAAATAGTCGATTTTGTTTCAATTTCGGATGAATGGAACTATACAGATCCGGGAACATTTCAAAATCAAGGAATGTCTTATAAACTTTTAGATGAAGATATCGACGATATAGATAAAAGAGTTTCCAAATTGAGAGATTTATTAAAAATTGGTTTTTCTGAAAACGAAAAGAAGATTTTAAATGACGCTATCTTAAATCTCGGCCTGGAAAGAAACGCCCGACTATCCGATAAAAATCATGCTACGAAAGTTTGGTTTGTTACTCAGGGC
>Ga0080027_10000854_pt1 | contig 12629 bp, 8 predicted proteins | sample OrgsoiDNA2013046_FD_70962 | JGI IMG/M metagenome (GOLD analysis project Ga0080027, IMG submission 70962) | Permafrost soil microbial communities from the Arctic, to analyse light accelerated degradation of dissolved organic matter (DOM) -... | ecosystem: Environmental > Terrestrial > Soil >... | reverse complement strand
CACCGACGGTTTGAACCGCAACGACCCCGATCGCTACCGCCAAATCAAGCTGCGCGACCAGTAGGGCGCCGACCCGCCCGCCCCATCTGAAGGCAATCCGGACACCGCCCGGCGGATGTAGACTGGGTCGATCATGAAGCTCGGGACGACGGGACCGGAAGCATTTCCGCTGGGCCTGGGCTGCATGGGGATGTCGGGCGTGTACGGCCCGGCGGATGAAGCCGAGAGCGTGCGCACCATCCAGACGGCGATCGACCGGGGCGTCACCTTCATCGACACCGGCGACTTCTACGGCATGGGCCACAACGAGATGCTGGTCGGGCGCGCCATCGCGGGGCGCCGCGATCGGCTGCTGCTCTCGGTCAAGTTCGGCGGGTTGCGTGGGCCGGACGGCAGCATGCTGGGCGTCGACGCGCGGCCCGTCGCCGTGAAGACCTTCGCAGCCTACAGCCTCAAACGCCTGGCGTAACCACCGGCCAGAGCTCCTACATTTCGGCGTGCAACACTTTTGTCTCGACTAACGCGGGCGTCGCCGGTTGCAATTGACCCGTTCGCGACACCGCGATCGCAGCCCTTCGTGCAGCGCGCAGGTCTATCGCGTGAGGGGCATGAGCGGGGGCTGGCATCGGTCGCTTCGCCGGTACCCTATGGCGCGGTGAAGGTGTACTGACCCGACCCCACGACGAGCACGAGCGCCCCGGCCGCCGTGCTGTTAGAAATCACGCCGGGCGCGGTCGTTGCGGCCATGCCGCTCTCGGTGACGGCGGTCGGGGTATTGGTCGGAATGGTTACGGTGGCCGTCGTGTTCACCGGCACCGTCACCGCGAGGGTGAGCCCGGAGGCGCCCTGTTGCCAGCTCGAAGCTATCGGGCCGCGAATCGAATGGTACTGGACGTTCACCGACGCGAGGCCCATCTGCGGCTGCGGCGCCACGAAGAATTTCTTGAACCCCGGGCCCGAGGGATCGGGTTTGATGCCGCCCAGGCCCTCGTAGAGCCACTCCTCGGCATGCCCCAGCATGGCGTGGTTCTGCGAGTCGGCGGGGTTGGCGTCCCACGCCTCGGTGAGCGAGGTCGCGCCGTGGTTGATCTGATAGAGGTACCCTGGGCCCGTCGACTGCTTGAGCATCGTGTAAATGAGGTCCCCGCGGCCCGCCTGCGACAGCGCGCGAATGAGATAGACGAAGCCGATGTCGCCGGCGGTGACCTGGTACTGCGCGCCCTTCACGGCGGCGACCAGGTAAGCCACGACGGAGGGCTCCCGCGCGCCGGGGACCAGCCCGAGGGCGAGCGGCATGGCGTTGTCGGTCTGGCTGCTCTTGTCGTAATAGCCGGCGGCGTTCAGGAACTTCGCGTTGAACGCGTTCGTGACCGCCGTCTGGCTTGCCGCGAACGCCGTCGCGTCGGCCTGGTTGCCGAGCAACGTGGCGGCCTGGGACAGCACCGCCAGATCCTGCAGCCAGATCGCGGTCGCCGTCACGCCGCTCGTCGTGAGCTGCGAGACGCCCGGCGCCGCCGGCCCCACGTCGTACCAGTCGCCGAGGCCGTAGGCGATGATGTTCGCGCTCGCCTGGCTGGCCAGGTAGCTCTGGTAGCGCTTCATGTTGGCGTAGTGCTCGTCGAGCGGCTGGCGGTCGCCGTACATCTGATAGACGGTCCAGGGGCTGATGATGTAGGCGCTCCCCCACTCGGGCGAATCGCGGAAGGCGCCCGCAAACACCGTGAACTCGGGCGAGATGTCCGGCACCAGGCCGTTGGTCGTTTGCGAGTCGCGCGTGTCGCGGAACAGCTTCTCGTAGAAGGCCGCGACGTCGTAGTTGAACATGATGCTGGGGGCGAGCAGGTGCGAGACTTCGAGCCAGCCCAGCTTCTCGCGTTGCGGGCAATCGGTGAGCACGTTCTGCAGGTTGCTGCGAATCGCGGCCAGGATGAGCGCGTGGATATGGTTGAGATCCGCGTCCGACGAGGTGAACTGGCCCACGTTCTCCGCCGAGGCGTAGATGAACTCGCCGTTCAGGTTCACAATCTGGGGACGGCCTGGAAACGTCGCGGCCTGCGCCGCGGGGACGGCGCCCTCGACTTGCAAGTAGCGGAAGCCGGTATAGGCGAAGCGCGGGTGCCACACCTCGGTGCCGCTTCCCTTGAGGGTGTACGAGAAGTAGACGGGCGATCCGGAGCTGTCCTGACTGACGAGACCCGTGCTGGCGAGCAGCTCGCCGGGCCGGATCGTCACCGTGGTTCCCGCCGGACCCTGCGCGCTGAGCTCGAACCAGCCGGAGAAGTTCTGGCCCAGGTCGTAGATGAACGTTCCAGCCGTGGGCTGCGTGATCTTGGCGTTGGTGAATTCCTGCATGACTTTCACCGGCGGGGCGGAGCGCGCGACCAGCGCCGGCGCCGTCCCGCCGGCCACCGTCGCGGCCTTCCAGGCGGAGTCGCCGAACCCGGCGCTGTCCCACCCGGCGGGCTCGAGCCGCGCGTCGAAGTCCTCGCCGCCGTAGATGTTCGAGAACGTGATGGGGCCGGTGGTCGTCTTCCAGCTCGTGTCGCTGACCACCATCGTGCTCGTGCCGTCGGTGAAGTCGAGCTGCACGCGCGCGATCAGCTTGGGCGCGCCGAACGATCCGGTGAACTTCGCGTAGCGGCTGCTGGCCGGCACGTCGTACATCCCGTTGCCCAGCAGGACGCCGATGGCATTGGTTCCCTGGACCAGCAGCGACGTCACGTCGTAGGTCGCGTAGTGGCAGGTCTTGGCGTAGTTGGTCCAGCTTGGCTCCATGACGGCGTCGCTCGGGTTGGTGCCGTTGATACGCACCTCGTGCTGGCCGAGGCCGCAGATTGAAACGAGCCCCCGCGCAACCGGCTTGCCCACCGAGAACTCCTTGCGAAAAAGTGGCAGCGCGGTGCCCGATCCCCCTGCGATCCATTGCGCTCCCCAGTCGGAGGCGGCCAGTAGCCCGACCGTGAACTCGGCGGGTGCGCTCCAGGCCGACAGCTTGCCTTGTTGGTCCCGAACGCGAACTTGCCAGTACGCGCGCGTCAACGACCGGAGCGCCTGGCCGGCGTAGGTGAGGCTGGACTCCGTGGAGCTCACGGAGCCGGTCGCGAGCAGATCTCCCTGTCCGGCCGCGAGGCCCGCCGCCGAAGAAGCCACAAGCACCTCGTACGACGTCTGGCTCTGCGCGCGCGCCGCGGCGCTCGACGACTGAAGCTCCCAGGAAAGCCGTGGTGTCGCCGTCTGGATCCCGAGCGGCGTATCGCGCAGCTCGCAGCGCAGGCGCACCGGCACGATCAGGCTATCCGCGATAGTGGCGCTTCCCCCTTGACCACCGACCGCGCCGGTTGAGCCTCCCGCGCCGGCTGCCCCCCCCGCGCCACTCGCTCCAACCCCGCCACTGCCAGACCCGGCCGCGCCGCCGCCCGACCCGGCCGCGCCGCCGCCCGAAACGCCAGCCGATGCGCCCGGCCCCGATCCCGCCGCGCCGCCGATCGCTCCGCCCGTGCCGCCCGTGCCGCCCGTGCCGCCCGTGCCGAGCGCACCTCCACCCGACCCAACCGCGCCACCCGGGGACCCGGCCGCGCCGCTCCCCGACCCCGCAGTGCCGCGAGAGCAGGCTGCGCCGGAGGTCACCGCTAGGGCGAGGGCGGCGGCGGCGAGGGCCGCACGCGAGGATCCCAGGCACGCTCCGGTCTTCATTGCGGGAACCTGATTCTCCTTCATCCGGTCTCGTTCCGTACGTCCCACAACAGATAGTACAGCTGATGGCCCGAGCCGTGGTAGTTTATTAACTATGATTACTAATGCGCGGGATCCCGGAGCCTTCGCACGAGCCTTGCTCCGCTCGGGTTTCCTCGCTGCTCTCACGGCACTCGCCTGTTCCCGCGGCGGGGGCTCGAGCACCGGCGGCACCACCGGCAGCGGCGGCGCACCCAGCACCGGCGGCACCGCCGGCAGCGGCGGAGCACCCAGCACCGGCGGCACCACCGGCAGCGGCGGCGCACCCAGCACCGGCGGCACCACCGGCAGCGGCGGTACATCTAGCATCGGGGGGACCACCGGTCATGGTGGCATCAGCGGTGGTGGCGGGGGAAACGGTGGCGCTTCGGGTGGTGGCCCCGGCGCGGGCGGGTCGGGGGCAGTCGCCGGTAACGGCGGCACCTCTTCGAGCTCACCCGATGGTTCTGCGGCAACCGGAGGCCGCGACGCTGGAATGGCGACCGACGGATCGGGCGGAAAGGGTGGGTCAGGCGAGGATCCGACTGTCGCCCTCGACAACCTGAAGCGCTCGTTCCTACAGCTTCAGTTCGGGATCTGGCATCACTTCGGTATTCTCACCTATACGGGATCCTGGGCGCAGGCGAACCTGCCCATCAATGACTTCAACCCTGGCAGCACGCTCAATCCGCAGCAGTGGGCTGCCGCCGCCAAGTCCGCGGGCGCCAAGTTCGGCGTCCTGACGACCCGCCATCACGACGGCTTCGCTCTTTGGCCGAGCAAGGCGAGCACTTTCAACGTCGGCCACACGACCTGGTACGCGCAGGTCGGCGGCCAAGCGGCTCCCAACGACCGAGGTGACGTTGTCCAGCAGTTCGTCAACGGATATCGAGCGGAAGGGTTGCTGCCGGCATTCTATTACTCGATTTGGGATTCGACGCATCCGGTGAACGCCGTAAACGGGGATCTGACCCCCGAAATGATTCAGTACATCACGACGCAGATCACCGAGCTGCTATCGAACTACGGAACAATCTCACTCCTGATCATTGACGGCTGGTCTTGGATGATGGGCCACCATGCCGCGGAAGGTTGGTACATCCACGACCTGATCAAGAGCCTCCAACCAAACATTTTGATCGTCGACCATAATGGCCTCCAGAGCCCGTTCGACGAAGACTTGGTCATGTACGAAGAGCCGAAGGGTGTTTTCGCCCCGGCAAACAATACGTGGGCGGCGGCGCAAGGACAGAAGATCAATCAGCAGGGCGGCAACGATTGGTTCTGGAGCAGCAACATATCGGGCTTTCTGTCGGTCTCGAGCATCGTGGATTCCCACATCAATATCCTCGTTCCGCGTTACACGAACTTCATTCTGAACTGTCCACCCAACAACAAGGGCCTCCTGGACGACAGCATCGTGACGGAGCTCGGCCAGGTGGGAACCTACCGCCAGAGTCATCCCGCCCCGGCGGCCGCGGCCTTGCCAAGCCAGGGGCCAGAGAACAGCAACCCGTATTTCCCCGTCACGGCGACCGCCTCCAGTGGCAACGCCGCCAGCGCGATCGACGGCATGAACGACGTGGGCGCCTATACCGTGTGGCAGTCCTCGGGGAATTTGCCCCAGTGGCTCCAGGTCGACCTCGGTGCCGTAAAGTCAGCTGCCTTTCTCGGCTATCTCCCGCCGTATCAGGGCTCGGGGCCCGCGACGACCGGTCTCATCACGTCGTACGAAATCGACGTGAGCACCGATGGAGCAACCTTTACGAAAGCAGCGACGGGCACGTGGCCGGCCAACGGCAAACTGCAAAGCGCGACCTTCGGGCCAGTGCAGGCGCGGTACCTCCGGCTCATCGCGGCTGCGGTAAATTCGGGCAGCGCGGGTGCGACGGAGGTCGAGGTCGGGGGATCTCAATCCCTCACGTTCGCCACGCCGAAACCAACCGACTGGGGCCGCTGACGCCGATGTCCTGCCGTGTCGACGAGTTCCAGCCGGGACGATCTTTGACGGGAATATTACGTCGCGTCTGCGTTGTGAGCTACCTTCCGCGATCGAGCCTGCCGTCTGATTTAATGGTTCGGGGCTTTTTTTCAGCGATCAATTTTGATTGGCGGCGTGCTAGGTTTTGCTCTGCTTAGCCTTTGGGGGGTTTTTGTGCGGCGTTTTGGTTTCCGTCTCGTAGTGCTGATTCTTGCGTTCGCCGGGGAGGCGAGCGTCGACGCTCAAGCCGCGCCCGTCGCGTCAGTGGCCACGGCGGCCGGGATCGCGGAAAAGGCGCGCCGGGCATTCAATCTCGGTCATGCCCAAGAAGCCATCGAAGGGTTTTCGCAGGCGTACGAAATGTCGGGCGAGGCCAAGCTGCTTTTCGACATAGCCGAAGCGCATCGCGCTCTCGGACATCAAGCGCAGGCGCTCCGGATGTATCAAAACTATCTTCGTCGCGATCCAGACGGCCAGCATCGGGAGATGGCAAAGAAGCAGATCCGGGAGCTCGAGAGCGGGGGCCAATCCAATGAGCATTCGACGGCGAGCCCCGCCCCAGTCGCGACACCGCTGCCGCGACCGCCCGGTCCGGCGACGGTGCCGGCCCGGACCGAGCTAGCCGTGCGGCCGGCGCAGTCGCCACCGCCTGCGACCCCCGCGCCACAGCCCTGGCCAGCCAGCACGTCACCTCTCATGCTCGCGGCCGAGCCCGCCCCGACCGCTGCGCCCACCGGAGTTGACCTGGAAGGCAAGCCCGGACCCGCGGCGGCTTCCTCGGCGAATTCGGTGCACCCGTGGATTCCGTGGGCCCTCGCGGGAACCACGATCGCGCTCGGCGCGGGGGCGATTGTTTACGGGCGTTCGGCCTCGAGCCGTTACGACGACCTGAGCGGCTCGTGCGGACAGACGGCGACCGGTTGTACGTCCGATCAAGTTCAGGAGGTGAAGTCGCGCGCCTTCAAGGCCAACGTACTGTGGGCATTGGCCGGTCTGGCCGCGGTCGGCACCGGCGTTGTCATCTACGTCGACGCCCGGGATGCCGGGCTCTCGGCGTTGTGGACGTTCTGACGTGCGCTCCGCTCTCCTCGTGCTCTTCGTGACCGGTTGCACCTACAACTATGGCGCGCTCGGCGAACACACCGATCGCGACCATGTCGGGATGGGCGGCAATGCTGGAGGGAAGGCAATGGCTGGAGCCGCCGGAGACAGTGGTTCGGGCGGCATGGGCTCGGGTGGCGGCGGCTCGGGTGGCGGCGGCTCGGGCGGCGCCATCTCAGGGATCGCCGGTTCCGGCGGCATCGGTTCCGGCGGCATCGGGCCCGGCGGCGCGGGTGCGGCGGCGGGTTCTGGCGGCTCGGGCGCAGCCGGCTCCGGCGGAGCTGCGTCTGGCGGCGCGGGCGCAGGGGGCGTCGGTTCGGGGGGCACCGGCGGCGGTGCGGGCGGCGCGGTCAGCTCGGTCGATCCGGATCTCGTGCTCTGGTACCGGTTCGACGAGGCTTCGGGACAAACGGCGGTTGATTCCTCGGGGTTCACTGGCGGGCCGCGCAACGCCACGCTGACAGCTGCGGGAACCGGAGGCGCGATCGCTTCTTCCTCGACGATCCACAAGGTTGGAACGGGGGCGGTTGGCTTGACGGCCAACGGTTCGACCGGCGGTGGCTACGTCGTCGTTCCCAGCCTGTACGACTTGGTGTCCGAGGCTGTCACGATTACCTGCTGGGTTTACACCACCAGCTCCGCCCAATCCCAGCGGGTCTTTGATTTCGGCGACAACACGACCACGTTCATGTTCCTCACTACCACCGACACGAGCGGGTTCGTTCGCCTCGTCATCACGACGAGCGGAACAACTTTGGAGCAGCGTATCCAGACCTCCACGAGCCTTTCGCTCAATTCCTGGCATCACGTGGCGCTGGTGCTCGCCGCCGGAAATCCGCATGTAGGCAACATCTACGTCGACGGGATGCTGGCGGCAAGCAACGCCGCGTTGACTCTCGGCGTGCACGATCTGGGAATCACGACCAGCAACTATCTTGGCAGATCACAATTCGCCACCGACGCGTATCTGAATGGCGCGCTCGACGACTTCAGGGTCTACAAGCGCGCGTTGACGCAAATGGAGATCTCGACCATCTACGCCCTGCGCTGATCGCCCCAACGGCCGGCTGTGCTCCAAGCGTCGATGCGGGCGGTCCAATTGGGGCGAGAGCACCGGGCCCTGCTGGCCAGTCCGTGGTGGGTTGGCTGAGTTGGCATGGCCGTGCCGACCCCGCGCGGGCCAACCACTGCCGGTTAATCCTCGGTTGATCCGCCATCAGCCAGAGGCGCCATTGGCCAAACGCGCGTGTCAACGACGGCCAGAGGATCCATTGGCCAATGCACGACGTTAACGACGCAGTGCGACCTCGTCACGTCATTCGACGGGAGCCCTCTCGCGAAACCCAGATTGGGGTAGCCCTGAACGCTCCCGGGGCTCCCCAATCACGGATCGAGCGAGCAAAGCTCGCTCCTCCCCCGGGCGATTTCTAGTCTGTGCCGCCGTCGGGGTGTACGCAGACGCCGCCTACGCAAGCCGAACCCGCCACGCAGGGGGTGCAGGACGCACCGCAGCTGTTCACGTCGCTGTTGTTGAGGCAGGTCGGTGCCGCGGCCGTACCGCAGAGGTGATAACCGGGCGTCTCGCACTCGACCCCGCAGGCCAGGGGATTTCCGTCGCATGTCGCAATGCCGTGGGCAGGGGGCGCCGGGCACGGATTACAGGATGTGCCGCAGGTGTTGATCGAAAGCACCGACGCGCACGTGCCGGCCGATGTGTTGGGACAACGATGGAAGTTCGGCTCGCATTCAATCCCGCATACGTCACTCGCGCAGACCGCCTCGGCATGGGGGTCCGAAGGAGGGGCGCATGTCTGGCACGAAGTTGCAGTCCCGCACTGGGTGATGCTGTCGTCGGGGAAGCAGCCGCTGACGGCCGGGCAGGTGTGTGTGCCGGCGCCGCAGACCGCGCCGCAAACGGCCTGCGCCGAGCAGGCCGAGCCCGTCGGACAGGGCGTGCAGTCGACGCCATCCATGGTTCCGCAGGTGGCGGTGGCCGTGTTGGCGACGCAAAGTCCATTGCACATGTGGCGGCCAGCGTTGCAGGCGGGCACACATTGGCCACTCGCGTTGCAGGTTACGCTGCCGTTCGCGGGCGGGGCACACACCGTGCAGGTGTTTCCGCATGACGCGATGTTGGTGCTGCCGTTGGCAACGCACCGATTGCCGCAGGTGTGAAATCCGGTCGCGCACGTGGCGCCGCAGGTCATGCCGGTGCAGACGGCCGTCCCATTGGGTGGTGAAACGCAAGCATTGCAACCCATGGCCGTGCATCCCGAGGCGAGGGTATTGTCTGCGACGCAAACGTTCCCACACAGATGATATCCCGCGTTGCAGGCGCGAACGCAGGCACCAGCCGCGCTGCACGTCACGGTCCCATTCGCTGGCGCGGTGCACACTTGACAGTTGTTGCCGCACGACGTGATGCTCAGGCTGCCGTTGACCACGCAGGCCGCTCCACAGGCGTGATATCCGGTCGTGCAATTCACGCCGCAGGCGAGAGGAGTGCCGCTACAGGTGGCCGTGCCGTTCGTAGGCACGGCGCAGGGAGTACAGGCGGCGACGGTAGCCGTTGTGCCGCAGGCCGTCAGACTGGTATTGAGAGCGCATACGTTGCCGCAGCGGTGATAGCCCGTATTGCACGTAACGCTGCATGCGCCACCGGTACAGGCTGCCACACCGTTTCCTCCTACCGGTGCGGGGCAAGTGGTGGCCGTCGTGCACGTCGCACCGCCACCTCCGGCGCCGCCAGCTGCGCCCGCCGCGCCACCGGCCCCCGCCGCGCCACCGGCCACTCCACCGGTTCCCGCGCTACCTCCGGTCGCGTGGCCGGCCGATCCGCCGCTGCCACCGGTTGCCTTGGCACCAGCCGCGCCAGCGCTGCCGCCGGCTCCCGCGGTTCCAGCCGCGCCAGCGCTGCCCCCGGCTCCCGCGGTTCCCGCAGCGCCGCCAACGGCCGCCGCGCCGCCGCCTCCACCCTGGCCTCCAGCTCCGCCCGCAGTGCCGCCGGAGCCCGGGGCACCGCCCTCGGCGCCCGCACCCGCGCTGCCGCCAGTGCCAACCGCGCCGCCGGTCTCGTTCACGCCCCCGGATCCCTTGCTGCCACCTTTCCCCGCGCCGCCGTCGGAACCAGTTTGCGTTCCACCGCTGCCGCAGCCGCCCAGGGACGACATGAGGATCAGACCTAGACCAACCCGAAGCGAAGCCAATCCTAGAGTGCCCCTCATGTTCGACCCCTTCCCAAAATAGGAGATCTGTAGACCTTCGGGAGTGGTACCACCTTTGGCACCCTCGGTGTCAACTACTATTTTCAGCTGATTTGTGGCCGGCGGGTCCCTTCGCCTTTGCGGAGCACCATGTCATTGGGGGCCTGACAAAAGGCCTGACAAATCAGGTACACCCGACGTCGGTTGCGCCTGACCGGTCATCTCCCGGGCGCCCTTACGGTAATTCAGCCCCTTACGGCAATTGCGGGCACCCAAATTTCGCTTTCGCTGCAGGCGGTCGGTAAGGTACAAGCCTACGTGTCGTACCTATGACTAAGCAAAAGGTTGGGCGGGATGGCGAAGTGATTAATCGATGGGCGGCGGCGCTAGCGGTGCTCCTCGTGGGCGCCTGCTCGACCTCCACGAACAGTAAACGAGACGGCGCCGGGGGAGGCGACGCATCGACGATTCCCATCTCCTGTCCGAGCCCCGGCGCGAGCGATGGCGGCGGCCCAAATAAGGACAACGGGCTCCCCTGTACGTGCCCTTCCGAGTGCAAGAGCAGCTTCTGCGCGGACGGGTACTGTTGCGAGAGCGCGTGCGATGGAACCTGCATGTCGTGCGGATTGCCCACGTCATTGGGCATGTGCACGATGGTTCCGGCCGGCGTCCAACCCACCAGAGCCTCGGAGTGCGCCACCCAAGATCCGAAGACATGCCTGCTCGATGGAACGTGCGACGGCACCGGCGCTTGCCGAAATTACCCGGCGGGAACGACCTGTGGCGCCGGAACGTGCACCGCCTCCGAGATCGTCGGCACGCTCGTGTGCGACGGGGCGGGAAATTGCAAGGCGGGCGCAACGTTCGTCTGCGCTCCGTTCTCGTGCAATCCGGGCGCCAGCAGCTGCCTCTCCAGCTGCGCCAGTGACACGGATTGCGTGAGTGGCCGCCAATGCGTAAACGGAAGCTGCGGCCTGGAAATGATCGGCGGGGCGTGCCCCAGGGGTCCCAGCGATTGCGACTCGGGCTTTTGCGTGGATGGCGTCTGCTGCGACAGCGCTTGCGACGGTGTTTGCGAGTCCTGCAATCAGGTCGGCCTGCCAGGCATGTGCTCGCCGATTCCGGCGGGCCAAGGTCACCCGCTCTGCAAGCAGCAGGATCCCTCAAGCTGCGGAACGACCGGTGTGTGCGACGGCTCGGGGCTCTGTTCGCTCTATCCCGCGAATAGCCCGTGCGGCGCGGCGGTTTGTGTCGATGCCACCTCGGGGAGCGCCGCCCCGACCTGCGACGGGCTCGGCATGTGCAAGCCCGCGACTGCGTTCCAGTGCACCAACTTCCGCTGCGCGAACGGCGCCTGTAACGAGAGCTGTACCGTCGCCACCAGCAGCACGGATTGCGCGGAAGGGCACGTGTGCACGGTTCCCGCCGGGCAGACCCTCGGCACCTGCGGGAAGAAGGCCGACGGACAGAAGTGCTTGATCGATACCGATTGCCTAAACGCGCACTGCGCGGACGGGGTCTGCTGCGCCACGACTTGCACCGGCGCGTGCCAGAGTTGCAGCGTCACCGGTCTGCTCGGACGTTGCACCGCGGTTGCTACCGGACTGTCCGATCCCCACTTCGTTTGCAAGGACACGACGGCGGCAAAGTGCGCCACCAACGGCAAATGTGACGGCGCCGGCGCGTGTCAGAAGTACCCCCTTGGAACCACGTGCGCCGCCGAGACCTGCAGCAACGCCTCATACACGGGCGCCTCAATGTGCACCGCGGCTGGCCAGTGCGTCGCGCCGGCCGCGACGACTTGCAGCCCGTTCCAATGCAACGGGACCAAGTGCTACAACACATGTACGGTTGACTTGCAGTGCGTCGCGCCGAACTCCTGCGGGATGAACGGCAACATCAGCTCGTGCGGCAAAAAGCCGAACGGTCAGACCTGCAGCTCAAACGATCAGTGCACGAGCAGCCACTGCGCCTCGGGCGGCGTTTGCTGCAACACGGCCTGTACCGACCTCTGCGGAAGCTGCAATATTTTGGGCAAAGCCGGGACTTGCTCGCCCAAGGCCAGCGGAGCAAGTTGCCGCGGGTCGGCGGGTGTGTGCGACGTGGCGGAGACGTGCAATGGGACGGCGCTCACCTGCCCGGCGGATGGATTCGCGGCTGCAACGAAGGTCTGCGGGACCTCGACGGGTACTTGCTCTGTGGCCGCGAAGTGCACCGGGTCCTCCGCCACCTGCCCCGCCAACGGCTTCGCACCCGCGACGACCGTCTGCGGGACCTCGACGGGAACTTGCTCCGTGGCCGCGAAGTGCACCGGGTCCTCCGCCACCTGCCCCGCGAACGGCTTCGCACCCGCGACGACCGTCTGCGGGACCTCGACGGGTACCTGCTCTGTGGCCGCGAAGTGCACCGGGTCCTCCGCCACCTGCCCCGCCAACGGCTTCGCACCTGCGACGACCGTCTGCGGGACCTCGACGGGTACTTGCTCTGTGGCCGCGAAGTGCACCGGGTCCTCCGCCACCTGCCCCGCCAACGGCTTCGCGCCCGCGACGACCGTCTGCGGGACCTCGACGGGTACTTGCTCTGTGGCCGCGAAGTGCACCGGGTCCTCCGCCACCTGCCCCGCCAACGGCTTC
>Ga0080027_10000853_pt1 | contig 12632 bp, 11 predicted proteins | sample OrgsoiDNA2013046_FD_70962 | JGI IMG/M metagenome (GOLD analysis project Ga0080027, IMG submission 70962) | Permafrost soil microbial communities from the Arctic, to analyse light accelerated degradation of dissolved organic matter (DOM) -... | ecosystem: Environmental > Terrestrial > Soil >... | reverse complement strand
GGCAGGTGCTCCAGACGATTGCTGGAAATTCTTTGAGACGATATTTCAACCAAGACTACGCACGAGCACAATTCGTATGCTCTCAGCGGAATTACATGTCGTGCCAAGCACGTTGATGAGTAGATTCTTTCGCGCACATCTTCCGGCACCGAAACGCTACTTGGCAATGGCTCGACTCACTCATGCGGCACGAGTGTTTGAAAATCCGGGCCTTTCAGTTGCCAATGTGGCGAATCACCTTGAGTACTCCTCGCCTCAAAGCTTTGGTCGACATGTGCGAACATTGCTGTCAATTACGGCCTTGGAATTTCGCCAGCGCTATGATGGTGAAGGAATGCTTCACCGCTTTCGAGAAGAACTCATTCTACCGTTTGCCCCTACCCTCCGATCATTTAGCCCTCTCACCGAAGGGCTACGCTGGCTTGCGGGAACATCAAACATATCCGGCGCAAAATTAGGAGGGGACTAGGAGTAAGAGTTCCTGCGCGGTTGCGAGTGAGATCACAGCAATGCCTGCAGCTTCAATCGCTTCACGCCCACCCTCCTCGCGATCGACGAGGGCAAGAACTCCGGCCACGACCCCGCCGGCAGATTGAACTGCGGCAACCGCTTTCAATGCAGATCCTCCGGTCGTTATCACATCTTCGATTACGACCACACGGTCACCGGTAAAAAATGGTCCTTCAATCAACTTTCCGGTCCCATGTGTCTTGGCTTCCTTCCGGACGGTAAATGCGCGTAGAGGGCGGTCTGTAAGAGCGCTCGCGTAACTAATGGCGTATGAGATTGGATCCGCGCCCAACGTCAGCCCACCGACTGAGTCGACCTTTGACTTGACCATCCATGTGTCTCGGATCGCCCTGAGTCCCAGCGATCCGATCACAACGAGTCCTTCGGGGCTCATTGTCGTCAATCGCGCATCAATATAGAGTGTGGACTGTCTGCCTGAGGCCAGTGTGAACTGACCTCGCCGAGCTGACCGTGAGGCAAGTAGGTGAGCCAGTTGAGCGTGTTCGGTCATTCGAACGTAGGTTGGGGAGAATGCAAGCCGACTTCCTGCAAAATATTTCCTGCGCCTCCAAAACGTCGAACTAATGTCGATGACGAGGTTGCGACCATCGTCTATCGCATTAGCAGTCTCACTGCTGTTTGCGCTTGGTGGAATATTTGCAATTGATCGCGCAGTTGCCGATTCCAACCGCTCTCGGGTCCAGATTCAAGCGGTCGAATCCGCAGCACATGTCGAAGGTTTTCTTGCCAGGCACGCGCAGGCACTTCAATCGGTCCGAGGTCTGTATCTCGATCCGAGTCGCGAAGTCACCGAGGAACAATTTGAATCGCTTCTACAGTCACTTGTACAATATGCACCAGGATTTCGCCGCGTGTGGATTACAGACTCCACGGGGCGCATCCGATTCCAGGATCTGCTTGGCTCGGAGGGATCGGCACTGCCACCCGGTACACGCGTCGACACGGTTCGCGCAGAACCTTTTCACGATGTCATTCAAAGTGCGAGGGCATCGAAGAGAACTCAAATCTCATCGATCGGACTCCTCGGTAGTGGGGAACGCGGGATTCTACTCGTTCAGCCACTGTTTGTTGGCGATCGATTCATTGGTTTTGCAGGCGGCACACTTACGAGTGGGAGCATCCTTGAGTTTGTAGAGCAGCAATCTCCGCAACTGCGTGGTCAGCTTATCATCATTGCGGCATCAGATACCGTAAGTGGTAGCACGATTTTGGCCGCGCATCGTCGACTGCCGCTCGATTCGGCTTCTGCAAGCATTCGCATTCCTGGCGGAGGCTCTTGGCGCCTCATCGCCGTTCAACAGGTGACAGATCAGAGCATACGCTTTTTATTGTGGGGTGTAGGGCTCGCGACCCTTGGAACGCTTCTGATCGGTCTTCTTCATGAACGCCGACAAGGACTACGGCTGGCGGATCGCAGCGCAGAGCTCGAGCGACTTTCAACAGAATTGCTGCGCGCCAATCGTGTGAAGAGTGAATTTCTCGCAAATGTATCGCATGAGCTGCGAACGCCACTCAATGCGATCGTCGGCTTCGTTGAGTTGTTGCGAGACGGAGTGTACGGAGAGCTGAACAATCGGCAGGCAGGCCCCGTCGAGCGTATCGCTTCATCCGCCAATCACCTTCGCCAACTTGTCGACCAGATACTTGATCTGGCAAAAATGGCTGCAGGACGGCTCGATGTGCAATGGGAAACGATCGAGCTCAAGTCATTCATCGTAGACCTCACGAGTGAGATCGAGGCGCTTCTCGCGGAGCGTGGACTCACGCTGTCCATCTCGGTCAGCGCATCGCTTCCTCGTGTGCGCACGGATCCAATGCATCTCCGACAAATCGTCCTCAACTTGCTTGGAAATGCGCTGAAATTTACGGCCAGGGGAGGCATCGCCGTTCGAGCCCGTTTGATCGACATTGCAAACGAAAGCGGCGGCGAGGGAGTAAACATCTCAGCGCCGTCCGCACCGCAGACGGGTACTTGGGTCGCACTTGAGGTAGCGGACACAGGTGTGGGAATCGCTCGCAGCGATCAGGAGCGCATTTTCGAAGAGTTTGAGCAGGTGAACGCTGGTCCGCGAACCGATTCCATGCAGCGCGGAACAGGACTTGGCCTGCCGATCTCACGCCGGCTAGCGCGGCTCCTCGGAGGCCAGCTCACGGTAGTCAGTGAGACCGGGAAAGGGTCGACCTTCACCGTTTGGCTCCCGGTCACGGGACAACCGAAAGGATCTGGGGTATTCAGCGCCGAGAGAGTTGGAAGGCAAGCGGGCGAAGCGATCGGTACAGAACAGGCGTCCGGCTCGTGATCAGCTCTGCTCGCCACGCTTCATGAGCGACTTCATTCGCGAGAACAAGGAACCTCGAGCAACCTCGGGAACTGGCGCGTGAATACAGCTTCGGAGAGCCGTCGCAAAGGACACAACGTCAGGATAGCGATCGGAAGGATTGCGGGAGAGAGCTTTCATCACGACCGCTTCGACAGATGCGGAGACGGAGGAACCCTTTCGCGCACTGTTGAGCGGGATGGGAGGTTGCGACAAAAGCTGCGAGAACATTTCACGTTGTGACTTTCCGACGTAAGGCAGGCATCCGGAAAGGAGATAGTACGCGATTGTAGCGAGACTGTATTGATCGGCGGCCGATGTCACGAGTTGGCCGGAGAGTGCCTCCGGGGCTACGTACATGAGCGTGCCGACGAAGAAGCCAGCACGGGTCAGTCGTTCTTCCGGAGCTTGGTCGGACTGTGCGGCGATTCCAAAGTCCAGCAACTTCGCCTTTTTCGAGACCGGATCGTACATGATGTTGTCCGGTTTCAGATCACGATGAATGATGCCTGCCGAGTGAACGGCGTACACCGCATCGGCGATCTGCCCGATGATTTCGCCTACCTCTTCAGGCGGAAGTGGGACATGTTGCTTCGCGTATTTCTCGAGTAGTTCGCCAAGGGCCCAATCGATGGCGAGAAAATGAACTCCCGGTCCAGCTTCACCAATTTCGATCGTGCGCACCACGTTGGGATGAGTGACGCGCGTGCCGTACGTCGCTTCCCGAAGAAATCGCGCAACCGCGGTCTTATCGGATCGCAGCTTTTCCTTCAGTACCTTGACGGCAGCGATGCCATGGGTCGGGTGTTCGGCGCGGTAGACCACTGCCGTTCCACCTTCACCAACCATATCCTGCAGCAGATATCCGGCGAGCGTCGTGCCGGTAAGATTTTCGCGGCTCACGGGCCGAAGCTAATCGCACCACTCGAAGGGAGCAAGCGAACGGTCATGTACTCGACGGTAGACGCCGTCGGTGCGATCCATTGACGAGCGCAAGGGGACATATGGCGGTACTACTTCGTCGGCGTGCGTGGTTCTTGGGGTTTTTGGGGCTCGTGGCCATCGGTTGCTCGCCCCACACCCAAAATGGAGGGCGCGCGCGGGGGGATGGCCATGGGCCACCGTCGCCATCGCCAACTGGTGGAGCACCGGACCCGAGCGGGTTCTATCGCCAACTCGGAATGATCGCGCAGAACGGCGCGTTCCCCTTCGTCGGCCAGCTTCGCTACCTCGCCGGCAGCTCAGTGGACAGCACACTGACTCTGATCACGCTTTCTTTCGCGAATCGCTCGCTGACTTTTACCGGCGATGGTGGCGGACAGCGCGCTGCCTACACGGTGACCCTCGACATCACGCAGGGGTCGACGTCCATTCGCCATGTCGACACGCACCAACAGGTTCGCGTCGCGTCGTTCCATGAAACGCAACGCGATGACGAAAGTGTGATCTTTCAGCAGTTTCTCTCGCTTCCACCGGGGACATACTCGTTTTCCATCTCCGTGCGTGACGATGGAGGCAGCAACGCGAACGCACAGCAAATGTCGGTAACAGTTCCTCGCCTCGGCCCGCACACGCTGTCGACACCGATCAGTGTCTATCAGGTGAAACCGAGAGCGCGGACGGACACAATTCCGGCGCTGATTGCAAATCCGCGATCGACGATCGTTCTTGGGCGCGATACTTTGGCCGGACTGTATGTCGAAGGATATGGCCTGCCGTCTTCTGCTCGACTAGGGGTGAGGGTGCTGAACGATGCGCACGTCGTGATTCTGCAGGATACCGTCAACCTCGTTCGCCAGGGTGACTTGTCTTCTGCATTGCTGGACTTCCCTGTGTCGAGTATCGGGGTCGGGCCGGTGACGGTGGTTGCGTCGCTCGCCGGCGCTACGGATAGCGTACAAGCCCCACTTTTCCTCAGCTTCGGTGACGAGTTCGGAATTACGAGCTTTGATGAATTGCTGAGCTATTTGCGGTACTTCGTATCGCCGCAGCGTCTGCAGACACTTCGTGATACCCCACCGGAACAGCGAGCAGCGGCGTGGGCCGCGTTCTGGAAGCAAACAGACCCGAATCCGGCAACGCCGGATAACGAAGGACTACGGGACTACTTCAAGCGCATCGCGACAGCAAATTCACGCTATCGCGAAGAAGGGCTTGCAGGATGGTTGACGGATCGTGGTAAAGTGTACGTCACGCTCGGCGAGCCCGATCAGGCGGGGCAGCAGTTCGGCCAGAGCTCGACAGCTCGCTCGCGCGCAGAGGTCTGGGTGTACACGCAGTACAACCTGCGCCTCATCTTCATGAATCAGGGTGCGGGTACACACCTGCGACTCAGCCCATCAAGCCAGGCCGATTTCGACAAGGTCGTGCATCGGCTGCAGACGCAATGACGCGGAGTACCGAGACAGGGACACACGAAGATCTTGATGGAAGTCGTCTCGGCTTGACAAAAAATCACTTCGCTCCTATATAGGCGCCGCAAGCCGTCTCCGGCTTGCCCCTCTGCGGCACGAGGGGAACGATCCATCAGCAGGAGACCGGCGATGGCTAAAGGAAAGGTGAAGTGGTTCAATGACGCGAAAGGATTCGGCTTCATTGAACAGGAGGGCGGCGAAGATGTCTTCGTGCATTTCTCCTCCATCACAATGGATGGGTTCAAGACGCTCGCAGAAGGTCAGGAAGTCGAGTTCGAAATTCAGACTGGAGCGAAAGGACTTCACGCGACGAACGTCCAGCGCGTGTAAGTCGTAGTTGACGGACTGGCATTCAATGGAATGCGGGGTGAGCTTTCGTTCATGCAGCCCCGCCTTCCAACATCACCGCGACTCTTTCTCGTCGACGGTTACGCGCTGATCTATCGTGCGTTCTTCGCGCTGATCTCGCGCCCACTTACCACGAGTCGTGGCGAAAATACGTCCGCGGCATGGGGCGTGGTCAATTTCCTTCAGCGCCTCATCGACACTCACCGACCTGACTACGTCGCGTGGGTACATGACTCCGGGCTCTCCTTTCGCCACGAACAATATCCGGCGTACAAGGCAACACGCGAGAAACTCGGCGAAGAGCTGCAGGCAGACTTCGATCGGGGCATGGAGCGCATCGAAGAACTACTTTCAGCATTCAATGTTCGAGTCCTCGCGTTGGAGGGATACGAAGCGGATGACGTGATCGGAACGCTCGCGCGGCAGGGAGTCGATGCCGGTGTGAACGTCGTGATCGTCTCCGGCGATAAGGATTTCTACCAGCTCGTCCGGCCAGGTGTGTGGCTGCTGAATCCGGGACGTGGTGGTCCTGCGAGCGTGGAAGAGCAGTGGGTCGGGATGGAAAATGCGAGCGAGCGCCTCGGCGTACCGCCGCACCACGTCACCGACTATCTCGCAATGGTCGGCGATTCGTCCGACAACGTACCGGGCGTCAAAGGCATCGGCGATAAAACCGCGTGCGAGCTGGTCGCAACCTATGGTTCGCTGGAGAATATCCTCGAACACGTAAGTGAGATCACGAAAAAACGTCCGCGCGAAGCATTGATCACGCACGAATCCGAAGCACGGTTGTCCAAGAGTCTGGTCACTATCCGTGAAGATCTGGCGATGCCGCTCGAGCTCGAATCGCTGACGCTCGCAGAGCCGGATCATGCGCGACTGCGCGATCTGTTTGTCGAGCTCGAATTTCACGGACTCGCGAAGGATCACGCGGTCGCCGCGCCCGTCGTGGCGCGCGACACGAACTACATCACGGTCGACACACTTCCGGCACTGAATGCGCTCATGCAGCGTGTCCGGAAGGTCCCGTACATCGCCGTAGACACGGCGACCATCATCGAGCTGGGAAGCCCGCGGATTGCGGACCCGTTGCGATCAACGATCGTATCGATCTCCATCGCGGTCGCTCCCGGCGAGGCATACTACCTGCCGCTGCGGCATCGCGAACGACAGGGTTCGCAAGGTGAGCTCCTCATCGATGCGTCCGGGGACCGATCGCCCACCGATGCGCCGGAGGATCGTGGCCTCACGCTCGGCGGCGATGAGCCCGCGGCGCCGAAGAAGAAAGCCGTTCGCAAGAAACCCGCGACTTCGAGCGAGGGTTCCGGTATCGCCGCGCGGATGTTAGCCGAGCGTATACATGTGGTGCAGAATCTCCCGCCTCTGATGTCGGACGAGATGGCACCACTGCGCGCGATGCTCGAGGATCCATCCGTGCGAAAGGTGGCGCAGAACGCCAAGTACGATTTGCTGGCACTACGGCGGGCGGGGGTCGCGCTGCGCGGGCTGGACTTCGACACGATGATCGCCAGCTACGTGCTCGATCCCGGCCGCCGATCACATGGACTCGATGTACTTGCAATGGAGTTCCTCGAGCACACCATGACGTCGTACGAGGATCTTTGCGGCAAGGGCAAGGGCTCCGTGCCGTTCGACGAATGTCCGATAGAGGCGGCTCGCGACTACTCGTGCGAGGATGCCGATATGACGTTCCAGCTGCGCGCGGTCTTCGAGCCCCAACTCGAGACGTACGCGTTGCTGCCGCTGTTCAACGAAATCGAGATTCCACTGATCGATGTGCTCGCGGACATGGAGTGGGCAGGGATTGCCATCAACCGCGAATGGTTCGCATCGCTCAAGGAACGTTTCGCGCGCGAACGGCAGCGTGTGGAGCAGGAGATCTACGTGTCGGCGGGGACCGAATTCAACATCAACTCCAATCTTCAGCTACGACAGATTCTCTTTGAGCGGCTGGAGCTTCCAATGTTGAAGCGCACGGCGACTGGGCCGTCCACCGATGCGAGCGTGCTGCAGGAGCTCGCGGAGATGGGACACGTGCTTCCCGAGCAGCTCATGGAGTATCGCGAGCTGTCAAAGCTCGAGAACACCTACCTCGATGCGCTGCCGGCGCTCATCCATCCGCACACGCAGCGCATCCACACCTCGTACAATCAGACAGTCGCGACGACGGGGCGACTGTCGTCGAGTGATCCGAACCTGCAAAACATTCCCATTCGCCGGGAACTCGGCCGGGACATTCGCCGTGGCTTCATTCCACGGGAAGGCTGGTCGCTCATTGCCGCGGACTATTCGCAGATCGAGCTTCGGCTTCTCGCGCACCTCTCCGCTGATCCGGCGTTCGTGAGTGCATTTCGCGCCGGTGGAGACATCCATCGGCAAACCGCGTCGATCATCTTCGATGTCCCACTCGAAGAGGTCACGTCCGAGATGCGGGGGCGCGCGAAGACGATCAATTTCGCGACGATCTACGGGCAGGGCGCGAACGCGCTGTCGAGGCAGCTTCGCATCGAGCCTGCGGACGCACGCCGCTTCATCGATGAATACTTCGTGCGCTTCCAGGGCATCCGCGCGTATCTCGACTCCATGGTCTCGTTCGCGCGCGAGCATGGGTACGTGCAAACCATTTTCGGCCGCCGCAGGTACATTCCGGAGCTGCGAGATCGCAATTTCAACGTGCGTGCGTTCGGTGAGCGCACCGCGACGAACTCTCCGATTCAAGGCTCGGCGGCCGATCTCATCAAGATTGCGATGATCCACATTCACGCACTGTTCGCGCGCGAGCAGGTCGAAAGCCGCATGCTCCTCCAAGTGCATGACGAGCTGGTGTTTGAAGCACCGCCCTCCGAAGCGCAGTACATCTCGACGCTGGTCCAGCAGGAAATGCAGACTGCTGCGCAGCTGTCGGTTCCGCTCGTTGTCGATCTCGGAATTGGTAGCAATTGGCTCGAAACGAAACAGTAGCAGGGGCACTGCCGAACGGTCAGCGAGACCTTGGAAACGTCTGATCGTCAGTAGTCACGGACTACGGTATTGTGCGGAATTCGCGCGACCCGTAGCATCAATGCGCCATCTTGCGCCTGTTTACATTCACTCGGGCAGCCACCGCACGAATGCTCCCCCGTCGTCGCTCCGGGTTCTCGTTGATCGAGCTATTCGTGGTGCTGGTGGTCATCGGCATCCTCGTGGGCTTGGCCATCCCCCGAATGCACGGCTTCAAGCACCAATTCTACCTCACCACCATGATTTCAGACCTTCGAAATCTGGCCGCGACAGAAGAGGGGTATTGGAGCTCGGTGGATTCGTACACGTCCGATCTCAACGCCCTCCGCTTCAACCTCACTCCGGGTGTCTGGGTCACGTTCGTCCAGGCAGACAGCACGGGCTGGTCGGCGACGGCCACGCACGACGATGACACATCCCAATGCGCCATTTACTACGGGAACGCTCCGCCGCTCCCCCCGGCAACCGTCAAGAACTTCATCGGCTGCAGCAAGTAGTTCGCGCCTCCGGGTTCCTTGCAGATTGCCGAAACACTGGCAAATCGACCGGTCAAATGTGCCGAAGTAGATGGACAATTGAGATATAAGTCGTTGTTTCACAAGCAGTTGCAAATGCGGACTCAACGGGGCACTTCGCTTGCTTTGTAGTCCGCTGCGCACAGCTGCTATCTCACGGTGGAGCAACACATGACCAAGTCACGAAAATCGGGTTTTACCCTAATCGAACTACTCATCGTCGTCGTGATCATCGGTATCCTCGCCGCGATCGCGATTCCAAAGTTTGCGTCGACGAAGGGTCAGGCGTTCCTTGCCGCTATGCGCAGCGATCTGCGCAATCTGGCAACAGCGGAAGAGGGGTATTACTACTCGAACAGTGCCTACAGCAACAACCTCTCGCAGCTCAATTTCCTGTCGTCGGCTGGTGTCACGATCGTCGTGCCCGAGGCGACTGCCGGCGGTTGGTCTGGATCGGCGACGCACATATCGCTCGGCGCCGAGAAGTGCACGGTATATTTTGGTACCGCCACCGCAATCTCGCCCGCGACGCTCGAGGGGCGAATTACCTGCAACTGATCTACGAATGGTCCCTCGCGAGTGACCGGCGAATCGACCAATCGGAACAGCTCGCTCGAGGGTCGTCCGTACCGCGAGTTCGCACTGCGGCGAGAGGGGATGATCCACGCGATGGAAGGCGGCCTGTGGCTGCACAGGCACGTATGGAAAGGTCGCCCCATGGCGCACCTGGTCTCCACCGATCGAGAGCGCCTGATGCACTACGGTCGCTCCGTTGGTCTTCCGCTCACTCGCCTCCAGTTCAAGCCCCTCAAGGATCCCCGCACCGGCGTGCGCCGGGACGCGTGGCACTGGGATCTTGTTGGCGATCTGCTTCCACCACGCTGAGCCGATGCGCACGTTGACGCATGCCTCGCGTCGCGAAAGATTGATCTCCATGTCCGATCGCGGAATTCTGACATGCGTTGTTCTCTTCGCTTCACTCAGCGCATGTGAGCGCAAGGCACCCGCGAAGCCATCGGATTCCGTGGCGCAGCAACCGTCACCGGTTCCAGCGACGCCGAACACTCGCCCCGCTGTCGCTCCGTCGACGTGGGATACGAGTGCTGGCCCAGTGATGTTCGTGCGTGGCAATTCGCCGTCCGAAGCGTACGTCGTCTTCCCCGCAATCACCGACAGCACGCCGTCCGACGCCGTTCACTTCGACTCGGCGCTCGCTCGCAATGCGACGATCGAGTTGTTTCAGCGAGCGGCTGCAGCGACAAGCGCTCGCGTTGGCGCGATGGCTGGCGGCGAGTGGGACGCCGATCAATGCATCGAGTGGCCGGCAGCGAAACTACAGGGCACGCCGAGTGGCGACGAAACGACGGGGTGGACCGTTGCATTTCTCAAGGGGCGCGCAAAAGCGCTGGCGCTCGACACCGTCGAGTCGATGGCCCACGCGGATTCGGCACGACTCGCCGCGGACATCACACGACTCGTCTCGACGGTGCCCAACGATACTGCTCGCACGTTTCGCGGGATTCCCTTCTCGGTGCGCACGGCCTATCGCTTCACACCGGTCGCTGGCGTCGAGACGGTGGTTGCCGATGTCGTGCGCACGTTGAATCAGGAGGCGAACCCTCTCGAGGAGCATACGCTCATCGTCGGCGAACGCGTCGCAGGATCGAACGCACCGTATCGCCTCGCCTACCGCGAGGTGACGGCTGGCTCGGACGAGACGCTCGAGAGCTCCGACGTTCTCGCCGCGGTGTCCATCGGCACGCCTCCGCACATCGACCTTGTGCTCGCGCGCGAGGGATATGAATCGAACGCGTATGCGCTGCTCGAGCGACATGCCGACGGAAGCTGGCGGCTGCGCTGGACGAGCGCGCACACGGGCTGTTGATCGAGCGCGTCGCCTATTTGCTTCTGAGCCGCACGATGAGTACCTCGGCCGGACAGTTCACGCGAAGCGGAACGACCACGCCGACTCCTGTCGTGACGTAGAGCGGGACAGGTGATCGCGCGATCCATCCACTGGCGGACGACGCATCGCACACGCTGCAATGACGCGAGGGCGCACCAAGGAACGGCAGCACGATCTGCCCGCCGTGCGTGTGACCGGCAAGCACGAGATCAACGCGTGCCGCGGACGAGAGCTCGAGTACCCCGTCGGGGTTGTGCGACAGCACGACACGGGGGATCTCGACCGCCAGCGATTTGCATCCGCCATCTGGATCGACGTGCCCGTGCGTCCAGTCATCCACGCCGCCGATGCCGAGTTGCGCGTTACCTCTCGCGATGACGGCACACTCATTCACGAGCACGTGCGCCCCCGTCGACTGCAGCCAGGCAACGACCGTTGCGGGATCGTGATCGTAGTCGTGATTTCCGAGAATCGCGATGACGCCATCGCGGGCGCGCAGTGCGCGCAGCGGCTCCGTCATCCGAGGGAGCGCCCAGTCGTACAACCATCCCGAGATCGTGCGCAAGCGCGTGTGCGAGAGTGCGTAGTCGCCGAGCATGACGATGAGATCGGGAGCGGCGTCGTTGGCGAGACGGACCGCGCGCGCGAGGAGCCGCCCTGGAACGAAGGTGCCGCCGTAGTGCAGATCGCTCAACACCGCGATCGTGTATCCATCGAAGTCGGGCGCGAGCTCGCGGATCGGTGCATCGATGTGGGTGTACCGCAGCGCGATCGGCGTCAACAAAACGACGTAGGCGAGTGCAGCGAGCACCACGAGCGCGGCGATCGATGCGGCAATTAGCATCAAGCCGACTTCAACGCACGCGGCGCGTGGGCGATTGGCTCATAGCCCCGTCGGAGCGTCGATGAAAATGGCAGGCAGATTGAATGTGCGACCGACGTAGTCCGCGAGTGCGCGAACACCGAAGGTCTCGGTGGCGTAGTGTCCAGCGTAGATGATGACGATCCCCATCTCGTCGGCATCGACCGCGGTCCAGTGAGGTCCCTCGCCGACGATCAACGTGTCGATTCCACGCTCGACTGCTTCGCGTAGGGTATCGGCGGAGGCGCCTGCGCCGGTACAGATCGCCCACCGTTTCGTGATGCGTGACGTCTCCGCGGGCGAGCTTCGGACGCTGCCTCCCCATCGCTGCGCGACGGTCGACGCGCGTGCGAGAAGCTCGCTCGTTGCGATGTCCGCGTCGCCGCGAACTCCAATGTCGATCGTTTGATAGCGCGCAAACCCGGCGGATGGTGTCAGCCCGAGCTCGCGCGCGAGCAGCACGTTGTTGCCGAGCTCTGGATGCGCATCAAGCGGGAGATGCGAGGAGTACAGCCCCATCCCCGATGCGAGCAGCGCGTGAATGCGACGATAGTAGGGTCCGCGAAGTGGCTGGAGCCCTGCCCAGAAGAGGCCGTGGTGCACGAGGAGAAGATTCGCGCCCGCATCGATCGCGCCCCGAATCGTTCGCTCGCGCAGATCAACCGCAGCGGCAACCTTGACGATCTCCGCGTGGGTTTCGACCTGCACCCCGTTGAT
>Ga0080027_10000852_pt1 | contig 12642 bp, 10 predicted proteins | sample OrgsoiDNA2013046_FD_70962 | JGI IMG/M metagenome (GOLD analysis project Ga0080027, IMG submission 70962) | Permafrost soil microbial communities from the Arctic, to analyse light accelerated degradation of dissolved organic matter (DOM) -... | ecosystem: Environmental > Terrestrial > Soil >... | reverse complement strand
CGCAACCGCAACTTCCGGCGAACGACGAACCCGACGAGTAGCTTTTACGAACCGCCCCAATCGTCGTCGGCCGTGTCGGGCAGGCGATCGGGACCTGCTGAGTAAAGGTCGTAGCCGCTCGGATTTTTGCGGCCCGGATTCAGGTAGATGTAATCATTGTGCCACGGATCCTTCGGCACGGAATCGAACAATTGGTTCCATCGGGAAGGCTGCGGATCGGTTGAAGGGCGCGTGACGAGCGCTTGCAATCCCTGCTCAGTCGTCGGTAGAAAGCCGTTGAAGCTCTCGTACACTCTTAGTTGCGTCCGGATGCTTTGAATGTCGGCTTGCACGCCGACACTCTTCGCCGCCTCCAAATTTCCTTTCAATTTGTAGATCGCCAGGCTGAGGAGAACCGCAATGATCGAGACCACGATCATGATCTCGAGAAGCGTAAAGCCGCGCTGATTTCTTCGCATAGATAGATGCCGCCGGCTACTTTAGTGGCTCCAGCAGGTAGTCCGATTTATCCCAAAGGTACTTCAACTGAATCTGCGTCTCCCGGATCGCCGAAGCCGTGGTCCCGGCGCCTGCGAGAACCATGACATCGTTCGCGCCCGCTTTCAAGCTGGAGCCCGGGACGATCTTCTGCGCGCGAATCCAGCCGGTGTATTGGAATTGCATCTGGTCCAGGAGCGATTTCGACAGTCCACGATAAGCGGGATCGGCGAGATCGGGCAGGAACAGCGACGCGGGACCGACATCCTCTCCGTTCACGTAAATTTCCGGCGCCACATCGATCTGAGGACTGGCGAGCTCGAAGGTCAGCAACGCGACGAGTGGCTGCGCTTCGAGATCGAATTGGAACCCTGCCCCGTTCTGCACGCTCGACCCGATCGGGATCGTCTCCGCGGCCAATGGAGCAGTGATCGTGCCGAAAACTTCCGCGTCCTGTTCTGCTGCCTTCAAGGGCGCAGCGGCGCCAAATGGCTCCGGCATTAATTCCCGCTGCTCGGCATGCACCGGGTGCATGACCTGGCTGGTTTTCATCCAGTCGAGGTAAGCGCCGCGGATCGATCGGCCATCGCCCGGCACTTCAAGATCGATCGCCGAGACGCCGATCATCGGCACAATGGTGGTCGCGGAAGTCGCGAGATTGGTTCCCTGGCCTAACGAACCGGAACGAAGTAGTTGCGTCCCGGATTCATCCCACGCCACCAACTCCGGTTGTTGGTGCTGGTTGTCATCGAAAAAGAGACGAAAGAGCAGGATCTGGCAGTCGTCGTTAGGCCTCGTTAGGCGGATGCGGAAGACGCTTTTGGCGGGCTGACCGTCTTGTTCCTTCCCGTGAGCAAGCGAAACCGATTCCACCCAGGCGGGCGCGGCCTGCACTGTGGAATGCGCCGTTTCGATCTGGCGAAGATCGAGCCAGGCGCTCTCCGGCGCTGCTGTCGCCGACTGACTTGGTTTCGACCATTGCACGCTCCGCGGAACGAGCTGCTGCGCGCGAGTTGCGCAAATGGTGGCAACAAAAACCGCGAACGCGACGAGCCGGAGAAGCATGTCGGCGGCGAGGCTAACTCAGTGCGGGCGCAACTGCAAACTATGGGTCATTTCGAACACCGCGGAGAGAATACTGTAAACGACAAAGCCGACGATAATGGCAATGAAAACGATGATGACCGGCGGGATGAGCGCGGAAGTAATCTCCACCGTCCGATCGAGCTCGCGCTCATAGACATCCGCGATCGTCTGCATGGTCCGCGCGAAGTGCCCGGTCTGTTCGCCGACCGCCATCATGTCCGTGAAAAGTTCGGGAAATAACGTTTCTGCCGCGAGTGCGCTCGAGAGATTAGCGCCATCGATCACCGAGCGCCGGACGCCGCGCAGTTTCGCCTCGAGATATTTGTTCGCTGCAATCTCGGTGACGAGATCCAGCGCTTTGAGCAACGGAATTCCGTTCTCCATCAAGGTGCCGAGCGTCCGCGAAAACTGCGCGTAATATTGGTGACGGCGGATCTTGCCGTAGAAGGGAATCGACAAGCGCAAGCGGTCCCAAGTGAGACGACCTTCATCGCTACGCACAAAAGCGCGGAAACCGACGATCGCACCTATCAGGATCAGGAGAAAGAGCCACCAATAGCCGACGATGAGATGATTTGCGCCGAGCAAAATCCGTGTCGGCAGCGGCAAGACTCCGCCAGTTTGCGTCATAAAGCCTGTCAACTGTGGCACCATGAAGGTAATAAAAATCACGATCAGCACCGAACCGGCGACGGCGAGGAACGCCGGATAAATGAGCGCCTGCGACACGCGATCGCGCAGGTTTTTTTCCTGCATCAAATGTGCGACGACCCGCGAAAGAATGTCGGGCAGCGCGCCGCTCGCTTCGCCGGCGCCAACCATGTTCACATAAAGTGCCGGAAAGATCCGCGGATAATCGCGCAGCGCCTGCGAGAAACTGCGGCCGTCAATCAACGCTTGGTGCAACGCGTGCGTCATCTGCTGGAGGCGCGGTTGTTTCAACCGCTTCTCCAACACGCCTAACGACTCATCGAGCGTCATCCCGGCTTGCAAAAGATGTCCGAGTTGCTCGGTGAAAATAAGGAGCTGGCCGTGCGAGAGTTTGAGATTTTGCGCGGGGATTGCGGCTGTGGGCGCCGGTTTGCCGTCGACCACCTCAGGCCCGGCCGCCATCGCTTCGATCCGGATTGGGATGCAATGCTGCTGCTCGATTTGGCGGATCGCGACGGACCGATCCGCAACGTTCAGGACACCTTCGACGAGGCCGCCCTGGGCATTACGCGCGCGATAAGAAAATTGCGGCATCAGGTGAAATTCACGCAAAGAGTAACGCGCCGGATTCCCGCCGTCCAATTGCGAAGACGAGCAACCAAGAACTTTTGAGCGGGAGAGAGAAGATGCGAGCCAGTAATAACAGCTAATACTTGTGGCGACCGCATGCTTCCACGCCCTTTGGGATGAATAGAGCCCTAACGACGATTCCGCTAGCCGACGGAAGATTCATTGCTATCGCGGAGTATGGCGAGAAATCCGGTGCGCCGGTTTTTTTTTGTCACGGCTGGCCGAGCTCGCGCACGATGGCGGGGCTGACAGATGCCGCCGCTCGCGAAATAAAGGTCCGCATCATCTCACCCGATCGACCCGGGATCAGAGACTCCTCGTTTCAGCCGGAGCGAACGCTGCTCAATTGGCCGCCTCTCCTCGCCGCCCTGGCTGATCATATGGGTATTGGTGAGTTCAAGATTCTCGGAATCTCCGGTGGTGCTCCCTATGCACTCGCCGCCGCTTGGGCAATGCCGGAACGTGTTCGCGCAATTGCAGTCGTGAGCGGCGCACCACCGCTGGCGGAACTGGTTGATCGCGGAGGCCTGCTCCCGCTTTATCGATGGCTCCTCTTTTTTTATCCCCGTCACCGTGAATTGCTCCGTTATTCCTTTCGTCTCGCCCGCCCATTCCTTTCGGTGAAGTTGCCGGTCCGATTTCGTCCTGCGCTGCTCAAGTTGCTCCAGCCTTGCGATGCGGATGTGATGCGCGATGCGGCTGCGTTCGAAGCCTGCTTTGAAAGTCAGCGTCAAGCCTGGCGCGCGTCAGCGGACGGAGTAATGGTGGATGCAGAAATCTATGCGCGGCCGTGGGGTTTTGCGCTGGAGCAAATCAAGGTTCCTGTGCGGCTTTGGCATGGGAAAAAAGACCGCAGTTTCAACTGGCAATTGACGCGCGCGCTGGCCGATCGTTTTCCAAATTGCGCAGCGCGCTTCGTCGAAGGGGAGGGGCATTATTCGCTTCCGATCCGCCACATGCGCGCGATTCTTGAAGATCTAAGATTGGCCTAACGATCTCGGTTTTTCTTGTTCGGCGGCCTGAAAATCGCTCAAGCTGCAACGTGGAAGATTTTACCGGCAGCGCAATTCACGATCAGTCGGCGCGCCGATCGTCCAACATCGGACCGGAATTTGAAGGACGCGTGCGGCAGTTGGTGGCGGATTGGGGTGCCGAGAAATCGCCGGAGCTGATCGAAGAGCTGATCGTCACCGCGTTAAAAATGGCGCGCGACGGAATGGGAACCGGCGACCTGAAGCTGATGAATCGGTCGCTGAAGGAACTGCGCTATGCGGCGAAGATCTTTGCGCCCTATCGAGAGGTGCGGAAAGTGGTCGTCTTTGGCTCGGCACGAACGGCACCAACCGAACCCGAAGCGCTATTGGCCGAAGAATTCGGACGACAGATTGTGGCGAATAGATACATGGTGATTACCGGCGGTGGCGACGGCATCATGGGCGCGGCGCAACGCGGGGCCGGGCGGGAAAATAGCTTCGGCTTAAATATTCGGCTGCCCTTCGAGCAACGCCCTAACGAGATCATTCACGGCGATCCGAAGCTGATAAATTTCAATTATTTCTTCACGCGCAAATTGAATTTCGTGAAAGAGACGCACGCATTTGCGCTTTTTCCCGGCGGCTTCGGGACGATGGACGAGGGCTTCGAAGTGCTGACACTGATGCAGACAGGCAAGGCGTTGATCATACCGGTCGTATTGCTCGATCGGCCAAATGGCAGCTACTGGGAAACGTGGATGCGCTTCCTCACTGACCACCTCTTGAAACTCGGGCTTATTTCCGCGGAGGATTTTAATTTCATTAAGATCGCCCACAACGTCGAGGAAGCCGTGGCTGAAATTTTGCTCTTCTACAAAAATTACGCCTCGTCGCGCTGGGTCGGATCGCAGCTGGTCTTCCGGATATGTAAACCATTGACTAATCTGGCTGTAACGAGATTAAATACGGAGTTCTCGGAACTGCTTCGCAGCGGCGAAATTGTTCAGGGCGGCCCGTTGCCGCAGGAACAAAACCAGCCGGAGATCGCGCATCTGACGCGGCTGATTTTGACGCCGCATCGTCACGCCTTTGGCCGCTACCGTCTTTTGATCAACGCGATCAATCTCGCAGAGACTCGGCCTAACGAATAGCGGCCATCGTTAGGCCGAAGGCGGTTCGCTCTTCTCGAGAATGTAGTCGCGGATCGAATTAACTGTTTGCAGCGCTTTGCTTGCGACCTCCGAATTCGGCACGCCGACGCCGAAAGTTTTCTCCATGCTTACCACGAGTTCCAACGCATCAATGGAATCGAGACCCAGCCCGCTCGGTCCGAAGAGCGGAAGATCGTCGCTGATCTGATCGGCCGGTGTTTGCAGCATGAGATTTTTCACCAGCATTTCCTTGATGCGGAGGCGAAGATCGGGTTCAGGCATCGTGCGGAGATTTCGAGGACCGTATGCTTAAGCGAAAAGCGGCTTGGTGTCAGCGGAGAAGAATCCCGCCGTACCCAGGACGGGAAACGCTGCAGCGGGACTCTAGACTTCGCGCGGCGGGGCGGCGGAGGTTTGCGGCTGTTCCGGTTGCGGGGGAACTTCCCGCGCAATCGGTGCGCCTTCGATCCGCGGAACGGTCGCTTCCGCCTGTCGCACATCCGGTTTCGCGTCGGTCTTGCCGGCGTTGTGCAGTTCGTCGCTGAAGTCGTCCTTCGCCTTCTGAAATTCCTTTACCGCCTGGCCCATGCCTTTCGCCAACTCCGGCAATTTTTTCGCTCCGAAGAGAACGAGGACAATCAACAGAATGATGATCAGGTCCGGCCCGCCAAAGTTCGATAACAAGGCGAGATGATTCATGCTAGGCCTAGCATCGGCTCATCGCCCGATCTTGCAAGATGATTCAGCCCGACGCTCTATACGTCGTAATACATCACGAACTCGTAGGGATGCGGTCGGAGCCGGAGCGCGTCGTATTCCTTTTGCTTCATTTCGATCCAATTCGTAATGAAATCGGTGTTGAAAACATCACCGCGCAGGAGAAAAGAGTGATCCGCCGCCAGCGCTGCGATTGCTCCGCCTAACGAATCCGGCACGCTCGGCACGTTCGCCAATTCTTCCGGCGGAAGTTCGTAAAGATTCTTGTCGAGCGGATCGCCGGGATCGATCCGGTTCTGGATGCCGTCGAGCCCGGCGAGCAAGAGCGCAGAGAAAGCGACGTACGGATTCGCTGCCGCATCGGGTGTGCGGAACTCGATTCGTTTCGCCTTCGGATTCGCCGAATACGTCGGAATGCGAATCGCGGCAGAGCGGTTGCGCGCGGAATAGGCGAGATTCACCGGCGCTTCGAATCCGGGAACGAGTCGCTTGTAGCTGTTCGTGGTTGGATTCGTAATCGCCGTCAACGCCGGGGCGTGTTTCAAAATTCCGCCAATGAAAAAAAGCGCGATGTCACTCAACCCCGCGTAACCGTTGCCGGCAAAGAGCGGCTTCTCATCCTTCCAAAGCGAGATATGGGTGTGCATTCCCGAGCCGTTATCGCCGAAGAGCGGCTTCGGCATGAACGTCACCGTCTTGTTATGCTTCCGCGCGACGTTGCGAACGATGTACTTGTAGTACTGCATGTAATCGCCCATCACTTTCAAAGGCGCGAAACGGATGTCGATTTCCGCCTGCCCGGCGGTCGCGACTTCATGATGCTGACGCTCGATCGGGATGCCTGCTTTCTCGAGTTCCAGGCACATTTCGTTACGGATATCCTGCAATGTGTCCGCCGGTGCGACTGGGAAGTAGCCTTCCTTCGCGCGGATTTTGTACCCGAGGTTTGGAAACTCTTCGCGCGCGCTATTCCAATGTCCTTCGCCGCTTTCGACCGTGTGAAATGAACTGTTCCCGGTGCAACTGAAACGCACGTCATCAAAAATAAAAAATTCCGCTTCCGGACCGAAGAACGCCGTGTCGGCAATGCCGGTGCTTTGTAAATAAGCTTCCGCCTTTTCCGCGACGCCGCGAGGATCGCGGCTATAAGGCTCGCGGGTGATCGGCTCAACGATCGTGCAAATCAGGCTGAGCGTCGGCTCGGAATTAAAGATGTCGATCCACGCGCTGCCAGCGTCGGGAATGACGAGCATGTCGGAAGCGTTGATCGCTTTCCAACCGCGAATGCTCGAGCCATCGAACCCGAGGCCCTCGGTGAAAATATCTTCGTTGTATTCGGTGAGGGTGGTCGTGAAATGCTGCCAACTGCCGGGCAGATCGGTGAACTTGAAATCCACGAGTTTGACCTCGTGGTCTTTGATCATTTTCGAAACGTCGGAGGCGGTTTTTTTGTCTTTGGGCATTTATTAGTTAAGCGGTTGAGGAGTTGAGAGGTTGAAAAATAGTAGTCATCCCGAGCGAAGCCGAGGGATCCCGATGCGCCTTCTGCCTTCTTAAAGCTTCGCCGCGGGTTCCTCGGCGCTCGGAGCGACAAAAAACGCGGCGCGATCTTATCACACCGCTTTCTCGCCGATCTCTTCGGTGCGAATGCGCACCGCATGTTCGACTGGGAGCACGAACACTTTGCCGTCGCCAATCTTGCCGGTCTTCGCGGCCCCGACCACGACGGTCACTGCCTTGTCGACCATCTCGTCGGCCAGCACGATCTCGATCTTTACCTTCGGAAGAAAATCAACCGTGTATTCGCTGCCGCGATAAATTTCGGTGTGGCCCTTCTGGCGCCCGAAGCCTTTGACTTCCGTCACCGTCATTCCTTCGATGCCAAGCTCGGCGAGCGCTTCCTTCACTTCCTCGAGTTTGAACGGCTTGATGATCGCTTCGAGTTTTTTCATGTGCGTTTAAGGTGGTGGCGTTCCGCTGATTTTCAACGGCAACTAAATCTACAGAATCAGAGATCGCGGGGGCAGCGCAAGCGCCGATTTCTTGCCGCTTCCGGCGCGGAGTTTATAGTGACGCCGCATGCCCGCCGATTCTTTCGTTCATCTCCATCTGCATACCGAGTATTCGCTTCTCGACGGCGCGATTCGGATGAAGGAGCTGATGAAAAAGGCGCGCGAATTCAAGATGCCAGCGGTCGCGATGACCGATCACGGAAACCTGTTTGGCGCGATCGAGTTCTATGTGGAGGCACGTAATGCGGGCGTCAAACCAATCATTGGTTGCGAGGCGTACATCGCGCCGCGTTCGCACCAGGACCGATCGGGTTCACTGCGCGGCTCCGCTTTTCACTTCACGTTGCTGGCGCGCGACGAGACCGGTTATCACAACTTGGTTAAGCTGATTTCCACCGCGCATCTCGACGGTTTTCATTATCGGCCACGGATCGACAAAGAACTTTTGGCGCAGCATTCCGCGGGGTTGATTGGCCTCAGCGGTTGTCTCGCGAGCGAAGTCAATTCCGCGATCCAGGCCAACAATCTTGACGCCGCGAAACAAGCGGCCGCGGATTATCGCGACATTCTCGGCGCGGAGAATTTCTTCATCGAGTTGCACGACCACGGGATGGAAGAGCAGCGGCGCTGCAATTGCGTTCTGCCAAAGATCGCGCGCGATCTTGGCGTGGGACTCGTCGCCGCGAACGATGTTCATTTTCTCCGCCGCAGCGATCACGACGCGCACGACGTTATGCTTTGCATCGGCACCGGCAAGATGGTGCAGGACGAGAACCGAATGCGCTACCTGCCGGAATTGTATTTCAAATCGCCGCAGGAAATGCGCGAGCTGTTCAAGGATTTTCCGGACGCGATCAGCAACACGTTGGCGATAGCAGAGCGCTGCAATCTCGAAATAGAACTCGGCAAATCAAAATATCCCGAATACACGCCGCCGGAGGGCGTCACGCGTGAAGCCTACTTGGGCGATCTTTGCGCGAAGGGCCTGGAGCAGCGTTACGGCGACCGCGTCCGAAGCGATCGTGAGTTGCAGCGCCGTCTCGACTACGAGGTCGCTATTCTCGAGAAAACCGGGTTCATCAGTTACATCCTGATTGTTTGGGATTTCATTCACTTCGCCAAGCAACGCGGCATTCCAGTTGGACCCGGTCGTGGATCGGCCGCCGGTTCGTTAGTCGCGTATGTGCTTGGCATCACCGACATCGATCCGTTGCAATACGGACTAATTTTTGAGCGCTTTTTGAATCCCGATCGCGTCTCACCGCCAGATATCGATGTCGATTTCTGCGAAGCGCGGCGCGGCGAAGTCCTCGAATACGTTAGGCAAAAATACGGCCGGCGCCGGGTCGCCCAGATCATCACTTTCGGGAAACTGAAAGCCAAGAGTGTAGTACGCGACGTCGGGCGGGTCATGGGCCTGAGCTATCGCGATGCGGATCGGATCGCAAAGATGATTCCGAATGAGTTGAACATCACCCTCGAGGTGGCCGCGGAAAAAAATGCGGAATTCAAACGCGCGATTGCAACCGAGCCGCAAACGAAACAACTCTTCGAATACGGCAAGATTCTCGAAGGCTTGTCGCGCAATGCCGGCGTGCATGCGGCCGGGGTCGTGATCGCCGACCGCGATCTCACCGACTACATCCCGCTCTGTCGCGACGTGAAGGGCAACGACGTCATCAGTCAATACCCGATGGGCCCGCTGAACGACCTCGGCCTGCTGAAAATGGATTTCCTCGGGTTGAAAACGCTCACGGTGATTGAGGACACGCTTACGCTGATCCGAAAACGCGCGCCTGAGTTTTCGCTCAAGAATCTTCCGCTCGATGACTCCAGGGCCTTCGGGCTCTATAACCGCGGCGAGACGGTCGGCATTTTCCAGATGGAATCCGGCGGGATGACGAGTGTCTCGAAGCAGTTCGACGTGCAGAAACTCGACGACATCATCGCGTTGATCGCGCTCTTTCGGCCGGGCCCGATGGATCTCATTCCCGATTATCTGAAGCGGAAAAAAGGCCTAACGAAGATAAAATACGAACACCCGCTGCTCGAGGAGATTTGCGCGGACACTTACGGTGTCATGATTTATCAGGAGCAAGTCATGGCCGCGGCAAACAAACTGGCTGGCTACTCACTGGCGCAAGGCGATCTGCTGCGCCGCGCGATGGGCAAGAAGGACAAGGCGAAGATGGCGAAGGAGCGCACCAATTTTATCGAAGGCTGCGCGCGCACGAATAAGATTCCCGAGAAGAAAGCGAGCGCGATCTTTGATCTGCTCGAGAAGTTTGCTGGCTACGGTTTCAATAAGAGCCACAGCGCGGCCTATGGGTTGATCAGCTATCAGACCGCCTATTTGAAGGCGAATTATCCAGTCGAATTCATGGCTGGATTGTTGAGCAACGAGATCAACAACACGGACAAAATTTCGGTCCTTGTCGGTGAGTGCAAACGCATGGGCGTCCCGATTCTCCCGCCGGATCTGAATCGCAGCGGCCTCAAGTTCACACCTGAGTCTAACGATGGTTCGATGGCGATTCGCTACGGCCTGGCTGCGATCAAGAATGTCGGTGAAGGCGCAATGTCGACAGCGATCGCCGAGCGCGAACGCCGAGGGGAGTTTATCTCGCTCGAGGATTTTTGCAGCCGTCTCGACTCACGCATCGCCAATCGCAAAATGATCGAGAGCCTCGTCAAAGCGGGCGCGTTCGATTTTCTCGGACGCGATCGCGCTGAACTTTTTTTCTGCATCGAGGAAACACTGGCGGCCTCCGCCGCTTCTCATCGCGACCGGGCGACAGGACAAGTTTCACTTTTCGAGGAATTGCCCCGGGCGACAGATTCGCGCCTCCGCCGTGACTCCTCCAAATGGACCGAGCGGGAAAGGATGTCGTTCGAGAAGGAACTGCTCGGCTTCTACGTTACCGGCCACCCACTTGACGCCTATGCGCCGTTGTTCGCCAGCGGAAAGTATCAAACCATCGTGTCGTTAGGCGAACTGGAAGATCGGGCGACCTTTACCATCGCCGGCGCGATCGCGCAGGTGGATCGCAAGTTTACAAAAAAGGAGGGTAAGCCGTTTGCAGTCGTCTGGATTGAAGACCTAACGGCAACTCTGGAAGTCGTGCTTTGGAACGAGACCTACGTGCAGGTCTCAAACGCACTGGAACCCGGCACCGTCATTGCGATCCGCGGGACGGTGGACAAGCGTGACGACGCGCTCCGCGCGACGGCCCAGAAAGTAAAAGTGCTGACATCGGAAAACATCGAAGCCGTTGCAGGTGATGCGCCCGCAGCGCCAAAGGTGAACGGCAGCGCGCACGTCGGCGAGGAGGCGCCAGTCACCCTGCGCTTCGGAGCTGGGATTGGAGCGGATGAGTTGCGGGCGGTGCGGGAGATCTTGGTTTCGTCTCCTGGGCCGCAGCCGGTGACGTTAATGCTGAAAAGTGTTGGTGGCGAAACGGTGCGAATTGACACTAACGAGATGTACCGGATCGCGCTCACCCCAGCGGTCGAACAGCAGCTTGCGCGCTGGCTTTGGCGTTGAACGCTACTGCGCGCGCGAGGCCCATCCCGATTGGGCGCCCACGCCTTTCCATTCGGTTAGGCAATCTCAAAAACTAACCGGTTATCCTCGGCGTCCACCCGAATGGTTTGGTCTTCGTGGAATTTCCCCTCCAGAATATCGAGGCTGAGCGGGTCGAGGATTTCCTTTTGGATGGCGCGTTTCAGCGGGCGCGCGCCATAAACCGGATCGTAGCCCTCGCGCGCGATCCGCGCTTTTGCCGCATCGGTTAACTGCAACGTGATCTTTTGCTGCTCCAGCCGTTTCGTTAGGCGACGCAATTGAATCTCGACGATCTTCCTTAGGTCCTCCTCGTTCAGCCGGTCGAAGATAATAATCTCGTCCACGCGGTTCAAAAACTCCGGGGGAAAATGCGCGCGCAAGGCGTCCATCACCAGCCGTGTGCGTCCTTCGCGGGATGATTCTTCGGTGATGAATTGCGAGCCGATGTTCGACGTCATGATGATGACCGTGTTCTTGAAATCGACTGTGCGGCCCTGACCATCGGTGATGCGGCCGTCATCCAGCACTTGCAGCAGCACGTTGAAAACATCGCGGTGCGCTTTTTCGATTTCGTCGAAAAGGATGACGGAGTACGGTTTTCGCCTAACGGCTTCGCTGAGCTGTCCGCCTTCCTCGTAACCGACGTAGCCGGGCGGCGCGCCGATCAGGCGCGCGACCGTGTGCTTCTCCATGTATTCGCTCATGTCGATGCGGATCATCGCGTTCTCATCGTCGAACAGGAACTCGGCAAGCGCGCGCGAGAGTTCGGTTTTGCCGACCCCGGTCGGTCCGAGAAAAATGAATGAGCCAATCGGGCGATTTTCGTCCTGCAAACCGGCGCGTGCGCGGCGTACGGCGTTCGAAACAGCGACGATCGCCTCGCGCTGGCCAATGACGCGCTGGCTCAGACGTTCTTCCATTTTCACCAGTTTTTGGCGCTCGCCTTCCTGCAAGCGTGAGACCGGAATGTGCGTCCAACTCGAGACCACTTCCGCAATGTCTTCCTCGGTCACTTCTTCGCGCAGGAGTTTCGCTTGACCCTCTTTCGCCGCCAGCTCGTTGAGCTTGCGCTCGACTTCGGGAATGCGGCCATATTGGATTTCGCTCGCTCGCGCCAATTCACCGCGGCGTTGCGCGCGCTCCAGTTCGGTGCGCAACTGGTCGAGTTCTTCTTTCAACTTCCGTTGTTGATCGATCAGCGCCTTTTCCTTCTGCCACTCCGCTTTTAACGCCGACGATTTTTCCTTCAGTTCGGCCAGCTCTTTTTCGAGCTTCGCCAGGCGCTCCTTGCTTGCCGGATCCTTCTCCTTCTTCAACGCCTGGCGCTCCATCTCGTGTTGCATGATCTCGCGCTCGATCACGTCGATCTCCGTCGGCAT
>Ga0080027_10000851_pt1 | contig 12647 bp, 11 predicted proteins | sample OrgsoiDNA2013046_FD_70962 | JGI IMG/M metagenome (GOLD analysis project Ga0080027, IMG submission 70962) | Permafrost soil microbial communities from the Arctic, to analyse light accelerated degradation of dissolved organic matter (DOM) -... | ecosystem: Environmental > Terrestrial > Soil >... | reverse complement strand
GATCTTCTGAAAACTGAATGGCGGTTTCACCAAAATCCTTATTGCTTTTTAATGCTGCGTATGCATTCTGGATTTTCTGCCAGGCTTTGGCAGTATCCCCGGGGGAAGCATTTTTAGGAGCGGCAACAAATATGTAAGAAATGCGGAGATCATGCTGACTTCTGGCAAATGCTTCTTTCGCTAATTGATTCAGGCTGATTTCATCATTTACATACTGATCGACGATCTGGCTCTTAAAATTTTTCAATTCTGTAACCTGCCCGGGCAGTGTATCCAACTTTAAATCAAATGCTGCCTGCACTTTCAACCTGTACCTGATATAAAGATTCAGGTAATCGCGATATGCTTTATCCGTGGTTTTGATGTGGGCATTATTCTTTTGGAAAGCGGTCAAAAATTCCTTCCGGGAGACGGTTTGTTTTCCGTAGCTAACCAACGTCTGGCCGTAAAATGAATAGGAACAAATTGAAAAGAGAAAGATTAAGACAACATTCTTCATATCAGGGAGTATTGACCTTTTTCAGCTTGAGGCTGATGACTTCATCTACCTGCTGATAAGTGAGTTTCTTCGCCACGATTCGTTTTTCCTTATCAAGCAAATAGAGTACCGGTGTTTGGTAAACATCATATAACTGGCGGTAATCGGGCCGGCCAGCAGCAACTGCTGCATCGTGTTGGGCCGTGGTCTGGTAAACGTTTACCCAATCCCCCAAATTGTGGGTCCGGATAAAATTCCGCCAGTTATCCTGCCCCCCGTCTACCATCACTGCATATATCTGCACACCCTGGTATTTCCATTTGGCCTGGTACATGGAATCCAGTTTGGGAATGGTTTCCTTGCAATGACTACAAGTGGGATCCCAGAAACAAACTACCGTAAAATTACCTGGTATTTCATAAAGGGATTTGGACTTTCCAGCGGAATCTGTCATTTCGAGATTGGCAGCCGGTTGGCCTATCAGGTTTGCCATGATACTGTAGGCACGGTCATCTACAAATTTGCGATATTTCTCAGTGAAAAAATCTGCCTGGCCTGTATTGATATATTTTTCAAAAATGTGAATGAATACCGCATCCTGGCCCATGTATTCAGGATTGATATATTTCTGCGTAAAATAGACCAGAAGGAATTTAAACATGTCCTTATTCGTGCGCGAAAACAAGAGCATGTGATCTATTTCCCGGGTAATGGAATCGGGTTCCGGAGAAACCATGTCCTTATAGTATCGATCCAGCTTGGGTTCAAAAATTGGTGTCCGGATCAGGCGGTCATCTGTAAATGAAATATTATCCCAATAATGTTCTTTATAATAACGATAGGCAAACGTGCTGTCCGGTCGCCCGTTTGCAGAGGTTGGAGTGGGTGGAACAACGGGTTCTTTCAGAGCGCGCAACAAAGTGGCCAATAGGGAATTCGGTGCTTTATTCTGAACTTCGTCGCGCTCTGTTTTTACTTCTTCGTTTACCTTTTTGATTTCAACTTTTAAAGTCGCAGAATCATTTTTTGTTTTTGCTTTTCCTAATGCTTCCTGCTGAGAGTTGAGTTCCTTCCCATGATTATTCATGAAAGCGGTATACTCAAGAAAGGTTTTGTTCTCCGGTGAACCTGTAAAAGTAATGCTTGCCGGTAACCTTGCCGAATCTGCATAAATGGAAAACTGCTGCTGCTGATCGATCAGTAATTCAAAAAGAATTTCCTTTTTGGGTGAAACGATAAAATAAATACCACCGGCTAATTTTTCCTTTCCCTTAAAAATACCGGTTGAATTGTCATCCAGGATAACGGAATCCGCCACCGCTTTCACTTTTCCATAGTGATAGCCCAGGTAAACCTTGGCACTTGTAAAGGGCTTTAAGGTGAGATGGATCTCGTATCCCTGGGAATAGCCACAAAAGGTTATCAATAGAAAACCCAAGGCTATAAAAGTCTTTTTCAATAAAGGGTTGATCATAGGAATGCTAAATTAGGATAATCCTACATTTGCCGCCGTGAGAAAAAAGAAAAATATTGTTTTAGAGAACCTGCTGGTCACCGGCTACGCAGCAGGAGGCAAATGCCTGGCCAAACACGAAGGCAAAGTTATTTTCATGGAGAACGCAGTTCCGGGGGATATTGTTACAGTCAGGTTAATAAAAAACAAAAAAGACTGGGCTGAAGCCCAGGTAATCCGAATTATCAGTTTTTCTTCAGAAAGGATCCAGCCTTTTTGTAAGCATTTTGGCATCTGCGGCGGTTGTCAGTGGCAAATGCTCCCTTATGAACAACAATTAGAGTACAAGCAGGACCAGGTGCTACAAAGCCTGAAACGTATTGGTAAATTGGAATTGCCGGAAATCAGGCCCATTATGGGTTCTGAAAGAACCACCCATTACAGGAACAAGCTGGAATATACTTTTTCCAATCGCAGGTACCTGCTTCGGGAGGAACTGGCCGATCCGCAAATTTCCAACATGCAAAATGCAGCAGGATTTCATGCTCGGGGAATTTTCGATAAAGTGGTGGATCTGGATACCTGTTATCTTCAGGATGAACCAACAAATGCAATTCGCAGGGAAATTAAAAAATGGGCCGTAGAAAACCATGTTTCTTTTTATGATATACAGCGCCATGAAGGATTTATGCGCAACGTGCAAGTGAGGATATGCAGGACCGGAGAAATCATGGTAAATATCGTTTTCGGTTATGTGGATGAATCATTACAAAATGCATTGCTGGAGCGAGTACAAAATCAGTTTCCATCCATAACCACCCTGCTTTATACCATCAACCCGAAGTGGAACGACAGTCTAAATGACCTCCAGCCAACGATATATTCCGGAAAGGGCTATGTGGTTGAAAAACTCGAAAAATATTCTTTTAAAATCGGACCGAAATCTTTTTTTCAAACCAATACGACGCAGGCGGAGCGCCTATATCAGACGGTACGTGCATTTGCCGCACTCAATGGAACAGAAACCATTTATGATCTCTATTGTGGCACGGGAAGTATTGGCATTTTCCTGAGTGATCAGGCGAAGAAAGTAGTGGGCATCGAACTGATTCCCGAAGCGATTGCAGATGCAAAAGAAAATGCTTTGTTAAATCAGGTTCATCATGCAGCGTTTTTTACAGGTGACGTAACCGCGATCTGTGATGATGCATTTTTTGATATCCATGGCAGGCCCGACCTGATTGTATCCGACCCGCCACGGGCAGGTATGTCGGATAAACTGGTTGCTAAACTCCTGGAAATAGCTGCAGAAAAAATAATTTATGTGAGTTGTAATCCGGCTACCCAAGCCCGTGACCTCAACCTGCTTTCTGTAAAGTATCAGATTTCAGCCGTTCAGCCGTTAGATATGTTCCCACATACCCTTCATATTGAAAATGTTACTGCGCTTTTCTTAAAACATTAACTTGCAGCCAGTAATTTCTGCTGAAATATGACTGATTTCCGTTTTGGGCGTTCACAGGTAATACCGCCCGTTATTAAAAACCTGATTATCATTAATGTCATCGTTTATTTAGTCCAATGGACACTCGAAAACAGGGGTTCTTCCTTTATGGAAAACTTTTTTGCCCTTCATGATATCCGATCAACTTTTTTTAAGCCCCATCAGATTATCACTTATATGTTCCTGCACGGCGGCTTTATGCATATTTTTTGGAATATGCTGATTCTTTGGATGTTTGGAAGTATTCTGGAAAACTACTGGGGACCCAAGAGATTCCTGACATTTTATATTGTCTGTGGGATCGGAGCAGCTTTATTGCATTTATTGGTTGTATACCATGAACTGACTCCTACATGGGATACCATAAACAGTTACGGATTGCACGACCAGGAGTTTTTAAAATTTAATCCGAAATCTGAATTAAATACCGCCACCCTGGGAGCGTCGGGCGCTATCTTCGGCTGCATGGTAGCTTTTGGACTGCTTTTCCCAAACAGCCTGATATACATATATGCTCTCATTCCAATCAAAGCAAAATGGGCTGTGCTTGCTTATGTTGTTTATGAATTATTTTTAGGCGTTCAGAATAACGCCGGGGATAATGTGGCTCATTGGGCTCATTTGGGCGGGGGTTTGGTCGGACTTCTTTTAGTGTTTTACTGGAGAAAGACAGATCGAAAGAATTTCTATTGAACTAGTATCCTGTCCGGATGTTAATCATTGAGGGCCGGAACCAATACAAGGTCTAGTAAGAAGACATGATATGGATGTAAAAGAAGAAAATTACCGGAAACGAATGTACCTGGGCCAGGATGGTAACGCCCTTGTTCAGCTGTTGGTGCTGAATGCGGTCATTTTTGTCGTCCTGAAGTTCGTGTATGTTTTTTTTATTGCTACAAGTAATTCCAAAGATTCATTCATCATCCATGTATTTAACTGGTTCGTTCTTCCCGCCAACCCTGAAAAAATTATCTGGCGACCCTGGACCGTGATCAGTTTCATGTTTACCGACCAGGAGTTGTTTCGTTTTATCTCCAATATGTTCTGGTTATGGAGCTTTGGGTATATCCTGCAGGACCTCACCGGTAACAGGAAATTAATTCCCATCTACCTTTATGGTGGAATTGGTGGAGCAGTCGTTTATGTATTGTTTCATGTTCTCGCTCCGAATCTTCGTACGCAGGCAGACATTGATTTCCTGTATGGCGCGAATTGCTCCATAGCTGCCGTGGCCGTGGCGACTACCGTTATTTCACCGGATTACCGGATATTCCCGATGATCAGCGGAGGTATCCCATTATGGATTCTTACTTTGGTATTCCTATTGCTTAATTTTGCAGGCGTCGGCAACGGCGATCTAGCAACTTACCTGGCTTATGCCTGTGCAGCTGGTACCGGCTTTCTTTTTATTGATCAGTTTCGCCGCGGACGTGATGGTAGTACCTGGATCAATCAGTTTTTCGACTGGTTCGGTAATCTTTTCAACCCGGAAAAAAAGAAAAAACCAAAAAATAAAAAAGATGAATTTTATTATAATGTTGCCGGCACGCAGCCTTATAAAAAAATTCCCAACATCACGCAGAAAAGAATCGATGAAATTCTCGACAAGATCAACCAGCAGGGATATCGTTTTCTTACCAGTGAAGAAAAAGAAATCCTGAAGCGGGCCGCGGAAGAGGATGATTTGTAACTTCAAAGATTCTTCCTAATGACATCACTGCGGAAATTTACCATACAGCTTTTCATACTGCTGAATATTGTTGTAGGTATATTATTTCTTCTCTCTTGTTGCAATGCTTTCTTACATCCAGATAAATGGTGGTTTATTTCTTTGCTGGCATTTTTCTTTCCACTCTTCCTGATTTTATTATTGATTTTTTTAATCTTCTGGCTTTTTATCCGTTCTCGTTATGCTTTGATTTCACTGGTATGCCTTCTCATCGGATGGCAGAATATCCATGCATTTTTCGGGTTTAGCCTGGCCAGACATGATTTTTCCCACAAAGACTCCACCAGCATTCGGATCATGACCTGGAATGTAAGGAGCTGGGATGAATTAACTACAAAAAAACTGGACGCCTCAGGCCACCGTTTGCCTATGATGCAATTGGTTGGGAAGCAGCATGCCAACATACTTTGTTTTCAGGAATTTTACGAGCCGACAGATACTACAAAATCCAATATCAGGTACATCCAAAGAGAATTAAAATTCCCTTATTATTATTTTTCGAGAGATTTTCGTTCACGGGTTAACAAATATGAAGGTGGAACTATTATATTTTCAACTTACCCCATCATAGCTACTTACCAAACTCGCTTTAGTGTCGACACAACTGCCAAAACAGAAAGCCTGATTGCTGCAGACTTGGACGTGAATGGAAAAACCATCCGAATATATACTACCCATCTTCAATCCGTTTTATTTAAGCCGAAAGATTTCAAGGATGTGGAAATTATCCGAAATGCAGAAGACAGTATGCTACAGGCTTCCCGCTCCCTGGCAAAAAAATTAAAAGGCGCACTTGGATTGCGTGGTTATCAGGCCGACACGGTACGTTTACAACTGGATAAGTGTACCTCTCCGCTTGTCATATGTGGTGACTTCAATGATGTTCCAAACTCTTATACTTATTTTCATATCCGCGAAAACCTGCAGGACGCTTTCATCGCAAAAAGCTTCGGTATCGGAAGAAGTTATATTAATATTTCCCCGACACTTCGAATCGACTATATTCTTCCATCTAAGGAATTCAAGGTTATACAATCCATGAAATTAACATCCCCCTTTTCAGATCATCACGCAATGCTCACCGATCTGCAGCTTCAGGAGAGAAAGCGATAAATGTTTATATTTGGGCGAAGGCATGAGCAACTTAAAAGTTTATAATTCCTATATAAGACAAAAGGAAGAATTTATTCCAATCACAGCTCATCACGTGGGCATGTATGTATGTGGCCCGACCGTTAGTGGGGAGAGCCATCTTGGCCATGCCCGGCCCTATATTACATTTGATGTAATCTACCGTTATCTGCTTCACCTGGGTTATAAAGTACGATATGTGCGGAATATTACCGATGCTGGTCATTTTGAAGAAGAGGGACGCGAAGCTGAAGACAAGATTGCAAAAAAAGCTGTGATTGAAAAACTTGAACCTATGGAGCTGGTACAGAAATATACCAACCTCTTCCACTGGGCGATGCACCGGTTTAATAACCTTGATCCCAGCATTGAGCCTACGGCAACTGGCCATATCGTGGAACAGATCAATATGATCCAAGAAATTATAAAAGCCGGTTACGGTTATGCTGTTAATGGATCCGTTTATTTTGATGTAAAAAAATATGCTGAGAAATATCCTTACGGAAAACTCAGCGGTCGTAAGCTGGACGAATTACTGGAAACAACACGTGACCTGGAAAACCAGGAAGAAAAGCGGAATCGGCAGGATTTTGCTCTCTGGAAATCTGCACCCCCGGGCCATATCATGCGTTGGACAAGCCCCTGGGGAGAAGGATTTCCCGGATGGCATATTGAATGCTCTGCCATGAGCACAAAATACCTCGGAAATCAATTCGATATTCATGGTGGTGGTATGGACCTGATGTTTCCGCACCACGAAAGTGAAATCGCCCAGAGTATGATTTGCAATCATCATCTGGCTGCCCGCTATTGGATTCACAATAACATGATTACCATCAACGGTAGAAAAATGGGCAAGAGTTACAATAACGTAATTAAGCTAACGGAAATGTTTTCCGGAGACAATCCGCTATTGGCACAGGCCTACCATCCAATGACGATCCGGTTTTTCATTCTGCAAACGCATTATCGGAGCACGCTGGATTTTGGTAATGAAGCTTTGCAGGCAGCGGAAAAAGGCCTCAAGCGGCTTTGGGACGCTTACCTGGAATTGATGAAAATGAAACCGGATCCGGCTAAAATAATAAATGCCCAACTGGAAAATCAATTTAATTCACTTTGTCGCGAGATGGATGATTTTATGAATGATGATTTTAGCACGGCCAAAGTGCTGGCAAATATGTTCCAACTGGTGAACCATATCAACTCTTTCCGCAGCGGTGACCTTGAAAAAACAACCCTTTCTGCTGAAACCCTGTCCTATGTCCAGACCCAGTTTAAAACCTACCTGGAAGATGTGCTAGGACTTCAGGATGAAGCCAAATCCGGTTCAGACAAAATCAATGGCATCATGAACCTGCTCATTGATATCCGTCGGGAAGCCAAGGCTAAAAAAGACTACCAGACTTCAGACCGCATCCGCAAGCAGTTGCTGGAAATAGGTATATCGCTCAAGGATGAAAAAGATGGCCGTGTCAGCTTTAGCATGGAATAAATTAGCCGTTCTGCATACCAGAAACAGATTTTAAACGTACATATTAAGCTTAAAGCACAAGCGCAAAGCATAAAGCTTTTTAAATTGAGCCGGGATGAACATGAAGAAATTATTTGCAGGATCCGGATTCTATATTTTGCCCGCTTCACTGAGCATTCTGTTTTTCTGGGCCTGTAATAAGCAGGAATCCAACAACATTAATCCATCCACTTCCTCCCTTACGTACATTCTGGCCAATGGAACCAACACAACGATTTTCAATTCAGCTGTCGTGAAAGCCGGTCTCGACACAGTATTCAGTGGTCCTGCCGTATTCACACTTTTAGTTCCGAATGACCTTGCTTGTATTCAATCGGGATTCACCCAAACGGTAATCAATGGCTTCACAAATGACCAGGCAAGGCAATGGGTTCTCTACCAAACCTACGCGGGAACAGCGCTGACTTTCGAATCTTTTGTCGGTAAAACTGAAGAGAAGCTGATTATGGCAAATGGTGATTCCATTTTTGTTTCGGGAGATTCAAACAGGACCTTTGTAAACGGCTACCAGTTTCTAAATTCAGAGGCCGCAGGCAGCAATGGAACCATGCTTGCCATGCAGAATGTGCTAGTTCCTCCGACAATGAACCTGGCGCAAATGGTAAACACCGATACTTCCTTAACATTTTTCAATCAGGCTGTTTTGCTGGCAACCCCTATTCCGGATACTTTAAACAATACGCTTTCGACAGGTGGACCATTTACTCTGCTTGCGCCGAACAATGATGCATTCAGAATTCTTGGATATAACTCACCCGCAGATGTAAGTGCAATAAGTCCTGATAGTCTGCGCACATTGGTTTTAACAAGCCTGATACCGCAAAGAATATTTAGTTATGATGTGGTGGACAGCATGAAAATTCAAACAGTCAATGATAGTACACTCATTTTAAATGTTACAGGTCTCGAGACAACTGTAAAAGTGGTTGGCAGTCCCTATTCTTCAAACTTTGTTACCTATAATATAATGGCCATAAATGGCGTATTATTCAAGACTGATTCATTGCTGGTGCATTAAACGCATTAATTTGCGCATATGGACTTCCAGCAAACTCCTTATATTTTACACCTGGCCAGGGATAAAAAATTTGCAAAAATACTTGCAGGAAAAGAATCTTTTACTTTGTCTAAAAGGCGGGATATTTACTTGTATCTGTGTTTTTCTATTCTCGGTCAGCAGCTTTCTACGAAGGTTGCAGACGTGATTCGAAAACGTTTTCTGAATTTATATCCGGCAAATCCAAGTCCGAATCAAATCCTGACGACTACTCATGAAACACTTCGTTCTATTGGTTTATCTGGAGCCAAGGCCAATTATGTTCATAATGTGGCGCGGTTCGCTATTGAATTTGGAATGGATCAAAAGGTGCTGGCTAAAATGAATAATGAAGAAGTAATTGAATACCTCACGAAGATTAAGGGCGTCGGCAGGTGGACGGTAGAAATGCTGCTCATGTTTACCCTGGGTCGGGAAGATGTATTTGCTGTTGATGATCTGGGTATCCAACAGGCGATGATCGCCGTATACAAACTCGATAAGGCTGATAAAAAAAAATTAAGAGCAGACATGCTGCGGATTTCAGCGAAATGGTCCCCATACCGGAGTTTTGCCTGCCTGCATTTGTGGCGGCATAAAGATAAAAAGCCGGATAACGAATAAAACTTATAGGAAGCAACCCGCCTTCTTCTTTACCGTATTGATTGAAAGAACGTATGTGTAGCGGCAGTCGTTGAAGGAAATAAATTATATTCGTGTTTTCCCGCTCATTCAATCATATATTAAATAGTTTAAGATGAAAAACTTCAGAAGTCTACTTGTAGCCGCTGCGATTTTATTAATTGGGATGACTAGTTGCAGTAAAGGAAGCTCCGGCCCTGCCGGTCCTGCCGGACCCGCCGGGCCGGATAGTGTAGTATATTCTCCATGGATTCCTTTGGCCTTCACTTACAATGCCAGTGATACTGCATTTGAAGATACACTGATTGCACCTTCCATAACAAAGGCAATTCTCGATAGCGGGGTCATCCTCACTTACGTGAATGCTGCTGATCAGAACGGTACATATCACGTTATTCCTACCGGGGCTCTGAACACTTTAAACTTATTTGAAGATTTCTCCGTTGGTAAAATAAATATCGTTTCTGTAAATGATTATAGCACGCTACCATATCGCTATGTGACCATACCCGGTTCTTTGAAAACGGGCAATTCAGCCAATCAAAAAGTAAAAGGATATACAATTCAGGAGCTAAGGGCCATGCCGTATGACCAGGTGCAGCAGGTATTGGGGAATTAACGCTTAAAGCGTAAAGCCTAACGCCTAAAACTTATAAATTGAAACCCATCATTTTTTGCATGATGGGTTTTTTTATGGTAAGTAACTTGTATTAAAATAAGTTGACCGTTGATTAATATTTAAGTTTTAGGCGTTAGGCCTCGGGCTTTAGGCTTACTTATCGTACTTGTTTAAAAACTCAACTAAGTAAGGATCAACATGTGTAACTGTATCCGACAAAGGTTTACCAAAAAAATGTGTTTCATATTCATTCCTGTAAACACCTTTTGCCTGCGTTTTTGAAAATTCCCTTTTATTGAATGTAGTATATGTATAATATCCAATGGAAACCAGACCAAGTGTTGCATATATTACCAGGTAGAGTATGCTAAGCATTTTGATAATCTTGTTTTGAGAGAAGGAAGTCTGACTAATAACAGCGGCAATTAAAGGTATAACAGGTACCCAGAACCGAGGATCTGCAAACGGCCAGTTAAACATCAGCAGAATATAAAAAAAAAGATACGCTTTCACAATAAAGGAAACATTGTTTTTCCTGATAAAACAGATATAAATAAACCCGGCGACTCCCAGGATTCCAATGATGACAAACAGCCAATCTCCCAAATGTCCCGGAAAGAAACCAATAACCTTGTATCGGGAGGTATTAATCAAAATCTCGCCCCATTCTGAAAAATGCCATCCAATGACATCTGAAAATCGGAGACCTTCCTTAAACTGTTTCGACATCACGCCCGTATAATGATTTAATCCAAGCTGCCTGGAAAAAATAACCAGGGCCGCTACACAAAACAATAAAGCCAAAACCAGCATTCTGTTTCTCTTAATGAGTTGAAGCAGTTGTTTCCTGTATTCCCAGATCAGTGCTGCAAACAAGGCTGCCACCAGCGCTATGCCTACGGTGCGTGTCAGAAATGCAAAACCTGCCAGGAGAAAAGCCAGCAGGATGTTCCAAATATTTTTATTCCGGGTGAAGTGATAAAACGCATTCAGGCTGGCAATGGAAAAAAACAGGTATTGTAGTTCTGATAAAGGATGAGTTACAAATTTGATGATTGTCCAGTTGAGTAATATCAGGAAAAACAAAAAGAAGGGTGCCCGTATAGAGCTGAAAAATTTTCTTACAAAATATAACCCGCCAAAAAGATAGATGCAGTTCACAAAAACGATAGAAAAAGATTTCAATATGCCGAGTTTTGAAAGCAGGAGCAGGAGACCGGTATAACCATAAGGCAGGTAATCGTTGGGATCTGCTTCAGGAGGGCATTTGGATTCAATGCAATCCTTAATGGCAAAATAACGCAGCATATCATAATGCAGCCTGAGGGGTGTAAAGCAATTTAAAAAAAAGAAGATCGCTAATATGTAAACGCTCCATTTAAAAAACATGGCCTGCTTTTCGCCCGGTAATGGAAACATTATGGGCTTCATGGCAGATAGTTCTGATTGTAATGCATTTGGCATTAGTGGAACAAATTATATTTCAGAATACAAAAGATCGCATGGATACCATCTTTCCATCCAATTTTTTTTCCTTCCTGGTAAGTTCGTCCGTAATATGAAATGCCCACTTCATAAATCCGGATCTCCGGTATGCGTGCAAGTTTGGCTGTTACTTCGGGCTCAAATCCAAATCGTTTTTCTTTTAAATCTAAATTCTGGATGATTTGTGTTTTACATAATTTATAGCAGGTCTCCATATCCGTTAGATTAAGATTGGTTAGCATATTGCTTAACCTGGTCAAAACCCGATTACCTATAGAATGCCAGAAAAAAAGTATTCGGTGCGGACTGCCTCCCATGAAACGTGAACCATAAACTACATCAGCAGCTCCTTTCAAAACGGGTTTGAGCAGTTCATTATATTCTTCCGGATCATATTCCAGGTCGGCATCCTGGATGATCAGAAATTCCCCGGTTGCTTTTTTAATTCCGGTGTGTATCGCGGCACCCTTCCCCTTATTTATTTCATGTTTAAAATATTGCAGGTTCATTTCCGGATTTGCGGTCCTGTAACGGAATATTACTTCTTCCGTATGATCAGTTGAGCAATCGTTCACCAGGATCACTTCTTTCTTTAAGTCACCGGTTAGCCTGACTGCATAAATCCGGTCCAGAATGAAATGGATAGTATTTGCTTCGTTGTATGCCGGTATAATAATGGAAAGTGTCTTAAATGAATCCATATCTCGAAGGGTTTTTTAAACATCCGAAAACAAGATTTGGCAACCGGTCCCAGCCGGCTGCAACCTGCTAGCTCTATAATAGTCAATGAATTGGGTACTAAAATAACCTATCCCCACCTATATTACAAACTGGGACAAATAAAAAACTTGCTGGCATGACAGGAATGCCTAACTTTATATTGATGTTTAAACGTTAAATAACTATTATGAAAAAAATTCTTTTATTCAGCACCATTGGACTTGCGATAGTTTTATCCGCATTTGTGCCAGTCAACAAGTCAAATCCCAAAAGTGCATCTACCAGTAATCAGTCATCCGTTTGGACTCTGGATAAA
>Ga0080027_10000844_pt1 | contig 12717 bp, 7 predicted proteins | sample OrgsoiDNA2013046_FD_70962 | JGI IMG/M metagenome (GOLD analysis project Ga0080027, IMG submission 70962) | Permafrost soil microbial communities from the Arctic, to analyse light accelerated degradation of dissolved organic matter (DOM) -... | ecosystem: Environmental > Terrestrial > Soil >... | reverse complement strand
TCATCGAAATGCTCCGAATTAAGGGTTTGGGTCCAAAAAAGATTTCAACAGTCTGGAAGGAGATGGAAATCGAATCCATCGGCGAATTGATGTATGCATGCAACGAAAACCGGCTAATGCTTTATAAAGGCTTCGGAGAAAAGACCCAGAATAATATTCGCGACACAATTACGTTCTATCTGCGTAGTCAGGGAAGTTTTCTTTTCGCTGAAGTGGAAGGTTATGTGCATATCGTACATAAATTACTCCGCAAATCTTTTCCAGGTCAGCAGATTTCTGTTACAGGAGCTTTCCGCCGGCAACTAGAAACCATCGATCAGGTTTCCTGGATCACATCCATCCCCAACAATGAATTAATTGCATTCTTTAAATCAAATCAATTCGGAATTGAGGAAGAAAAACCCGGAGAGCTGCTGGTTTCAGGCAACGAAAATATAAAACTGCAATTTCAAATCGTTCCACAGAAATCCTTTTATGCAAAGGTTTTTGAAACCAGTTGCAGTGCCGCCTTCCTTGAAAAATGGAGTCATCTGTTCAAAAACATTCCAACGGTTGATTCAGAAGAAAAAATTTTTCAGGAGGCCGGTATTCATTTTATTCCAGTCCCGCTCCGCGAAGATCCGGCCATCATTGAGAAAGCCATTCAGGCAGCTATTCCCCCTTTGATTCAGTTTTCAGATATAAAAGGTATTATCCACAGCCATAGTAACTGGAGCGACGGACTGCACAGCATTGAGGATATGGCCAAAGCATGCATTTCGCAGGGATTTGAATACCTGGTGATCAGCGACCACAGCAAGTCAGCTTTTTATGCAAACGGACTTTCAGAAGAAAGGATCCGCGAGCAACATCATTATGTGGATGAATTGAACGCCCGACTGGCGCCTTTCCATATTTTTAAAAGTATCGAGTGCGACATCCTCAACGACGGTCGATTGGATTACAGCGATCAGATCCTCTCTACATTCGACCTTGTGATCACTTCGGTTCATTCAAATTTAAAAATGAGCGAAGAAAAAGCAATGACCCGATTGCTGACTGCTATTCAAAATCCGCATACACGCATCCTGGGCCATCCTACCGGGCGCTTGCTGCTGAGTCGTGCAGGATATCCCGTGGATCATAAAACCCTGATAGATGCCTGTGCTGCGCATAGCGTGGTAATCGAGCTAAATGCACATCCCCGGCGGCTCGATATGGACTGGCGGTGGATCAACTATGCACTGCAAAAAAATGTACTGATATCCATCGATCCCGATGCACATTCTATCACAGGATATCATGATATACATTATGGAGTTTTAGCAGCCCAAAAAGGCGGAGTGACCGCAGCTGACAATCTGAGCAGTTTTAGTTTGAAGCAGATAGAAGAGTTTGTCTCCAGGAAACGGGTTTAATTTTAACATTTAGTGTGGCGAATGTGGAATTGTAATTACAATTCCACATTCGCCACACTAATCCCGTCATCGTCATGAACCGGCAATTCGACAAAAAACGTCGTTCCTTCATCTTCCACAGTTTCAAACCATATCACTCCTTTTGCCTGTTCCACAATGGTCTTACTCATGGCGAGACCCAGTCCTGTTCCGGAAGATTTAGTCGTGAAATTGGGAATGAAAATTTTGGATCGCATCTGTTCCGGAATTCCTTCTCCGTTATCGCTGATCCTGATCTGCACATGACCTTCTTTTAATTCCTCCGTAATGTTGATTTTACAAATATCCTTATCGTGACAAGCTTCTGTTCCGTTCTGAAGAAGATTTGTGAAGAGCCGGTTGATCTGTGTTTTATCTGCAAAAATCAATATTTTCTCGTTCACAGGTTCCCAATTGAGTTCTACATTATCCATGGTTTCATACAAGGATGTAAGGGAATGCAACATTTCATGCAGATCCAACAGTTCATTTTTCGGGTTGCCGATATGCGCAAACTGACTGAAATCAGATGCAATTTTTGAAAGGTGATCAATTTGTTCAACCAGGGTTTTCGCCACATTAGCGGTAAGCTCTTTTACATTCGGCGCTTCGCTGTTATTTGCTTTCTGGAGATATTGAATACTCAGCTTCATCGGTGTCAAAGGATTTTTGATTTCATGAGCCACCTGCCGGGCCATTTCTCTCCACGCCCCTTCACGTTCGCTTTTCGCCAGGGCCGATGCACTTTCCACCAGCTTGGCCACCATCTTATTGTATTCCCGGATCAGGCCGCCGATCTCATCATTCTTTTTCCATTCTATTACTTCATTGGTCTTGCTCAGGTTTACCTGACGCATTTTTTCCGATATCAGGGAGAAGGAAGTTGTGATGCGATTCGTCAGGAACACAGCAATGGTTCCCGCAATAAGGAAAATAAATACATTCAGGTTGATAATGGTTACCAGGAACCTGGAGATTTCATCATTCAGATCATCTTCCGTATTAAAAGAAGGAATATTGATATAAGCCGAAGAAGAACCGGTTCCCAGTCTGACAGGACAATAGATACTCTGGAAACTGATGCCGCCCAGTTTTTCCTGATTAAAGAATTCAATGGAGTTTAAACGATTCATATAATAAAAAGCCAGCGGGTTCATCAGGTCGCTTAGCATACCCTTGGTATAAATAAACGGGTTGGAAGAAACGATCAGGGATCCGTTCACATCATAGAGATTGATTTCCGAATTGTGGATCTCTGCCACATTATTAATGATCTTGTCCAGGTCCTCCCGCGGCATTTGTTTAATCGGATTGGAAACCTTGGTAGCTGCCTGAAAAGAAAGTAAACGTGAACCGATCTCCCCGGAAATTACTTTTAAGGAAGCACTGAGTCGGTCCTGGTTATTGCGATTATACCGGTTGATCAGAAAGAAGATGGTAGATACACCGATTACAAGGAAAAGAAAGAGACTTACAAAAATAATCGTTGTCTGAATCTGCGAACGGATATTCAGCTGCAGGAATTTTTTAAGCTGTTGCCAGTGCAGGCGTGTTTGTATCAATACAGAGATCACCCAGAACAATGCAACCAATATAAGAAATGCACTGAAGAGATAGGAAAAAAGGGTGATGGCTTCAATCAGCAGGTTATCTTTTTTGGCGATCACGATGATCTTATCATCAGAAATCGTGTGCCACAGTTCGTCATAGCCGTTATTCTTACGTTGAACAAAATCCCTTTTCGGCACGAGACTGTCGTCGAGTTCCGTCGGGAATGGATAATTATTGTAGTAGGTGACTAATTGGTTTTCGCTATAGATGGCATAAGAATAAACTGGGGAATATTCTGGTAGATATTCTTTATGCTGTTGAGTAAGCTGGGGAGCCAGTCCTTCACTTTTATAACTCCTGGGCTCGGCCTGCACAAACAAATAACCTGAAATTTTGCCCGCATGATCCTGGATTATTTTTTTGTAGATATAACTAAACTTGTCATAAGCCTTTTCATAATACATCAGATTGGGGATCGTAGTCGGTTTCCCCTGCAATTTGAAAATCGTATTCAGGGTATCATACGAAACGGAAATCTGGTTGTATAGTGGTCTTTCTGAAGAATCATAGGTATAAATCTTTGTATCGTATTTACTGAGATAGGCACTGAAATTATTATTGATCAGGCTGTCTTTCAGATAATGATTCTCTACCGGGTTGCGGAAACGGTCGAACTGACGTTGCAATAAATCATTCTCAAAATATATAAGCGATATGCTCACGAGCTTCTCGCTGGAAGGATCAATTTGCTCTGCCAGCCTGTCGGCAAAACTTTTCCGCTGTTCAAGTTCAATTTTTCTGTTTTCAAAAATGATGATCACCGAAATAGAGCCCGAAAAAATAAAGAGCCAGAACATCAGTACGGAGATATTCAGCCTGAAATGCAACCCCGAGATCATGTTTCTGATCATCAGCCATAAATAACACATCAGCCAGGCCAACATATAAATATCGAGTTCCACGAGGTTGGTTTTACTATCGAAGGTTAACACGCCCAGGCCGATAGTGGCTGCCACAATGGAAATAATAAGTACGTTGCCTTCCAGGTAATCCCTGATCGACCTGAGAAGGATCTGGGTAAAAATAAAATAACTTAGTGCAAGCGCTGCCAGAATGATAAAGCTGATAACACTGTAAATCGTGAGGCTGAAAGCGTTTGTAACATTGAACGATATCCTGGCATCCGCCACCAGGCTCTGAACAATATCGGCAAAAAGAAAAGTAGTCGTTACCAGCACCGTCATGGTTCCGAGAATCAGAACTGCTCTTTTTGAAAACTGACGAAATACGGGAAAACGATATTCGCCGATTTCCTGTTGGATAAACAAAACGATCCAGCAAAAAAGAAGGGCATTGATCAGCAGGTCCCCAAGTGAACGAAGAATAAAATTTGAACTGTATATTGTGGGATCAAACAGTTCATATTGCCTGAAATGGAAAATGCCGGGAAAATAATAAGTAGTGACCCGTAAGCAAAGAAGGGTAAGAACCAGGAATAAGATTCCCGCCAGCCGGTTATACCTTTCGGCAATGGCGTGCGCCATATTGTGAATGACCACCAGGAGCAATAATACTCCCGTAAATACTATCAGAAGCAGAAGCAGGCTATATTTCGCCGCATGGTAGGATTCTGTTTTAATCAGGTAAAAAAGTGTTTTGCCGTCCCGGTCCCTGACTGGAAAGGGAGTCGGGCTGGCAGTAATCCGAACCCTGTTTTCTGCCGAAGAAAATCCGACATATGCGGGCTTTAAATTTTCAGGTGAGATAAAATATTGCCAGCGTACCGGAATGAGTGCAATCACCGTAAGCGGATAGGGCAACATTTGGTTATAAGAGTGTTTGATAATTTCAAACTGCCCGTTACTCAGTTTCACAAAATAATTTCCATCGGGCTTCAGCAGGATACTATCCGGCAAAACACTCGATTGGTCGCTCCAGAAAGTCAGGTGTTCACTAAATGGATGATTACGTTCATAGATCAGGATGCCGTATTGCTTATCCATGAGGTCATTTAGCTCAGCCAGCGAATAATTTTTATCTGAAAGCCGGCGAACTTTCAGTTCATTCCCGATGAGTTTCTGAAAATCATTTTCTCTTTCCTGCAAAAAAGATTCAATTGAATTACTGAGTATGCGCGTGGTAGAATTTCCGCTGAGATATGAGTTGATAGCAAATGCTGCAATAAAGAGAAAGATACCCGTCCCGATGAGGTAAATGTTTCTAAGGAGGAAGTTTTTTAAAAATGAAATCAATCGGTGGTTTTTTGTTTTTTAACCTCATTCCAGATCGCATCCAGTTCTGTGAGTGAAAGATCAGTCATTTGTTTGCCGGATATTCCAACAGCTTCCTCCATTTTGTTGAACCGGCTAATAAATTTCCGGTTAGTTCGTTCGAGCGCCGTCTCAGCATCAATGCTCAAAAATCGTGCATAATTAATCAGGGAAAACATCAGGTCCCCAAATTCCTGTTCGACTTGCGTTTTATCGCCGGATTGTACCGCTTCAATGAGTTCCCTCTGCTCTTCTTCCACTTTTTCCCAAACCTGTTCACGATTATCCCATTCGAAGCCCACTTGTTTTGACTTTTCCTGCAGACGGATGGCTTTCACCACAGCAGGCAAAGATGCAGGCACACCACCCAGAACGGATTTTTTACCTTCCTTCAGTTTGAGATTTTCCCAATTTCTTTTCACATCATCCTCAGATTCCACTTTCACGTCGCCATAAATATGGGGATGGCGGGCAATGAGTTTATCACTGATCCCATTCAACACGTCGACCAGCTCGAAATGGTTCTGTTCTTTTGCAATCCTTGCATAAAAAAGCAGGTGCAGGAAAAGATCACCCAATTCTTCTTTTATTCCGGGCCAGTTTTCCGAGAGGATGGCATCCGTGAGTTCGTATAATTCTTCGATACTGAGAGTTCTCAAAGTATGAATGGTTTGTTTCCGGTCCCAGGGACATTTTTCTCTGAGCTCATCCATAATATCCACCAATCGTAAAAATGCTTTCGAAAGATTTTGAGATTCCATAATTAAGCTTCAAAAAGAGTAAAGACGACCGCCCCAATAAAAACAGACAGATAAACAAAAAATGAAAGAATGAAAAGGATAATGTATTTCAATATTGTTTTCCCCCCGCTTTGCCCATAAAATCTTCGCATGGCCTTGTAATAGTAAAAGAACGGATAAAGAACGATCAGCAGGATCAGCCAGTCAAGCCAACTCCATCCGGTAAAGGTTTTAAAGGCATTGACGCCAAAAAAGGCAAGGAGAATAAGAAAGGAAAAAATATACAGATGAACGGTAAAGATTCCATGATCCACATAATAAAACTGCTTGTGACGGAAATAAAGCATCTTCAGCAATAAGGCAAAAATCGGAAGAGAAATAAAAAGCACTTTGGGCCAGTTATGCATGTTATTACTTATTAATTCCCGGACCAGATTACTGCCTTCTTTTTCATATCGCTTGGATATTTCAATTTTCCGGGATTCAATTATTCTTTTCAGCCAGCCATCCCGTAGGGAAACCGGAAGCGCTTTCTGAACTGAATCAAATTCTGCCTGGGAATGAAAATTAGCCTTCAGCTTGGTGAATCCCATGGGGGTTTTTTTAGAACTATCGAAGTTTGCCTCTACATAGGGGCTAACCGCCAGGTAGTCTTTGAGTATTTTCAAAGAGTCCTGGTTTGTTTTTGCACTCGCCATCTGGGCCCGCAGATTGGGATCCCTTAGCAAATCAGCCTTGGATTTGTCTCGAAAATTTAATTTTCCCACATCAAACGCCGAAAGGAGAATAAGGAAAAAAATGGCAGAAGTAAATATATACATGCGGATAGGATCCAGGTAGCTAACCCTTCGCCCCATCATATATTCCCTGGACAGGAACCCGGGTTTTGCAAACAAGTCCTTCACCGTAATAAAAAATTTCCCGTCAAAATGGGTGAGATCCGAGAAAAAATGGGTGATCAGGTGCCAAACGGATTGTTTTGGCTCGATATTTTCCTGTCCACAAGCTGGGCAATAACGCCCGGTCGTTTCGGTTCCGCAGTTCAAACATATCTTTTCGGTCCTTATCTTGCTGTGTGACACCAGTTATTAATTAAAAATAAAGATACTGGCAATAATTAACACAGGGATTTTCCGTTTTGAAATTAGCTTTAAAATAATTGGTATCATGCGTGCAAGATTTTCCGTTATAATCATTTTCCTGCTGGTCGTTTTTTCAGCAAAATCCCAGTATTACTACAAGGATATCCTGCTTTCCAGGCAAAACCAGGATAACTGGAAATCCTTCCGCGAAAAGAAAGTCAGTGAAGTAAGCATTCAAAGTATAGATGCCAATAATGAACCAACACCGGGTTTCACCTGCGCGCAAACGGTATCGCCTGATTTCAGCTCTATTTCCACTTTTACGAAATCCGCCGACATCCCTGCTTCCACCCTAACAGCCTATTATGACCGAAACGGAAACCTCCTCAAAACGGTTGACACCAGTGATACCTTTAAGAGCACTACCGAATACAGTTACAACGAAAACGGAGAAATCAGTGCGATGCTCAACAATTCTGTTGAAACGGATAATCAAATCGTCGCAACCGAAAAGCATGTTTGGATTTATGAAGGTGCTTCATTGAAAAAGATGATCAAAATAAAAGGAGAAACGGACAGCACGATCGTGAGTCTTGTAAAAGATGAGAAAGGAAATATTGTGGAAGAAAAATCCGTGCGGGGAGGGCAACCACAGCCTTCTGTTTTTTATTACTATGACAGCGAAGGAATGCTGACTGATATCGTTCGGTATAATCAAAAAGCCGGCAGGCTTCTGCCGGATTATGTTTTTGAATATAACACGGGCCGGATTTCTTCCATGCTCTTTGTTCCCAACGGATCAACAGATTATCAGCGCTGGATTTATGTGTATGATGCGAATGGTCTTAAAACAAATGAAACCTGTTATGATAAAAAAAGGCAGGTGGTTGTAAAGATCAGGTACAGTTATAGTTTCCATTAAGCTCAACGCCAAACAGTCAACGGTAAACGGTAAACGGTCAACGATTAATGCATCGCTTCGGACAAATCTACTTTTTGTTTTCTTCTTTTCACAAACAACACAAAGGGGATGCAAACCAGGAATAAAAGTCCGAGATAATAAAATACATCCATATAGGATAATACATTTGCCTGGGAGGTTACCGTATAATCGAGCGCCTTATAGGCTGATTGAAGTGCGATGTCGGGCTGCATGCCCTTTGACATAAAACCATTCTGCAGGGCATGTACACGTCCGATAACCGCGGGGTCATTCACACTCAGTTTACTCACGAGTGTACTGCGGTGAAACATATTCTGACGTGCCATGAATGTAGTGATGAGTGCCACACCAAATGATCCCCCGACCTGACGCATCATGCCCGTAAAAGCAACCCCCTGGCCGATCTCGGGCCCTTTTAATGTACTCAACGATAAACTGGTGATGGGAATGAAAAGCAATGGCAATCCGACTCCACGGGTTACCAGCATCCAGAAAAAGTTTTCCTCCGGAGTGCTGTTCGTCAGGATAAAATATCCCCAAAAGCAGAAACAAGCAAAAACAAGCATACCCAATGAAACCAGAAACTGCTGCGGAACTCCCTTACTTAAAATGATGCCTGTTATCGGCATCAGAAATGCAGTTGTTATTGCTGCCGGTACCAGGAGCATGCCGGATTGAAAAGCCGTCCATCCCAATGTGCTCTGCGTATACACAGGAATGATAAAAGTGGTTCCGTACAAGCCAAATCCCAGCAGGAATGTAAGCATGGTCCCAATACGCAGGTTCCCATTTTTGAGTACCCGCAGATTCACGATCGGGTTCCTGAACGTCAATTGACGCCAGATAAAGAAAAACGCGCCCATGAATGCAGTACAGGTAAATAATACGATAAACTTATTTGAGAACCAGTCATCATCCTGTCCTTTCTCTAGTACATATTGAAGGGATCCAACAGAAATTGCCAGCAGTACGATCCCGAGGAAGTCAATATCTGCGACCGCGCTTTTAGTACCATAATTTGGATTTCGGACAAACTGCAGTGTAAGCAATGTGGCAATAACTCCGATGGGTATGTTAATGTAAAATATATAAGGCCATGAATAGTTTTCAACGATAAATCCTCCAAGTGGCGGACCCAGTGTGGGGCCGACGATTACTCCAAGCCCGTATATCGCCTGCGCCATATTTCTTTTTTCTGGTGGATATGCTTCCGTAATGATGGTTTGTGAAGTGGCGAGCAGAGCACCCCCTCCCATTCCCTGGAAAAAACGGAATGCAACGAGTTCCCAGATGCCATTTGCATTTCCGCAAAGGAATGAGCAAACCGTAAAAATCATGATGGAAACCGCAAAATAATTACGCCGTCCGAACTGTGTTGAGAGCCAGCTGGTCATGGGAATAATAATCACATTCCCGATCGCATAAGCGGTGATCACCCAGGCAACTTCAGTTAAAGTGGCGCCCAGGTTACCACGCATATCATTGAGTGCCACGTTTACGATCGTAGTATCAATAATTTCCAGCAATGTACAAATGATCGCTGTAACGGTAATGATCACCCGCCTGGAGCCATATTCAACCAGAGAATCCTGTGAGAATGCTAGAGCCATAAAACCTTATTCAGAAATTCTAATTACCAATATGAACATCCACGTTTACATTCATCCCCGCTTTCAAACGACTCAATACAGTGTCCTGCAGGTTACTGAATTCGATTTTTATCGGAAGACGCTGAACAACTTTTACAAAATTCCCGCTGGCATTATCGGGGGGAAGCAGGGCAAAAGTTGCACCCGTCGCAGGTGAAAAGGAAGACACCGTGCCTTCAAAATTATGTCCCGGAATAGCATCCACATCAATGACAACGGGCTGTCCGATTTTTATTTTGTTGTACTGTGTTTCCTTAAAGTTCGCGATCACCCATAAACTCTGATCGAGTACAATACTGAATGTAGACTGTCCCGCAGAAAGAAACTGCCCAACCTGCACATTCACTTTTGATACCAGGCCATTTGCAGGAGCCGTAATCACTGTATAAGAAAAACTCAGTTTGGCATCATCCACATCTACCTGTCTTTGTTTGATGGTTGCGTTGGCAATGCTGATCTGGGAAGAAGTTGCAAGGCTTTGAATGCTTACAGCGTTCGTTTGGCTGGTAGCCTGTTTTCTTTGTTGCTGAAGAATCAGGAGTTGTTTTTCAGCTGATTCCTTCGCTCCCAGTTTATCTTCATATTGTTGCTGCGTTACAGAATGATCTTTGATCAGATTTGCATACCGGTCAAATTCCTGTGAGCTTTGCCAAACGGCAACTTTTGCTTTTTCGATCTGACCGTCTATCGCGAGTGTTGCAAACTCACTGGTTCCGATATTGGAATGGGCGGCGGCCGAAGAAGCTTTTGCAGACAACAGATTGCTCTCTGCGGTTGCCAGTGCGGCCTCGGCCTGCGCAACCTTGATCTGCTGATCACGGTTATCCAGTACCAGCAGGGTGTCTCCTTTTTTAACCAATTGGTTGTCTGATACACGCACTTCTTTTACAAAACCTGATACACGGGGTATGATGGGACTGATATTCGCTGCGATCTGGGCATCATCTGTTTCAGCATGCAATTGTGCATGATGCCATTTTGAAATTCCAAACCAGGTACCTGCAACGACCAGTGCAATGAGTATGATCAGAAATACTTTGCTTCTTTTTTTAGGGGGTTGTGCCTGCGTGACATTTTCGTTTGCTGTTGCCATAAAACTTGATAATTAATAGTTGATTATTTTATATTCCGGGTTGTTGTCAATATGCCGGCTCTTTCCAGTAAAGTATTATATGCTACGATGGCATCTGCTTTTGCAAGTTCCAGGCCGATCTGACTTTGCAGCATGAGGGCATTCGCATCCAGCAAATCAGTTACTGTGAGAAGACTGTTGTCGTATTTATTTTTTACAATCTTGTAATTCTCTATACCCTGATCGATGGATATCTGACTGACTTCAATTTTTTTATTGGCTGTTAGTAAGGCCTCATAAGCCTGATTCACCTGTCGCCTGATCTCTTCATTCATTTCTTCCTCATTTGCCTGTACTTCGGCGAGTTGTGCCCTGGCTACAGAAACATGGGCATTTGTTTTCCAGAGAGAAGAAACATTATAGGAAACTCCGACTCCAAAAGTAACGGCATTGGTAATCGTAATGAAGTTGGGAATATCTGCAGCAATATATCCGGTTGTTAATGAAAGTGAAGGAAGATAATCCGCCTTCGCTTTTTTTATACCGAACTGGAAAGCCTGTTTCCGGTAACCAATGGCCTGCATGTCTTTACGGTTTTGCAGAGCGAGCTGTTCATAATCAGGAAGGCTCTTAATGGCACCCGGATCTACCAGGCTGGAAGAATCCGGCATGAGAACTGTTTCTTCAGGCAGGCCCAGCATAATATTCATATTGACCATGGTCACTTTCAGATTATTTTCCACATCCGCCAGGCTCAGTTCAATATTTGCGGTTTGCAATAATGCTTTGAGTTTGTCATTGCGTGCAAGCAAACCGTTTTTTTCAAGGCTGGCGAAATCTGCATCGCGGGATCTTGACTGGGCGAGGTTTTGCTGAATGACCCGGAGGTTTGCTCTTGCTTTATACAAATTGCTGAAAGCATCGATGGTATTTAATATGACGGCTTCCTTATCCTGGTCTGCGTCTAATACGGCGGCTTTTTCCAGGAACTCGGATGACCGGATTCCATATTGAATTTTGAGCCCGGAATAAATGGGCAGACTCAGATTTGCAATTCCATAGGCCGCCTGGTTTACCGAGATCGGTGCAGCGGCAGTTCCGCCACTGTTGCTTTTATATTGAAGGTCAATATTGGGCTGTGTGACGCGCAGGTATGATCCACTGATCGATAAATCGGGTAGCTGACTCTGTTTGGAAATGGTCGTATTTGCCACGGCCTGATCTACACGGGCATGGGCTGCGCGTAGGGACTTACTATTTTTAATACTGAGATCAATGGCTTCATCCATTGAAATTTTTCGTCCGTTGTCCTGCGTAAATCCGGCATTGGAGATAAGCAAAAGCGGTGCAAGGGCCATCGCAGAAATAGTCATTCTAAGATTCATGAGTTAAAATTGCTTTGTAAATGTTCTTGATATGAACGGATAATTTCTTTTTGACAACCCGTTCAAATTCTTCATCCTTTAGCGAATTCAGGTGGTGATAACTTTTATAAAAATCGAGGTTTATCAAAGTATGCGATACGGTACCGATCAGCGTATTGGTCATCATGGGGATATCGATATTTTTCTTAAACATTCCCTTCTTCTGACCGAGACGGATTAAATCGTTGATGTATTCAGAATTTTTCGTTTTCATTTTATCCACCAGCAAAATAATAGAAGGATTCTGGTTGATGATCTGCTCACATAAGAGGATCCGGTGAAAAGTTTTACGAGACAGGATGCCTTCAATGTACATATCCACGAGACTGTACATTTTTTCCAAAGGATCCAGGCTGTCATCTTTCAAAAGGTGATCTACCTTCTCTTTTATATTCAGGCTCTTTCTTTCAAAAATTTCTTCCATTAATTTTTCCTTGGAACCGAAGTAGTAGGAGATCATAGCCGTATTGATCCCGGCCGCCTCCGCAATATCACGCACGGAAGTCCCATCAAAACCCTTTTGGGAAAATAACATCTCCGCAGTATCGAGTAACTGGATCTGCTTTGTTGA
>Ga0080027_10000843_pt1 | contig 12724 bp, 8 predicted proteins | sample OrgsoiDNA2013046_FD_70962 | JGI IMG/M metagenome (GOLD analysis project Ga0080027, IMG submission 70962) | Permafrost soil microbial communities from the Arctic, to analyse light accelerated degradation of dissolved organic matter (DOM) -... | ecosystem: Environmental > Terrestrial > Soil >... | reverse complement strand
TCCGGGGGGCGGCCCGAAAGGGCCGTCCCTACCGGGACGCGCAGAGAGCGCAGAGGACAGAGGGTTTTTTGGCGCGCTGGAGCGCAATGACGCCGATCGGATCCGCCGCGCAGGTCGCCAGTCTTCGACCCAATCTCTGCTCTGCGCCCTCTGCGCCCTCTGCGGCCAATCTCCTCTCGTCCTGAGTGACCGGATGGGGTCGAGCGGCCGCGATCCGCTTGCGCGGCGGGTCGCGCCAGGCTCTCCTCCCGGGATTCATGGAAAGCCTCGAACACTGCAACCTCTGTGGCGGCTCGCGCTTTGCGCTCTACACGGAGAAGGAGGGGCAAAAGACGAAGCGACGTTTCCGCATCGTCACCTGCGAAGACTGCGGGCTGATGTTCGTCTCGCCGCGCCTCTCGGCCGAAGAGAACCTCGCGCTCTACGACGAGGCGTACTTCAACGGCGACGGGTTCGACGTGTCGGTGAACTACGTCTTGCTCGACCAGGCCGACGACGCGCGCGACGGCGAGAACGCGGGGATCGCGGCCAAGATCGCGCTCCTCAAGCCGGGCCGCGACGTTCGCGTGCTCGACGTCGGTTGCGGGACCGGGTGTCTCCTCCGGGCCCTCTGCGACGCCGGCTACAAGGACGTATGGGGCGTCGAGTTCTCGACGTACGCGGCGGGGTTCGCTCGAAAGATCCCGGGAGCGAAGGTCTTCGCGGGAGACCTCCTCGACGCGGATCTCCCTCTCGGCTCGTTCGACGTCATCAACGCGACCGAGGTGATCGAGCACCTCCGCGATCCCCTGGCGTCGTTCCGGCGCATCAAGGCGCTGCTCGCGCCGGGCGGAGTCTTCGTGTACTCGACCGGCAACGCGCGCGGGCTCTACGCCCGCATCCTCGGCAAGCGGTGGCCGTATCTGCACCCCGAAGGTCACCTCTTCTATTTCAATCCCGAGACGCTCACTCGGTACTTTCGCAAAGTGGGCCTCGACGCGGTTCCGTTCACGAACTTCGAGCCCGCCAAGCGGCGCGCGTACCTCTCCGCGGAGGATCAAATGGCGCACTCGATGCTCGCGTACATCGGCAAGAGCGACCGCGGAATGAAGGGGCGCATCTTCCGGATGGTCGGCGCCATGCAGAGCGCCTGGGCCCAGCGCGCGGTCACCACGGTCGTCGGGAAGCACCAGCTCCCCATCGCCGTGAACCAGGACCCGGCCTGAGGATCGGCGAGCGGGCGCTCACGCTGCTCGGGAGCTGCACGAATACCGAGTAGGGGCGCGCGCCGACGTAACGCCGACGTAACGCCGACGTAACGCGTGGGGCGCCAATGCCCACGACAAGCGCGCCTCACCCCCGCTTCAATCGCGCCAGCACGCCCTTCATATCCTCCGGCATCGCGCGCTCCCAGCGCATCTCGCGCCCGGTCGCCGGGTGCGCGAACCCCAGCTCCACGGCGTGGAGCATGAGCCGCGGCGCTTCGATGAGCGTGCCCCGGTAGCCGCGCGTGTACACGCGCTCGCCCACGAGCGGGTTGCTCGACTCGCTCATGTGGATGCGGATCTGGTGCGTGCGTCCCGTCTCGAGGCGGCAGGCGATGTAGGTCGCTCCTTCGAGGGGCTCGAGGCGCTCGATGTGCGTGATCGCTTCCTGCGCGTCGGCGGGCGGTCGCTTCATGCCCATGCCGCGAATCGAGCCGCGCAGGCCGTCGCCCCGGTTCTCGACGAGGAAGCTCCGGAGCGTCCGCGAAGGTACGTCCCCGTGCGCGATCGCGAGGTAGCGCCGGTGCACGGTGTGCTGGCGAAACTGCGTGGCGAGCGCCTGCTTGGCCTGCCAGGTGCGCGTAAACACCACGAGCCCGGTGGTCTCCTTGTCGATCCGGTGAACGACGCCCAGCGTCGGCCGGCTGCCTCGCGGAACGAGCTTGCGCCGTTCGAGCCACGCGCGGACGCGTGCGTCGAGCGTGTCGGTCTCGGTCTCGTCGTAGGGAACGGTGCTGACGCCGGCCGGCTTCGCGACGACAACGACCTGTGCGTCCGAGTAGACGACGTCCCCGTCCCCCAGCTCTTCGGGGCGGGGCTTGCGAGCGGCCTCGTCGATCACGATCTCCGCATCGACCTTCACCCGGGCCGTCGCCTCGGTGACGACCACCCCGGCGACGCGCACCTTGCCGCTCGCAATCCACGTCCGCGCCTGACCCCAGCTCGTTCCGAAGAGCGCGCGGACGGCCCGGTCGACGGGCCCTTCGAGGTCGCCCGGCACCCGCATCGCTCGGGGAGCTTTGGCCATTCGTGCAGCAGGCCCTAGCACGCCACGACGCTTATCGAAGCACGCCGGCTCGCCGGTGGCGCCGGTCCAGAGACCGCCGTCGCAAGCGCCGGCGCCGCAAGGAAACGGTGGTGGTCGAGCCCGAGGTAGCCAAAAGAACGCTGTTCGTTTTGACGTTCGCTTGACAGTGAAACCTATCGGTCCGCACAATCGCTCGGAAGCATCGCGTAATTTTCGCGGAGCGGAGAAGCCACGTGCCCAAGACCCTCCTGGCCGTCGACGACAGCGCAACGATGCGCAAGGTTCTCGAGATCACTTTCGGCGGCGAAGACTTTCGTGTGGTCACCGCCGACGGCATGACGAGCGCCATTTCGCGCCTGGGCGACGATCCCGTCGCCGCTGTCATCGACACGTCGCTCGGCGGCGATGACGGCTACGCCCTGGCGAAAGAGCTCCGTTCGCGTAACGCGCGGCTGGCTCTCGTCGTCATGTCCAGCCGCTTCAGCCCTTACGACGCCAACCGCGGTCGTGAGGCTGGGGTCGACGACTACATCGACAAGCCCTTCGACACCCAGGCGCTCATCGAGAAGGTGAAGAAGGCCCTCATCTCGCGCGAGACGCGCGAGGCCCCTGCGCCGGCTCCGGCTCCGGTTCCCAGGGCAGCGCCCGCGCCCGCTGCGGCGCCGGCGGCTGCGGCGTCGTCGTTTGCCACATCGCACTCCCCGCGCCCCCCCGTTGCCCAGCCTGCGGCGGCGGCGGCGAGCCCGCCGTCCAAGGCCACCTGGCCGATGCAGCGGACCCATACGCTGTCGTTCGAAGGCGGCTTGCCCGTCGTGCCGCCGCCCGTGCGCAACGCCCCCGTGCCCGCCGCAGGGTCGCCTCCGGTTGCCGCGGCGCCGCCGCAGGCCGCCCCTCCGCCCGCCCAGGCGGCCCCTCCGCCCAGTCCCCCCACGGCCGTCGCGCGCGCGCCCGTCCCGGTCGCGTCGATCCCGACCCCGGTCGCCACCATCGCCGCGGTCGGCGCGGTGGCCAACGGTCACCTCGCGGGGAAGCTCGGCGACCTCGGGCTCACGCCCCAGCAGGCCGAGGCGGTGCTCGCGCTCTCGCGCGAAGTCATCGAGCGCGTGGTCTGGGAGGTGGTGCCCCAGCTCGCCGAGGCCATCATCAAAGAAGAGATCGCCCGGCTGACCCGAGACGGGTGAGCTCGCCGCGGGGGCTGTATCTGCCAGCCGGAGACCATGTCCGAGCCCCGCGAAGATCCCCTGAAGACGCTCGCGCGGGCGATCCTTCGCCTCGAAGAGCTGCTCGATCGCCTTCCGGTCGCGCTCGCCAGTGACCTGCGTTCCCGCATCACGACCCTGCGAACGGTGATGCTCGAGAAGCGCCCGCCCGCGATCGTTCTCGTCGGGCGCCGCGGCGCGGGCAAGTCGTCGGTGGTCAATGCGCTCTTCGGAGCCAAGGTGGCCGAGCTCGGACACGTCACGGCGCAGACCGGCCGCGGCCGCTGGTACGACTACGAGCGCTCGGGAGGCTCGATGTCGATCCTCGACACGCGGGGGGTCCAGGAGGGCTCGCCGCCGGCGGAGTCGCACGAAGGCGAGAGCGCGCTCGATTCCCTGGCGCTCGAGCTCCGCGCGAAGGCTCCGGACATCGTCGCGTTCGTGGCCAAGGCGAGCGAGGTCGACGCGGCCATCGACGCCGACATCGACGTCATCGAGCGCGTCTACAAGGAAGTGATGCGCGCGCACCGCACCGAGCCCCCGCTCGTCGCGGTCGTCACCCATTGCGACCTCTTCGATCCCAAGGGCACGCGGCTCGATCGCGCGGCCGAGGAGCCGCCGGACGACGTCGACGAGAAGCTCCGGCACGTGTCCGCCGCCGAGGCCGCCCTCGCACGCAAGATCGACGATCGGCCCGCGCTCCGCGATCGCCACGTCGGCACCCTGGGCATCTCCTCGTACATGTCGTGGCGGCACGACGGGCAGCTCCGCGCCGACGAGCGCTGGCGCGTCGACGACCTGGCGGTGCTACTCTTTCGCCACTTGCCCGACGCGAGCCGCGCCGAGCTGGCGCGCGCGACCGGTGCGCGCGCCGTGCAAGAAGAGCTGGCGGTCACGTTGACCAAGGCCACCGCCGCCGTGTGCGCCGGCATCGCCGCCGCTCCCATCCCGCTCGCCGACATCATCCCTCTGACGGCGATGCAGCTCGGCCTCGTGGCGGCGATCGCATGGATCGCCGGGCGATCCGTCGATCGGCGGAGCGCGTCCGAGTTCCTCGCCAGTCTCGGGGCCAACGTCGGCCTCGCGTTCGTTCTCCGCGAGGCGGTGCGCGCGTTCGTCAAGGTGATCGCCCCCGGCGGCGGCTCGGTCGTGTCGGCCACGGTCGCCTTCAGCGGCACGATGGCCATCGGCAAGGGCGCGCGCGCCTACTACATCGACGGCCTGTCGCTCGCCGACGCCCGCAAGGCCTTCGCGCGCCGGCCCCGCAAGGAGGACTGAAGGCGCCCTCGCGCCTTGCCCATCGCCGGCAGCCTCTTTCGGCTAGCATGGCCCCGGAACGCCATTCGCAGGGCTCGAACGACTTTGGGGGAGCGCATCGTCTTCGGGAAGTACCACGTGGTCGCTCGGCTGGGCCGGGGCGGAATGGGCGACGTCTACCTCGCCGTGCACATGCTCGCCGTGCACATGCGGCCGGCCGGTATCTCCAAGCTCATCGTGGTCAAGGAGCTCCGCGAACAGCTCGCGTCGATACCGGAAGCGCGGTCGATGTTCCTCGACGAGGCGCGCACCGCCGTGCGGCTGAACCACCCCAACGTCGTCCAGACCTACGAGGTCGTCGAAGAGGAAGACTCGCTCTACCTGACGATGGAATACCTCGAAGGGCAGCCGCTTCAGCAGATCATTCGCGGGCCGAAGCGCGCGCTCGTTCCGCTGCCCCTCCAGCTCCAGATCCTCGCGGACGCCCTCGCCGCGCTGCACGATGCGCACGAGCTCACCGACTACGACGGGACGCCCCTCCACGTCGTGCACCGCGACGTGAGCCCCCACAATCTGATCGTCACCTACGACGGAACGGCCAAGCTGCTCGACTTCGGGATCGCCAAGGCCGCCGAGGCGAAGACCGTGCGTGAGACCGGCATCGTCAAGGGGAAGGTGCGCTTTTCCTCGCCCGAGCAATCCCTGGGGACCGACGTCGACCGCCGCTCCGACGTCTTCGCCGCAGGCGCGGTGCTCTGGGAGATCGTGACCGGCGAGGCCATGTGGAAGGGCCTCTCCGACAACGAGGTCCTCCTGGCGATCGCCGCCGGAGAAATCCCTAGCCCCGCGACCGTCGTTCCCGAGGTCCCCGCGAGGCTCGAAGCCATTTGCCGCAAGGCGCTCGCGTTCGCGCGCGAGGATCGCTACGCCACCGCGAACGAGTTTCGCGACGCCCTGCTCGATTACCTGCGCGACGCCGGCGACCGGGGCGTCGAGCTCGGGCCGGTCATGGCGTCGGCGTTCGCGAAGGAGCGAAGCGAGATACGCGCGGTCATCGACGCCGAGATCATGGCCTTGCGCAGCGCTTCGCTGGCGACGATTCGCAAGCGGCGGGTGCCCGTCCTGAGCTCGCCCCTGCCGCCGACGTCGCCCCATACCGTGCTCGCCCACGCGCGGCTTTCGAGCAGCCAGCCCAGCGCGCGTCGCGTCATCCCGATCGCGATGCTCGTGTGCGGCCTCCTCGCCTCGTTGATCTACGCCTCGTTCCCGCACCCGCCGGCGCGTTCGGCCTCGCCGCTCGCCACGCCGCCGCCCGTCGCCACGCCGGCTTCCACGACTGTGCCCAGCGCGTCTTCGTCGAAACCGCAGCGCCCGGCCGACGCGCGCTGAGCCCCGTTCGGCGTCGAGCGCGCCGCCGCCGGCGTCCGAGAACGGGAAACGGTGCTAATTGAGCCGGCCCGATGACGGATCCCGACCTCTCGACCTCAGCCGCGACAGCCACGACCCTCGCTTCGGCCGCGCCCGCCTTCGACCAGCCTTACGACCCGGCCCTCGTCGAGCCGCGCTGGTACGCGTTCTGGGAGCAGAACGGCGTCTTCGCGACCAGCGACTCGCCCACCGACATGCGGCCCACGTACGTCATCCCGATGCCGCCGCCCAACGTGACGGGCAGCCTTCACATGGGGCACGCGCAGCGGTGCACCCTCGAAGACGCGCTCGTTCGCTGGCATCGCATGCGCGGCTTCAACGCCCTCTGGCAGCCGGGCATGGACCACGCGGGCATCGCCACGCAGCTCGTGGTCGAGCGGCAGCTCGCGCGCGAAGGCATCACGCGCCAGGCCCTCGGGCGCGCCGCGTTCCTCGAGCGCGTGTGGAAGTGGAAGGCCGAGAGCGGCGGGCGCATAGCGCTCCAGCAGCGCGTCCTCGGCGCCTCGCCCGACTGGTCGCGCTCGAGGTTCACGATGGACCCGGACATGAGCCGCGCGGTCATCGAGGCCTTCGTGCGGTTGCACGAGCAGGGCCTCATGTACCGCGCCACTCGCCTCGGCAACTGGTGCCCCGAGTGCATGACGTCGCTCAGCGATCTCGAGGTCGAGAACGAAGAGGGCGCCAACGGCGAGCTCTTCGAGTTCGCCTACGAGATCGAGGGGGGCGGCGAGATCGTGGTCGCCACGACGCGCCCCGAGACGATGCTCGGCGACACGGCGGTGGCCGTTCATCCCGACGATCCTCGGTACACCGCGCTGCACGGCAAGCGCGTCCGCCATCCGTTCGTCGACCGCACCTTCCCGATCGTGACCGACGCGATCCTCGTCGATCCGAAGTTCGGGACCGGCGCCGTGAAGCTGACGCCCGCGCACGACTTCAACGACTTCGCCGCCGGCAAGCGCAACGGCCTCGAGGAGATCAGCGTCCTGAACTTCGACGGGACGATGAACGGCAACGCCGGTCCGTTCGCCGGTCTCGATCGCAAAGAGGCCCGCCGCGCGGTGAAGCGCGCCCTCGAGCAGAAGGGGCTCGCGCGCGGGAGCAAGCCGCACACGCTCACCTTGCCGCGATGCCAGCGATCCGGCGGCGTGGTCGAGCCGATGATCTCGACGCAGTGGTTCCTCGCGATGGAGGGCATGGCCAAGAAGGCGCTCGAGGCCGTGCACTCGGGCAAGACGGTGATCCTCCCGGGCGAGTGGGAGAAGACCTACGACCACTTCCTCGAGAACATTCAAGACTGGTGCGTCTCGCGGCAGCTCTGGTGGGGACACCAGATCCCCGCGTGGCACAACCCGGCTACGGGCGAAGTCCGGGTGGCGCGCGAGCGCCCCGCCGAGTGCGGCGAGGGATGGAAGCAAGACCCGGACGTGCTCGACACCTGGTTCTCGTCCGCGCTCTGGCCGATGTCGACGCTCGGCTGGCCCGACGCGACGGACGCGTTCAAGAAGTTCTACCCCGCGAGCGATCTCGAGACCGGCTACGACATCCTCTTCTTCTGGGTCGCCCGCATGATGATGTTCGGGCTCCACTTCACGGGCGAGGTGCCGTTCCGGCGCGTGCTCCTCTCGGGGCTCATCGTCGACGAGACCGGCGAGAAGATGAGCAAGGTGAAGGGCAACGTCATCGACCCGCTCGATCTCGTCCACGGGACGACCTTCGCCGAGATGGTGAAGAAGACCCTGCCGGGCGCGCCCGAGGGCGAAGCGCTCGCCAAGTTCAAGAAGGCGTATCCGTCCGCCGCGGCCATGGGCAGCGGCTTCCCGGCCTTCGGCGCCGATGCCGTCCGGTTCACGCTCGCGACCTACCCGCCGAGCAACAAGCGCATCGCCCTCGCGCCCAAGCGCCTCGAGGGCAACCGTCACTTCTTGAACAAGATCTGGAACGCGACCCGCCTCGCGCTCGATCTCCTCGGCGACTTCTCGTGGTCCGACGACGCGTTGCTCCCCGCGGGCGCCGCATCGCTCCCCGCGCGCAACGCGACCCGCGGCCTCTACAACCGCTGGATTCGATCGCGCTTCGCGGCGGCGTGCGCCGCGGCCCACGAGGGGCTCGACACGTTTCGCATCGACGAGGCCGCGCACGCGGCCTACCGCTTCTTCTGGAATGACCTCTGTGACTGGTACCTAGAGCTCGTGAAGCCCGTGCTGCGGAAGCAACCGCAAGCCTCGGACGGCACGTACGTGCAGCCAGACGCCGTGCCCGAGACGCAGGCGACGCTCGCCTACGTGCTCGAGGGGAGCCTGCGCCTGATGCATCCGCTGATGCCTTTCATCACCGAGGAGCTCTGGCAGCGCGTGCCGCGGCCCGCCTCGCGCAAGGCGAGCATCGCGTTCGGCCCGTACCCGACGAGGGACGACGAGCGTAGCGCCCTCGACCCCGACGCCGAGACGTGGATGGACCTCTTCAAGCCCGTGGTCTCCGCCGCCCGCACCATCCGCAGCGAGCACAATCTCGACAACAAGGCCGAGATCAAGGTGCGGGTGCGCTCGGGGAGCCCCGAGGTCCTCGCGTTCCTTCGTGGCCAGGCCGACGCGATTCGCTTTCTCGCGCGAAGCGCCGACCCGGTCTTCGAGGCGCCCGGCGCCGGTCGCGAGCCGGGGACGACCGTCAGCGTCGTGCCGAGCGCGCACGGACCCATCGAAGTGCTGGTGCCCCTCAAGGGTCTGGTCACGCCCGAAGAAGAGAGCGCCCGCATCGATCGCGGCCTGAAGAAGATCGAGAAAGATCTGGCCGCCCTCGACAAGAAGCTCGGCTCGGCCGGCTTCGTCGACCGGGCTCCGAAAGAGGTGGTCGAAGAGGCGCGAGCCCAGCGGGTGGCGCTCGTGGACGCGAAGACGAGGCTCGAGGCCGCGAGGACGCTGGTCAGCGAGCTGTAAATCGCGTCCCGACCTCCGAATTCGAGCCGTGCGCGGGCGGAACGGCCGGCGATCAGGGTCCCGGCGACGCCCGACGCCGGGGCCCCGGCGACGCCCGATGCCGAATTGGTGATGGAAATGGCCGTCAGCGGCCAGTAAAGACCATGGCACGCCGTTCATGTCCGGCCAGGTTGCCCGGGTCCACCGGCCGAGGTACGGGAACTCCTGCCCGTTCGGAGCACGAGAATTTGGTGACGCACCCCGTACGGCTTGGCGCCGGCAGCACGATCGACCGCTACGAGGTGGTGCGCACGATCGCGAGCGGCGGCGGGGGCATGGTCTTCGAGGCCATCGACACGTCCCTTCGCCGTCGCGTCGCGCTCAAGGTGCTCCACGCGAGCGCGGTGGGCTCACCCGAGGCGAAGCGGGCGGCGGCGCGCTTCCTCCGCGAAGCGCGCATCGCGGCGCAGATCCGCCACCCGCACGTCGTCGACGTGCTCGACGTCGGGATGAGCGAGGGGGTTCCCTTCCTGGTGATGGAGCTGGTGGAAGGCGAGACGCTCGAGCAGCAGGTCTCACGCGAGAAGCGGCTCAGCGTGGCGCGAACCGTCGAGATCGTCCTCCCGCTGCTGTCGGCCGTGGCCGAGCTCCACGACAACGGGATCGTCCACCGTGATCTCAAGCCAGCCAACGTGCTCATGGGGTCCGGCCCCGCGCTCTGGCCCAAGCTCGCCGACTTCGGCGTCTCGTGCTGGGACGGGGACTCCGCGTCGATCACCCATCCCGGGGCGATGATCGGGACGCCCGAGTACCTCGCGCCCGAGCTCATTCGCGACGGCGGGCGAGGCACCGAGCGCAGCGACCTCTATGCGCTCGGCGTGCTGCTCTACGAGTGCACCACCGGTCGGAGGCCGTTCGTCGGCCCGACGATGTACGAGCGCCTCCACGCCGCCGTCAGCGCCGATCTCGAGCCGCCGTCTGCGCGCGTGCCCTCGTTGCCCGCGGGCTTCGACGCCGTGGTCTTGCGCGCTCTGCACCGGGATCCCGCGCAACGCTTCGCCTCCGTCCGCGAGCTCGCCGAGGCGTTGCTTCCGTTCGCCGCCGGCGCGGTCGCGGCTCGCTGGCGCGACGAGTTCGCCCCGCTCGAGAGCGTCACGGTCGGTCCCGAGCCCGGCTTCCGCGCCTTCGAGACCGTCGAGGTCAGGCGCGACGCGCGCGGCGAGAACCGCGAGGCGCTCATCGAGACGTACGACGGCGTCGCGGTTTCGACTCGCGGCGACGCGCTGATCATGGTCTGGAAAGCGTCCGCACGCCTCGCGCGCACCCGCTGGGCGTTCGATCGCATCGATCGCTTTGCCGCCGAGCAAGACGGCAGCTTTCTCGTTTTCATGATCCTCTTGCCCAGCGCCGATCCTCCCGACGGGCCGGCCCGCCTCGAGAACGACAAGCGAATCCGTCCGATCGCGCACCGCGTCCGGCGGCTCGCGACCGTCGTCGCGGGCGACGGCGTCTGGCAAGTGCTCATCCGGAGCGTCATCCGTGCGATGGTACTGCCCCATCGCGCGCTCGCGTCGGGAGGCACCGCGATCGACGTGACCGTCGAGGCAGGCATCCGCGCGCTCCTTCGCGCCGCGGGCCCCCGGACCCCATCGTTCGACCGCCTCTTCGACGACGTCCAGGGGCTCTACACCGCCCTCGGCGAAGATCCGCCGGTGCGCGACGATGCGCGACGAAGCCGGAGCGGTGTTCACCTCCGAAGCATGAGGTCTCCGCGCAAGTCGGCGTGACGAGTCCTCCGGCTCCGGGGGGGCGGCTCGGCTATGGGTCGTGACGCCGCGCGCGCCGAAGGGGCGTCCCTAGCGGCATTTCGCGCGTTCCATGGACGGTTGCTCTCGGGGATCGGCGGACGCTAAATCGGGCGAGCGTGATTTTCGATCACGCTCGCCCGATTTATTCGCCCAGGTTTGACTAAATCAGCGCTCACGTTCGTGAGCGCTGATTTAGCCTCAGGGCACGATGCCTTCCTCCGAGCCTGCCCTCGCCGCAGCGATCGCCTGGCTCCGCAGGCAGCCCGACGTTCGGTACGCCGAAGCGCGCTTCGTCGAGACGGAAGGTCAGCGCCTTCGCGTGCGCGACGGCCGCCCCGAGCAAGTGACCGCCGAGGCGTCTCGAGGCGCGGGCATACGGGTGCTCGGCGCCAAAGCATGGGGCTTCGCGTGCTCGGCCGACACGAGCGAAGGGGCGCTCCTCGCCGCGGCCGCGCGGGCCGTCGCGATCGCGCGCGCCTCGGCGGCAGCGGCCCACGCGCCCGTCGCATTCCCCGAACAAGCTGCGTCGAGTGGGCGCTACGAGACCAAGCTCGCCGTCGATCCGTTCTCGATCCCCCTCGAAGACAAGCTCGCCGCGCTCGACGCGCCGGTGCGCGCGCTCCGCACGGGCGACGCACGCCTCGTGTCGGCCGAGGCGTGGATGGACTGGACGCGCCAGCGCAAGCACCTGGTGACCACGGAGGGCACCGATACGGACCAGTCGCTCACGTTCGGCACGTGCGGCATGCACGTCTTCGCGGTCGGGCCCGACGGGGTGTCGCAACGACGGAGCTACCCGACCTGGCAGGGGGGCGACGGGTTCCAGGCCGGGTACGAGCGCGTCGCCGCGCTCGATCTCATGGCTCACGTCGACTCCGTGAGAGACGAGGCGCTCGCGCTGCTGACGGCGCCCGCGTGCCCCGCCGGTACGCGCACTCTCTTGCTCGACTCGAGCCAGGTCGCGCTCCAGATCCACGAGTCGTGCGGTCATCCCGCGGAGCTCGATCGCGTCCTCGGCGGCGAGATCTCGCTCGCGGGAGGGTCTTTCCTGCAGCCCCGGTGGCTCAATCAATTGCATTATGGATCGCCCCTCGTGACGGTCGTGGCCGACGCGACGACCGAGGGCGGGCACGGCACCTTCGGCTGGGACGACGAGGGCGTTCCTGCGGGCAAGCGTCCGCTCATCGATCGCGGGCTCTTCGTCGACTACCTCTCGAGCCGCGAGACGGCGGCCGCGCTCCATCGACCCTCGACGGGCACGATGCGCGCCGAGAGCTGGAACCGGCCGCCCATCATTCGAATGGTGAACGTCTCGCTCGAGCCGGGGAACGCCGGGTCGCTCGAAGATCTCGTCGCCGACACCGACGACGGCATTCTCGTGGCCACCGACAAGAGCTGGAGCATCGACGATCTCCGCCTCAATTTTCAGTTCTCGTGCGAGATCGCCTGGGAGATCAAGCACGGCCGGCGAGCCCGCATCCTTCGCAATCCCTTCTACACCGGCCTGACGCCCCGCTTCTGGGGCGGCTGCGACGCCGTGTGCAGCGCGCCCGACTGGCGCCTCTGGGGCATCGCCACCTGCGGCAAGGGCGACCCGATGCAATCGATGCACGTCGGCCACGGCGCCGCTCCCGCGCGCTTCCGGGGCGTCACCGTCGGGAGCGCGTCGTGAAGGGCGACGCGCTGCTCGTCGCGTGTCGCGAGGCGCTCGCGGCGGCGGGGGAGGGCGAGGTCGAGCTCTACGCGCGCGTGGCCGAGCGGGGGTGCGCCCGGTTCGCCAGCGGGGAGCTCGCGCAGCACATGGAGCTGTCGGAGCCTCTGGCGGTCGTTCGCGTCGCACACGGGC
>Ga0080027_10000842_pt1 | contig 12745 bp, 9 predicted proteins | sample OrgsoiDNA2013046_FD_70962 | JGI IMG/M metagenome (GOLD analysis project Ga0080027, IMG submission 70962) | Permafrost soil microbial communities from the Arctic, to analyse light accelerated degradation of dissolved organic matter (DOM) -... | ecosystem: Environmental > Terrestrial > Soil >... | reverse complement strand
TATGTCGGCGAGCTTTTCGGCGAGCTCGATTCGGGTCGGATCGAGCGCCACGATCTCCGCATAGAGCTCGGCCGCTTGCGCTTCGTCGTCCAGCGCGGTCGCACAGATCTCGGCCGCCTCCCCCAGCAGGCGGATGCGCTCGTCGAGGTCGGTCACGACCGCAGCCGCGCGGCTCAGCAGCTGGCGCGCCTTCATCCAGTCCTTGCGCTCGCGATAGAGCGTCGCCAGCAAGAGCAGGCTCGGCACGTGCATGTCGCCGCCCGGCGCCGCGAGCGTCAGCGCGAGCTGCTCCTCCGCGCCGCGCAGATCGCCGAGCCGTTCTTTCAGGATCACCGCCAGGCGGTGCTGCGCCGTCACCCGATAGGCCGCCGCCGTCTCGATCGGCAACGCGGCGATGAGGCGCCGGAATACCTCGGCCGCGTATTCCCAATCGCCTGCGTCCTCGTGCACGCACCCGAGCCCCTCCAGCGCGCCGGGGTGACGGGGCTCGTAGCGCAGGACCTCGCGATACGCCTCGGTCAGCTTCCCGATGTCGGTTCCGGGCCGCTCCCGCCTGCGCGCCAGGATCTCGACGTAGCGATCCCAGTTCCGCTGCCGCCGGTAGAGCTCTTCCAGCAACATGAGCGCGCCACCGTGGGCGGGCTCGAGATCCAGCGCCGCGGAGGCCGCCTTGGCCGCTTCGTCGAGCATCGCCAGGCCGCTCTCATTCCAAAACGCGATCTGCACCCACAGGTCGGCGGCCTGCTTGGGGTCGGGCAGACCGGCGGCAACCTCGGCGGTGACCGCCACCAGCTGGCTCCAGAATCCGTTGCCGCGCGCGACCCGCTCCATCTCCTGAATCACCAGCCCGCTGGTCGGATCTTCTTCCAGCGCCGCCTGCAGCGTCACCAGCGCGCTGCTCGGATCGCCGAGGCGCCGCTCGTAGATCTCGGCCACGCGGCAAAGCGCCTGCGCCCGTTCCGTTCCGGACGGTGCGGCTTCCGCTTGCGCAAGGTGCTCTTCGACCAGCGCGGCCCAGTCCTCGCCGGCTGGCGGCGCCGGCAGCGGCTGCTCGGGATCGACGACTTCGGGGCTCATCCGGCGCTTTCTCCCCTCCCTCGACCATTAACACGAGCCCGGCCCCGACGGGCAACGATCGCGCATGGCCTCAACGCACGAGGGCGCCGGTGTCAAGTGCGCTGCTGATCCATGCCCGGTCGATCCAGACCGACGTCTGCGGCGCGCCCCAGAGCGCAGCGTCGAATGAAAGGGGACCGCCGGCATGCACGATCTGCCTTTCGACCGCCACCGGCGGCCCGAAGGGGATGTCGACCGCGCTTTGCGGGCCGGCGGTACCCAGGGAGACCCGCATCGGGCGGTTGGTTTCCGGCGCGACCTGCAGCACGATCCGGTAGGTACCGGCGGGGAGCGGGCCTTCGCCCAGACGGACCTGCGCCCGCGCGACACCGCCGTCCCCAGCCTGCAGGTGCAGCCCGTTCGGGGCCCCTTGTATGGGCGAGAGAGCCGAAAATGGGGGCACCGGTTTCCAGAGCAGGAGCCGGGTGTGCCCGTCGACCGTGACCTCGGTGGCCGCCCAGCGGTGGCGCATGCGAAGCGCCTTGCCGGCGTCGAGGAGAGCCGGCCAGCCGAGGAGCCAGAGGATGACCAAGGCCAGCGCCGGAACGAGCGCGCGCGCCGATCGGGCACCCTCCGCGCGGGCGCGGCCCGCGATCGCGCTCACCGCCCGGACCATTTCGCCCAGCGCGAGCGCCACGAAAGGAAACGCCAGCATCTCGATGGGCAGACGATAGCGGGGCTCGGCGAAGAACACCGTGTAGGTCGCCACCAGCGCGAGCTGGAACGGAACCAGGGCCAGCAGGGCCCATCGACGGCGCGCGGCGGCGACGGCGATCCCCGCCAGCGCGAGCGCAATCATCGCGACGCCGAATCCGTCGGCAAATCCGGCGATCGCGGCGTGGCGTGCGGCAAACCAGCCGGCCCGCGGGCCCACCAGGACCCCCGGACGAAAGATCGGCCAGTAGAGAAGCCTCTCCTCCGGATCGAAGAGGCGCTCGGCCTTGAACACCGCCAGCCCGAGCGCGTAGCGCGGCTCGAAGCGCATCCATTCCCGCGCGAGCGCGTAGGCCACGCGATCGGTCTCCCGGTGTGGCTCGTCGAGCACGCTCCGCCCGGTCAGCTCTTTGAAGGTCCGGTTGAGCGCGCGGGTGTAGGTCCCTTCCGAGTTCGGGTTGGCGCCGATGAGCGCGGTGATGCCGCCGTGATCGTCCGTGAAGTAGAGCGCGCCGCTCTGCCGCAGGTGGCGAATCCCCCACGGCAGCAGGACCAGCAGCGTCGCCGCCAGCCCCGCCGCGGTGTAGAGCGCCGCCCGATGCAGGCGCTCCCGGCGCGCCAGCCAGTAGCCGAGCGCCAGCACCGACAGCGGCAGCGCCACCGCCCGCACCCAGGCCGCCAGGCCCATCGCGATGCCGAACGCCAGCGCCGCCACCAGCGGCCGCCGCGGTCCGAGCGACACCAGCAGCGCCAGGGCGGTGACCAGCAGCGCCGCGGCCGGCACGTCCGTCCCCACCACGCTGGCCATCGCGACGCCGGCCGGCCAGAGCGCGTAAATCAGCGTCGCGCCGGCGGCGTGCGGACACGGGCAAATCCGACGCCAGCCAGCGGTTTCGCCATCCACCCGGTCAGCGGGCGCGTCGTCCCCGTCGACGAGCTTCCAGACGACGACGAACAGCCCGGCGGCCCCGAGACCGCCGAAGAAGACGCCGATGAGCTTCTGGGCCAGCAGATCCCCGCCGGCGTCCTTGACGATCGCGAGAAGCGCCACGAACCCTGGCATGTAGATGAAGCCCGGATCGAGGCGGCCGAACTCGGACAGATAGTTCGCCGACTCGCGGTACATCGCGAAGTCGCTGACCGGAACCGTCGGGACCGTCAACACCCAGCAGAGACGCGCGCCGGTCGCCAGCGCCACCAGCGCCGCACCCCACAGCAAGGTCGCGCGCGCGCGCCGACCGTCGGGCACCGGCGCGGGTCCTACCCTGCCATTTGGAGGAGCTTCGAAAGCTTGGTCGCCAGGATCGGATCGCCGCCCACCTTGAGCTTGCCGCTGAAGAACAGCGCCATCGCCGCCTGCATCCCCCCTTCGATCATCCCGCGGAAGTCGGCGTCGCTCGCCTCGACCGTGCACTGCGGGGAGCCGTGCTCGCCCGAGACGCAGGTCGGCGGCGTCGAGACCAGATCGACGGTCCAGGTGCCCCCGTCCGCGCCACTGATCTTGAACAGGTAGACCGCGGCCACATCTTTGGCCTTCTCCGGGCTGGTCTTGAGAACTGCGGGCACTCTCTCGTCGAAGAACGCCTTGACGGACGTGGCCATCGGAACCTCCGGGGACATCCTAACCGGAACTATCCTCGTCGGCGTACTTCTTCGCGAAGTTCGTCGCGAACTTCTTCGCGTACTTGGTCGCGAACTTCGTCGCGTACTTGGTCGCGACTTTGCGCGCGTAGCCCCTCTTTTCGATCTGCGGCGCGCGCGTGAGCGCCAGCGCCCCGGGAGCCACGTCGCCGGTAACCGTGGTGCCCGCCCCGATCACGGCGCCCTTGCCGACGCGAACCGGCGCCACCAGCTGGCTGTCCGATCCGATGAACGCGCCGTCGTCGATGACGGTCCGAAATTTTTCGTAGCCGTTGTAGTTGCAGGTGATGGTCCCCGCGCCGACGTTGACCCGCTCCCCGATGGTGGCGTCCCCGAGGTAGGAGAGGTGGTTGGCCTTGCTCCCACGGCCGAGTGTGGTCTGCTTGGTCTCGACGAAGTTCCCCAGGTGGGCGTCGGGGCCGAGCCGGGTGCCCGGCCGGAGGTGAGCGAACGGCCCCACCCGCGCGCCGGCGCCGATGGTGGCCTCGGTGGCGACGGTGTAGGGCCGGATCTCGGCGCCGGCGCCCACCTCGACGTCGGTGAGGATGACGCCGTCGCCGATCCGGGCGCCGTGACCTACCTGCGTGCGCCCGCGCAGCGCGATGTTGCGGCCAAGCTCCACGTCGACGCCAATCTCAACGTCGGGCTCGACGACCGCGGAAGCCGGATCGCGGAAGGTGACGTGTCCCATGAGCGCCCGGTTGATCCGCGCGCGCATGACCGCCTCCGCCTCGGCGAGCTGCCGCCGATCGTTGATGCCGGCGACATCGCGAAAGTCGGCGTCGATGGCGGTGACCCCGATCCCCTCGGCGGCCCGCGCCACGATGTCGGTGAGGTAGTACTCCGCCTGCGCGTTGCGTGCGCGGAGGCCGGCGGTCGCCTCGCGGAAGAAGTCGGCCGGGCCACAATAGATCCCGGCGTTGACCTCGGTGATCGCGCGCTCCTCGGGCGACGCGTCCTTCTCCTCGACGATGCCAATCACGTGGCCGCGCTGGTCGCGGAGGATCCGTCCGTAGCCGGTCGGATCGGGCGGCGTCGTGGTCACGATGGCCAGACAGTCATAGCGGCGCGCGGTGCCCACCAGCTGTGCCAGCGTTTCGCGGCGCAGGAGCGGGACGTCGCCGTAGAGCACCAGAACCAGCTTTCCGCGATAGGCCCCGAGCGCCGGCATCGCCAGCCGCACGGCGTGGCCAGTTCCGCGCTGCTCCGTCTGCTCGACGATCGTCACCCCGCCTGCGCCGAAGCGCGCCAGCAGGATCGCCTCGACCGCCTGCCGTTGATGACCGAGCACGACCACCACCGGATCGGCGCCGATCGCCCGCGCGAGCTCGATCGGGTAGACGCCGAGCGGCCTGCCCAGAAGCTCGTGCAAGACCTTGGCGCGCGACGAGCGCATCCGCGTCCCCTGTCCCGCCGCCAGCACGATCGCCGCGAGGTCGTTGACGCGACCCCGGGCCCCGCCGCGGGATTTTGCTTTTTTCGCTGCGCGCGCCGCCATGGTGGCCCTAATCTCCGGCAGCGCCCCGCGATTGTCCACGGGCTTCGCGTCTGCATGGGCCTCGAACGTCCACGAACTTCGTGTCCGCCATATGCTGGTAGACTGACGCGCGCGCGATGCCCGGCTACGTGCTGATAGTCGAAAAGGACGCCCAGCTCCAGCGTCAGATCGGGGCGGCGCTGCGGGAGGCCGGCTACGAGCTGGCCGCCGAAACCGAAGCCTCCTGGGCAAAACGGAGCATCGCCGTGCGGTCCCCCGACGTCGTCATCCTCGACACCCGCCTCGGCGACGGCGACGGTTTTCAGCTCGCCGAGGATCTGCGCCGCGATCCCGACACCCGCGCGACGCCGATCATCTTCATCGCCAGCACCCACCGCGGGGCGGGCCATCGGGCGGAGGCGCGCCGGCGATTCGCGCCCGCCGAATATCTCCCCACGCCGCTCGACGCCAAGACGCTGGTGCCCCACGTCGCGGCGCTGACCTCCGGGGCGACGCCACCGCCGGCGGCCGAAGAGGAAGCGCCGCCGACGCCGCCCCCCGTCGCGAAGGGAAGTCTGCGCGACCCCGCGCAGCAGCGAGAGCGGCGTGACGTCGAGCGCAGCGCCAAGAGCCTGGTGGCCGATCCCGCGCAGGCGGCCTTCTCCGGCACGCTCAAACGGACACCGCTGGCCCGCCTCCTCCAGCGGATCTACACCCAGCGCGCGACCGGCTCGCTGCTGCTGCTTCGCGACGCCACCAAGAAAATCGTGATGTTCGTGGAGGGCTATCCGGTCTCGGTGCGCTCCAACGTCCTCGGCGAATGCCTGGGGCAGATCCTGCTCGAGAAGCGGCTCATCACGGCCGACGCGCTCGGCGAGTCGGTCCAGCGCATGCAGAAGGAAAAGCGCCAGCAGGGACAGATCCTGATCGAGATGGGGGCTCTGTCGCCATACAACCTGGAGCGCGCGCTGGTCGAACAGCTGGAAGCCAAGCTGTTCGAGATCTTCGACTGGCCGGACGGAAAGTTCCTGTTCAAGGCCGGCGACAGCGCGCCGGGTGGCGCCAGCCGCCTCGAACGTCCGCCGGCCGCGCTGATCCTGGAAGGGATCCGGCGCCACTACGATGGGGCACGACAGAGGGCGACGCTCGACCGCCACGCCGATCAATATTTCGCGCTCAGCGCCGACCCCCTGCTGCGCTTGCAAGAGATCACCTCCAACCCGACCGAGCTGGCCTTCATTCGCAGCATCGACGGCACCCGCCGGCTCGAGGAGATCCTGGCGCGCGCCGAGATCCCCCGCGAGCAGGCGCGCCTGCTGTTGGTCGCGCTATCGGAGGCGGGGGTGATTCAACCCCACGAGGCCACCTCGCGGCGCAAGGCAGCGGCGCCGGCCACCGCACCGCCACCGGCGGCCCCGGGACCGGCCGCCCCTCCGCCGCTCGGCAGCGGCGAGCTCTCGATGATGCTGCAGATGGCCCGCACCCAGGACTCCTTCTGGGTACTGGGCATCGAGCGCGACGCGCCGCCGGCGGAGGTCGACCGTGCCTACGAGGCGCTGGCCCGCAGCTTTCACGCCGATCGCTACCGGCTGGCCCCCGACGACGACCGCAAGGCCGCCAAGGAGATGTTCGACATCCTCGCCGAGGCCCACCGCGTTCTGCAGGATCCGGCGCGACGGCGCGCCTACCTCATCAAGCTCGGCCGCAGCGACCCCGCGCCGGAGAGCGACGGCGGAGCGGCCGACCGCCCGATGCCGGTGGCGGCGGCGCCAGGCTCGAATCCCCCCTCGCCCTCCAATAACGCGGCGAACTCGCTCTACGAGGTCGGCCTCGAGCACCTGCGTGCGCGCCGTCACCACGAAGCGGTCGAGGTGCTCCGTCAAGCCGCGCGCCTGGTCCCGAACCAGGCCGACTACCGCGCCGCGCTCGGCTGGGCGCTCTTTCGCCAGGCGCCCGCCGACGCCCGCGCCGGCCGCGCTGCCATCGCGGAGCTGCGCCGCGCCACCCAAATCGACGAGCGCCACCGCACCGCCGCCCAGCACCTGGCCGAAATCTACGCCCAGACGGGACAGCCCGACCTGGCGATCGTGGAGCTGGAACGGCTGCTGGCCGTCGATCCGGGCGCCCACGAGCTCGCGGAAGAGCTGCACCGCCTCAAATCGCAGTAGCGCGTCCACGATCTCCGACGGTGGCATGACAGCGCTGTCAGGGTGCCCATCGGATTTCACAGGTGCCGCGACCCGGATGCCAAGTCGCCGACGCGATTCCATTGGCCGCAACGCCGGGCACGACGCTTGCTGATTCCCCGGACATGGCATTTCACACCTTCGCTCGTTCGCGTTACGGGACGGATCTGCTCGGGCGCGTCGCCGCCGGCTGGCGCCGGATCGCCGACGACCAGCGGGCAGGCGTCATCAGCGCCTCCCGCATCGCGGCCGACCTGGCCGCCCTGGACGCGCCGCCGGCCCTCCTGATGACAGCCGGGCACGTGATCCAGGAGGAGATTCACCACCTGGAGGTGTGCGCGCGGGTCATCGAGGGGCTGGATCCGCGGTCCACCGGGCCGCAGGCGACCGAAGCGGACGACCTGCAGTCGACCGCTGGATTGGAGCGGGGGCTCCCGCGCGCATCGATCACCAGCGAGACCCGGCTGGCCCGCACGCTGGTCGCCGACTACGCGCTCGGCAAACCGGTCACCGCGGCGGCCTTCGCGGCGGCGCGGGCGCTGATTCGCGAGCCGCTGCTCGCCTGGGCCTACACCGAGCTGCTGCACGACGAGACCCGCCACGCCACCTTCGGCGCGCGCGCGGCGGTCTGGGTCATTCGCAACTGGACCGCGCGCGAGCGCGAGGCCCTCTGGACCGCCTGCCTCGCGGCCCCCGGCCCCGGCGCGACTGTGCACTCGAACGATCCCGAAGCCGAGGCCCTCGGCCTGCTCCCCGCCGACGTCGACTGCGCCCTCCCCCGCTGGATCCTCCCCCACCTCGAGCCCCTGGGCGTCCACCCGCGGCCAGCCAACGAACAGACGTTCTTACACTAGCCGTTGGGGCGGTCCCCCCCACCCTCAGTCGTAGTACTCGGCGCCGAGGTGGGTGATGAGCTCTTCGCCGCGTAGGTGGCGCAGCGTGTTCTTGAGCTTCATGAGCTGGATGAAGAGATCGTGCTCGGGATACAAACCCGGCGCGCTCTGGGGGCTCTTCCAGTAGAACGAGAGCCACTCCTGGATGCCGGACATCCCGCAGCGCTGCGCGAGGTCCATGAAAAGCGCCAGGTCGAGCACGATCGGCGCCGCCAGGATCGAATCGCGGCAGAGGAAGTCGATCTTGATCTGCATCGGGTAGCCCATCCACCCGAAGATATCGATGTTGTCCCAGCCCTCTTTGTTGTCGCCGCGCGGCGGGTAGTAGTTGATGCGCACCACGTGGCACATGTTCCCGTAGAGGTCGGGATAAAGGTGCGGCTGCAGGATGTGCTCGAGCGAACCGAGCTTCGAGACCTCCTTGGACTTGAACGACTCTGGATCGTCGAGCACCTCGCCATCGCGGTTGCCGAGGATGTTGGTCGAGTACCAGCCCTCGACGCCCAGGAGGCGCGCCTTGAAGCCCGGGGCCAGGATGGTCTTCATGAGCGTCTGGCCGGTCTTGAAGTCCTTGCCGCAGATCGGGACGTTGTTTTGCTTGGCGAGCGCCATCAGCGCCGGCGTGTCGACGGTCAGGTTGGGCGCGCCGTTGGCGTAGGGAACGCCGCACTTGAGGGCCGCGTAGGCGTAGATCTGCGACGGCGCGATCTCCGGATCGTTCTCCGCCATGCCCTTTTCAAAGGAGGCGATGCTGGCGTGCACGGGCGCCGTGCTCCGGTAGACCTCGGTCGATCCGCACCAGACCATCACCAGCCGCTCGCAGTTGTTGGCCTTCTTGAACTCCTTGATGTCGTCGATGACCTGCTGCGCGAGGTCGGCCTTCGACTTCCCGGTCTTGGCGTGCGTGGCGGTCAGCTTCTTCACGTACGACTGATCGAACACCGCCTTCATCGGCTTGATGGTGGTGAGAAAATCCTTCAGCTCGGTCAGGTGCTCCTTCGAGAGCACGCCCGCCTTGCTGGCCGCGACGAAGGCATCATCGGGGAAAAGATCCCAGGCGCCGAACACCACGTCTTCGAGCTTGGTGAGCGGCACGAACTCGCGGATGAGCGGGGTCCGGGCGTCGGTGCGCTTGCCGAGACGGATGGTGCCCATCTGCGTGAGCGAGCCGATTGGCTTGGAGATGCCGCGGCGGATGGCCTCGACGCCGGCCATGAAGGTGGTGGCGACGGCGCCCAATCCGGGGACCAGGATACCGAGCTTGCCGGTCGCGGGACGGATGTCGATCGGGGTGGAAGCAGACTTCGTGGAAGGCATGGGCGCTCCTTTTATAGACGAACCCAGGCCGCTGCAACCCCGATGCCGCACCTTTTCGCACCCCATGGGCCGCGGCCGGCGCGGGCTTGGACTTGCCCCGGCCCGATCTGTGGTAGAAACCCCCCGCTCTTTTCAACACCTCACCACCAACACCACACGCCTGTCGAGGCGGCCGTGCGTGCCCACGATGTCGTCCCGCTGCAATTGCTTTGGGACGGCGGCGCGGGTTGCGGCCTCCGATGACGCGGGCGGCGGAAACAACGCAAAAGGAACCCGCATGGAAACCAGCACCGAGACCCCGACCACGATCCCTGCCGCCGCTCCCGATCTGGACATCGCCCAGCCCGCGCCCGGCGATGCGCCCATCACCATCCGCGAGATGATGGAGGCCGGCGTTCACTTCGGCCACCAGACCAAGCGCTGGAACCCCAAGATGAAGAGCTTCATCTTCGGCGCGCGCAACGGCATCCACATCATCGACCTGCAGCAGACCGTCCGCGCCTTCAAGCGCGCCTACAACTTCCTGGTCACCAACGTCGCCTCCGGAAAGTCGGTTCTGTTCGTGGGGACCAAGAAGCAGGCGCAGGAAGTCATGCGCGAGGAGGCGCTGCGCGCCGGCCAGTTCTACGTGACCAACCGTTGGCTGGGCGGCACGCTCACCAACTTCAACAGCGTCAAGGGATCGATCGACCGCCTGCACGCCATTGAGAAGATGTCGACCGACGGCACCTTCGAGCGGATGACCAAGAAGGAGGTCCTCGGCATCACGCGCGAGCGCGAGAAGCTGGAGAAGGCGCTGGGCGGCATCAAGAGCATGACCGAGGTGCCCGGCGCGGTGTTCATCGTCGACGTCGTCAAGGAGCACATCGCGGTCACCGAGGCGCGCAAGCTGGAGATCCCGATCGTCGCGATCGTCGACACCAACTGCAACCCGGACCTCATCGACTACCCGATCCCGGGGAACGACGACGCCATCCGGTCGCTCAGGCTGTTCGCGGGCAAGATCGCCGAGGCCTGTCTGCTCGGCCAGAAGGTCGCGCGCGAGCGCGCCAACCAGCAGCGCACCGCGCGGGACGAAGGGGGCGGCGCGGAGCCGCAGACCATCCGCGTCTCCTCGGGCGGCGAAGGCCCGCGCGTCGAGGTGGTGTCGCGCCACCGCGGCGAGCTGCCGACGCCGGAAGCCGCGGCGACGCCCGAAGACGAGAGCGACGGCCGCGGCTAGGCCGCTCTTTCACGGCGTCGCGCACCAAGACCGGCGCACGGCCAGCTAACGATCAGCTAAGACGATCAGCGAGAAAAGGACACATCGAGCCATGGCTGGGGAAATAACGGCACAGATGATCAAGGACCTGCGCGAGCGAACCAGCGCGGGGATGGCGGACTGCAAGAAGGCGCTGGTCGAGTGCGCCGCCGACATGGACAAGGCGGCGGAGTACCTCCGGAAGAAGGGGATCGCCTCGGCCGACAAGAAGAAGACGCGCATCGCCTCCGAGGGGACGGTGGTGACCTATATGCACGGCTCGCGCATCGGCGTGCTGGCCGAGATCAACTGCGAGACCGACTTCGTGGCGCGCAACGCCGACTTCCAGGGGTTCGCCAAGGAGATCGCCGTGCAGATCGCGGCCATGAGCCCGCAGTACGTGTCGCAGGAGGAGATCCCGCCGTCGGTGCTGGAGAAGGAAAAATCGATCCGGCTGGAGCTGGCCAAGACCTCCGGCAAGCCCGAGACGGTGATCCCCAAGATCGTCGACGGACAGATCGCGAAGTGGGCCAAGGAGGTCTGCCTGCTCGATCAGATCTGGGTCAAGGATTCGGAGGGTAAGAAGGACATCCGCGCGCTGCTCACCGATCTCGTCGCCAAGACCGGCGAGAACATCCGGGTGCGCCGGTTCGTCCGCTACGAGGTCGGCGAGGGGCTCGAGAAGCGGGCCGACGATTTCGTAGCCGAGGTCCAGAAGCAGTCGGGGACAACCTAGGCCAACCGGATCCGCTAGGAACCTTGACGATGGCGAAAGCCAAAGGGACGCGCGGCAATCCGATGCTGCCGAAGCTGCCGAAGCTGCCGAAGCTGCCGGCGCCGCCGAAGCTGCCGAAGCTGCCGGCGACGACGACGAGCGCCGCCCGATCGACGGCGTCGACCAAACCTTCGGCGCGCCTCAGCGGCAGCGGCGCCGACACCCGGCTCACCGCGCTCCCCAGCAAGCTTCCGCTCGCGCCGGAGGCCAAGTACAAACGCATCCTGCTCAAGCTCTCGGGCGAGGCGCTCATGGGGTCGACCAACTACGCCATCGACCCCGCGACGCTGGCCCAGATCGCCGACGAGCTGGTCGACGTCCACGGCCTGGGGATCGAGATCGCGCTGGTGCTGGGCGGCGGCAACATCTTCCGCGGCATCGCCGCCAGCTCGACCGGGATGGATCGCGCGCACGCCGACTACATGGGGATGCTGGCGACCGTGATCAACTCGCTGGCGCTGCAGGACGCGCTCGAATCGCGCGGTCTGCACACCCGCGTCCTGTCGGCCCTCGAGATGGAGCGCGTCGCCGAGCCGTACATCCGCCGCCGCGCCATCCGCCACCTCGAAAAGGGGCGCCTCGTGATCTTCGCCGCCGGCACCGGCAACCCGTATTTCACCACCGACACCGCCGCCTCGCTGCGCGCCATGGAGATCGGCGCCGAGATCGTGATGAAGGCGACCCGTGTCGACGGCGTCTACGACAAGGACCCGCAAAAACACAAGGACGCGCGGATGTTCCGCCACCTGTCGTATCTCGACGTCCTGAACCAGAACCTCGGGGTGATGGACTCGACGGCGATCTCGCTCTGCCGCGACAACAGCCTTCCGATCCTGGTATTCAACATGACCAAGCCGGGGAACATCCGGCGGGTTTTGCTCGGCGAGTCGCTGGGTACCATCGTGGGAAAGGAGATCCGATGATCAACGACATCGTGAAAAGCCTGCAGGGCGATCTCGACAAAGGGATCGACGCCTTCAAGCGAGAGCTGGCCAAGGTCCGGACCGGGCGCGCCAACCTGTCGGTTCTCGACGGGGTGCGCGTCGACTACTACGGCACGCCGACGCCGCTCAACCAGATCGCGTCGCTGAACGTCGCCGACGCGCGTCTCATCACCATCAAGCCCTGGGAGCGGTCGCTGATCCCCGAGATCGAAAAGTCGATCCGGGCGGCGCAGCTCGGCCTCAACCCGCAGTCGGACGGCGAGCTGGTGCGGCTGCCGATGCCGGCGCTCACCCAGGAGCGGCGCCAGGAACTGGTGAAGGTGGTCAAGAAGATGGCCGAGGACGCCCGGGTCGCCCTGCGCGGCGCGCGGCGCGATGCCAACGAGATGATCAAGGAGGCCCTCAAAGAGGGGGCCGTCACCGAGGACGACGAGCGCAAGGGCCTCAAGACGGTCCAGGACGCGACGGACAAGTCGGTGCTCAAGATCGACGAGATCGTCGG
>Ga0080027_10000839_pt1 | contig 12766 bp, 11 predicted proteins | sample OrgsoiDNA2013046_FD_70962 | JGI IMG/M metagenome (GOLD analysis project Ga0080027, IMG submission 70962) | Permafrost soil microbial communities from the Arctic, to analyse light accelerated degradation of dissolved organic matter (DOM) -... | ecosystem: Environmental > Terrestrial > Soil >... | reverse complement strand
GACGGCCGGAGTGAGAATCGGTCCCCCGGCGGCCAACGAGTACGCCGTCGACCCAGTCGGCGTCGAGATGATCAATCCGTCCGCTTTGTAGTTGGACACAAATACGCCGTCAACATGAACCTCAAAGCTGTTCAGCCGGGACAAAGTATTCTTGCCCACCACAATTTCATTCAGTGCGTCGTAGGACACCAGCGTAGCGCCGTCACGCTCAATTTTGCACTCGAGCATCGCGCGTTCTTCGATACTGGCCTGGCCCTTGTCAGCCGCTTCCAATGCCGAAAGCAGTTCCTTCACCGTCACTTCCGTCAGGAACCCCAGCGATCCCAGATTTACCCCAATGACCGGTATATCGGTGCGCGCCAGCACGCGGGCCGCCGAGAGCAGTGTGCCGTCCCCTCCAAGCAGCACTACGAAGCGCACCGGATGCTTGGCAATCTCTTCCCGCGCCATTGACTCCAAACTCTTGCAGTAGTTGGAAGTCTCGCGGTCGGTTATAACCTCGTAGCCGTGCCCCTTGAGCCACTCCACGACCACCGGCACGATTTTTGCCAACTCCGACTTGGTTGGCTTCGACATCAAGGCTACAAGTTTTTTGGATTTCGAGGTCGGCATGAAGCTCCAGTAGTTGCGTTATTGTACCGAAAGGCTTACGTGGCGCGGGAAGGTGTGGCGCGGGTGCCCTCGCCCGCGCCACACATGCCTTAGAACTGCGCATAAAGTAGGAATTCGCGATTGCCTTCGGCCCCCAGGATCGGCGAATCGACAAGGTCTGTTCTCTCCGCGCCGAGCCCAACAACGCAAGCGCGAACTTTCTCTGCCGCCGCCAACTGCGCCGCCTCATCCCGCACAATCCCGCCTTTGCCCACCAATTCCCGCCCCACTTCAAACTGAGGCTTCACCAGAACAATCACAAAACGACCAGCGCGGTCGTCGGGAAACGCCGACGCAAATACCGGGGACACGACGAGCGTTGCCGAAATAAACGACACGTCCATCACGACCAAATCCACCAGTTCGCCCAAGAATTCTCGCGTCAGCAGCCGCGCATTGCACTTCTCGACCAAACGCACGCGCTCATCCTGCCGCAACTTCATCGCGATCTGCCCATAACCCGTATCGATCGCTACCACGCGCGCCGCGCCGTGCTGCAACAGACAATCGGTAAACCCGCCCGTCGATGCACCCACGTCCAGGCAATTCTTGCCGCGAACGTCCAGCTTCCAGTGTTTCAGCGCCCGTTCTAACTTCAACCCGCCTCGGCTCACATAGCGCAGATCCCCGCCCAGAAGCCGCACCGATGCGTCCTCCCCGACCAGCGCTCCCGCTTTCTCGATCTTCTGTTCCTCAACCAGAACCTTCCCCGCCAGAATCATCGCCTGTGCCCGCTCCCGCGAGGCCGTCAGGCCGCGGTTGACCAGCAATTTGTCCAGCCGTGTCTTCATCGGAACTTCGTGGCCCCAAAGTGGCAGCACACTTCCCTGTGCATTCTGTGTAACCGTCCTTTAACAAAAACTTTAGTGACGCCCTTTCGGGTTTTTCCACAAGCTTTTGCACGCATCTGTTGAAAACGCGCCGCTCTTATCGCCACTCCAACCCGCCGTCCACAGCTAAAATCTGCCCGGTAATAAAGTGCGGAGCTTGCGCGAAGAAAAGCACCGCATCGGCAATCTCGTTGCCTGTCCCGTTTCGCAGCATCGGCGTTTGCGTCGCCATTTTGCGCATGAACGCTGCCGCAGCCTTCTCACCCAAATCGATCATCCCCGGAGCCACCGCATTCACCGCAACATTAGGGGCCAGCGCCTTCGCCATGACCCGCGTCAACATGTGCAGAGCCGCCTTTGACGAACAATAGTGGGCGTGATCTGCCCAGGGCCGCAGCCCGCCCAGCGAGCCCATGTTGATGATTTTGCCCTCGCTCTTGCTCAACGCCTCATGCGCTTCGCGTGAAACCAGAAATGGCCCACGCACATTCGAGGCAAATATCGCATCCCATTTCGCCAGCGTGATCTTGTCAAAGGGCACGGACTCATAGTTCGCGGCGTTGTTGACGAGAATATCCAAGTGTCCATACTCTTCGACGACCGCGGCGATCATGCCTCGCACGCTCACTTCGCTGGTCACGTCGCAGGGAAGCGCCAGCGCCTTCGATCCTGAAGCCTTCAGCTTCGTCACAGTTCGCGCCGCGTCGCCATCGGAAGTCCGGTAGGTAATCACCACGTCGGCCCCGGCTTTGGCCAGCGCCAGAGCGCTCGCTTGCCCCAACCGGCGCGCGCCTCCAGTCACCAGAGCCACTTTCCCTTGTATCGAATTCATGGCTGCGATTGTAAACTCTTCTCTCCAGCATCAGATGCTCCGTGCGTGTTTGAAAGGAAGCTGCTGTCATGATTCGTTTCGGCATCGTAGGTTTCGGACTCCACGGCGACCGGCGTTTAATGCCCGGATTCGCCCAGTCGAAGCAGTGTGAGGTCACCGCTTTGCAGCGCCGGAACCTTCAAAAAGCCCAATCCTCCGCAGCTCAGTACAAAATCCCTCTCGCCTTCGACTCCGTGGCCGGCCTGTGTGCCTCCCCCGAAGTTGACGCCGTCCTCATAACCTCGCCCGATGCGCTGCACTTGCCCGATACGCTCACAGCGCTCGCCCAGGGCAAGCCGGTGCTCTGCGAGAAGCCCATGGCCATGAACGCCGCCGAGGTCCGCCAAATGATCGCCGCAGCTGACTGCGCCAAGCTTTTGCTCGGCGTCGCCCATATCTTTCGCTTCGAGAACAGCACGCGTTGGTTCCGGGACCAGATTGCTTCTGGAGTCATCGGACGCCCCGTCTACGCCCGCTCCGAATTCTGCTACTCCGCGCAAAACCATGGCCGCGCATGGCTCACAGATCCGACCCTGGCGGCGGGTGGTCCCATCGCCGACGTCGGCGTTCATTGCATCGACACGCTCCGCTTCATCTTGCAGGATGAAGTCATTCGGGTCACTGCCCGTGCCGTTTCCGACGCCCTCTCCGGTCCCGTCGAAGCCGCCGCCGCTCTCACTCTGGAATTCGCTCGCGGAACTCTAGGCACGGTTCTGGTCTCGACTCGCGCCGATTATCGCACACCCCTCGAGGTTGTCGGGGAAAAGGGCGTACTCCACGCCGACAATGGGCTGACGGTCGACAACCCAATCGAACTCCGCCTGCGCCAGTGCGACAAAATCTCTGCCACGACTGTCTCCAATGCCGAAGCCTACGGAGTGCAAGTCGACGCTTTCGCCGATGCACTTGAAGGCCGGGTGCAATTTCCCGCTCCAGCCACCGAAGGCCTGATCAATCAGGAAATTCTGGACGCAGCTTTCCGCAGCCTGAAAACCGGTCGCGCCGAAAATGTGAGTCTATGAATCAATCGCTGGGGACGCGGCGTTTTCGCCGGCTCAATTTAAGCGTAGCCAGTCGGGAAGAGCTACTTCGCGCCCTTAAGCGCTGGAGCAGCTAGCGCGGCCGCCTTCGCCGTCCCCTTGGCCTCAATGATCGCCCAGTGCCATTCCTGCTCCGGCGCCAGCGCGATTCCTAACGGCTCGGTAAACGTCGTTCGGCTGTTGGGCGCTGCCGAGCCTTTGAAGTGGTAGATCACCAACGTGTCCGACCGCTTTGCCACAATCTGCACCGCACTGGCTGGCACAACGCGCGCATCCGTCACGAGAGACGCAGCCTGCGATGGATGCCGCAGGATCGTCAAGCCCACCGTGATCTCTTCTAGCTGCCAGGAAGTCCCGTTATAAACCGAGAGTTGCAACGAATCGCCAATAATCGTCGCGGGTCCTTCCAACTTGGCAAGCTCACTAGCAGGTAATTTATCGTCGACCGCTTTCTGATCGAGATCGACCTTCGCGACCTTTGCCTTGTCGTCCGGAGCTTTTTCGTCCTTGGATTTCGCCGGTGCGGCTCCCAGCGTATCCGTCAACCGAATTCCCCGCGCCGAGAAGGAAAGACTGCAACTGACATCTGGGGCGGCCACCGGATTTCTCGGCACCATCGGCCCCAAGCCGAAAGAAAGAGTCGGAGGCGCCGACATCATGCGCCGAGCTTCAGAATTTTCCATGATCTTCGAAAAATTATCGTTATCGACTCGCACATCCGCTGCTTTGGTGGTGACCTTCGCTTTGCGAATGTTCCGGGCCACGTCGCCCAAGGGCGTCTCGCCCTCGGTCTGCGCCCAGGCACTGGCGGCCAGCAGCAAAACGGCGAATTGGATTCGGCAGGTCTTCACGGCGGTCTCCCTACTATTTTGCGACAGGGAACCCGTCAATGACCGGAACGCAGGTCCAGGTAACCCACCAAAGTAACCAAGCCTATGTGTCGCTGACACTCCTGTCCGCGAACAGGGAGGTAACAAGGGTCTAGCTCAGTACGAAATGACGAACGGAAAACCGATGGATCGTCAAAACTAAAGGATTTACTTCAGAAAGGGAATGCGACCGGGACGCGCGTGTAGCGAAGCGGCGAGCAACGGGGCTCACGCGCGCCCAGCAAGGTCACATTTACAGCAGGCCAGAGGTGCGAAATCTTTGTACAGGGTCCGTCGCCAATACCGGCTCCGGTCTCCGCTGGAAAATCCAGCGTGCCACGGCAAACCCTACGGCGACGTACATCAGGTTGAGAGCCTTCATAACTCCCCCTATTCAACGACCACCGCGGGGGTGAGGTAGTTCGTTGTCCTGAAGTTAGCAAGAGAACCAAAGGCCAGCAACGGTTCCAACGTGCCAGTCGGTAGCTCAAACGTGGCGTTACCATAACCATCACGTAGGGACAAGGGGCAAAACCACATGGGAATAAAGATCGTGTGGCGCGGGCGCCCTCGCCCGCGTGGTCTTAAGTGCCAGGAGTTCGATTCTGCGCCTGAGGTGTGCCGAAGCGACTTCTGGAGAGCGCCTTCCTGGGCTGCAAGGCCGCCAAGGTTACTAACTTTCCGCTACCACCATCTCCTCAAACGTTTCCCGCCGCCGAATTACTTTCACACGTTCCCCGTCCACCAGAACCTCCGCCGGACGCGGCCGCGTGTTGTAATTCGATCCCAGCGCAGTCCCATACGCGCCGGCATCCAGCACCGCCAGGAGTTCCGCCTCGCGCACCTCAGTTAACCGGCGGTCTCGGGCCAGAAAATCACCCGATTCGCACACTGGCCCCACTACATCGACTTTGGCCATCGGTCGCGACAAGTCTTGCAGCACCGGAACAATCTCATGCTCAGCCCCATACAATGACGGCCGCAACAGATCGTTCATGCCTGCGTCGACAATGACAAAGCGCTTTCCGCGATTCACCTTGTTGTAGATGACAGAGGTCAGTAGCACACCGGCGGGACCAACCAGCACACGCCCCGGCTCGAGTAAGAGATGGACCCCAAGCTTGCGCAGCGGTTGAAGAACCGCCCGGGCATACCGCCACGCTTGCTCCGCAAAATCCGGTTGCTCTCGCTGATACGAAATCCCCAGCCCGCCCCCAGCATCCACGTAGCGAATCGCGTGCCCAGATGCCTGCAACTCTCGGACTAGCGCCGCCACCCGCCGCATGGCCTCGCCAAAGGGCGCGACTGACGTGATCTGCGACCCAATATGAACGCTGACGCCCGCCGCTTCCGCATATTTCTGGCGTGTCAAACGCGCGTACAGTGCAGCCGCTTCTTCAATGGCAATTCCAAACTTATGCTTGCGTAAGCCAGTTGAAATATACGGATGAGTCTTCGCATCGACGTCCGGATTCACCCGGACCGCGATCCGAGCAGTTTTTCGCAACTGCGAGGCGCATTCGAGCAAAACCTCCAACTCCGCCGGACTCTCCACGTTGAACAGCAAGATCCCGCTGCGCAGCGCCAGCACAATCTCGTCACGAGTCTTGCCGACGCCGGAAAATACGACCTTTTTTGCCGCCCGCGGCGCAGCCCGGAGCACGCGCTCCAATTCGCCGCCGGAGACGACATCGAAGCCGCAACCGAGCTGCGCAAACAAACGCAGCAAGCTCAGGTTGGAATTTGCCTTCACCGCATAACAAAGCGTGTGCGGAAAGCCCGCAAATGCCGCATCCAATGCTCCCGTTCGTTCCCGCAGCGTTTTACTGGAATACACGTAGAGCGGAGTTCCGTAGGCCTTCGCCAGGGAACGAAGGTCCTTTGCGTCGCAGTACAGTACTTTCCCCCGATAGTTGAACCCCGGGTGACGAAGGACTTGTTGTCCGGCAGGACTCGTCATTTCTTCTTGGCGCTGTCTTTCACTTTGAGAACGACGACCGTCTCGTCGTCGAAGGCATCGCCTGGGGAAGAATAGGCCTCGACGGCCGAGGTGATTGCCTCTACGATCTGCGCCGCGGATTTGTCTCCCGATTTGGCGATGATGGCCTCGACCCCTTCGCGCCCAAAAAGCTCACCCTTTCTGCCGGTCGCGTCCAAAATGCCGTCGCTGAAGAAAACAAACAAGTCGCCGGTCTTCGCTTGAAAAGTAAATTCGTCGTAATCCGCCTCTTCGAACAAACCGAGCGGCAGCCCGGTTGCCTCAATAATCTGCACCTGACCGTCGCGACAGAAAACCGGTCGCGGCAGCCCGGAGTTCGCCAGCAGGAGCGTGCGTCGCTGATCATCCCAGACAGCGCAGATGATGGAGACGAACTGCGCCTCGATGCGGCGCTCCGCCAGAGACAAGTTAATGGCCGAAAGCATTTCCGCCGCGCCCGGTTCCATGGGCGCATGGGAACGCAGAATCCCGCTCACCAGAGCAGCATAAATGGCAGCGGGGGCGCCTTTGCCACTCACGTCGCCAATCACAAACGCTGTTCGCCCGGCGGAGTAGTTCAGAAAGTCGTAAAAGTCTCCGCCAATCTGCCGCGCCGAAATCGACTTGGCCGCGACTTCCAGGTTCGCGAGCTTCGGTGTGGTGGGCGGAAGCAGCCGGAATTGCAATTCCCGGGCCAGCGCCAAGTCTCTTTCCAGGCGCTTTTCCTGGCGCGCGATCTCCTGATACAGGCGCGCATTCTCGATGGCGATCGCGATCTGCGCGGCCAGCGTCGTGACTGTGCGCTTGTGTTCCTCGTTGAAGAAATTCTTCTTGACGTGTTCAAGATCCAGCACGCCGATCACGCGCTCTTTGTAGATCAACGGCACCGCCAGTTCAGAACGGGTTTCCGGATTCAGAAGAAAGTAGCGGGGATCCTTCTTCACGTCAGGCGAAAGCACTGCTTCTCCCGTTTGCGCCGCTAAACCAACCAGCCCTCGGCCCATGGGAACGTCGTGTTTCAACTGAATATTCTCCTCGAAACGCAGCGCGAACCGATGTTGCAGTTTTTCACCGGTAGGATCGACCAGCAAAACGCTGAACATCTGGTAATCCAGAACGCGGTTCAACAATTCGCCCACACGCTTCAGCACGCCGTCCAGATCGAGAATCGATGTCAACTCGCGCGCAATCTCATTCAGCAGCAAAAGGGACTTGGCCTGCCGGCTGGTGCGCGTGTACAGCCGCGCATTTTCAATGTGTACGGCAACGCGCGAGGCTATCAGGGTCAAAACTTGTTTGTGGTCTTCCGTGAAATGATTGGGATGCGGCGATTCAATATCAATCACGCCAATGACCTTGTTTTTCACCAGCAGCGGCAGCGCCAGTTCCGACCGTACGTTTGGCATGGCCTCGATGTACTGCGCCTCGGTCGAGGTGTCGTTGACCAGCACCGCTTCCCGGCGCTCCGCCGCCAGCCCCGTTACGCCTTCGCCAACCCGTACCCGCGCTCGTTCCGCCACCTCGGGCAGGTAGCCCACGGAAAACTTGATGTAGAGTTCCTGACTTTTCTCGTTTAGCAGCAGGATGGCGAAAATCTCAAAATCCACAATCTTCCGCACCACTTCCGCCACCCGGCGCAGCGTGGTGTCGAGGTCGAGCGTGGTGTTGACCACGTCCGCCACTTCGAGCAGCAGCCGGTCGATCGGCGGCATGGTTCCAGATTGCATTGTGGGAGCGGTCACAGCCCTCTATGATAGCAGCCGCACTCGGGCCGCCCTGAGCGGAGGTTGTGGAGTTCCGCACATACTTGCTGTCGGAATAGGGTTTGCGGGCAGGCACAAGCTCCGAATGCAGCCGTACTACGGCGCGAGTGTGCAAACATCCGGCAGATTCCGATATCTCTCCGCGTGGTCCAGCCCATACCCCACCACGAATTCGTCGGGAATCGCGAAGCCAACGTAGTCCCCTGTAATGGGCATCTTCCGCCTCGAAGGCTTGTCCAGCAAGGACGCGATGCGAAACGTCTTGGGTTTGTGCCCAAGCAAGATTTGGCGCAACCGCGTCAGCGTCAAGCCGGTGTCCAGAATATCTTCGACAAGAATTATGTTCTTCCCGGCCAGCGAGGAATCCACGTCCTTCGTCACGCGCACTTCTCCGGTCGAATCCCAGCCGCCGAGTAGTTCCTGGTCCGGCGTGGGCCGGGCGCCGTAGCTCGAAACGCCGATAAAGTCGAAGGTGCAATCGAGATCGATGTGCCGCGCCAGATCGCTCAGGAAAATCGTCGCCCCCTTCAGCACGCCCACCAGAATTACGGGCTCCCCCGCGAAGTCCTTGCTGATCTGCGCTCCCATTTCCGCCACACGTTGCGCGATCTGCTCGCGCGAGAGGAGAATCTTAAGTTCCGGCATGGGCTAAGATTCTAAACGCAATCGCCAAAATCCGGCAGGTTTTGTACGGCGTTCCCGTCTCGTTCCTGACCCCTGTTGATTCGCCGCCTGGATGTACCAGCGATTTTCGGGTTCGTACCTCCGGTTGCGGCTTGTTTGCAGAGGTCACTACAATGACAGTTCGCCAACTTTGAGGGAACGTCATGGCTTTGCCCGAATTCAACCAGTTGTGCAACGAAGCCAAACAGGAAATCGAAGAGATTACGCCCGAGGACCTGCTGCTTCTGCAACGCTCGGGAGAAGATTTTGCGTTGATTGACGTACGGGAGAGGGAAGAATCTGCGAATGGCGTAATCCCGAACGCCGTCGCCATTCCGCGCGGCATCGTCGAGCTGACAATCGACCAGGTCACCACCGATAAAAGCAAGAAGATCGTCCTGTATTGTGGCGGCGGCAGCCGTTCCGCTTTGTCCGCTTGGATGCTCAAGAAGATGGGATTCAAGAACGTTATTTCCTTAGCCGGTGGATACCGCGGATGGATGCAGAGCCAGCTATGATTCTCAACGGCATCCAACTCACCTGGCTCGGTCACTCAAGTTTCCGCATTGAAACGCCGGCCGGCAAGACGATCTATGTCGATCCCTGGGTGATGGGCAATCCCATGTGCCCGGAAAATGAGAAAGCCGTCAGCAAGGCGGACGCCCTATTTTGCACGCACGGCCATCAGGACCATATCGGCGATGCGGTGGTGATTGCCAAGCGCTTCGAGCCCGTGATTGTCGGCATTTACGAGCTGTGCGCGTGGATGCAGAAAAAAGGCGCGCAGAACATTTCGCCCATGAATAAAGGAGGAACCCAGGCGGTTGCGGGCGTGAAAGTGACGATGGTTCACGCGGATCACTCCTGCGGCATTCTCGACGGGGATGAGATCGTTTACGGCGGCGAGGCGGTTGGCTACGTCATGGAATTTGAAAACGGAGTGAAGATTTACCACGCCGGCGACACCAATGTCTTTGGAGACATGGCGATCATTCGGGACCTGTATGCACCGGAAATCGTCATGCTCCCAATTGGTGACCTATATACGATGTCGCCGCGGGAAGCGGCCTATGCCTGCAAGCTGCTAAAACCGAAGTACGTGATTCCGATGCATTTCGGAACATTTCCGCCCCTGACAGGGCGGCCCCATGAGTTGCAGACTCTGGTACCAGAAGTCAAGGTCTTGGAAATGACTCCCGGCGTCACGGTTTCGTAACGTCGCGGGTTTCACAAAGCAGATACAAAGAGTGTTCGCGAGGAGAGTTCATGCCCGATATCACCGCTGAAAATAAGCCCTCCGTTCGAGGCGATTGGAAGAGCAGCCGCGGCATCACAACGGACCGAGTCGACGACTACCTCTATTCTTTGCTGCCGGGTCGCGATGCCGTTGTCGCGGAAATGGAAGCCGAGGCCTCCGCCCACGATGTGCCGATCGTAGGACCGGCAGTTGCGCGGCTGTTTCACCTCTTGGCCACGATGGTCCAGGCGAAAACCGTTTTCGAAATGGGCTCCGCCATTGGGTATTCCACCATTTGGTGGGCACGCGCCGTGGGCGAGGGCGGCCGCGTTCACTACACTGACGGCAATCCTCGGAACGCCGAAAAAGCCCGCGGCTACTTTGATCGCGCCGGCGTGTCGTCGCGCATTTCCGTCCACACGGGCGATGCGATCGAAATTCTTTCCGAACAGAAGGAGCAGTTCGACATCGTGTTCAACGATATCGACAAGCAGGATTATCCCCGCGTACTTCGTGTTGTTGGCCCTCGCATTCGCAAAGGCGGCTTGTTCATTACCGACAACACTCTGTGGAGCGGCAAAGCGGCTGCGCCCGCGGCAGCCGATGATCGAGCCACACTCGGGATCCAGGAATTCAACCGCCTCCTGTACGCCTCCGGTGATTTCTACCCGGTGGTTCTGCCGTTGAGGGATGGCGTGACCGTGGCGATCAAGGCCTAGAATCCGGCCCGATATTCCGGCTTGCACCTCAATGCCGGCAAATCGATCCGCGGACAGTCCTAGCGCATGCCCGCGACTTGCTTGGGCAGTACGCTCAGCAGCAGGCCAAGAGCAGCTAAAATCCCAATGAAGTACGCGGTGGTTTTGCGGCTGGGGTAAGCCGGGAAGTCGCCGCCAAAGAAGGCTTGGTAGCCCGCGCCCAGGGCGACGAGAATTAACATGCCTTCTCTCAGCGTCAGCCACAGGGCGACGCAGGCAACCAGCACAGCGATGCGTTCGGCCTTGCTGAGGGCCAGGATCGCATGCCCTCCGTCGAGCATGGAGATCGGAATCAGATTGAGCAGGTTGAGGAATGCGCTGGTTCGCGCCAGTGCGGCCCAAAGCGGACTGCCGGTCTGCCACCATACGGCCGCGCAGGCAAGGGCAGCCAGAAATCCTGCGAGCGGCCCAGCCAGAGCGACAGCGGAACGAGTCTCGAGCGAGACGCCCAGGGCTTGCCATCGCACATAAGCTCCAAATCCCGGAAGAAAAACTGGCATGTCCGCGGGCAGTCCGCGCCGCTTAACATCGATGTAATGCCCCATCTCGTGGATCAGGATCAAGACCGCGAAGCCAATCCCGAACCTCGGGCCCCACAACGCCCAGTACAAGCCAAAAAAAGCAATAAAGCTGAAAAGAAACTTAAGCTTAAACAACGCGCTGAGGAAGAACTTGGCTTTCGCCAAAAAGATAGCCAAAGGTCCGAGGGGACCGAGACGCTTGGCCCACGGATGGTCGTCCTTCTTGGAAGCGGTCTGCATCTGGATTGACGGGTGCGCTGCGATTTGAGCGTCGGCATCTTCCAGATCCCGGGCGTGCTGGGTAATCTGGTTCGCCTGCGAAGATCCGGGTGGCAGAAAGCGAAGAGTCAGGAGCCACTGCTCGCGGGCCTGACGCCATTGGCCTCGAGCCTCCAGGACTTTGGCGCTTTCCGCGAGGCGGTCTACCTCCTGCGAATACACCAGCGCCTGGCAATGGTCGCAAACCAGCGATCCGAGGTTGAGTTCCTGGCCGCAGCGGCGGCAGTTGCGGACAAGTTCGGGAGTCAGAGTCGACACAACTTCTATTTTAGCGGGTCGGCAGGGTGAGAGCGTTCACGGGAGCGCCCACCGCTGCGTCGAACGGTCCGAAAATTACAAGCTCGATGCCGGACGTAATCCTCCACGCGAAAATCATCCCGATCACTAGCAGAAAAAAATTGAGAGAGGTTTCCAGTGTGACGCCCTTAATCCAGAAAAACGCAAAGGGCGATGCGATCGTCATCCACAGAAACTGCCCCAGAAATCCAAGCAGGGACAACCTCGGAACCGCGGCGCCGAGAATCTGCGGTTGCCCTCCTCGAATTCGAGGCTGAACCACACGGGCTTGCGGCACTGGGCGCGAGGGAGCGGGCGGCGAAGCCGGAGGCCGAATCGCGTTCTGTTTCGCCGGGGGACTGGCGGGCGCGGAAGGCAGATACGGCGGAGGGAACGAGCGCTGGAACGGCCTCCGCTCCGTATGGACCTGACTGAATTCCTCCTCCAGTACCCGCTGGCGAGCGGCCAGATCTTGCTCCCGGGCTTGCATCTGCGCCGGTGTCATCGGCGTATCGGGTCTGGGAAAGCTATGCTGGGACGCCACAACGCGAGCCCTCCAAAGGGCTGCCTCACGCTCTCTGGCATAGTGCATTCCCACGGGTAGCGATGACATCGAGATAGCCACGTAGGTAAGGATGGCTGCCGTGATCTGGTAAAGCCGCCCCCCTGCCCCGCCCGAACCCTTCTTAACGGCCGTCCCCACCAGCCAGCCGACGGCCAAAGCCGGCAGGCTAATGATCCACCCGGTGAATACGAAAAACGCGGCGTTGAGGAACATGCCGATCAGCGTTGCCCCCATGCCGCACACGATCGCCAACGGGTAGGCGCCGGAGTTGTGCTTGGCCATGGCCGCTCGGATTTTTTCGGCGCAGCCAGGGCAAGACATGGCGGAGCGAATCCGGTAGTACGCTCCGGGAATAGGCTGGTGGCAGTACTGGCACGGGTCCTGTAGGTTCGCGTCTTGCGATGAAAAAAACTGGGGCGGGTTGGCAGCGGCGCTCACGCCAAAAAAGATAGCATACCCGCTTGG
>Ga0080027_10000838_pt1 | contig 12777 bp, 9 predicted proteins | sample OrgsoiDNA2013046_FD_70962 | JGI IMG/M metagenome (GOLD analysis project Ga0080027, IMG submission 70962) | Permafrost soil microbial communities from the Arctic, to analyse light accelerated degradation of dissolved organic matter (DOM) -... | ecosystem: Environmental > Terrestrial > Soil >... | reverse complement strand
CCGCCGCCACGGCCCGAACCGATGCTCATGAGCATCAGCCAGGCGAGGCCCGGATGGGTCAGCGCGAATCCGATGAAGAGCAGCAGCAGGATCCCGCCCATCACCAGTTTCCAGGTCGGGATGTGCGGCGCCGGGGCGCCCGCATCCGCGCCCGGCGGCGCGCCGATCGCGGCGACGAGCGCGTCCACGCCGCTCCGCACGGCGCCGTCTCGATCGCCGGCGCGGATCTGCGGCACCATCCGCTCGTTGATGATCCGCGACGCCAGCGCGTCGGGCACGCTGGCCTCGAGGCCATAGCCGACCTCGATCCGCAAATGGTGGTCGTCGCTGAAGATGAACAGCACCAGCCCGTCGTCGATCCCCTTGCGGCCGACCTTCCAGTGCTGGAAGGCGCGCACGGCCCAGTCGTCGATCGGATCGCCGCCGGTGGTATGGTCGATGTAGACCAGCAGCTGGTGGCCGGTCCGATCGGCGTAGGCGCCGAGGCGTCCTTCGAGCTCGTTCGTCGCGGCCGGTGAAAGGAACCCGGCGTGATCGCTCACCCAGCGCGCGGGGGCGTCGGCAATGGCGGTCGCGGCCCGCGCCGTCGCGCCTGCCAGAAGGGCGGTGAGCGCGATTCCGGCGGTCAGCAGGCGAGCGCGCGTGCTGACCCGCATGGCCGGTCCCTCAGAACTGAACGTGCGGGCTGGTCGCCGCGCCGGCTTGCGCCGTGAAGTAGGCCTTCTCGGCGAAGCGCTTGCCGAAGAGGCCCGCCATCACGACGGTCGGAAAGCTATTGCGCGCGGTGTTGAATTCCTGCGCCGCCTGGGTGAACCGCATGCGCTCGACGGTGATCCGATTCTCGGTACCCTCGAGCTGCACCTGCAGATCGCGAAAGTTCGCGGTCGCCTTCAGGTCTGGATACTTCTCGGAGACCACCAGCAGCCGCGACAGCGCGGACGACAGCCCATCCTGAGCTTGCGCAAACCGCTGCAGCGCGGCCGGGTCGTTGGTGATCTGCTGGGTCGCCTGGGCCGACAGCTGGCCGACGCGGGCCCGGGCCTCGGTCACCGCCGTGAAGGTCTCACGCTCGAACTTGGCGGCGCCCTTGACCGTCTCGACGAGGTTCGGCACCAGATCAGCCCGACGCTGATAGACGTTCTCGACCTGCGACCACTGGCTGTCCACGGCCTGACTGAGGCGCACGAGCTTGTTGTAGCTCCCCACGCACGACGCCCCGCAGATAGCCACCAGAACGCCGAGCCCGATCAAAACTTTTCCCACGATGCGGACAACATACGCACCGAAGGGCCGCCGACAACCGTATACCTATAACTTCGTGTCATTAAAGGTACTTAAGATTAATATCGAATGTGTTACATCACATTTGTTTGAGCAGCACATAGCGGCTGCCCAGCATGTGGACCACCGGATCGATGTCGTGCTGGTCGAGCATCTCGATGAGCGCGGCGCCGAGATCGTCCGTGAAATCTGCCGGCAGAAGGCCGGATAGCGCGATCACCAACGGCCCCTTCTTGAGCAGCGCGTAGTTGGCCGTCAGCACCGGATCGTCGGCGGGCGGCGGCACGTCGACGCGCGCGGAGAGCGTTCCGCGGGCCTGGCTTATCGCCCGCTGTCCGTCCGGAGAGCCGAGCACCGCGAGCAGGCGCTGGACCCCGGCCCGGTTCTTGGCGTCGACCGGCAGCGTGAAGGCGTCCGCCGAGAAGACGAAGGTGTCGGCCGTCTGGGGAAAGGGGATCTCGCCGAAGTCTTGCCCCGGTTTCAGCCCGCCCGCCACGAAGGCCGGTCGTGCCCAGTCCCCCATCACGGTCATCGCCGCCCCGCCATGGGTCACCAGCTCCACCGCCTGCAGCCAGGAGAGCTCGCGGTGATCGGGATTGACGAACGCGAAGAGATCGAGCCCCGCCTCCAGCGTCCCGAGTAGGCGCGGATCGGCGGCGGTGAGCCGGCCGGTAAAATAGTCCCGATAGAAGGCCCGCCCCTCTCGCGCCACCAGCAGACACTCGAACAGCAGCAGAGCCACGGTCCACGGCTCCCGGCTCCCGACGGCGATGAGGGGCACGCCGGAGCCGCGCAGCTTCTCGCCCATCGCGGTCAGGTCGCCGAGCGTCTTCGGTTCCGGCAGGCCGTACTTGGCGAAGATCTTCTTGTTGTAGAAGACCGTGTTGTTCCGCTGCAGGTCGGCGGGAACGCCGTAGATCTTTCCGTCGTAGCTGATCCGTTCGATGAGCGGCGCCGGCATCGTGCGACGCCACGAAGCGACCCCAGCCACCAGATCGTCGAGCGGCAGCAATTTCGATTCGCGCGCGTCCGATCCGTTGGTGAGCACCCATTGCATGAGATCGCTGCCGACGTTCGCCTGAAAGGTGTCGGGCGGCTCGTTGTGCAACATCCGGCTGCGCAGCGCTTTGCGGGCCAGCCCCGAGAGCGCCGCACGCGCATTGATGATCACGTCGTCCGGATGATGCCGACGATGCTCGGTGGCCAGCGCCCCCTGCGGATCGGAGTCGCCGATCCGTTCGAGCCAGCTGAACATCTCGATCGGACGCTCGGCGGTCGCGGCGGCAAGGCCGGAGCCGGAAGCGCCGCCCTCCCCGCGTCCGCACGCCACACCCGCCAGCGCAGCCAGGGCCAGCGCAGCGCAACCGCCTTGGTGCATCATCCGCATTCTCCCCGCCAGCATTTTTGACCACGGGTGCAGGCGTGGGCGCAGTGGCCGCAGTTCCGCTGGTCGTTCAGGACGTCGACCTCGCAACCGTCTGCCACCCGCGCGTTGCAGTCTCTGAATCCGCCCAGGCAGCGCCAGATCGTACAGACGTCGCCGCACCCGCGCTGGGCATGGGGAATTTGAAGGCACCTTCGCCCGCAGTCCCCGCAATTGTCCGGATCGGTTCGTACGTTGGCTTCGCAACCGTTGCTGCCGTTGCCGTCGCAGTCCTGGAACCCCTGGTGACAGACGGCGACGTCGCAGAGATCGAGCTGATTGCATCGCGCGGTGGCATTCGCGACGTTGCAGGCGGCGCATCCGCCAGAGCTGCAGCCCCGCTCGGGGCTCTCGACCGACACGCAAGAACCGCCACAGACCTTCGAACCGATCTTGCAACCCTCGCCGGCCCCCTCGAAGCCGGTGCCGGTCGCGGGTCTGGGACGGCCCCCCTCCCAGCCGGTGCGCCGCCCGCCGGCGACCACGCCCGCCCACAGCAGCAGGCTGGCCACCACCACGGCGCCCGGCAATGCCACGAAACCCACCCATTTCGAACGACGCCGGAGCGCTGGAGACGCCGGCTGCGTGACCGACGGCGCCGCCACCCCGGTCGATCCCACCAGCTGGGGCGACGGCTTGGGCGGTCGGGGCTGCATGCGCGTGTGGTCCCCACCGCCCGTATCCTCTCGCCGCATCGTCTCGCGAATCTGCGCCTCGATCAGCCATTTGGCCGACTCGCGCTCGGCGCTGAAGGTGTCGCGCATGTACGCGCTGAGCGCGGCCGTGCTGACCCGCTCCGTCCCCGCCGCCAGGACCTTCTCGAGGTCGCGCTGGAACTCTTCCGCCGTCGCGTACCGGTCGCCCGGGTCGGGCGCCAGCGCGCGCGCGCAGATCGCGGCCAGCTCCGGGGAGACGTTGGCGTCATCCGGCAGAGGCGGCAGCCGCTTGGCCGACAGCTCACGGATGACCTCTTCGTCCGTGCGCGTGCCCCAGAACCGCCGGCCCACCAGCGTCTCCCACAACGCCACGCCGACCGTGAAGATGTCGACGCGCCGGTCTTCCGGAAGGTGAATCAGCTGCTCCGGCGGCATGTACCGGATCTTTCCCTTGAGCGTCCCCGCCTGTGTCTCGAAGTCCGACAGCTCCGCCTTGGCGATGCCGAAGTCGAGGACCTTCACCTGTCCGTCGTAAAGAACGAAGATGTTGTGCGGTGAGGCGTCGCGGTGGATGAGGTTGAGCGGCGTCCCGTCGTAGTCGCGCAGATCGTGGGCCGCCCCCAACCCGGCCAGCACCTTGGTGAGGGCGTAGAGCAGCAACACCTTGGGCGGCCTGACCGTCGTCGCGCCGTACATGAGCGCCGACAGGGTCTGCCCCTCCAGGTACTCCATGACGATCGTCGGCGACTCGCCGTACTCGACCACCTCGTAGACGTCGACCAGGTTGGGATGGGTCAGGCGCGCCGAGATACGCGCCTCCTCGAGAAACATCCGGTGCGACTCGAAATCGCCGACCAGCTGCCGCCGCATCATCTTGAGGACGACCAGCTTGGTGAACCCCTGCGGCCCGCGCGACATCGCTAGGTGCACCACCCCCATACCGCCCCGGCCCAGCTCCTTGAGCAGCTGGTACTTCGCCCCGGTGGCCTTGCTGGGTGTCGGTTGGTCGTCTGGGATCATCGGCGGCGGTGTCGGCCACCCGCCGAAAACCAAAGCGAATCGGCGGTAGAGGCGTGGGGGTCGACTTGTTGCTCTGGTCGCCCCCCCGGCCGCCCAGCAAGCAACAGACAGCATTGGCACTCCACGGCCGAGGTCAAGGGGCCCTCGTGTCGAAGACGAGGGCCCGGGGACCCTCCCGGCCACCGTTCCGGAGCCCCCGTCGACCGTCCCATGCGATGGTGGCAGGCGTATAGTCCGTCAGGTTTCGGTTCCGATGCCCCTTCCCCACCTACAGCGGCTCGAGGCCGAGAGCATTCACATCATGCGGGAGGTGCTGGCGGAGACCGACCGGCCGGTGATGCTCTATTCGATCGGCAAGGACAGCTCGGTGATGCTGCACCTGGCGAAGAAAGCCTTCTATCCGGCGCCGCCTCCCTTCCCGCTGCTGCACGTCGACACCACCTGGAAGTTCCGGGACATGTACGCCATGCGCGACCGCGTGGCGGCCGAATCGGGCATGGACCTCATCGTCCACGTCAATCCCGAGGCGCTCGAAAAGGGCATCAACCCCTTCACCCACGGCTCGGCCGTCCACACCGAAGTCTGGAAGACCCAGGGGCTCAAACAGGCCCTCGACAAGTACGGGTTCGATGCGGCGTTCGGCGGGGGACGACGCGACGAGGAGAAGTCGCGCGCCAAGGAGCGGGTCCTATCTTTTCGGACGGCGCAGCATCGCCGGGACCCCAAGAGCCAGCGGCCCGAGCTCTGGCGCCTCTACAACACCCGCAAGCGCAAGGGCGAGTCGATCCGCGCCTTCCCGCTGTCGAACTGGACCGAGCTCGACGTCTGGCAATACATTTATCTCGAGAAGATTCCGATCGTTCCCCTCTATCTGAGCCGCGTCCGGCCGGTGGTCGAACGAGACGGCGCCCTCATCATGGTGGACGACGATCGGATGCAGCTCGCACCCGGCGAAAAGCCCACCATGCGGAAGGTGAGGTTTCGCACCCTGGGCTGCTACCCGCTGACCGGCGCCATCGAGTCGTCGGCCGAAACCCTGGCCGAGATCATCGCCGAGATGCGCCTCCGTCTCGGCAAGAGCCTCCTTCGTTTCAACACCTGCGGCAGCGTCGGCGACGGCAAGAGCACGCTCATCGGGCGCCTGCTGACCGAGTCGAAGGCTCTGCACGACGATCAGCTCGTCGCGCTGGAGACCGATTCGAAGTGCGTGGGGACCCGCCCCGGCGAGCTCGACGTCGCGCTGCTCCTCGACGGGCTCTCGGCCGAGCGCGAGCAGGGGAACACCATCGACGTCGGCTACCGGTTCTTCTCCACGGCGCGGCGGAGCTTCATCGTCGCCGACACGCCGGGGCACGAGCGGTACACGCGCAACATGGTCACGGGAGCCTCGACCGCCGACCTGAGCGTGATCCTGGTCGATGCCCGCAGAGGCGTCTTGACCCAGACCCGCCGCCACACCTTTCTGGTCTCCCTACTCGGCATCCGCCACGTCGTGCTCGCGGTCAACAAGATGGATCTCGTCGATCATTCGCAGGCGGTGTTCGCCCGCATCGAGGAAGAGTATCGAAAGTTCGCCGCCGAGCTGGGGCTGCCCGCCATCGCCTGCATCCCGGTCTCCGCCGTGAACGGAGACAACATCCTCCAGCGCTCGGCCGCGACGCCCTGGTACCAAGGGACCACGCTGATGGATCTCCTCGACGGCGTCGAGGTCGACCACAGCCGCCTGCTCGAGCAGCCGCTGCGCCTGCCGGTCCAGTGGGTGAACCGACCCAGCGCCGATTTTAGCGGGCTCGCGGGAACGATCGTCGCCGGCCGCCTGCGAAAGGGCGACGCCATCCGCGTCCAGCCCGCCGGCCGCCTGGGCCGCGTGGCGCGCATCGTCACCTACGACGGAGATCTCGAGGAGGCCGTCGTCGGCCAGTCGATTACCATCACCCTCGACGACGAGATCGACGTCTCGCGCGGAGAGCTGATCGTGCCGGCGAACCAACCGGCCGAGGTCGCCGCTCAGTTCGAAGCGACGGTGGTCTGGATGAACGAGGCGCCGCTGCTGCCGGGCCGCAGCTACCTCCTCAAGATCGGCACCAAGACCGTCGCCGCCACGATTTCGCCGCTCAAGTACAAGATCAACGTCGACAACCTGCAGCACCTGGCCGCCGCGACGCTCGAGCTGAACGAGATCGGGGTCGGCACCCTCCAGCTCGATCGCGACATCCCGTTCGATCCCTATCTGGTGAACCGGGACACGGGCGGGTTCATCCTGATCGACCGCACCTCGAACGACACCGTCGCGGCTGGGATGCTGCACTTCGCGCTGCGGCGGGCTCGGAACGTCCACTGGCAGGCGCTGGACGTGAACCGGGCCGCCCGCTCGGCCATCAAGGGACAGCGGTCGTGCGTCCTTTGGTACACGGGCCTCTCCGGCGCCGGCAAATCGACGATCGCCAACCTGGTCGACAAGAAGCTCCACAGCATCAAGCGGCACACCTACCTGCTCGACGGCGACAACGTCCGCCACGGGCTGAACAAGGATCTCGGGTTCACCGATGCGGATCGGGTGGAGAACATTCGCCGCATCGCCGAGGTCGCCAGGCTGATGCTCGACGCCGGGCTCATCGTCAGCACCGCCTTCATCTCCCCATTCCGCGCCGAGCGCCAGATGGCCCGCAGCCTCCTCGCCAATCGCGAATTCATCGAGATCTTCGTCGACACGCCCCTGAGCGTCGCCGAGGGTCGCGATCCCAAGGGGCTCTACAAGAAGGCGCGCCGGGGCGATCTGAAGAACTTCACCGGCATCGACTCGCCCTACGAGGCGCCCGAAAACCCGGAGCTCCGGATCGACACCACCCTCACCTCTCCGGAGGACGCGGCCGAGATCATCGTGACCTATCTGCAAGAGCGCGGCAGCTTCGACCCCGACTGAGTGTCAGCGATCCGTCGAGCTCACAGGGCGCCGGAGCGCCAGCGCCCGCCGCAGGTCCGGTATCGCCATCGCGAAAGCGAACACCGCGACGACGGGGATCGCGACGGGCAGCACGGAGTTGCTCACGCCGATCAGCTTGAGCGCCGACGACGCCAGCGCGATGACCAGGACCGGACGCAGGATACCGTCGGGCGCCCGCGTGGAGAGTCGTGCGCCCAGATAGACACCCGGAACAGCGCCGATCAGGATCGATCCGGTCAAGGCCAGCTTGAAATCGCCGAGGAGTAGGTGCCCCAGGGCGGCGGAGCAGACCAGGGGAATCGCCTGCACCAGATCGGTGCCCACCAGATCCGATAGGCTGTACCGCGGGTAGAGCAGGAGGAGCAACACGATCATGAGCGAGCCGGAGCCGACCGAGGTCATACCGACGATCAGGCCGCCGAAGGCGCCGATCAGAATCGTCGGCAAGATCTTGACCGGGACGTTCACGTCGGAGGCGACCTGGAGCCGGCGGCGGGCCAGCAGCGGGCGCAACAGGATGCCGGACGAGGCGAGCAGCAGCGCGTAGCCGAGGCCCAGCTTGATGTGCGACTGGAGCGCCTCTCCGTGGCCGGTGCTCTTGAGCAACACGACGCCGGCAAACGCGCAGGGCAACGACCCGACCATCAGCCATTTCACCAGGCCGAGCTTCACGGTGCCGTGCCGCAGATGCACGCCGCCGCCGATCGGCTTCATGATCACCGCGGCCACCACGTCGCTCGAAACCGCCGCCAGCGGTTGGACCCCGAAGATCAGCACCAGCATGGGCGTCATGAGCGCGCCGCCGCCCACGCCCGTCATGCCGACCACGAAGCCGACGATCAGGCCCCCGAGGGCGATGGGCAGCTCGATCACGCTGTTCTCTTACCGCGCTTCTCGGGATGCACGATGGCGATTTTTGGGGCGAAGGACCACGGCGTTGATGACCGACTCATCGCCGACCGCGCGCCGCGCGTGCTGCTACGGGCAGCTCACGTGAGTGAATCCGGCCGAGATCGTCGTGCCGGTCATCAGCTGCAGGAGATTGGCGCAGTTGGCCTCCGATCCGGTCGTACACGTCGTCGCCAAGGCCATGCAACCAGAGGTGAGCTCGCCCGCATCCACGGTCGCGAGCTTGCTGCAGCATCCGGCCAGCCTCGTGCATTGGGTGCCGCAGGGCGCCGGCACCGCGGTCCCGCTGTGCGGCTGGCAGTAAGCGCCCGGTTTGAGATCGCCGGTGCACACGTCTTCTTGCAGGGTCACGGCGACGATGACGCACGCCCCTTCGACGCCGCAGCCCCCCGTATTGCAGGGGCCGGTGGCCAAGTCATTGGTGATGGCGCAGCAGTTGAGGAGGACGCCGCAAGGGTTTGCGTCGCCCAACGACCCCGCGTCGCCGAGGCCGCCGCCATCGCCAGCGTTGGCCGCGAGGCAAACCCCTTCGAGGCACGTTCCGGCGCCGCACGTAGTCCCTGTCGCGGTGAGAGGCTTCGTGGTGCTCGTGTCGACGAAGGTCGCGTCGCCCGCGCCCACGCAGTCGATCTCCTTCTCCATGCCCGGTTTGTAGTCCGGCAGCCGAGACGAATCGATCTCTTCGGACGCGCACCGCCCTTCGATGCAGGTCTCGCCAGCCCCGCAGTCGGTCATCCCCTCGCAGGCCGACACCACCCCCAGCCGCGCGAACAACGTCTTTTCCGGGACCAAGCTCAGCACCGCCGACCGAACGACCAGCGTCGCGGCGGTACTGTCGGTGGCGGTCAACACCACCCGAAACCGACTCGCCGACCCGTCTGCCGAATAAACGGCGTACGTCCCCGGCAACTCGTAGAGATTGTTGACGCTGCCAGAGATCGGCAACGGCTGATCCGCGATCAGACCACCGTCGGGAAGACTGAACACCTGCAGCTCGACCTGCGACAGGGGTGCCGGCGCGCTCAAATCTGTGGCCATCCCCAACACGATCTCGGTGCGGTTCTTCTCGCACCCGATTTGCCGCCCCACTAACCGCGACGAGAACCAGAATTAAACGGGTGACGGTCATAATCCCAGGATGGGTACTCGCCCGTGTTGCGCAGCCGAGCATCCACTCCCAGCCGCGGCTCGTCAAGCTCACCCAAGCGGCGTGCCTCGCGGGATTGGGATTCGATCTCGCCCCGTGGTTTCGTCGGCGATTGACCGCCGCACTTGTTGCGGTAAGATCTAAGATCTTCGCCTCCGGACGTCTGTTCGCCCCGCAGGAGATCTTATGCAACGCCCCTCGCTTTTTGCTGCCGGGTTCTCGTCTGCCGCTGGCATCTTGTCTGCCGCCGGCTTTGCGGTCCTGATCGCCTCCGGCTGCACGGGTCGCGTCGGTGGTGACGTTGGCGCGGGCGGAGGCGGCACCGACGGCACCGGCGCCAACCCGGACGCCGGCCCGATGGTCAAGCAGCAGCCGAGCGTGCTGAGCCCGCCCGATCCCTGCACCAGCAACGCCCCTGGCCCGCGCAAGCTGTGGCGGCTGAGCGGACCGGAGTTCGCGGCCAGCATCCACAGCATCTTCAGCGACCCGGCGGGCACCGCGCCGGTCGGCACCGTGTTCAGCGATCCGACCACGCTCGGCTTTTCGATCGACGCGAACACGCTCTTGGTGCAGGGCCTCAACGCCTCGCAGCTCGAGGACAACGCCGAGGCGATCGCCGCCTGGGCGGCCGCGAACAACAAGCTGTCGCTCTTCGCGACCTGCACGGACCAGACCACGGCCTGCGGCACGACCTTCATCCAGGGGCTCGGTCGTCGAGCATTCCGCACCGCGCTCGCCCCCACCGATCCCCGGATCGCCGCCTACAGCGCCCTTTTCATGGCCGGCACCTCCTTCTCCGACGGCGCCCAGGCCGTCATCTCGGCGATGCTGCAGTCGCCCTATTTTCTCTATCGCAGCGAGCTTGGCGCCCAGAGCGGCGGCGCCGGCCGCTTCGCGCTGACGCCCTACGAGGTCGCCACCGAGCTCGCCTACACGCTCGGTGGGAACACGCCCGACGACACGCTGCTGGCCGCGGCTGACTCGGTCGCCGGCGGCACGACGACCATGGCCGCGATGGTCGATCAGCAATCGCAACGTCTGCTGGCCACCACCAGCGCCAGCAACGCGACCGCCGTCATGGGGTTCATGAACGGCTGGCTGGGGCTCCCGCGCCTCTACACAACCGCCAAGGACAACACCGTCTTCGTGCTCAGCCAGGCCCTGCAGAACGACATGGCGACCGAGTCGCAGGATCTGATCCTCGAAGCGTTCAACGGCACCGGCTCCATCGGCTCCGTCTTGACGGCCGACCATTCGTTCTTGAACCAGGAGCTCGCCACCTACTACGGGATCTCGGCGACCGGCCTCTCCGCGACGTTCACGAGCGTTCCCTACGCTGGGACCGGGCGCGATCCGGGCCTGCTCGCCACCGGAACGATCCTGAACGGCTACGCGCGCCCCGGCACCGACTCGCCCACCCAGCGCGGCCACATGGTTCGCTCGCGGATGCTCTGCCAGGACATCTCGCTGCCGCCCCCCGGCCTGAACACGACCTTCATGCCGTCGGCGACCGTGGAGACGACCCGCGATCACTTCGTCAACGAGCACGAGCAGGGCCAGTGCGCTACCTGCCACAAACAGATGGACTGGATCGGGTTCGCTTTCGAGAGCTACGACGGCTGGGGCCGGTACCGGACCACCGACAACGGCCTGCCGGTGGTCGACACGGGCACCATCTACGGCGATCCCCAGGGGAAGGACGTCAACATCGCCGGTCTCTCCGGAACGGGGAGCCTGGGCGCCTACCTGGCGCAGAGCGACGACGTCACCCACTGCATGATGCGGTACTGGACGTACTTTTCTTACGGCTCGAGCAGCTGGGCCCAGGATGCCTGCACCTACGACTCGACCTACCAGGAGGCGAAAACGAATGGGTTCGCGCTCAAGAGCGTGCTGATGGCGATCCTGCACGCACCCAACTTCACGACCCGCGTTCAGGACTAAAGGAGCAGAGCATGCGCGCGTGCGTCGTGCCTGTTGCGCGATCTGCGCGGTCGCGTTTGCAGGTTTTGTTTTGTGACCTGCCGGAGATCGAACCAATCTCCTAGACGTTCGGGCTCGGAATGGGTCAGAGTTCGGTGATGAAGTGCGGGACCGCGTGCTTCCAGACCGGTGCCATCGTTTGGGCGTCCACGCCCGAGGCCCTGGCCGAACAGATCGACCACCTGACTCGGCTCGGCTTCGAACGCTACGAACAGCAACCGAAGCTTCCGGAGGGCATGTACTGCTACGCGCGTCTGGTGGCCCCGAAGGGCGTCGACCCTCGCAAAATTCCCTTGTCGAAGCTGTAAGACTGCCCATGGCGCCGCCGCGATTCGTGCTTAGGGAAGACGCATGCAAATCGACGAGATTATGATGCGGGCTCCCCGCACCATCACCTCCGGCACGACCATCGGCGAAGCCTGGGACGTGCTGGGAACGCTTGAGCTACGGCACCTCCCGGTGACGAACGAGAACCGCGAGCTGATCGGGATCGTGAGCGACGGTGAGTTTTCAACCCGGCCGGCGACATCCTTGTCGACGGAGCGCCTCGAAGGCCGAACGGCACCCCGGGACGCGCCGGTCAGCACGATCATGACGGGCGCGCCCATCTCGGTGGAGCCCGACGATTGCGTCGAGGATGTCTACCAGCTCATGCACAAGATCAAGGCGGGCGCGCTGCCCGTGCTCGGCCCCGACGACGAGGTCGTGGGCCTCGTGAGCTACCTCGACATCCTGCGAAGCCTCCCGGAAGACGCGCGACCGTCGTCGTAGGGTGAGCGGCGGCGACGCCGGGTTACTTATCCGTCAGCGCGGCGACGCCGGGCAACACCTTGCCCTCGAGGAACTCCAGCGAGGCGCCGCCGCCGGTCGACACGTGCGAGACCTTGTTGGCGACGCCGGCCTTCTTGACCGCCGAGGCGGAGTCGCCGCCGCCGATGATGGTGGTCGCGCCAGCGGCGGTCGCCTGGGCCAGCGCCTGGGCGATGGCCATCGTCCCCTTGGCGGTGGCGTCGATCTCGAACACGCCGACCGGGCCGTTCCAGATGATGGTCTTGGCCGCGAGCAAGATCGCCGTGAAAGCGGCGATGGTCGCGGGGCCCGCGTCGACCGCTTCCCAGTCGGCGGGGATGGCGTCCTTGGCGACGGTCTTGAGCGCGGCAACCGTGCGGGCCTTGAAGTCGAGCTTGTCCGTCACGACGAAGTCGCTCCCCAGCACCAGCTTATCGCCCGCCTCGGCGAGGAGGCTGCGGGCCAGATCGAGCTTGTCGTTCTCGACGATCGACTTGCCCACCTCCAGCCCCTGCGCCTTGAGGAAGGTGTAGGTCATGCCGCCGCCGATCAGCAGCTTGTCGACGCGCGGCAGGAGGCTCTTGATGACGTCGATCTTGCTCGACACCTTGGAGCCGCCGATCAC
>Ga0080027_10000837_pt1 | contig 12778 bp, 6 predicted proteins | sample OrgsoiDNA2013046_FD_70962 | JGI IMG/M metagenome (GOLD analysis project Ga0080027, IMG submission 70962) | Permafrost soil microbial communities from the Arctic, to analyse light accelerated degradation of dissolved organic matter (DOM) -... | ecosystem: Environmental > Terrestrial > Soil >... | reverse complement strand
GGGATAGGTGATGCCGAGCCGCTTCACGGCGTCGTGCACGCCCTCGGGAATCCGCTCCGGCCCGAGCTCCGGCGTGTGCACGCCGATCACGACGAAGCCGCGATTCTTGTACTTCGAGTACAGATCCTTCACGTGCGGAAGCGCGTTGAGGCAGTTGTAGCACATGAACGCCCAGAAGTCGACGAGCACGACTTTCCCCCTCAGCGACTTCGGCGAGAGCGCGCTCGAGTTGATCCACTCGGTCGCGCCGTCGAAGCCGGGGAGGTCGCCATCGAGCTTGTCGAGGTGAATTGCCGACGCGAGTGCATCCTCCTCCGCCGCGAATTCGTCGAGCGACATTCCCGGCGGATGCGGCGGCACGCGCTCGGGTGTGAGCCTCGTGACGAGGTGCTCCTCGGCGCTCGCGGTTTTCACGAGTCCTCCCTTCGCGAAGAGCACCTGATCGAAGCCGAAGAAGATCGCGATGACGGTGACGATCGTCGCGACGCCGAGTACGCGCCGCACGGCAGCCTCCGTGGCGCCCGCGCGTTTGATGCGCGCGATGAGCCGTGTTCCGAGCGTGATGACAGCGGCGAGTGACATGGCGGCTCCCAGCGCAAAAGTGAGAAAGAGCAGTGCGGCACGCGGCGCGGCAGAAGCGGCCGACGCAGCAATGAGTACTCCGAGAATCGGGCCGGCGCACGGCGCCCACAAGAGTCCGATCGCCATCCCGACGACGACGTTGCGCAGCGGTGTCGCGGCGCCATCCTCTCGCGATCCGCCGAGCAGCGCCGCGCCGGCGCGCGTCACGGGACGCGCAATCCACTCCGCCACGCGCGACGACAGCAGCGCGATGCCGACGATCGCGAGCAAGACGAGCGCGATATTCCGTCCAACCACGTTCGCAACCACCAGCCAGTGCGCGGTCGCGGTCGCGATGAGCACCGCCGCGGTGAACGCGAGCGCGAGACCGGCGAGCATCGGCGCGATCTCGCGCGGAAAGCTGCGTCCCGTCCGAGCGAAGACCAATGGAATGATGGGGAGAATGCACGGGCTCACGATCGTGAGCACCCCTCCCAGAAACGCCAGCACGAGTATCGTCACCCGCCCCTCCGGATCCAGCTTCCAGAAGTATGAACGGGTGTGCTGGAGCGCGCGAGCGCGCCCCCGTCTAGGGCCCCGCTTTCGCCGATTGCGTGACAGCGTGCTGTGGTTCGGCAGATGCCACGGTTCGAGAAGCGCTTACCATCACCCCGGCGAGAATCTCGCCGTCGAGACGCTCGGTGGGCCGGATGCCAAGGTAGGCGGCGAGCGTTGGCGCGATGTCGACGGTGCGAGCGAAGCGGTGAATGGTCCTGGGAGGGATGCGGGCGCCCATGAACGCGATCGGCACCTCGACGTCGAGCTCGTTGAGCGTTCCGTGCTCGGCCGAAAGTTTTCCCGACGACCAGAGGAAGTTGGGGCTGGCCACCACACACACGAGCCATCCGACGTCGGGCGGAATTGCATTGCGCCAGCGCAGCGCATTGAGGTCTCGCGCGCTCGCATTTGTCAGTGTTCGTGGAGTGTAGACGTGGCCGATCCCGCTTCGCCCCTGGAGGCGTTTGGAGATCGCATTGGCAAGGCTGTCGATGTCGAGTCCGCGCGCGCGGAGCGCTGCCGTATCTGCGCTCAGTAGACCATTGCCGAAGTCGACCCCGAAGTCCGCGTCGTATCGCGCCTTCAAGTCTGCGGACGTCGTGAGCGCAACATCATCGAGAGAAATGCGCCCGGCCCGAACGTGTTTCACGGACGCCAGATACTCGGGGAAAGATGTTACGCCGTGATCCGACGTGAGCACGAGGACGATGCGCTCGGATGCCACCATTGTCGCGAGTGAATCCAGGAAGACACCGAGCCACCTGTCGAGGCGCAACAGATGGTCGTGCATTTCGCGCGAATCGGGACCGTAGGCGTGACCCACGGCATCGGTCGTGGACAAGGAAATAGAGAGAAGGTCCGTCGCGCCGCCGTTGCCGAGCGAAAGCTCGTGCACGCCATCGAGAGCGAAGGCGAGCGTCAGCGAATCCATCCACGGAAAACTCGAGAGCTGGTCGCGAACCTCCTTAGCTGTTGCGGGGAATGCGTGCGGGAAGGTGACCTCCGCGCCACCGTGCTCGTACGGCATCGAGTCGGGCTCCGGATAATCTGCTTCGGGGCGCAGAAGCTCCCACTTCGTGCCGGCCAACGCGTCTGCCCCGTGGCGCGCGTTGAACTCGTCGACCCACCGCGGGAGTGTATCCGCGTAGTACCGGCTCGTCGTGAATCCGCCGTTGGAGTACCAGAACACAGACCCCATCGCCCGTCCGACGGGGAGAATCGCCCCGCGATCCTTGCGGGAGACCGACAGCACGCGCGATCGCGAGTCCTTCGCGAGCATCCAGTCGTAGAGAGTCGTGCCGAGAAACCGGCGTGGTGATGCGCCGGGACCATTGGAGCCGATGAGCGGCGATGATGGATCGGGGACGCCGCGATCGTTGCTCACGATGCCGGTGTGAACGGGCTCGCGGCCGGAGAGCATCGTCGAGTGACCCGGTGCCGTCTCGGTGTTCGCATGGTTTTCGAGACCGTGCTCGAAGAATGCGGATTGCGAGCGGATGCGCCCAAATCCGCCTGTGAACTGCGAGCGGTAGCGCTCAAAGTAGTCCGGCCGCATCTGGTCGACGGCGATGAGCACGACGAGCGACGTCGGCGCTGCGACGCTGCCCCTCGCTGACGTTCGCCCCGATCCGGAGGAGACGCGCAGGAGTGTGAACGTGCCGGGGAGAATCGGACCTTTCGCTCCGTTGCGCTGCTCGCGACTCGCGGTCACGAGGTACAGGTCGTGCGAGACGGGGTCGAAGGTCATCGTCTTCGCACCCGACTGCGTCTTCACGACATCGAGCATGACGAGCGAATCGGCTCCCCGTTCACCGATCACGTTGATCGTGCCGTCACCATTCGAGGCGAACACCAGCCCGCGTTCGGCGTCGAACACGCTCGCGTCCACGTGATCACCGATTGTGAACGTCTGCAATACGCGGCCACTGTCGGCATCTACGACCGCGAGAACATGATTCCGACAGCCGACGAACAGACGGCGCCTCTCGCGATCCATCGACAGCGCCGACGGCGTGGCGCAGGGCGCGAGCGGCCAGCGATGCTCGATTACCAGCGAGTGCGTGTCCAGTTCGACGAGCTCGCTCGTGGTCTCGATATTCGCGTAGAGATGCCCGCGGCCGTCGGCCACCGCGAACTCGGGGCCGCCGCCCAGCTGAATCGTTCCGACGACCTTTCCGGTCGCGGCCTCGATGGCCGTGCTGTTCTCACCCTTCGCGTTCATCGTGAAGACGCGTCCCGTCGCCGAGTCAAACACGATTGCGTCCGGATCGCCGCCGGTGCGGACGCGACCCACGATGCGGCGCGTTCCGAGATCGAAAATGGTGACGCTCGAATCGTCCCCGTCGCTGATGAATCCGCGGCCGAGGTGCGGAGCGAAGGCGATGCCGTGCACGCCCGGGGTGTTCCTGATTCTGTCGACGATCCGATGTTGCGCCGGATCGACCACGAGCACATCGCTTTCGTGCGAGACGTAAATCAGGCGTGCGATCGGTTCGAATGCGAGATAGTCCCAGCCTTTCGCGTCGCCGAGTGGCGTACGCGCGGCGAGATGGAAGCCCGAGTAGGACGGATCGCTGCGCTGGGCACTGACCGCGCGAGGAATAGCGAGCGTGAAGAATGCGGCCACCGCAAGAGAAATCCGATTCATGAGAGCTCGATGATGGCAAAGTGATGAGCGCGGCCGCAGCCCGAAGGCCACGGCCGCGCTCTCGAGAGGGCGGTGACTAGAAGCCGTACTTGGCGCCGAAGATGACGCTTCGACCGTAGTACTCGCGCTGAATGTTGAACTGGACGTTGGGCGTGCCGTTAAAGAATCCGAACACGGCGTTGTTGAGGTTCAACCCCTGGAACTGGAGCGACACATCACGGGTGAGATTGAAGATCACCGACGCGTCGATCTGCGAATGCGCATAGAAGTAGGTATCGCCGCCAGCGGTGGCCGTTCCGTCGGCGTAGCTGGTGATGTTGGCCCCCTGATACTGCCAGGCTGCACGCACCGAGAAGCGCGGGCTGTCGTAGAGGAGCGCGACGTTTGCAATGTTCGGAGACTGGCGCGGCAGCGCGACCGATCGCGCGGTCGTCAGTCCGATGTGCGCCGAGTCGGACGCGTCCTGCAGCAGCGTCGCCTTCGAAGTGACGTGAGTCCAGTTCACATCGAATCCCAATCCCTGCCAGGCGTGCGGCAGAAACCAGAGATGCTGCGAGTAGTCTGCCTCGAACCCGAACAGGTGTCCGTCTCCGCCATTCACGGGCATGGACACAAAGTTGCCGACGAACTGCGTGGCCGGCCCGTTGTAGATCGAGATCTTGTCGTATTGAAAATCGGAGATGGTCTTGTAAAAGAGACCACCGGAAACAATTCCCGCCGCGGGCAGATAGTGCTCGAACAGCAAGTCGTAGTTCCACGCATGCTGTGGCTTGAGATCCGGATTGCCGGCGGAGGCAGCGTTGGTGAGCGTGTTGCAGACCCCACCACAGGTGTCGCCCGAGATGTGGGGAGCAAGGTCGTAGTAGTTGGGTCGCGCGATCGCGCGCGTCACGGCCGCGCGAAGGTTCGTAACGCTTCCCAGCGCGTAGCGAAGCTGAACGCTCGGAAAGAGGTCCGTATAGCTCGAGGAGCCGGACACCGTCGACACGCTCGTATTGCCGGTCGTGGTATCGGTGCCCTCTTGATGGCCGGTGTAGTCGACGTGGGTGTTCTCGACGCGCAGCCCGACGTTGATGCGCAGCCGCCCGACATCCACCGTGTTCATCACGTAGCCGGCGTAAATCCGTTCCGCTCCTTTGAAACTGTCGATCAGATTCCCCAGCGAATCAGTCGCGTTGACGAACCCACTCGGATTCGCATCCTCGGCGCCGTGCACCGTCTGGTCGCCCGGCACAGGGCCAAGCGGATACGCGTTGGTGACGTTGGTGTAGAAGCTCGGATCGGAAAAGCTGCTGAGCCCCTGGGCGAGCGTGTAGTCCGAGATCGAGTTGAACTGCGTGTTGGCTTCGTTGAACTCCTTGTTTTCCGCGCGAACCTTCACGCCGAACTTGAGCGATCCCGGTGTGCTGCTCGACGCGTAGTGCCACGTCGCGTCGAGCCGTCCACCCAGATCGCGACCAGTCGTGAGACCGTCGCTCGTCTCGTAGCGCGAGAGCGTATAGTTCTGCGGATTGGCCGCGTTGGCGGCGTCCGCCGCGTTCTGGTAGTGGTAGAGCGGAACCTGCGGATTGCTCGCGTCCAGCGCGAGCCCGGAAAGGTCGGCGCCGGAGTAGCTGAACGGACTGGTGCGATAGTCGCTCACCGACTGCCGTGTTCCCGCGTAGTTCAGCGCGAGATTGAAGTCGACTCCACCTATCGATTTCGTTCCGCCACCGGTGAAACCATAGAGCTGCTCGGTGGGGCGACGCTGCGACACCTCGCGCGACATCCCGACGCCGGTTCCCGTCGCGGTGGTGCCGCTCACATCTTCGACATCATCGACGCTGATGTCGTAGCGATAGCGCGTGCCCCAGTTCTTGAAGAGGCTGAATAGTCCACGCACGTACGCCGTGCTGCTGTCCTGGAATCGATAGTCGAGCTGCGCGCCCGCGCCATATCGCTCGCGGTAGTACGTGTAGTCGCGTTCATCGAATTCAACCGGAATGGAGTGGCCGTTGTCGACCGTCCACCCGAGCTCCACGTCGTTGATGACGCGATCGTTCTTGTCGTAGGAGCCGCTGAATAGAATGCCAAGATTCTTTTGGTCGCCGAACCGTCCACCATACGTCGCGCTTCCCTGGCCCTGCCGGTGGTCGAGAAGCGTCGACTGTCCGAGCTGCCCCGAGAAATAGCCGCGAGGCGCGCCCTCCGGGATCTTGGTGACGAGATTCACGGAACCACCGATCGCATCCGCTTCCATGTCCGCCGTCAGCGTCTTCGTTACCTCGATCGCGCCGAGGAGGTCGGTTGGGACATCGTCGAGCTTGGCGATGCGATCTCCCTGCTCGGTGCCGGGAATGTGCACGCCATCCACGGTCACATTTGACAAGCGGGGCTCGGTGCCGCGGATCTGAATGAACTTGCCTTCGCCCTCGTCACGCTCCGTAGATACTCCCGGAATTCGCGCAGCAGCCTCGGCCGCATTCGCGTTGGGAAGCGCACGAATCTCATCGCCAGACATGACCGACACGATGTTGTCGGCCTTGCGCTGCTTGTCGAGGGCAGCCTGCTGCGTCTCGTTGAGCCTCGGTGACGCCGTCACAACGACCTCCGCGAGCGAGACTGGTATCGCCCGCAGCGCCACGTCGTGTTGCACCGTCTCACCCACGGCAACAGTCACGGCGAAGGTGTCAGTCGCGAAACCCTGCCTCCGCACGACAACGGAGTATGAGCCAGGCGCAATTCCGACGATGCGATATCGTCCATCGTCTCCACTTTCGGAGCCGTACCGATGGTCAATAACGCGCAGCATCGCGTTGGACACGGGCGCTGATGCAGAATCGGTGACTCGACCCGCGATGATGCCCGTAGCATCCTGGGCGGGCAGGCGCGACGCGCAAATTCCGAGCGACAGGGCGATCACGCCGCTGAGAAGCGCGTGCCGCGAAACGGTTGACGCGATTGAGATCATGTCTCCCCCGTGAGTTCATGGATTGAACACAGGGAGGATCGCGCGACTGGATCACTGTGCGGCGACGTTGGCCGTGCGACTGCGTCACGGCTGTGCGACGGTCAGGCCACGGGAACCTTTCAGCAGCATGACAAAACGGAAAAGGGCTGACGCGAACGCAGCGTCAGCCCCTCATTTCCACCTCGCGTGCGACGAACGAACGTTAGAGCGGGAAGAGCATCTCGCGATACTTCGGCAGCGGCCAGAGATCGTCGCTTACCACAAGCTCGAGCGCATCGCTGGTCTCGCGCACATCCGCCATGCGTTCCGCGCCAGCGGACGTGAGCAGTTTGGCCTGCGCCTCGGTCTCCTCGTGCATCTCTTCGGCCTTCGCCGTCACCTTGCCGAGCGCGGCACGGCGCCTCTGCAGCTCCGCGATGAGCGTTCCAATTTCGTTCGCAGCCTCGACTTGCGGCACGACCTTGATTCCCGCCGTCTTCGCGTTCGCCGCGGACTCGGTGAGCATCGCGGAGTAGGCGAATGCCGCCGGGAGCACCATCGTGTCGATCAGCTCCTCGAGCGTATGCATCTCGATGAGCATGTCCTTTACATAACGCTCGAGCCGAATGTGGAAGCGCGACTCGATTTCCGGCTTGCTGAGGATGCCGAGCTTCGTCAGAACCGCCCGCGATTCCTTGGTGAGGAGCTGCGCGAGCGCTTCCGGTGTGCGGCGAAGGTTCAGGAGCTTGCGCTTCTGCGCCTCGACGACCCATTCGCTCGAGTAGTTGTTCCCCTCGAAGCGCACCGCCGTCGATTCCTTGAAGGCACCGCGAACGACTTCGAGCACCGCGTCATCCACGGACTTCGTGCGCTTGAGTGCTGCCTTGACCGCGAGAATGAGCTCGCCGAGCGCCTCGGCGACCGTGGCGTTGAGGAGCATCACGGGGAAAGCGATCGACTGCGACGAACCGACCGCGCGGAACTCGAACTTCGCGCCGGTGAATGCGAACGGCGACGTGCGATTGCGATCCGTGTTGTCCTTTTCGACTTCCGGAAGCTTTGCGACGCCGAGCTTGATCATCGCCTGCTGCGCATTCGTCGGCGATGTTTTTCCCGCAGCAATGTCCTCGATCACACGCGTGAGCATCGCGCCCATGAACACCGAGATGATCGCGGGCGGTGCCTCGTTTGCGCCGAGGCGATGCTCGTTCCCCGACGTCCCGATGCCGGCGCGAAGCAAGCCCGCGTGTTTGTGCACTCCCTTGAGCACCGCTGCGAGGAACACGAGGAAGCGGACGTTCTGGTGCGGCGTCTTTCCCGGCTTGAGAAGGTTGGTTCCATCGATGCTGGAGTCATCGGATGTGATGGCCATCGACCAGTTGCAGTGCTTTCCGGAGCCGTTGATGCCGGCGAACGGCTTCTCGTGCAGAAGCGCCTGCAGTCCGTGGCGGAGCGCGACGCGACGCAGCACCGACATCACGAGCTGGTTGTGATCGACGCTCAGATCCGTCTCCTCGAACATCGGCGCCATCTCGAACTGGCTCGGCGCGACCTCGTTGTGTCGCGTAACGATCGGCACGCCGAGCTTGTAGAGCTCGTGCTCTACTTCCGCGATGCAAGCCTGCACGCGCTCGGGGATGCCGCCGAAGTAGTGGTCTTCGAGCTGTTGCCCGCGCGGGGGCGGGGCGCCGATCAGCGTGCGTCCCGCCATCACGAGATCGGGGCGAAGCGCAAAATGACCGCGGTCGATCAGAAAATATTCCTGCTCCGGTCCGAGCGTCGTGTACACGCGAAGCACATTCTTCTCGCCGAGCAGCTCGAGCATCTCGATCGCTTTCTCGGAAAGTGCGTCCGAGCTGCGAAGCAGTGGCGTCATCTCATCGAGCGCCTCTCCGTTGTAGCCGATGAACACGGAGGGGATGCAGAGCGTGCGCGTGCTGCCCGACTCGACGATGAACACCGGCGACGCGGGGTTCCACGCCGTGTAGCCGCGGGCTTCCCACGTTGCGCGCAGTCCGCCGGACGGAAAGCTCGATGCATCCGGCTCGCTCTGAATGAGCTGCGCGCCGGAGAACGATTCCATCGGCTGCTGCTTGTCGTCGAACGAGAGAAACGCGTCGTGCTTCTCGGCGGTGAGACCGGTTTGCGGCTGAAACCAGTGCGTGAAGTGCGTCACGCCTCGGGAGATCGCCCACTCCTTGATGACCTGTGCGACCGTCGGCGCGATCTCGGCGTCGAGCTTCTTTCCCTGGCGAATGGCACCGACGAGCTTCGCGTACACTTCCTTCGGCAGACGCGCGCGCATCTGGCGAGCGCCGAAAGTATTGATGCCGAAGTATTCCGACGTCGGATGCTGACCGTTGCTCGTGCCATTGCCGTTCGCCGTCGCGTTCGAGTTTCGCGCGGTACGGGAGGCGATATCCTGAATGGCAGCTTTGCGCGGGTTCAGTCCGGTCGCTGGCATGACGCTACTCCTGGTGTAGGCCGGGGATGCCAAAACGTCGAGCGCCCGCGCTGGGTTGCTCAGTCGCGGGCACTGCGGCACGAACGATCAATCTGGCTTGTACAAGTGAATCTACTGGATCCCCGGCAATTTTTCCAGCGACGATTCCACGCCCGGCAGCGCCCTCGACGCGCTCCGAATCAGGACTTGACCAGATCGACTCTGCGGTTGTTCTGCCGGCCTTCGGCCGTCGTATTTGGTCCAACGGGCTTCGTGGCGCCAAGGCCTGCAGTCCTCATCCGCGTCGAGACGATGCCGTATTTGCTGACGAGATACTGCTTTACGGCGAGCGCTCGCTTCTCGGAGAGCGTCTTGTTCGCGGGCGCGCTGCCGACGTTGTCGGTATGGTCCTCGATGGTGAGGCTGAGCGGCCCGTGCGTCTTGAGCATATCCGCGATCTCGGCCAGCGTCGGCGTGGACTCCCCGCGGATGTGGTCGGTTCCCTCGTCGAACACGATTCCATGCGTGGACACGCGTCCCTTGGCGTTGAGCACGTCGTACAGCTTCGTTCCCGCGTCGGCCACGCGGATACTCGCGAGCATGGTCGGATCGTTGTCCGTGCCGGCGGGAATCTCGAGGTAGAGCGTGTCCGTGCGCACGATGGTCACGCCGGGAGCGTTCGAGGTGCGCGCACTGTCGATATAGCCGCGCACGTAACGCGTATCGACCGTGAAGCGACAGTTCACGAATCCGGGCGGGGCCTTCGCCGTTGCCTTCATCCCGGACTTCGCCTCCGCGTCGACGAAGGCGGACGCGGGGAAGCAGCCGAACCGGTTCTTGTTGCCGCCCGTGTAGATCGCCATCGGCTTGGCGGTGGTCGGACTATGGTAGACGGCCTCCACCGTAAAGCGCTCGGGGAGCTTCTCGGGGAGCACGATGTAGATGACGCCCGGCTCCGCCACCTTGAGCAGCTTCTGCCCCTTTACGTTCGCGACTTCGAGGTTGCCGTCGTGGAGCTTCATGCGACCGGGGAAGTCACCGACCTCGTCGCCCGAGAAATCCTCGAAGAAGATCGTGCGACTACCTGGAACGAAATCGTACGTGGCCCACGCGCCGGTGCCTGCGGAAGTGACAATTGCCGCCGCGGAAGTTGTCGCGGCCGTCGCGGGCGCCCCGGCTGTTGCTCCGGGTGCCGGATCATCCGCGGAGAGCGACGCCGCCTGCGCGACGGCAGCGCTGATTGCCGCGGCCGAGTCGGCACTCGAGACGGGCTTCCCATTCTTGTCGGTGACCTTCACGGCCGCGCCGGAATCGTGTGCCTTCTTGATGCATGCCTTGTCCGTGATCGCGCACGAGACGGAGGCCACGATGGCGTTGATGGCCGCGTCCTCCTTCCGGTCGACCTCCGTGCGAGCGCGGTCCTTGATCTTTCCCAGGATGCCCTGGGCAGGCACGGGCGCGACAATCAGCACGAGCGCTCCGAGCGCTCCAGAAATCACGAGACGGCAACGCATGAGCAGCTCTCCGGGAGGATGGACATATCTGTGCTGAGTGACGCGGTGCGGCAAGAGCGGCCTTACTGAGTAAGGCGTAAGGAGCCCGCAGAACCGGTCGGCTGAGGCAGAACGACCAGTCCGAGCGGAACGAGCCGCCACGCGGTCCACTTTTGCATCGCGCCATCCGCCTCGCGCACCGCGAGTTGTCCCGAGATTCCGCCGTCGAGCGACACAGCGCGACGGCAGCCGAGGGCGCCCATGAGCGCGGCCATCTCGGGAACGGTGAGCCCGAGCGGAATCTTTGCGGCCGCGTCGCCGAGCGCATTGAAGCGGGTGACGGCGATGAGGATGCGTCCGTCGCGCATCTGGCCGATGGCGACGCGGCTGTCGCGATGCGCGAGGTCGATGTTCGGCGAGGGTGCATGGAGGAGCGCGGGGACGTCGCCGTCACCGGTGAGCAGCGTCGGATACGACTGGAACGCGCTCGCGATGCGGCCGCGCGCGCGCGCGCCTGCCAGCGAGTCCGCGGCGACGAAGCGCACGTCGCCGCTGGAGTCGAAGACGACGGCCATCGAGAGTGGACCCGATCCAGGCGCGGCGAGCTCGTGTCCGTTTGTCACGAGCCATCCCCACGGCAGCATGCGGCCGAACTGCCCGGCGTTGACGGCCACCAGCGAACTGTCGCCGGCGCTGTCGACGGACCAGTTGGGAGAAAAGTTCACGCCCTGCCCAAGCTGCAGCGCGAAACGATGCTGCGCGGGGTCGATGCGCACGACGACGAGCTTCGTGCGCCACCCTTCGCCAGGGGCCGAGAGCTCGGCGTCGCCCCACTCGATGCCCGTGGTCGCGGCGCGCCAGCGGATCGCCGACGAGAGAGTAGGTGCGGGGGCAGTCCAGCGCGCCGGCGCTACGTCCGCGCGCCACCACTCTCGCCAGACGCCATTCACGCGCACGGAGAGTGTGTCGGGCGCGGAGAATGTGAACGCCGGAAGCATCAGCGCGAGTGAAAGCGCGAGTCCAAACCGGAGTTTTCGCACCACGCTCACCCGCGCTTCACGTCGTGCCGCTCAACTGCCGAGCGGTTTGCGTTGACCACTATTGTCGAAATCGCTCCCGAGCAGCGGCTTTAGTTCGGCGAGCCGTGCGTCGATCACGTGAAGCTCGTCCGGCGAATATCCAGACGGCTTCCAGCCCGTGGGCAGGAGCGCGTACGCGATCACGCGCTCCTTGAGACGCGAGTAGACGAGCGGCGTGAGGCCGGCGGCCGCCGCACCCGCCGCCTCTTCCTTGTCTTCCTCAACGTGAATCGCCTTGAAGTCGTCGTCCGTGAGTCGCGGTTGCACGAGACTGCTGCAGCGTTGATTGCGCGCCTGCGAGGCCAGGCCCAGCGCCTGGATGGAATCCGTATACGGCTTGATCTTGTCTGCGTGCCCGGCCGATGCCTCTGCCATCATGGTGCGTTGATAGCGTGCCTGCGTGCTGTCGTCTTTCACCTTGTCGCTCGCGCACTTCGCCTTGGCCGCCAGATACGCGTTCGACTGACCGAGCGGGCTGCTGGTTGGTGCCGCAGCCATGAACTTCGCGCGCTCGGCGTTTTCGACCTTGATCGCCTTCACGAACCCGTCTATCCCTGCAGACGTGATCGCGACCGGATGCTGCCAGGCGTCCTGGCGCGCCTTCGCCGCGGCATCGCCCGGTGTGCCTGCAGCGGCGGCTGAATCGGCGGGCGCCGCGGGCTGGGGAAGCGCCTTGTTGATTGCCGCCTCTTTCGCTTTCCGTTTGAGCAGGCCGCCGATCTGTGCGTGTGCTGACGCGGGCATCGCGAGCGATGCGAGAGCGGCGATGGCGACGAAGGCGCCGAATATGGTACGAGACATCCTGTCCTCTGAGGAAGAAGAGTCAGGAGAGAAACGCTCGAATCGCGCAGTTTTCTCGCGCGCGAGCGAGGGTGGCTTCATTGTATGACCGCACGTGTCATGTTGGCCAGATGGCTAGGTGATTCGCGCAATGACTTTTCGTTCACGGGCGATTCTCTTGACACAATTCCTGGGAGCCCGTACACTGGAAAAACCATCACCGCCCCGGCACATCCGGGGCGCTTTTCGTTCATGCCAGGGAGCCCATGAAGCTCATTACCTGCGTCA
>Ga0080027_10000836_pt1 | contig 12782 bp, 14 predicted proteins | sample OrgsoiDNA2013046_FD_70962 | JGI IMG/M metagenome (GOLD analysis project Ga0080027, IMG submission 70962) | Permafrost soil microbial communities from the Arctic, to analyse light accelerated degradation of dissolved organic matter (DOM) -... | ecosystem: Environmental > Terrestrial > Soil >... | reverse complement strand
CTCTCGTCATAGGCAGATACCAGGCAGACACCAGGAAGCACCAGGAATATCTTGGGGGGCTCGCCGGGGGCGTGGCCCAGCCTCACCTGTGCTCCTGGCGCGAACGCTGGGTGCGCTGCGAGAACGACGGCTCTGGCATAAAACTGCACCGCTTCCTTCCGCCCGCTACTCCAGTAGTCATGACCCGCGGTTCTTCTGGGCCCTGGCTGGCCGCAGCGACGGTGACGCTTCTGGCCGTGGGCGCAGGCGGGTGTTTCGGCGCGGCGGAGCAATGCACCGATTGCCTGTCGCCTCCGGCGGACGCAGGACCTGTTCTGTCCGACGACGCGGCGAGCGACTCGCCCGTCACCGGCGGGGCGGCAGGTACGGGTGGGGATGTGGAACCAGTCGCCGCGGGGGGCAACGGCGGCGAGGGCGGGGCCGGCACGGGCACGGGCGCGGGCGGCACCGGCGACACGGCGATGGGCGGCATGGGCGGGAGCACGGGCGCGGGTGGCGGCGAGCAGGGTCCCGGAGGTGGGGGGAATGGCGGCAACAGCACGACTGGCGGAACCGGCACCGGAGCCGCGGGCAGCGGTGGCGTTGCGATGGGGGGCGGCGCCCTGGGAGGCAGCGCCTTGGGGGGCAGCGCCACGGGAGGCAGCAGCACGAACGGTGGCGCCACCGGCGGTGGCAACTCGGGTGGCTCGGCCGGGGGATCGAGCGGGATCGATCCCGACCTCGTGCTCTGGTACAAGTTCGATGAGAGCTCCGGTACGGCGGCCGCCGACTCCGCCATGTTGGACGGTCGGCCCCGCAACGGCTTGATCGCAACGGCCGGGAGCGGGGGAACGGCCACCTTTTCGACCATGAAGCAGGTGGGCTCGCACGCCTTGATCTTGGCTCCTCCACCCGCCTCCCCCACGGCCAACGGCGCGTACGTGGTCGTGCCCAACTTGCAATCGCTGGCGCCGGGCGCCGTCACGCTGTCGGTGTGGGTGAATCTGGCGGTCAACACGGCCACCCAGAGCTGGGAACGCATCTTCGATTTCGGCCTGAACGCCAACGCGAGCATTGACTTGACGGCCCGCGCTGGCGACGTCGCTCCCAATCCGCTTCGCTTCGCGATCACCACGAGTGGGCACGTCCTCCCCCAGGAGCAACGGCTTGACGGCCCAGGGTTGCTGTCACCGAACGTCTGGCACCATGTCGTGGTGGTGCTGCCGGCTGGCTCCCCCTACACCGGAACGCTGTACCTCGATGGCGTGGCGGTCGCAACCAACGCCACGATGACCTTGCATCCAGCGGACGTCGGGGTCACCACCATGAACTGGCTTGGCCGATCCCAGTTCAGCAACCCCTACTTCAATGGATCGCTGGACGACTTCCGGATCTACCGGCGTGCTCTCACAGCGTCCGAGGTCACGGCGCTGTTTGGGGTCCGGTAGCTCGTCCTCGCCCCCCGCGTGACATCCTTAGACAACGCCCTTGCCGGGGTTCATGATTCCGAGTGGATCCAGGGCCTTCTTAATCTTTTGCATGAGGTTTTTCTCGACCGGATCTTTGTATCGCTGAATCTCTGCCCGCTTGGCCTGCCCGATCCCGTGTTCGGCGCTGATGGAGCCGCCGTGCGCGATCACCAGATCATGCACCAGTCGGTTGACCTCCTCCCATCGGGCGAGAAAGGTCTCGCGCGCCATGTCAATCGGCTGGGTGAAATTGAAGTGCAAATTGCCATCCCCCACGTGTCCGAACGGCACGGCGCGAGCTCCCGGGATCAGATCCACCACGGCGGCCACACCCGCGGCGACGAAGGCCGGGATACCGGCCACCGGCACCGATACGTCGTGCTTGATACTTCCGCCTTCGCGCCCCTGGGCCTCGGACATGACCTCCCGTATCAGCCACAGGGCCTTGGCCTGAGCGGGGTTCGCGGCCAGGACAGCGTCCCCGATCAGGCCCCTCTCCGCGACCTCCGCCAGCGCCGCCTCGGCCGTCTCTCGACTGGTGGTCAGATCGATCAACACGTACCAGGGCGCAGGCGCGGGCAGCGGATCGTGCGTACCCGGTATGTGCCGAATGACCAGCTCCAGACCAAGGCGCGGCATGAGCTCGAAGGCCAGCAGAGCGTCATCGACGTTGGCGCGGAGGCCTCCCAGCAGCGCCACCGCCACGTCCACCGACGGGATCGCCGCAAACACCGTCTGAACGTGGCGGGGCCGGGGAAACAGCTTGAGCACCGCCGCCGTGATGATCCCCAGGGTACCCTCCCCGCCGACGAAGAGCTGCTTGAGGTCGTAGCCGGTGTTGTCCTTACGTAGCCCGCGCAATCCATTCCAGACCTGACCGTCGGCCGTCACGACCTCCAGTCCCAGGACCAGGTCGCGCGCGTTGCCGTAGCGCAGGACGTGGATGCCCCCGGCGTTCGTCGACAGGTTACCGCCAATCTGACAGCTGCCTTCCGAGGCCAGGCTGAGAGGAAAAAGTCGGTCCACGGAAGCAGCGGCCTCCTGCACGGCCAGCAACGTGCGGCCGGCTTCCACGGTCATCGTGTTGGCAACCGGATCCAGGTCTCGGACCCTGTCCATGCGAGACAGGCTCAGGAGCAGCTCGTCCCCCGAGTCGTGCGGGGTCTGACCCGCCACCAGGCCTGTATTTCCCCCCTGAGGAACGATGCCGACACCCGCCTCCGCACAGAGGCGTACCGCCTTTGCCACCTCGGCTGTGCCGGCAGGACGCAGCAAGGCCGCGGCGCGTCCCTGGTACCGACCCCGGGGCTCGACCAGGAGGGGACCGAGGACGCCAGCATCCTCGATGAATCCCTGTGGACCCAGCAGTCGCCGCAGCGCCTCGAGGGTTCCGGTTGGAGGGGGACGTGACACCTTACGTCCATCTTAGACATTTTACCGAGGCGGAGGGTCGACCGGGTGTCGGAAGACCTGAAATTCCGGCGATCGATTTCGAACGGCGCAGTCTCTCGTCGCAGGTGGTCTTTATCTGATAGGCTCAGCCCTGTGCAGGGAGCTAACGCGAGCGCGGCCAGGGCCGCGCGAACCTCATCCAAAGGCGTGCGGCCGGGCGGTCGGAGAACCAAGAAACCCAGACCTCGAGGTGGAACTCTGGTGAGAGCCCAATTACAAACTGGTCATGGCACATTGCTGAACGATTTCGCTCGCGACCTGGCGGCCCGCCTCCAAAAGGTATTGCCCGGTCGCGCCGCTCGACTTCCGCCGACGGCAGTGGCTCCCGCAACCCGACGGTCCTCGCTCGGTGCGGCCGGCGGGACGTTGAGCGCAATTGCCGATCGACTGCTGGGCATGAGCCTGGCCAAGCCCATGGAGGCCATCGAGATCGCGCTCCTGTCACAGGCCATGCTTTCCGCCGAGGGAAACATAACGGCGGCTTCCAGAATCCTCGGGATTCACCGAAAGGCCGTCGAGCGCCTGGTCACCAAGCACAAGCTCAGACGCGCCAGCCAGCCCGGCCGACAGCGAAGGCGTGCTGGCGTGACCCGCACGCGCCGCCCCAAAGCCCGACGTTGAGCCGCTTCGTCCAGCATCGTTGAACGATTGCGCCCTGAGGAGTGATTCCGGCTAGACTGCCGCGCGCATGTCCTATGGATCCCTGTTCTCGACCAAGCTCATCAGCGACGGCCGGTTTGACGACGCCCTGGAGGCGGCCGAGCGCGAGATAGCCGTTGCTCCCGAGGACCCCGAGCCCTACTTCAACCGCGGACGCTCCTTGGCCGGGTTGGAGCGATGGGAGGCCGCGGTCGAGGACTACCGTCGGGCACTGCAAAAGGATGCCAGCGCCAGCGCCGTCGATCCCGCCGAGATCGACGACGAGCTGTTCTTTGCGCTCCGCCAGTGGGCCGTCTTCGAGCGCGACCACCACCAGGACCTGCCCGGCGCGCTGGAGGTCCTCGACCGCTACCTCGGCATCTGCCCCGAGGGTCGGCACGTCGACGATCTCGGAACCTGGCGTGATCACCTGCGCGGAGTGGAGCGCGTGTGGGTGCGCGAACAAGTTTGAGCGCGCGGGCAGTCAAAAGATTTGCATGAATCCGGCGGTGATTCGTCCTGGGAGGCCCGCCCGGGTCAAGCTGGTGCCCTGAGTCGCCACGGCCCAGTCGAACCGAACGACAGATGAATTGAGCTGGGGGATCAGCCAGCGCAGGCCGATGCCGAAGTCGTGATGGGGAACGATCGCGCTGAATGACTCCGCCGCATGGCCCACGTCGTAGAAGAGGAGGCCGCCGATTCGCTGCGAGAACAGCTCGAGCGGCATGGTCCGGATCTCGACGTGACCCAGGACCTGGTCGGTGCCGGCGAAGTCTCCGATGACGTAGCCACGAAGCCCCGTGCTGCCGCCCAGGTAGAAGCGCGAACGATGGGTGTCGGCCCGGACCGCGCCTGCCTCGCCCTCGACGACCACCCGCAGCAGCCGACCGAGGATGGGGGATGCCAGGATGAGGCTGGCGCCGAAGCTCTGATCGATCACGCTGTTGCCGGGGCGCAAGCGGGCGCCCGCTGCCACCTGCAGCCCTGCGTAGCCTCCCCGGGGACCGAAGGCCCAACCGACCGTTCCGCTGACGGGGAAGGCCTCGAAGTCCGCGCCCAGGGCGGGCAGGCCGGCAGCGGCCTCCAGCACCACGTGCGGACCGAGGCGTCGATTCTCGCGCAGGTCGAAGGTGTTGAGGTTGCGCAAGACGACATAGCGGGCCGTGAACATCTCGTAGCGCAAGTAAGGCTCCGAACGCCTCTCGGATAGCGGGGCCACCTCATTCAGAAACTCCCGCGCCAGATCGGGGTTCGCGGGATCGGTCGGAAAATCGGGCAGCACCTCGGACGAGCGACTGTCGAATCGGTGTCCCAGCGTGAGCCGCTGGATGACTGATAGGCCGAAGGAGCGGACCACATTGGCATCGACGATCTCGATCTTTCGTCGGTAGATGAACGGCAACTGCTCCACCTCCGGCGTCGAGGGGAGATCTTCAGTGCGCAAGCTGTTGCCGCGGAAGCTCCGGATGACCTCGTCCTGATGGTTCACGTCGACGCCACCACCCCAGCGACTGGCCAGCGCGTAGAGCGGGTAGCGCAACGAGAATCTTTCGAAGTTGCCCTCGTAGTCGCGCGTATCGCGCGCGTACCAGGCCGTGGCCTGCGCGAGGAGGGTCAACCGGGTTCCCAGGATGTTGGGATCGAAATAGGAGGGCCCGACCCCCGCCCGGCCCTGATCCAGCTCGAAGCCCAGGGCCAGGTACTTGCGCCACCCGAGCAGGTTGTTCTCCGACAGCGAGGTCGTGAGGTTCGACAGGGTGTTCTGCTGGAATTCGAAATCCGTGTTGAAGCGAAGGCTCCAGACGTCTCGGGTCACGGCCAGCAGATCCACGGTGTCCGGGCGGTCCGAGACCACGGGGACCACCGCCACCACGCTCGACAGCTCGGGCTGATAAAATATCGTTCCGTCGGCCAGGTCGAGCGCCGCAGGGGATTGCAGGTTCCGGACACTCTCCTCCACCAGCGCCTCGTCGTAGAGCGCGCCGGGATGGATCAGCAACTCGCGCTGCAGGATGCCGGGGCGCGTGGTGCGGTGAAAGAAGTTGAACAGCTGGAAGAGCCAGTCCCGGCGCGAAAACACCTCGCCGTTGACGACGTGAATGACCCCGACGATCTTGCCCGCCGGCTGCGGCTCGAGCCTCAACCCGAGCGCGCTCATCGCCTCTTCGAGGGACTCCCTTTCCAGCCTTCCGAAGGCGCGAGCATTCGCGACCTCCGGGTCGGTCGAAGCGGGGACCGCAGTGGGGCCCGCCTGAAGCGGTGCGGAAGCCGCTGGCTGCGGTTGCGCCTGCCCCACAGATTGCGTCTGCGCGCGCACGAGGCCTTCCCCTCGCGTCGACAAGACGAGAAGAGCCAGCGCGGCTGTACGACGACGGCGGGGCAAGTTGGGCCGGCGATCAGGGCATTTGACACGCCGTCTCGAACCGAAACTTGGCAACATGAATCTGGGCGTGGATCCTAGCCTACCCACCGGTACGGCCGGTCAGCCGGTCTGCAGCCGCTCTGAACTGCCCGATTTGCGCGACCCTATTCGGTCGAGGACTCGGGCGCGACGGACGGCCGCGACAGGACGGTCAAGCGCCGTCGCTGCACCTTCGATTCCAGCCGATCCAGCTCCATGAGCAGGGCGTCGTCGAAAATCGTCCCGAGGGCCGCACGCATCAGCCGGTACACCGACGGTCCTGCATGGTTGGCGCACGAATAGCCGTCAAAGTCGGGGCTGAGGCCGAGGGTCCTCTTGTCCCAGGACAGCGGATAGAGGCGACAGACCCGCGGCTTGATCTCGACCGGGTCGAAACCGTGAATCAGGGCAGCCCGATGCAGTCCACAGCCCCGCTCGCCCGTGTGTTCGAGGAAGACGCAGCCGGAGGTGTCGCTCTGGAGATCGGATGTGGCAGTGCGCAACAGGATCCCACCAGGGACGTCCGGATCCTCCTCGGGATCGCGCTCGTCGAACCACTCTGCGGGATTCTTTCGGTCCTCCCGCATGACGGACGCGATCTGTTCCGCGCGCCCCAATATGGCCGCTTTCTCGGGGAGCAGGACATCCGCCCCGTACTGGCAGCAGGCATCGTTCCGGGGCCGATTGTCCTCGGTGACGCAGCGGCATTGGTGGGTCATGCAGTCGGCCGCAAACGTGAAGACGAAGATGTTGCCGTCAACGCGGTCGATGAGCGGGTGGTTGACCTTTATCCGCAAGCGCCCCGGATAATGGCACGAACCGCCCCCCGCGATCGAATAACCGCTTCACAATTTCGAGGGTCGCTCGCTGCCTTCATGCGCGTCCTCTACGACCTTGGAGCTCGTCAGCGGAACGGGGCTTCGCCATCCACGTGTGGCGCGGCTGGAACGCGGGTCGGTACGGCTCGGTAACAGGTGACCCGCTCGACCGTAAATTTCGCGCAAGGCCACCAGGGTGATCGGTCCTCGCAACGCCCTGGCGCCCGTTTCGGAGCTTGGCGCGCGACATGCAGTCTCGATGACGCAGGAGGAACGTCATGCTGATCATTCTCGCCGTGATTCTGGGTATTGCCTGGTTGATGGGATTCACCGTATTTCATGTGGCTTCCGGGGCGATTCACTTGTTGATCGTTCTTGCGATTGCCAGTCTGATCTTCCATTTCGTCCGGCGCGGGGCATCGTCTGTCTGACGCGCTCCGGGTGGCCAACACGTCAACACACGACAAAGGAGAATCCGATGGGTGAGCTATTTGACAAGGCCAAGGGTAAGGCCAAAGAGGTCCAGGGCCGCGTGACGGGCGATCGGCTCCTGGAAGCCGAGGGTGTGGCCGACCAGGTCAAGGGAAAGGCCAAGGGCGCCTTCGAGGAATTAAAGACCGACGTCAAGCGCGCCGTTCGCAAGAAGGAGGGCCGGGCCGATCTCGTGGAGCGCGAGCGAGAAGACCAGCGCAAGGATGCAAGCACGCTTCCACCGCGATGAAATCCGGCTCGCCCGCTCGCGCTCAGGCGCAATGGCGCCGATGATCCGGTCTCGGCCACTGTTTTGGGCGCCCCCGCTTCGACCCGCGCCGAATGTGGGGAATCTGGGGATGTTGATTGGTTGATACCTGAATCAATTGCTATATAGGCCCACGATGGGAACCCTGACTGAATCGAGCGGAGCGGGCGAGGGCCTTCCAGGCTGGCGCGCCAAGCTTGGCCGTCCTTCGATCCCATTCGTTCCGCCGAGGATCGTCTCTGACGCGGTCGCTCCCGAGCCACCCGTGGTGGCCCGGTTGGTCGTCGAGATCCGGTCGGACGGGACGACCACCATCGCGCGCGGCGGCGTGACTGATGTGGTCAGCGGCCAGAGCACGGTGATCGAAGCGCGCGGCAGCACGCCCCTGTCCTTGGCATTCGATCTCTGTCGGTCGCTGGTCGGCCTTTCGACGTTCGGGGTTCGAGCGGCCAGAGGGCTGCTGCCGCGCCCGAACCGCACCCGCTGAGGCTGACCCCGCCGCGGCGGCCTGCGCCGCTCCCCGCTAACGCTGGCTCCCCCCGCGGGTACCCCGTCGACCGGAGTGCACGACAAACGAGCGTGCCCAGACGGGCTTTTCGGTCAATCCCCTGATTCGCTGGCGAAAGCGTGCGAATCGCTCGGCGTTCATCGCCGGTCCGATGAACGAGATGGACCGCAGGATCCGTTCCAGGGTGACGTGGTCCACAGGCGTCGCGTCATGGAATTCCTGCACGGGGCGCCAGTCCATTCTCGTGATGGACGCAAGGTGAACCAACTGCCGGGCGAGGTCGCGTGGGCGCCGGGGAACTGCCTCCTCGACCGCCTGCTGGACTTCACGCATGAAGGGGGTGTCCCCGAACCGGCAGATCACCACAGCGAGGGCCGCATGCGGCTTCAGGACCCGATCCAGCTCCTCGGCGGCCAGTTGTGCATCGAGGAAGTGGAGCGCGTCGGCCACCACGGCCATGTCGACCGAGGCCTTCTCGAGTGGGAGGCTCTCCGCGGGTGCATGGACGGCCCGGAGGGTGAGCCCGCGGCCCACGGCGGAGGCTTGAAGACTGTCGAGCATTCGTCGAGCTGGCTCGACCGCGACCACGTCGAACCCCCGCTCTGTCAGCGGTAGCGCCAGATGGCCGACGCCCGCGCCGACGTCACAGATGCGACTGGCTCGCGGTGGGCCTCCTTCGATGCTGCGCGCCAGGGCCTCGATCGCGTCGAGCACCGCAGGGGGATAGGCAGGACGGGCATCGTAGCTCTCGGCCATGCGGTTGAACACCCAGCGGGCCGGTTGATCGAGCCGCACCTTTCGTCGACCGAGGCTCATTTGACACGGAATGATAGACGCGATGGTGCGCGCTGCAGGGAGTCGTTCTGTTGTAACGTGCGGCCGATGCGTCAGCCGGAGGAGGGTCTGCGGAGCGAGGCCTTGCGGGAGGCCCTGAAGGTGGCGCTGCAGGGCGAGGGCGAGGCCCAGGGCCAGGGCAAGGCCAAGAAGGAGGTACAGAACGAGGCACGGCTTGCCAAGCTCGAGGACCTGCTCTGCCGTCACGGCGACGGCGCGCATTCCCGACCAAATTTGCGGTTGGCAGCCGCGGTCGGCGCCGAGATCGCCTCGCTTCCCCCGTCGCCGGTCCGGCTTCTGACGCGGCTCGGTTCTGACGACGCAGCCCCGGACGATCCTCGCGTGTTCCTGCCCATCGCGGCCGCCCACGGCTGGGTGGCCCTGCTGAGGGCGAATCGACACGGTCCCGAGGCCTGGGCGGCGCTGGGCGAGCTGGCGGCCGATGAACGCGGCCCGGTCCGCGTGGGGACACTCGACGCGCTGTCCGTGCTGGCCAGTGCCAATGGCGGCGCACTGGCACTGGTCACAAATGCCCCGGACTGGCTTCAGCTCGCCGATCTGGACAGGCGATTCTCGGCCGCGGCGCTGGTCGTGGAGGCGCTGGGCGAGCGACGGATCCTGGCCCGAATCGCCGGGGAGCCGCAGCTGCTCGATTACCTGTCGCGCACCATCCAGGAGCTGGCGGACGCGCCTCGCTCCGCCGAACGTCTGGAAGGGCGGCGCCGCTTGCTGATGTCGCTGCCCACGACGCTGGCCACGGTGGTGTCCACCCTCGGCATGGGCGACCAAGGCCCAGCCTGGTTCGAGCGGCTCTGCGCGTCTGCGGAACATCCTCATGTCAGACGAGCGCTCTCCGACACGATCCTTCGGCTGCGCAAGACTGCGCTCGGACCCGGGTCGGCCACCGCGCAACGCTTGCGCCAGGCCCTCGAGTCCACCGCCAAACCTTTGCGAGATCCGTCCCGACTGCGGCCCGGCTCGGGGCGCGGCAAGGCGTCACGGCCGATGCGCTGAGGTCGAACATTACGGCGTCGTAACGGCGAGCGAGGTCGAGCGAGGTCGAAAATTGAAGGGCGAGGGGACCGATCACGCCGGCGAGGTGAGATCGGCTGGGTTTCGCGGCCGGCCGGCCGGCTGGCGGCGTCGGCACGAAAGCTGCTTTCCCCGGGTGCTTCTGGGGCCTGAATGTTTACTTATCGAAACTCGAACCGGGCCGGAGGCCAACGGCGATGACTGACGAACGTCGCCTCCGAATCGACTTGCAGTTGCCCACCGGGACGATCGTCAAGGTCGCCCTGTCACTGGTCGTGGGGTGGGCGCTCCTTCGGCTCTGGCCCGAGTTCGTGCTGTTGCTCGTGGCCCTGGTCCTGGCGATTGCCTTGCACCCGATGGTGGGGTGGCTCGAACGGAAAGGTCTGGGGCGGGGGGTGGGGATCGCGATCATCGCCGTGGGTCTCGCGGCTGTGGCCCTGGCATTCCTGACCTTCGTCACGACGTCTCTGGCCGAACAGATCTCTCACCTGGTCAAGAACTTTCCGGCCTTTCGGACCCGGCTCGAAAGCCGTCTACCCACCAATTACCCGGTCCTCAAGCGCATCGTGGATGAGATCTTCGCGCTGCCCAGCTCGCCCGAGATCGTCAGCCAGCTGGAACGCCCGCTGGCCCTCGGTACATCCGTTCTGGCCGGCGCCCTCTCCATGTTCTTCACGGTGGTGGTGACCCTCTACCTGGTGCTGGACGGCAAGCGCCTGTACGCCTGGATCATCGCCTATGTCCCGCGCAAGCACCGGGACAGGATGGCCGTCACGGCGCACGAGGTTTCGGTGGTCGTGCAAGCCTATGTGCGGGGGCAGGTAATCACGTCGGTCCTCTTCACGCTCTACGTCGCGATCGTTCTGACCGGGTTTCGGGTGCCGGCCGCCCTGCCCCTGGCCCTGGTGGCTGGCTTCTGTGACGTCCTGCCGGTGGTGGGAATCGTGATCGCCACGGTTCCTGCCGTGTTGCTGGCGTTCACCGTATCACCCACGACAGGCATCGCCGTGGCCGCCCTCTATGCGCTCTATCACACCGTCGAGTCGTACTACATCGTGCCCCGGATCTACGGCTCGCGCCTGCGCCTCTCGACCCTGGCGGTAATCCTGGCGCTGATGATCGGCTCGGCGCTGCAAGGTCTGATCGGAGCAATCTTGGTCTTGCCGCTGGTGGCCGCGTACCCCATCATCGAACGTATCTGGCTGGCCGGGTACCTCAGCCCCGAGGTCATCAAGGATCACGGGGCGCTGGCCGGCGAATCCGGCAGCGAGCAAGTCGTCAACGCCGTGCTGCAGGGCGAAAAACATCCGTGGGAGGGCCCGACCGGCACGACGACGCCCCTGTGGGGTCCCCCTCCCGCCAACGCCAACCGCGACAAGGCCACACACAAAAAGAGAGGATGATCCATCCATGACCGAGTTGCCCGAGCCCCGCCGGATCCTTCTGGTTGACGACGATGCAGATCTCCGCGAGAGCCTGAGCGAGGCGCTGGGGGGCGCAGGGTTCGTGGTCGCGTGCGCGGCCAACGGGCGGGAAGCTCTCGATCGACTCTCGTCCGGCGAACTGGCCGACGTGATTCTTCTCGATCTGTTGATGCCGGTCATGAATGGGTGGCAATTCTGTGAGGAGCGGAAGAGGGATCCCCGGCTGGCCGCCATCCCCGTCATCGCGATGTCGGCGGCGGTCAGCAAAGATCCGTGGTCGCCCTATTACCTGGACGTTGACGACTTCGTGGCCAAGCCGATCGCCCTCGAGGACCTCATCGTCAAGCTGGAGGGATGCACCCGCCAAACGGTCGAGCCAAACGGTCGAACGACAATGACAGGCCCGGCGCTGACTAGGTCATGAGCTCACCGCGAAGCAGCGCCTCCGTCGCGGGCTCCTCCGGTTCGTCCGGTCAGGAGCATCCGCGCATCGGCCGCTACGAGATACTGGACCGGATCGGCGTGGGAGGGATGGCCGAGGTCTTCCGGGCGCGCGCCACCGGCCCCCGGGGGTATCAGCGAAATCTCATCATCAAGCGCATCCTGCCCCACTTCGCCGCCCACCCGGACTTCGTTCGCGCTTTCGTGGACGAGGCGAAGATCCTGGGCATGCTCTACCACCCCAACATCGTGGGGATCTACGACTTTGGAGAGGACAACGGCCGGCACTATCTGGCCCTCGAGTACCTGGATGGGCCGACGCTGGGCTCGATCCTGTCCCGGCTGCGCGCCGCCAAGAAGACCTTGCCGCTGGGCCTGGCGGCCTTCATTGCCCGCGAGGTATGTCGCGGGCTGATCGCGGTTCACTCGCTACGCGATCCCGAAGGCCAACCCATGAACGTCATCCACCGTGACGTCACGCCATCCAACGTGATGACCACGGTCGGCGGTGCGGTCAAGCTTTTGGATTTCGGGATCGCCAAGATCAACGGCAGCGAGAACGTCACGCGGGTCGGACAGATCAAGGGTAAGGCCGGGTACCTGGCGCCGGAGCAAATCCTGGGAGGCGCCGTCGACGGCCGGGTGGATCTGTTCTCGCTGGGTGTGGTCCTCTACGAGATGCTGCGCCTCGAGCCGCTCTTCTATGGCGAGGGCGGCGATGTGGGCGCGGTCTATCGCACCCTGGAAAAGAAGATCGATCCGCCCTCGTCGTTCCGGGCGGACGTGCCCTCGGACTTCGACCGGGTCGTGATGAAGGCGCTCTGCCGGGAACCCGCCAAGAGGTACCAGACGGCCGCCGAGATGGAGGGCGAGCTGGATGCCGTCTTCGCGGCGACTGGGCTCGAGCCGGCTGATATCGCGCGGTTTCTCTCCGAGATCCGGGACCTGCCGCCTCCTTGAACGAGCGTGTCGATCTGGTTTCCCGCGGTGGGCGCCGACTCGTATTGACAAGCGCCAGGGCGGCCCGCAGAACCGTCGGGTGACCT